>Ga0315537_1004244_pt1 | contig 10468 bp, 7 predicted proteins | sample SalMarSW160270MG_FD_203091 | JGI IMG/M metagenome (GOLD analysis project Ga0315537, IMG submission 203091) | Salt marsh sediment microbial communities from the Plum Island Ecosystem LTER, Massachusetts, United States - Salt Marsh Sediment SW1602-70 ... | reverse complement strand
CGGGAATTCAAAATCACGTTTATCATAAAATCAGGCGGCGCCATCGCGACAACCTCGCGGGCGGCACGCTGCTGCGGATTATTATCCAGAATACCATAATCGGAATCGGGATGCCCGATTATATCGAAAGAATGAAAGGCATCGATCGTATCCAGCCCGCATATCCCGGGACAAACAGCTTTGGCCCCGCCGGAAAATCCGGCGAAAAAATGCGGCTCAATAAAGCCGAGAATAATTTTTTTATCCGCTTCCAGATAGTACCGATTGATTGAGACCGGGATACCGCTTCGGGTCAGGCCGAGCGTTTCCAATGAATCGGTATCCGATGCATCATGGCAGATAACTTCAAATTTATCAGCAATGTTTTCGCCCAAAAAATCGGCAATCGCTTTGCCCTTTAAGGGGCGATGTGAGCCGGTACCGATCAGGATAGTGACATTGGCCGGATCAAGACGGCAATAATCGATTATGGCGGGAATAAGTAAGCCATTCGGAACCGGCCGGGTATTGTCGGCGGTGACAATCACAACCATATCGTCGGGAACAATAATATCTTTTAAATCAAGAGCACCAATCGGCAGGGATACCGAATCGTTAAAGCATTTTGAAAATGATTCAATCGGTGGAAATTCACGTGGTTCGATAATTGTCCAGTCGGCGATGGAATTGTCGAGAGTCAATTCCCGTCCGTCGCGACCGTAATCAAGCCGAACCGCCTGTAAATTATTTTTCATCGGAAAAAAGTAATTATGATTGCCACCCATACAATTCCCACGCCGATTATACCATAGGGCCGATTCCTGCCGATAATCAGCGCCAGCGCCGAATAAACAAGTCCGACGCCGAGCCGGGTGGTTAATTTTGAAATAGCCGACACATTCAGGGCATCTCCGATCAGAATTATCCCCGCTATCAACAGGGCAATATATATCAGCCAAATCAGTTTGGTCGGCTTAGACCGCATTCCTTCATTTGTATTCATCCAAAAACCTCTCGATTCCTTTTCTGACCGCCCGGGCAATCCTGTTTTGGAAATTTTTATTTTTCAACAAAGCCTCCTGCTCCGGAAGTATTATGAAGGCGCATTCCAGAAGGACCGCCGGATATTGCGTCGGACGATTGACGGCTAAGTTACCGTGGTACAATCCGTAATCTTTCAATCCGGTCGCCTTTAGCATTTCCTCATGAATGGCGCGGGCCAGATCAATCGAATGGACATGATAATAATATGCCGATGTGCCGTTGTTTTCAAAAGGACTGACGCCGTCGGGAAGGGCATTATTATGAATCGATACGAATAAATCGGCATTTAAGTTTTTAGCAATCGCCGGTCGATCATACAGCGGCAAGTCAGACATATCCTCTCTCGTCAGGATAACCTTAGCGCCTTTATTTTCCAAATCTTCTTTTATCGCTTTTGCGATCTCCAGGTTTATTTCCGATTCCTTAAGGCCGGTCGGTCCGATCGCACCCGGATCAGGGGAATGGCCAGGATCAACCACGATAACGATATCATCAAGTCGTCCATTATATTGCGGCGGTTTATTAATCTGTAACTTTAATATATCGCTTTCGTAATAACAGTCATATCCCCAGAGCGGACGTTTCATTTTTAAAGTCAGACAATATAGATACGGTTCCGGCTGCGACCAAACGGCAAAATCGAGGTCTTTATCGTTAAAATCATATCTAATCCAATCGGTATCGGAAATGACACCGTAAATGAATATTTTGAGGGTATAACGATCCTCTTCAGCGATTTTAAAAGGATGCTTATCCGACAATGGCAATTCAATCACGAGTTTATTTTTATCAGAATATGTCCGTATCGCTTTTAAATACGATGCCGGCGGCGGCCAGGCCGGGTCAAGGAATTTGATCGAATTTACATTCACCCATCCCTGCTGGGTCTGCGATAATGTCAACTTAAGCCACTCCCCCACCCTGCCGACCGCCAGAGCCCGGACACCTTTGGGTTGAAATATCGAAAGATAACCCTTACTCGGACCGACCCGCATGATTTGCACCGAATCCGTAAATTCAACCACACGGGGATAATCAACAGGATTGATGCTTATAAAATATCCGGAGCTGTCAATCGTGGTTTCTCCTTGGAATTCCAATAATGACATGGTCTCGATAAATTTGACTCTATCGGCCGGTATTTCGAATAGATCGTGCAAACTCGGCGCTTTTAAAAAATAGCATATGCGGGTCGAGTCGGGAAGCTTACGGCCGTCTATCTCCATGAATCCGCTATAATAGCCGCTTATTTTCAATGATTCGGGAACAGCCCCGATGCCGAAGACGGTTTCACCCCAATAGGGCTGGATTCTCGGAGGCATCTCTACCATAGGCACCGAATCGACATAACCGGGAATCGAAAACCATGCATGACAGCATGGTGTCGCCTGAAATTCGACCCGTAAAAGGTCACCCTCGGCGAGAATAATATTGCTTGCCGAATCCTGCCAGTCGGTAACAGCAAGCTGGTCGTATCCGAAAGATTTTTTGGGAATGGGAACATTTACCGACCTGATATAAAAGGTCGTATCATTTTCATTAATCGCTCTTAATTCAAAGTCGAAGGGTCCCGGCTGAAGAGGCAGGAAGGCAATAAAAGCGCCGTTCCTGTGAACGTCAATCGATTCTCCGTTTATTGTCAGTTCCGAGCCGGGTGTTACCGAGCCGAAAATGAAGGTCGAATCGACGGCTCCTATACGGTCGCCGCCCTTGGGATAAACGACATTTATCGTGGGAGTTTCACCGAATGCACTTACCGCGATATTGCACAGGAGAATTAAGAAAAAGAGTCTATGTATCGTTTTTATCATCCGGTAATGCCTTTTTCATTTTTGGCCCGCCGATAATATCGTCATCGACAGATATTTCATCAAGGCTATACTTTATTCCTTTGGCGATATCATCTTTCAATAACAGCGGGCCATCCAGATCGAACAGGTCGGCAAGGGAAGAGATATAAACCGACGAAGCAATGCTGACTGACGATTCGAGCATACATCCCAGCATGACTTTTTTTCTGTCTTTTCCGGCCTGACGAGCCAATTTTATCGCCTCAATTATTCCTCCCGCCTTGGCCATCTTGATATTTATCCCGTCGATGTCATCGCAATATCGAAAATAATCGTTAATAGTGTTGAGACCTTCATCGAGCAGGAGATGCACTTCGGAACGGCCCTTTATATATTTCCAGTCGCGAACAAAATCGGCACCGGTAGGCTGCTCTATAATTTTAATATCGTGACGAGCAGCATAAAAAATCATTTTTTCCGCTTTATCCGGTGACCAACCGCCGTTGGCATCGATCCTGAAGCTCTTTCCCGAAATTTCCCCCAGCTTGTCAAAAAGAATTTCATCGCCATCAAATCCCATTTTTATTTTTATAACCGGGTAGGGGCTTTGAGATATTTCGTCGTACATCTGATCCGGGTTATCGATACTGACGGTAAATGATGTCCTTATTACGGACGGTTCCTCTAATTCCAGGAGCTGCCAGGGAAAGACATTATTTTTATATGAAAGATAATGCAAAACCGCGCCCAGGAGGCTGGCTTTTGACACGCGATTTATATCAAGGCTGTTTACATCATAAAGGTCATTGATGGATAATTCATTCTTTGATTCCAGGAAGTCTCGCCCTATTTCGAGGTCTTTTTTAATTTCATCCTCTTTGGGGCCGTAGTGCACCGACCCGGAGGCTTCGCCAAGAGACCGATTCTCTATCGAAATAAAATAATTCGTCTTGGATTCGGCCGAGCCATAGGCGACCCGAAAAGGTCGCTTTAACTGCAACTCTATTGGAAAAATTCGTACTTTTATACCAGTACCCTCCTTGCTTCGAGAAATGTACCCAGCAAATCCTTGCGAAAATTCGGATCCCGGGAATTCAGGGAATTAAAGGCAACGCCGCCTTCCCCCAGCGAAGCATGTATTATGCGATATTCGTCAATGGCAATAGCCACATGACCAGGGAAAAACAGCAGGTCGCCGCATTGAATATTATCATACGCAATCCTCGTTCCCGCCTTTTGTTGATCTTTGCTGTCGCGCGGGAGACATATACCAAACCTCCCGTACACTCTCTGTACCAAACCGGAGCAATCAAAACCGTACGGGCTCGTTCCGCCCCATAAGTACGGTGTCCCCAGGAATTTTTCGGCTTCCCTGATTATTTTACGTGGGCGGAAATCTCTCGGAGGCGAATGTAATATCGGAGGCAGGTTTTTAAGAGCAATTTTATATTTAACGCCATCCGGAGCCGCGAGAACGCCATAATTGCCGCTTTTCGAAATGACTTCGACTTTTGTGCCATAAAATAAGAAAGGAATACCGGCTGCAAGATTTTTGCCGGATATGTCAACTTTCGCTTTAAGCGAAGTAATTACGAAATTCAGTTTCTTTCCATGGATGGTATACTTTTTTCTATTAACAGGAAAAACGCTTCGGGCGTCGACCCATCCGGAATAACCGTCAGCCTGTCGCACTCTTAAGTATCCCCTGCGTAATTGACCTACTTCAAGCGGTTCGTTGAAAAGTAACTGGCTTTTGCGCTCCGAGCGGAAATCCGGTTCGGCTCTCAAATCGGTAATATTTCTAATAATTATTCCATACTGCATAATATTAAATTATGAGATTTTACTCATATAAGACAATAAAAAAATGGTCGGGTAATCAAAGACCACCCAACCACCATTTGAATCGGAAAATCCCAGAATTATCAAAATCCGGATTATATCATTTTATAGAATTAAATCACTTTTTTAGGTCGGCCACTCCCTTTTCAATCCGGGATAACGCCTTTTTTATATTCTCGACGGAATTAGCATATGAAAACCGCAGGTAGCCTTCTCCATAGGCGCCGAATGATGTTCCGGCTAATCCGGCCACGCCGTAATTCTCAAGAAAATACTCTTCCAGTTTTTTAGATTTCAAACCCAATTCGGTGATATTGGGGAACACATAAAAAGCTCCCAGCGGCTTTTTACAGGAAATGCCCTCGATTTTGTTAAGACCCTCGACGATAACGTCTCGACGTCTTTTAAACTCCGCGACCATTTTGGCGGATTCATCCTGCGGGCCGGTTATGGCCTCGCCTATCGCCATCTGGGAAAAAGCGGAGACGCAGGAATTGGAATTGGTCTGCAGGCGGGCTATATGCGCTGCCAGCTTTTCTTCCATAACGCCGTAACCCAGTCGCCATCCGGTCATGGCATAAGTCTTGGACATACCGTCAAGGATAATCGTTCTTTCCGGCACATGGGGGAATTGTGTCACCGACTCGAATTTGGCCTCGTAAATAGTACGTGAATAAATTTCATCGGATAAAATCCATATGTCGTTCTCCACCGCAATACGCGAAATTTCCTCCAGGTCTTCATGAGTCAATACGCCCCCGGTCGGATTTTGAGGGGAATTGATAATCATCAGTTTTGTTTTGGGTGTCACCAGAGTTTTTAGCTCTTCGACATCCATCCTGAAATCATTTTCTTCGCGCAGAGGAACCGCGACTGCTTTGGCGCCGATAAAATTAATCAGCGATTCATAGATGGGAAAACCGGGATTAGGATATATGACTTCGTCCCCTTTATCGACAGTGGCAAGAATCGTGAAAAACATAATCGGCTTGGCGCCGGGTGTAATAACAACCTGTTCCGGATTGGTTTTAAGTCCTCGTGTTTTATTTATCTCGTCGGAAATGATTTTACGAATTTCCGGATAGCCGGCCGACGGATTATAATGCGTATATCCGCCCCGAAGGGCTTTAACGGCGGCGTCACAGATGTTTTTGGGCGTATCGAAATCGGGTTCACCGATTTCAAGATGCACCACATCCCGGCCCTGCGCTTCGAGTTGTCGGGCCCTCACCAAAACCTCAAATGCGGTTTCGGTTCCCAGCCGCTTCATTCGTTCAGCATATTTCATGGTACGCTCCCAATTATCTGTCAATCAAATGGTTATCCCAGTTTTAAAAGCTTCCGCGCTTTATCAGCAATATATTCTCCGGCGACGCCGAATTCTTTGACCAACTGCCACGGCAGGCCGGACTCGCCGAAACGATCCTGAACACCGATCATCCCGAACGGTATCGCTTTGCCGATGGAACTCATCTCATTCATAATTATTCCGGCAATCCTGTTCCCGATACCGCCCACCTGGTGCTCTTCAGCAGTGACAATCGCTTTGGTCTCTTTAGCCGCCTTGATAACCGCAGCGGAATCCATCGGCTTGACCGTATGCATATTTATCACGCGCGAATTGATATCATAATCAGTCTTCAATATCCATGCGGCGCGAAGCGCCTCGGGCGTCTCCGGACCGCAGGAGATAATTGTCAAATCATCATCGAGGCCATTGTACTCGGTAGAGAGCTTAATCTCGAAGGCATCGATAAAATTCTCCGTCTCACCTATGAATTTATAAATATTAGCCGTTCCGAATTTGAACGGGGTGTCGTCTCTGGTGACAATCGGAGTGGCCTCACGAGCAAAACGGATATACTTCGGCCCGACAATATCAAATAGCATCGCCCGGGTCATTTTCTTGGTCTCGATCGAGTCGGCCGGAACGCCTACATGCATATTCGGCAGGCCGCAAATCTGGAACAAGGCTTCCAGCTCCTGGTGCGTCGCGCCGTCAGGACCAACCGAAACGCCGCCGTGAGCGCCAACAATCAGGACATTAAAGTCGCCATAACAGACCGATACGCGCAGCTGATCCATATTGCGCGCCGAAGAAAATACGCCGTACGTCCCGAAAACCGAAATCTTACCTTCCTTCGCCAATCCCGCGGCAACCGTCGTTCCCGCCTGCTCGGCGACACCGACCGATATCCAGCGATTCTTCCGTTCCGGATGATTTTTATAAAACTGCGAAATCGTTATCGAATCGGATATATCGGCCCCGATACAAACAATCCGTTCGTCGTCACCATATTCATCCAGGGCCCGCCCCAAACCCTTCCGAGTCGGGTCCATCTCAACTTTCATATTTTCCTGTCTGTTCCACCAGAAATCACGGGAAAATTTCGGCAGCTTATCATTCAATTTTTTCTCAACCATCAGTTGATGATCGGAACCAACTTTGAAAAACTTCTCCAAATCAAATGTATCGGAGAGACCCAACTCTTCGAGAGCTTTAATCATCTCATCATGGTTGGGCGGCTTGCCGTGCCATCCGGCAACATCTTCCATGAAACTGACGCCTTTGCCCTTGATGGTGTCGGCCAGTATCAGGGTCGGTTTTTCTTTTGAATTACAGGCCTTCTGAAAGGCATCAAGTATTTGCTCCATATTGTGCGCATCGATTTCGATGACATCCCAGTTGAATGCACGATACTTATCAGCCAACGGCTCCAGCGCCTGAATATCTTTGGTCCAGCCGTCAATTTGAAGCCTGTTTCTATCAAGAATATTTATGAAATTATTCAATTTGAAATTTCCGGCTTCCATCGCCGCCTCCCAGATGGATCCTTCCTGATGCTCGCCGTCCGAGGTAATGACGAAAATTTTGTGATTTTTTTTATCGATTTTGGCTGCCATGGCCGCCCCGATCGCGACCGACATCCCCTGCCCCAGCGAACCGGAAGAAATCTCGACCCCGGCCAGATCTTTCCGATGCGGATGCCCCTGGAATGGCCCGTAGAGCATGCGCAGTTTGGCCAACTCCTGCTCGGGGAAATATCCAGATACGGCCAGACTGACATAAAGTGCGGGCGCTTTATGTCCGGCCGACCAGATTATTCTATCCCTGTCTTCCCAACTCGGATTTTCCGGATCATGACGAGCCACCTTCAAATATAGTGCGGCCAATATATCCATCATTGACAGCGTCCCGCCCGAGTGGCCGGATTTCGCCGAACAAAGCGATATCATGTCCAAACCGCGCATATAGTTGGCTCTTTCTTTTAACTCATCTATAGAATACTCTTTTCGAATTTTACCGGTTTTAGAATCTATCAGCGGCATGGTACCTCCGAGTTTGTGAAATTTGTAACTTTCCGGGGCAAATATATCAGATTGCGCCTGTGTGTCAACCCCTTTTAGGTCAACTTACTGAAGATTTTTTCGGCCCTTTTCCTAAGGCTTTCAAGCGATTTATTATTGAAAATGACAATATCCGCGCGGGAGCGAAGAACTTTGTATTTTAGCTGCGAGTTCAGTCGGATACGGGCTTCTTTCGGGGAGTAGCCTTTCTTAATAAGACGAGCCATTTTGATTTTGTCGCCGGCATGAACCAGAATAGTCTTGTCGACTTTTTTATCCCAGCCCCAGTTAATCAAAAGGGCGGCATCGATGACGACTATATTATTTTTTTGCAGGGCCTTTTTTGTCTGTCGAGATAATTCTTTTAACAGCAAAGGATGGACAATCCGGTTTAGTCTTTTCCTGTTTTTATCAGAGGCCAGCGCCATTTCGCCCAGTTTTCGCCGACGGAGTTTACAGGATGGAGTTAAAATACCCTGACCAAAAACTGAAACCAGTCTTCTCAAAATCGATTTATTTTTTTCGACAACGTCTCGGCCGATTTTATCGGCCGAGATAACATACGCGCCCATTTTTTTGAATACTTCAGCGACTTCGGTTTTGCCCGCGCCGATCTGCCCGGTGATACCAATCAGCATTATTTTGCGTCCAGCCAGTTATCGCCTAAACCGATATCGGCGATAACCGGGACTTTGAGTTTGACCGCTTTCTCCATTCCCTGCCTGACAATCATTTCTAATTCCGGGATCTCGTCTTTATGAGCGTCAAAAACCAATTCATCATGCACCTGAAGAATCATCTTCGATTTCATCGTTTTCATTTTCTTATGAATATCAATCATAGCGACTTTAATCATATCCGCTGCGGTTCCCTGAATCGGCGTATTGATGGCGGTTCGTTCGGCAAACTGCCGAATCTGATAATTCTTGGCGTTGATTTCGGGAAGATATCGCACGCGATTGAATAATGTCTTAACATATCCATCTTTGCGCGCCGCCTCGATAGTGGCCTCCACATATTTTTTTATCCCGGGATAACGCGCCATGTATGTATCGATAAATTCTTTGGATTGCGCCACATCAAGTTCCGTCTGCTGTGACAAACCGTAAGCGCTGACACCATAAATCACCGCGAAATTGGCCGTCTTGGCCGCCCGCCGCATCCGGGGGGTGATATCATTCATGCTGACGCCGTAGACTTCAGACGCCGTTCGGGCATGAATATCCTGCCCGTTTTTAAAGGCTTCGATTAATGTTTTATCCTCGGAAAAATGCGCCAGGATACGAAGCTCGATTTGCGAATAATCGGCCACCAGCAGTTTATAATTCTCGTCGCGCGGAATAAACGCTTTGCGAATCTGCCGACCGATTTCGGTTCGCACCGGAATATTCTGTAGATTGGGATCGGTCGATGACAGCCGGCCGGTAGCGGCGATTGTTTGATTAAACGAAGTATGCACTCTTCCCGTTTCGTTATTGACGAGGGCGGGAATGGCATCGACATAAGTGCTTTTCAATTTTGCCAGCTGACGATAATCGAGTACCAGGCGCGGTAAATCATGGACGGCGGCCAATTCCTCAAGCACGCGGACGTCAGTCGAGTAGCCGGTTTTTTTGGCGGTTTTTCCTTTCTTCGGCAGTTTGAGGTCTTCAAACAGGATTTTTGAAAGCTGCTGCGTCGAATTTATATTAAATTTCTGCCCGGCCTCGGTATATATATCTTTCGTCAGTTTTTCCAATTGCGTTTCCAGCTCTTCCGACATCTCCGCCATATATTCACAGTCGATACGAACGCCCTCGTTTTCCATCGCCGCCAGGACTTTAATCAGCGGCAGTTCGATATTATAGTACAACTCATGAACATTATTCTGTTCCAGTTTCGGAGCCAGAATTTCATAAAGTCGGAAGGTATAATCGGCGTCCTCGGCGGCATAAAAGACGGCCTTGTCAACATCGACGGTTGAAAACAATTTTTGTTTTTTGCCGCTGCCGATCAGGTCGGTAATCGGCTGCATGCGATAATTCAAATGTTCCAATGCCAGTGAATCAAGGCCGTGACGTCCTGAAGGATTTATCACGTACGACGCCAGCATGGTGTCAAACGAAACCGGCTCGATATCCATTCCGGCGCGATTGAGGACTTCAAGGTCATATTTTATATTCTGCCCGATCTTTTTAACATTTTTATCGGTAAGGAATTTCGATAATATTTTTAAGGCTTCTTCTTGCGGGATATTTCTTTTTTTCTGATCGTGACCGATCGGAATATAGTAAGCCTCGCCCGCCCTGGCGCAAAGTGATACACCCACCAAATCGGCCTTATGTGCGTCAAGCGAGGTTGTCTCGGTATCGACGGCGACCTTCTTTTTGGCGGCAAGCTGCTTCAACAACTTTTTTAATTCCGTCAGACTATCTATACAAATATAATTGATTTCTGCCTTTTTTTTCTTAGCCGATTTCGGCAAG
>Ga0315537_1004241_pt1 | contig 10472 bp, 11 predicted proteins | sample SalMarSW160270MG_FD_203091 | JGI IMG/M metagenome (GOLD analysis project Ga0315537, IMG submission 203091) | Salt marsh sediment microbial communities from the Plum Island Ecosystem LTER, Massachusetts, United States - Salt Marsh Sediment SW1602-70 ... | reverse complement strand
AAGGCATATGTTGACACCTTAGTCGGAGGTCGGGCCTTTGACCGAACCTTGGTAGCCGTTAATCCCATGGCGAAATGGGAGACCAAGTTGTGGGAGTCGAGCAGATTCGCCTTGCTGGCTGACCTCATCAACGAGAAACTGACAGCAGCAGTTATCTTTACAGGAAGCTGTGCGGATAGGGGTGCGATAGGGGCTATTCAATCTGAGATGAAGACAGAGGCCCTGAATTTGGCAGGGAAGACGACCCTGAAACAGTTGGCCTACCTCTATCAAAGGTGTGCTGTGGTCATCTCCACCGATACCGGGCCCATGCATATTGCTGCCGCTATGAAATCCCCCATTGTAGTGGGACTCTTTGGACCGACCTCCCCGTTGAGGACCGGCCCGTATGGAGGAAGGCAAAGGGTGGTGAGGGCCGGGGCTGCGTGCAGCCCCTGCTTCAAGAAGCGGTGCGATGATAGGCAATGTATGAGACAGATCACGGTGGATATGGTATATGAGGCGGTAAAAGAAGTTATAAATGTAAGGAGGCTATGATATGGCCATTAGCAAAGAGTTGTTGGATATCCTGGTATGTCCGAAGTGTAAGGGAGAGATCTATCGTAACAATGCCGGTGATGGATTGATTTGCGATCGCTGTAAACTACTCTATGAGATCAAAGACGACATACCGATTATGCTTATCGATGAGGCAAAGAAGATAGAAGAGGAATAATTGGACATCTCTATCATCGTCGTCTCCTACAACACAAAAATCCTTCTCCTCGAGTGCCTGTCCTCGATCTTCACCACCATCAAGGAGGTATCCTTCGAGGTCTGGGTGGTGGATAATAACTCCACCGATGGAACCCCTGAGGCAATAAGGGAACGATACCCAGCGGTGAAGATCATCGAGAACAGGGAAAATCTGGGCTTTGCGGCGGCAAACAACCAGGCTTTCCGGTCCATGAGCGGCAGATACGCCCTGCTTCTCAACAGCGATACTGTGTTGACCGAGGGGGCGGTGCGAGCGCTGTATGATTTTATGGAATCCCATCCCAAAGCAGGAATGGGTTGCGGGCAACTGCTGAACCAGGATGGTTCAAAGCAAAACTCCATTGCCAATTTCCCAGCGCCCTTGACCCTGCTCTGTAATGAGACCCTGTTGCGAGTGCTATGGCCGGCAAGGTTTCCTAGTAAGAGAGGGCGGTATCACTTTCCCATAGAGGTAGAATCGTGTATTGGCGCCTGTGTGATAGTTCGGAAAAAAGCCATGGATGAAGTGGGATTGTTCGACGAGCGGTATTTCTTTTTTTTCGAGGAAACGGACTGGGCATACCGGATGAAGCTCAGTGGTTGGGGGATCTACTTCGTGCCTTCGGCAGAGATCATTCACGCCCAGGGGAAAACGGTGGGAGGCGGTGCAGACGCGAGGATCATGTTCTACAGGTCCAGATATCTTTTCCTGAGAAAGTGGCACCGTAACTCCTTTCCCCTGTTCTATGCGATTATTTTTTTGAGATTGCTGACCAATACAGTTCTCTCCCTGGCCGGACTGATGTTGACCCTCGGCCTCGAAGACTCGATAAAGAGGAGATTCGTTATCTATATCAGGCTCATCCTCTGGCATCTTCGCTGGTGCCCCGAGCTGCGTGGATAGAGCATGTTGGTAAAGGGAAAACAGATTTCGCTGGAAGCCATAGAGCGGGTGCTGCTCATACAACTTGGGGATATAGGAGACGTGGTGCTCACTATCCCAACGATCAAGGCCTTACGGGAGAGTCGACCAACGAGTGCCTTGTACGTTGCAGTGAGGGAACATGCGAGGGAGTTGCTCGAGGACTGTCCATGGGTTGACGGGTTGATATCGGTTGAAAGCATGAAAGGAACGCTGCTGGAGAGGTTTTTCCATCAAAGGGGTTTTATTCAAGCCCTCCGGGCGAAGAAATTCGGAGCAGCCATTGACCTGAGAACTGGAACAAGAGGCGCCATCTTGTCATATGTAAGTGGGGCACCATTGAGGATCGGGAGATATGCGGATGATGGCCGCTTGTGGAGAAACAGGCTCTTTACCCACCTCGTCAAGCCAGAGAACGAAATGGAGCAGTATTCCTCTTTGCACAGCTTGAATATCGTGGCCCCTTTCAAGATAGACGCCCGTGAAACCGATCCGGAGCTCACCGTTACCCGGGAACGGGAAATGCGCGTGGAATGCATGCTGCGAGAGGAGGGAATAGGTTCTGACAGATCTCTCATTGCCCTCCATCCATTTTCCCGGTGGCGCTACAAGGAATGGCCCACAGAAAACTACATCTCCCTGATCAATTATATAGGTTCGAGATACCCGGTCCATATCGCAATAACAGGCTCAGTCGATGAGAGGGAACGGGCGGCTCATCTGGTGAAGGAGGCCCGTGCAGAGGCCTATAATCTGGCGGGGAAGAACACGATCGGCGATTTGCCAGCTGTTTTCAAGAAATGTGGCTTACTAATCGGTATCGATAGCGCCGCGATGCATATTGCCGCAGCCGTCGGCACACCTACGGTCACCATATTCGGGCCCTCTGCCCCGATAAATTGGGCCCCAAGAGGGAAGCAACACGAGGTAATTTTCAAGGATCTGCCCTGTGTGCCGTGCAGACAGAAGGGATGCAATAACAGCGAAGTGAGTCGGTGTCTTGATGAGTTGAGTGCAGAGGAGGTCATCCCTGTAGTTGACGCTAAAGTTTTGCAGATTGAGACCACATTCAACCAGTGATTACCCCGGGTGGCCTTTATGATTAGATCTCTCCTAAAGAATTTTTTTTGGGATGACAAATACCGCCATGCCAGAATTGCCGTTCTGATAATCCTCTTAGGTTTTTCAATCCGATTATTTTCCTTCTTCTATACCTATATCATCAATCCCGATGGAGTCCTCTATATCCATCAGGCACGGGCACTCTATTATGGCCTAAGGGATTCTATTCTCACGTGTTCAATGGGTTATTTGTCGAATTATTCAATACTCATTGCGCTTGCCTATAAGATTTTTGGCGACTGGGAGGTTGCTGCAAAATCAGTCTCCCTCTTTTTTGGTACCATCACATTGGCTCCACTCTATTTTCTTTTAAAAAGCTTCTTTAGAAAAGAGATAACTCTCATAGCCACACTCGTATTCGCCCTCATTCCCGTTTTTGTTGACAAGAGCGTTGATGCAGTAAGAGATCCGGTTTACTGGTTTTTCTCAGTCCTCGGCTTATATCTTTTTGTAACCCAGATTGAAAAGAGAAACTACCTCTACCTCATCTTGAGCAGTCTGTCGTTCCTTATGGCGACATGGGCCAGGATTGAGGCAATTCTTTTTGTGTTCGTGTCTCTTATCTATATCCCAATTGTAAGCAAAGATGGGAAGATAGCACGAACCTCTGTCTTTGTAATCCCGGTTGTCCTTGTACTGGTGCTCGGCATGTTTGGCATGATGGTCCTTGATATATCCGTAAGTGATTTTCATCGAGGTTTCGAAATCACGACCAAGATCTCGGCACCTATAATTGAGTACAAGAACCTTAGGCAGATTCTAGAGGTATTCATGCATCAACCTTTAGATCATAATCTACCGGCTTTCTTACATAAGACAAGGAACCTCGTCTGGCTGATTGCCCTCGGGACCCTTGTGAGATATGCGGTGAAGGCCTATTTCTATCCTTTCTTTTTCGTATTCATAGCAGGGTTGGGAGGCTTATGGGGGAGGATAAAGGAGGACAGGCGTGTGCTGTATCTTACGTCTCTTGCTTTTTTCGCCTCGTTGTTATTGTATATGCACGTATTACAGACATGGATGATGTTTAACCGATTTCTTGCGATTTTTATTATCCCTTCTTTTGTTTTCGTGGGATTTGGATTGGAGAAGATAGATCACTTTCTACGATCACGTTTCAACCTAAAGCCTGTTGCGGCTCTTTCCATAGCCTGCTTCCTCACTCTAGTTTTTACACTGCCGGCAAATCTGAAGCCAAGGGAAGCGGATAAGCTCGTTTTTAAAAGAATTGGTGAACTCATTGCTGAGAGGGAAGGCAACAGCCAGGTGATACCAATCGTAGCCCCCCACTCAATTAGATGGATTTCATTTTACGCCAATCTGAAATATAAGGGTGCGCCATGCCCACAGGAAAACTATGATGTTGACAACATCATCGGTAAGAACTATGGGGAATTCATCCAGAATCTTAAGAGAAGAGGGATCAGATACGTCTTATGGGAAGAAAAGCACTGGCCCAAAGAAAGGCCTTATTCGATAGGAAGTGTAAAAAAGAAGGATTTAGTTAAGGTTGGGGTCTGGAGTCACCCTGACACTGGCAGTCTCATTCTATTTGAGGTGATATGACCTCCTTGACAAATCGTCTTCCTGCCGAACTAAGAGATGATAGAGTTCCCGCACCTGATCCGCAGTCCTATCCCAGGTGTATCGCAATGCAACTTCCCGCGCCTTCTTACCCATCTCTAGACGTCTTTTTTTTTCAGTGAGGGCCGCGAGTTTTTCTGCTACATCACCGGGAGAAGGATCGCTGGAAAGGACAAATCCCTGAACACCCGACTCTATCAGATCTTTGGCGCCAACCCTTTGGGTGATGATAACGGGTAATTCCGCCATCATGGCTTCCAGAACGGCCAGTCCAAATGTATCAAACGCGGAGGGCATAGCAAAGATATCACTTGCCAGGTAATATTTCTCAACCTCATGGGTAACACCGACAAAAGAAATCCGATTAACGATCCCAAGGTCTCTGGCGAGGCTCAAGTATCTCTCTTTATTTCCTTTCCCGACAATCAACAACTTCACCCTGGAAAACCCAATGTTTTCTCTAACCAGGTCTGCTACGCCCCGGATTACAAGCTGAAGACGTTTGATCTCAAAATTCATACCCACAAAGAGAACTACCACGTCGTCTTCGGAAAGCCCATAGCGCTGACGAATTTGTTGACGACTCCCCTTTCTATCAAAAGCCGAGAATCTCTCAACCGAGACCCCTGGGTGAATCACCAGAATCTTTGATTCAGGGATTTTGTAAAGCCTGAGAACCTGATCTTTAACTAGTGATGAAACCGCCATTACCAACGGAGTTCGGCTGCCGGTAAGCCCTTTCCTTTCCAACCAGATCAGCCTTCTGTCAAAGAGACCTGGCTTTTTGCACCTCACCTCTCTCATCCAGATGGAATGGGGGATGCCATGCAAGGTCAAAAGGTCCATATTAAAAATCGGTTCGTGACTGTGAATGATATCATAGTCCCCTGTTTTGATCCTCTTATCGGTGAAGTAAGCGAAGCTAATGGGCCTCATGAGGCGGGGGAAGGGGATAGTAGGAACCTTGTGAAATGTGATCGATGTTTCCCTTGATTGCCATTGATTGGCAAATACGTGAATCCTCAGATCTTCATGCCTGGCCAAGCGCTCAGTAACTTCACAGGCGAAACCCTCAGCTCCCCCCACCAATCCATATTTAGGTATCACTACAGCGATTTTCATAACTCCTTCAATCACGAGATGCTTTGATGTTTGACTCCACAATATCCTTGAGCTCGGACAACTCCTCCTTGGAAATCGGATTCCCAGATATCATCCTGGTCACTCAAGGCAATGTAGTCGGTTTTGCATATTGATATTCCATGCTCAAATGTCTGCTTGTGACCCAGATTTCTTTGGTTTGGTTCATAGATTATCATTTCAGGGTACTTTTCCCTATATCTTCCAATAATCGTTGTAGTTCCATCTTTTGAACAATCATCAACAATTATGATTTTGTCGGGTTTCAATGACTGGTTCACGATGCTATCCAATTGTTCTTCCAGATACTTTTCTCCATTGTAGGTTGCGACAACTGTCCTAATAGTCTTCAAAGGGAATTCCTCTATAGAATAATAGAAATCCGCCTCTATGGATTTGCACTGTACTTGTTAGAACGGATTTTTCTTTCCCGAAATAGAGTGAACATGAGCCTGTATTTTTCTAATTTCTTCAAAGGGATCTCTTTATTTTTGCTAAATGAAAGCGTAAGATTTAGGGTGAATATCCTCCAGAGGGCTTGGATAATAGTAGCCCTCCTTATTGCTCTAATTGTTTTATCTGTGTAATGTTTTTGATAAAAGAGAATTTCAGCATTGAATTTCTTCTTCCAAACATCGATTGGCAGAGTATTTCTTTCGCTCACCCCGCCCCAGTGAACAACCAGCGCTGCAGGTATGTATCCGATTGTCCAGCCGGCGATCCTTACGGCCAAACACAGATCAAGGTCTTCCCCATAAAGAAAGAATCTCTCGTCAAAGCCATTTACCTCCCGCATAACGGACCGCCTGGCAATCATGCTCGCCCCTGATACCCAGGCAATGTCCCCCTTTAATCCAGACAGTTCACCTCTAGAATGTCTCTCACCAGGATAGTGCCTTTCGACGGAGGATTGAAATGATCCATCTGGGTTCAGGATCCGCGTTCCCGCAAGCCCTATTTCGGGATTAGATTCCATAAACTCAATTATTGCGCCAAGGACTCCTTCTTTCAGTTCGGTGTCTGGATTGAGAAAATAGATGTATCTGCCTCTTGAGATATTCAGAGCCTGGTTATTTGCCCTTGCAAAACCGAGGTTCTGTTTATTGGCTATCACCGTCAAGCGTGATAGGGGACCTTCGGCAATCTCTAGGCTGTTATCTTGGGATGCATTATCAACTAAGATAACCTCAGAACTATGGCAGGACTGAGAACGGATCGAATGAAGACACCTGATGAGCATGTCTGCTGTGTTGTGGTTAACGATAATGATTGAAAGGTCATAAAGGGGGCGGGCTTCCAACACGCTTGCAGATCTCCAGAAGTCTAGCATACCCGAAAAACACAGCATATGCCGATTTTATGACAATAATACAATTATCAGTGAGTATAGGTGAGAGGCAATGTGCAGTCAATAAAAATTACTGATGTCCCATTTTCCCCAGTAAATACCCTCTCTGCCTATAATGATTGGGCACTCACCCTTTGCAAATGGATTGGTAGACAGGAGGAAACTACAGTAATTTTTACAAGGAAGTGTCCAAAAGTTGTTGACAGGTTCCGTAAGCAGGCCGGACCTTTAAACCTGATTTTACACGGATCATACCCCGTGATTAAAAAACCCAACTACTCCATTTCCGACAGGCATGAAATGCTGCGTTTTATCCCTGTCGAGCCAAATAAATCTTTGGAAATTGGTTGCAGAGAGGCTTTGTTCAGCAAAAGATTAAAAGAAAAATTTAAAAAAACCGAAACATGGGCGGGAGCTAATCTTTCATGATCAGTTTGAGTACCAGGAGGCTGGGAACCTTGACATCACCCACATTCGTTTCTTCACAAAAAAGACCATGATCAAACTATTTACCTACACCGGGTACGAGGTTTTGAGAGGAAAACCTGTGATCCCAATACAAAGCACCTTAGTTGTTTTTGTGCTTAGATGCCAGTTCTGTTTAACAGATTCTATCAACTGATGACATTCAAATCCTACGTTGATCTTCCTTTGTCCAAACCCTTTTCAATTTCCCTAATTTTTACATAGCGCACGAATACAGCATAGGCTGAACTCAGCGCGATGATGAATCCCGCAATCCCATCGAGAAAACCCAGCCTGAGGAGGTATACCTCTAGAAATTTGAGCGGAGGCCTTAAAAGTAGGAGGAGCGGGCTAAAACGTTTTCCTTGGTCATGGAGGTTTTGAGCAAGGAGGGTTGAGAAAGCATCAATGGTCTGAACCTGGCCAGAGATCGTCCCATTATACGGATAATGAAGAAGGTTGTTCTTTAACCGCCCCACTTCTCCGTTCACCTCCATCCGCTCATGTACCCGTTTGCCAACCCATAAACCCTTGTCGCGTTTAAAGAGCCTGAGCTGGCGGTCGGGATAAAATCCACTGTGCTTGATCCACCTTCCTTGGTAAAAAGAGAGTCGCGGCACGGTATAGCCATTTTTAGTGTATTTCTTTTTGATCTCCTCTTGGATTTCATCCCGGAGCTCCTCCGGTATCTCCTCATCAGCGTCGAGACTGAATACCCATTCACAAGCGGCCTTGGAGAGGGCGAAATTCTTCCCATCAACAAAGCCGGACCATACCCTCTGATACACCGTATCTGTATATTCCCGTGCGATTTCAACGGTCTTGTCCTGGCTCATGGAGTCTACCACGATTATCTCATCGGCCCACTTCGAGCTTTCAAGACACATCCGGATGTTTTCCTCCTCGTTGAAGCAGATAATACAGATCGAGATCGACATAAGAATAGCCCCACAGCTCTAAATTGCATACATTTTTCGTGAGTATAGGCAAGTCAATAGGGGGCAGTCAATGAAAATTGGGTGTCGTGGAAACGGTTCGACCTGTTCTGTTTTTTATTGATTTCTATAGCGTAAAAAAACTATTTTAGCATACGGTTAACCAATTATCCTTATTGTCAGACATATCACCACCTGAAGGATGGAGAATTTAAAGGATATTATGCTCTTGGGGTGTACGCCCCTGACATTGCTGAGTAAAACATATCTTCGCAATTCGATAGCCTTTTAGTCTGCGTGAAAACCGATGAATCTCTCTTTTCATAGGGCCTAAGGGGATTTTTATTTTATCTCATTCAATAAAATTGCTATATTACTCACGTAAGCATGTGGTATGGATGTGACATTAGGAATTGTCATGGAAAAGGGAAAGTTGAGATCTAGTGATGGGGGTTGTTCATCAACCTGATCACAGCTTGCCGGTGGGAACATGAAGGAATTCGATTCAGTGCAATTGAGCCACGGAATTGATCATTTTGAAGGCAAGTCGATCCTTGTGATCGGCGACATCATGCTGGATAGATTTATATGGGGTAAGGTCTCGAGGATTTCTCCTGAGGCACCAGTACCGGTGGTTGAGGTTGATCGGGAATCCACGATGCTGGGCGGCGCGGCAAACGTGGCCAACAATCTCGTCTCACTGGGTAGCAAGGCCTTATTGTGCGGGGTTGTGGGCGAAGACAGGCCGGGAGAGGAGGTCATCTCAAAATTGGAGGATTTGGGCGTAGACATCGGTGGAATCACCATCGAGAGCGCGAGGCCGACGATCGTGAAGACGAGAATCGTTGCCCATGCCCAACAGGTTGTAAGGTATGATCTCGAGAAAAGGGTTCCCTTAAAATCCTCAACTATTCAACATATATTGGATTTCGTCCGTGAGAAAAGGGGTCATATTTCAGCTATGATACTCTCTGATTACGGAAAAGGAGTGCTCTCCCGTAAACTGATGCATGGTATAGCAGCAGAGATCTCCGGCTCTACCTTTCCGGTAGCGGTGGATCCTTATGTCAAGAATTACCCACTCTACAGGAATGTAACCGTGGTTACCCCTAATAATGCCCAGGCGGGACAAATCGCGGGCATGGAGATCAAAGACGAAAATGACCTTATAAAGGCAGCCAAAAGGCTTATGAATCACAACCGATCTAAGTCGGTGTTGATTACCCGTGGCGAGGAAGGCATGGCCCTGTTCGAAGAGGGTGGAAAGGTCACGCGGATAGAGTCGATAGCAAGAAAGGTTTACGATGTAACGGGCGCGGGAGATACGGTCATCGCAGCATTTACCCTTGGTATCGCGAGCGGGCTTGATATGAAATCCGCTGCATTCTTATCAAATCTTGCAGCGGGTATCGTAGTGGGCGAGGTAGGAACCTCAACGGTTAAGATCGATGACCTCAAAAGGGCGGTTGCCTCTTACCTTTCGAAGTAAGCAGTAGACAGAAGATAGCAAAAAAATTAGTAACGAGTAGCTAGATAAGATAGGAATTTTTCTTCCTGCCCGCTCGCCAAGCTTGCGAGGCAGGCGGGTTTTAAGTCCCGCTTGCGGGACGTTATATAAAATCGCGAGGCGATTTTATAACTTATACTGAATAACCGGGATCGAGCAGTGAGTCAACCACAGGAAACGAAAAAGGTAAAATTGATAAGCAGCCTTTTTTCTCATGAAGGGGCATTGATAGACTCGGTCATTAAGGAGATGGGGGAGCGGTTCGGTCCTGTTGACTGGGTAAGCGAACTGCTTCCCTTTAACGGGACAAGATACTATGAAAAAGAGATGGGCTGGCCTCTCTGTCGGCGATTTACATCGTTTGTGAGGCTCATCACGCCCGAAGCGATAGCAGATATCAAGTTGATCACCAATGAGCTTGAAAAAGAACACCTTGATCGGGAAAACAGAAGGATCAATATTGATCCCGGCTATATCACCTTAGAGAGACTCGTGCTTGCCACGGGGAAGAACTATAGCCACAGGGTATACTTGGGGAAGGGAATATATGCAGATCTCACTCTGATCTTTCACGATGGGACCTTTAAGCCCCTATCATGGACATATCCCGATTATGCCGAGGAGAAGGTAATCGGCCTTTTTAACGGGCTAAGGAGTGGATATCTGAGGCATCTAAGAGAAGGCGCGTACTAGTCAAGAGAAGAGACATGTTGA
>Ga0315537_1004238_pt1 | contig 10478 bp, 6 predicted proteins | sample SalMarSW160270MG_FD_203091 | JGI IMG/M metagenome (GOLD analysis project Ga0315537, IMG submission 203091) | Salt marsh sediment microbial communities from the Plum Island Ecosystem LTER, Massachusetts, United States - Salt Marsh Sediment SW1602-70 ... | reverse complement strand
CTTTTCCCGACTTTTCTGTTATTTTGGTGCTTTCAGGCTGGAGTGGATATATACGGCAGGGCCAGGGGCGGTCTTCGTAGATTGTGCAGCCCTCCGGGGTAACAAAAGGACAATTTTTCTCTTTATCATCGCCCATTTTCAATACAACGACGGGCAACCCCGAATCGCTGATAAGGGTAACGGTATAGGCAGGCAAAAAATCTTCTGATGACATTTTTAGGGCATTTTTCATACGGATGATATCATAAGGCGTAAGAAAGATAGTGATATCACGACAACATCGGGTAAAGCATGCGAGACCATGGTGGCAGGCAAAACGAAAGTTGTCATCAACGCTTAAAACGGATAGCCCTCGTTTTTCGAGCGGACGGCCTGACTTTTTCATTGAGATTTCTCCTTTTTTATTTATGAGTGCCAGATCTGAATCTGGCAATGAAAAGCGTTATTTATCTAACAGTGTTTCTTGTGTCAACTCATTTTACGTATATTTTTTATTATGATGAAGCAGTGTTAAAGTACTCTGTCATTCTGCAAATTCATACGATTGCTCTTTTGTTTGGCAAAAGTACTTGACAAGAAAAATGTTGAATGATACTATCCCCAACTGTTTAAACCGGGCTATCTTATTGATATTAAAAGATATAATGGATTAAAACACTGAGGGGCAAGATTTTGAGTATGCTCTTTGATAATTTGTATGAAATAATAACAATTTTTTTGAGAAATTCAAGTTGTTCAGAGAGTTATAATATTAACCAATTAAAATTTTAATACACGGAGGGATAGCATGACGGATAACAAAGCAGCCTCTGGAAACGGAAGCATTCTGGTTGTCGGAGGAGGAATTAGCGGTTTAACCACGACCCTGGAAGCTGCCGAAGTGGGGTACGAGGTGTTTCTGGTCGAAAAAAATCCTTATCTGGGCGGAAGAGTGGCACAGCTAAATAAGTACTTTCCAAAGCTATGTCCTCCGTCCTGTGGTCTTGAAATTAATTTCAGGAGAATAAAGGATAATCGAAAGGTACATGTTTTTACCCTGGCTGAGGTTGAGAAGGTTGATGGAACACCCGGCAATTATACTGTTACGATTAAATTAAACCCGAGATATGTTAACGAGAATTGTACGTGTTGCGGGGACTGCGAGGCGGCCTGTGAAACCGACATTTCCAGTGATTTTAATTTTGGAATGAATAAAATCAAGGGGGCTTATCTGCCCTTTGAAATGGCTTTTCCGGCCCGTTATGTAATTTCTCCTCAGATCATCGGGACCGAGGATGGCAAGCGGTGTAAGGAAGCCTGTAAATACGATGCCGTGGATCTTGACATGGAAGCTAAAACCATGAATCTGAATGTGGGGGCCATTGTTTGGGCTACCGGCTGGGAGCCTTATGATGCTACAAAGATAGATAATCTTGGTTTCGGCCAATATCCGAATATTATTACAAATATGATGATGGAAAGGCTTGCATCTCCCAACGGGCCCACCAAGGGCAAAATTATACGCCCGTCGGACAATAAGGAACCCGAAAGCATCGCTTTTGTTCAGTGTGCCGGTTCAAGAGACGAAAATCATCTCCCATATTGTTCCTACATCTGCTGCATGGCATCCCTGAAACAAACCACATATATCAGGGAACAGTATCCCGATGCCAAGGTATATATCTTTTATATCGATGTCAGGGCGCCCGGCCAGCGGTATGAAAAGTTTTATAAAAAGATTAAAGAGGATGAAAATGTCTTTTTAATCAAAGGCAAGGTCGCTGAAGTGAACGAAGACCCGGGCACCGGCAATATCACCGTTGTGGCAGAAAATGCCGAAACAGGCGAAAAGATCAGACAAACGGTAGAAATGACTGTCCTTGCCACCGGTATGCAACCGACAACCGCAACCGTCAAACTGCCGGCCGATCTGAAATATAACGAAGACGGTTTTATCATCAATAATTATGAAAAAGGTGGTATGTTTGCTGCGGGATGTGCAAATAAGCCGGCCGACGTGGTATCATCAAACCAGAGTGCTACCGGCATGGCCCTAAAGGCGATTCAAACCCTGGTGAAGAGGCAGGAGGTTATCCATGGATAAAAAGTATGGTGTATATATCTGTACAGGTTGTGGCATCGGGGATGCTCTGGATATTGAAGAGCTGTGCGAAATCCCTGAAGAAAAAGGTTTTCCTGTCAAAACTCATCCTTTCTTGTGCGGAAAAGAAGGGATTGAACTCATCAAAAAAGATATATCCGATGATGGTGTCAACACGCTGGTTATTGCCGGCTGTTCCCGGCGGGTAAACTTTGATGTTTTTAGCTTTGACGGTTGTATCATTGACCGGGTTAATCTAAGAGAACAGGTAGTCTGGTCTCATCCCCGATCTGAATTTCCGGCGCTTACCGAAGAGCAGAAAGAAGAGGAAGAAGACTATGACAGTGTTCAGATGCTGGCCGAAGATTATCTGAGAATGGGGATGGCAAAGGTTGAAAAAATAAATCTGCCCGAGCCTCAATTGCTTGAGGAAGGTGTTTGTCGAAAAATTATGGTGATTGGCGGCGGCATCACCGGTATTTCGGCTGCCCTCGATTCGGCCAAAACAGGCTACGATGTGACCATCGTTGAAAAGGAAGCATCCCTTGGCGGCTATGCAGCGAAACTTCGGAAACAACTGCCGGTAGAAGATCCATACGACAGCCTGATCCCACCGGTAATCGAAGCCAAAATAAAAGAAATTGAAGCTTATCCAAATATAACAGTTAAGACGGATACGGTGGTTGCCCGTATTGCCGGTCAACCGGGTGAGTTCATAGTGACATTCAAAAAACCCGGAGAAAAGACACGGTTTGATGTCCCATACCCTTTGCCTGAAAAAATGAAATTGGATGAAAAAGGTGAAGAGCTTGATGCTGAAAAGCAGCATGAATTATACATGGAATATAACAAGGGCAAGGAAGACATTCTGACCATTGATCCTGACGGAGAGAAATTCGGAGCCGTTGTTCTTGCTGCCGGATGGCGGCCTTATGTACCTAAAGGAGATGAATTTGCACACCTCGGTTTTGGAATGCTGCCGGATGTTGTGACCAACCATCAGTTCGAACAGATGGCCATCAAAGGCAAGATAACCACTTCAGACGGCAAAGAGGCCAAATCGGTTGTTTTTATCCAGAGCCCGGGCAAGGGTGATGACGACAGTGACTTTGATTATGGTGGTTCGGTCACCAGCCTGGTTGCACTAAAACAGGCTAAATATGTGCGTGAAGATTATGATGACGGCAAGGCCTATATCTTTTATCAGCATATGCGGACTCCGGGCCTTTCTGAGAACTTTTACAGGAACATTCAGGAGGATGAAGGTATCTTTATGACCAAAGGTGAGGTTATCGGTGTCTCCAAAAACGGTGACGGCATGATTGTCGAAGCCGATAACACATTGCTGGGTGAAAAGGTCAAGGTCAAAGCTGATATGGTGGTTCTGGCTACCGGCATGGTACCGGCAACGGTGGATGATCCGGTGGTCAATCTGGCTTATCGTCAGGGACCGGCTTTCCGTGATATCGATCTTTTTAACGGATATTGTGACTCGAATTTCATCTGCTTTCCCTATGAAACCCAGAGAACAGGGATTTATGCTGCAGGATGCATACGTCGCAATATGACTATAGAAGAGTCGAGTGAAGACGCAACCGGAGCTACTCTTAAAGCGATTCAGTGCATTGAGTCGACAAACAGAGGTGTTTCCGTTCACCCAAGGTCCGGTGATATGACAATACCCGACTTCTATTTCCAGAGATGTACGCAATGTAAGCGATGCACGGAGGAATGTCCATTCGGGGCGATCGATGATGATGAAACAGGAACTCCCAAACCGAATCCCACACGCTGCCGGCGGTGCGGCACCTGCATGGGCGCCTGCCCCGAGCGAATCATCGGCTTTGAAGATTACAGTATTGACAGTGTCGGCTCCATGATCAAATGTATAGAGGTTCCCTCTGAAGATGATTATGATGAACCTCCTTTAAGGATCATCGGGCTAATTTGCGAAAATGATGCCTACCCAGCGCTGGACATTGCCGGATTAAACAGGCTCAGCTATTCTGCAGAGGTTCGTTTCGTTCCGGTAAGATGCCTCGGGTCGGTAAACGTTGTATGGATCAAGGATGCGCTTGCCAAAGGTATGGACGGTATTTTTCTGTTTGGCTGCAAGCACGGCGATGATTATCAGTGCCACTTTGTAAAGGGTAGCGAGCTTGCAGACATACGAATGAAAAAAATCGGAATGGCACTAGAGAGCCTGGCCCTCGAAGAGGAACGGGTAGCTCAATTCGAAGTTGCAATCGATGATTATGACAAACTTCCGCAGATGATTAATGATTTTGTGGAAATGATTGAAGAAATTGGCCCAAACCCCTTCAAGGGATTCTAGTGATTGATAATTTTCGATTGACGATTGAAGATTAATTTTTCAATCGTCAATCGTCAATATTCAATATAATGAGGAGGTATTCACATGACGGAAAAATACCTGGTTGAGCCTGATTTAGATTTTATTAAAGAAATTATCGGGCTTGGAGGTGAAAGTCTGAAAAAGTGTTATCAATGCGCAACCTGTTCGGTGGTCTGCCCTATTTCTCCTGACACCAAACCGTTCCCCAGAAAGGAGATGATTGCCGCATCATGGGGATTAAAAGACAGGCTGGTGAATAATTTGGACATCTGGCTGTGCCATCATTGCGGGGATTGTACCACCATGTGCCCTCGCGGCGCCAAACCGGGTGAAGTGCTGGCTGCGGTTCGTTCTTATGCCATTACGGATTATGCCGTGCCCAAGGCCATCGGAAAAGCGGTTAACGATCCCAGAAAGCTTCCCATTCTTATGGGGATTCCCGTGGTTATTTTTCTGGTTCTGGGCCTTATAACGGGTCTGCTTGATTTTTCACCGCCTTTGGGGGAACACGGGATAGCACATCATCTGTTCTTTTCTTCATGGCTGGTGGATTTGATTTTCGTACCGCTGTCCATATGGGCGGTGGTCATTTTTGGCATCGGGTTAAAAAGATTTATCACTGATATCCATGAAAATGCCGTAATGGAAGGAAAGACCCAAAAGAAAGAGCTTGATTTCGTTGGGTTGGGCAAGGCCTTATGGAGAATATTACCGACCATATTAAAACATGATAAATTTACGGAATGCGATGAAAACAGCGATCGGGCCACACCTCATTTGATGGTATTCTGGTCATTTATCGGGCTTTTTATTGTAACCAGCATATTTTTTGTCGTGCTTTATGTTTTTCAACAGCATGGTCCTTACTCACAGTTAAATCCGGTTAAGTGGCTTGCAAATATCAGCGGTGTTGCCCTGGTTATCGGCAGTGCTCTGCTGATCAAAAACCGTCTGGTCAAGGCCAAAACCGATCAGACCTCAAGCTACCAGGACTGGTATCTTCTGGGACTTGTTCTGGGTCTCGGCGTCACCGGTTTGCTTACCGAAGCAACACGACTGGCAGGTCTGGCAGGTTTGACCTATTTTATGTATTTCATCCATCTTGTCTTTGTATTCGACCTGTTCGCATTTTTGCCGTTTTCAAAGCTGGCCCATATCGTCTACCGAACGGTGGCCATGGCCTATAACGAGTATTCAGAGAGACAATAACTGATGGCTTTCTAAAAATAAAAAAGGGAGACAATTTTGTCTCCCTTTTTTATTTAGTAACATGTGCGGGTGATGAGTAATCCGCTTAACACTCAACCACTCAACGATTTATTATTATTCGCCGGTAGCGGCCCCGTGCATCTTGATTTCAACTTTTTCAGTAAGCCCTTCATAGTACTCACGAAGAATTGTCAGAACCTCATCACGTCCGAAATGATCGGGAATTTCCCCGCCTTCTGAAAGCATCTTCCTCAGCATGGTTCCGGAAAGAAGAACCCTGTCTTCCTTGCCATGGGGGCAGGTTCTTAGTGAAGCCATGCCGTCACACTTGAAGCAATAGAATGTCCAGTCGATTTTTAAGGGTTTGCAGAGCAACGCTTTACCCGGTTCTTCAGGTTGCGGGATTTTGTCAAAGATGGTTTGGGCTTCAAACATGCCATAGAAATCCCCTACGCCTGCATGGTCCCGTCCGATAATCATGCGCGAGCATCCATAATTTTGACGGAAGGTTGCGTGCAAAAGGCCCTCTCTGGGTCCGGCGTAACGCATGTCCAGAGGATAGCCGCCCTGGACCACGTTTTGATCTACAAAATAGTTTTTAACGAGGGCGTCGATACATTTTACGCGAACATCGGCAGGAATGTCTCCGGGTTTCAGGTTGCCCACCAGAGAGTGAATATATACGCCGTCACAAACTTCCACGGCAATCTTGCAGAGGTATTCGTGTGATCTGTGCATGGGGTTCCTGAGCTGCAGAGCGGCAATTTCGCTCCACCCTTTTTCCTCAAAGATTCTACGGGATTCCTCAGGCCTCATATAGACGCCGGCATATTTGACAGGATACTCGCCTTCGCTCAACACCTTGACCGGGCCGGCAAGGTTGAATCCCTTTTGTGCCATGACCATCTGGACGCCCGGATGATCTTTTCCTGCGATCTTCCAGAACTCTTCGGCGGTGGGAGTGCCCTCGCCCATGTATACCTTTTCACATTCAAATTTCTTGTCGGCTTCGGTCAATTCATATTTTTCCGTAACCTTCATGGTTCCCATAATTTCATTGGTATCCGGGTCACACAGTGCGATTTCATCACCTTTACTGATGCCGTCGGCGTCCGCTTTGTCCACGGAAAGCGTTACGGGAATGGGCCAGAAGGTTCCATCGGCAAGCAGGAAATTCTCACAGACACCTTTCCAGTCCGCTTTGGTCATAAAGCCCGTCAGCGGGCTGAATCCGCCGATACCCATCATGATAAGGTCACCGACTTCACGATGAGACAGGGTGATCTTTTTTAGCCCTTCGGCCTTTTTCTTTTCTGCTTCAAGCTCGGCGCCTTCAAGCAAGCAGCAGGTCAATCCCTTGCCGCCATGTGGTGGAATTAAATTTGACATTTGTTACCGTCTCCTTTCATCTTTTTATTTTAATAATAAATGGTTTTTCCACACCATTTCAATTTCCCCAAACGAGAACTTCTAATAATGAAAAGATCATTTGTCAAGGATAATCACCGTCTAAAATGCCTAAAATGCTCAAACTGCCTAAAATTAAGGATATTGGTTTTTTTGTAACTGGAAGGGTTCTTTAAATATCCAATTATCAATCCTGTTGGGTCCCTGTGATGGTTATTTCAATAGCCCGTGTCCGGGGACGATTATCGTGGTTGATTGCAACCACTTGCTGCCAGGTTCCCAGTTTGAGCCGGCCGTTTCGAACCGGCAGGGCAATGGAAGGCCCCAGCAATGCGGCCTGGACATGGCTGTGTCCGTTGCCGTCATGCCATGCCTTTTCGTGTTCGTATTCCATATCCGGAGGAGCCAGCCGGTTTATGGCATTTTTCAAATCCTCCACCACACCGGGTTCGAATTCAATGGTTGTGATTGACCCTGTTGATCCCACGATTGTGGCGAAAAGACTCCCGAATGCAATACCGGATTTGCTGACCAATTGATCGAGCGCTACCGTAATGTCGCACATGTCCGGACCGGTTTGCAAGCTGACATCGATTGATTCGTAACATATTAATACTGGTTTCATAATCATCCTCCGGAGACCTTTGAAAAACATTTTTTTGTCTTAAATTTACCCAGAACGTCCTTGGGATGAAATGGGTAAAAAATGACGCTGTCCTGAGTTTTTCATCCTGCTTGAAACGGGGTTTATTTTCAAAACCCCGAAAATTTTTTATCGATTATTCCGATCTAAACTAGGTCCAGGTTCCAATTCCAAAGACCGGGTCTTTTTTTCAGGGTTACTTCTTTTGGAATCGGTTCCACAAGATGAACGAACAGACGGTATCCTGCTTTTTCAAGCTCGTTTTTCCTGGCACTTATGTCGAGTTTCCAGTTAGGGTATACCCAGTAGTCGGATTCGATTTTTTGAACCCAGGATCCTTCGCCCTTGGGGCTTATCAAGGGTTTTTGGGCATCCAATTTTTCCGAAATTATGCGCGAAACGCATAAGGGCCAGTTGCCTGAGATTACGATGCCCAGCGGCAGAGGGCTGTGTCTGGGCAGCATAACATAATCTTTGCGGCCAAGTTCCGGGCTGACAATGGCTCCCTTAAAGCCCATCGATGCCAGTGTTTTTACAGCCAACGGATTGGCGATATTGCAGAATGGCCCTGCCCAGAGATTTAGTTTTTTGGGCATGCTGAAAAAAGCCAGTTGCCAGGGAGCGTTGAGCACGAAATTCCGTGCCCCCTTTTTCAGTACACGGCCGACGAGTTCCTTGAAGTTCATCTCAGATTCAGGCCAGATAACCGGCGGAAGCCACCACCAGAGCCGGTGGCCGGGGCCTTTCGACATTTTGTTTTCGGCCTGAGATTCCAGCCACAGTCCGGTCAGCCCCCTAAAATTTGCCTTTTCAGGGGTACGAAATACATGAAGATCAGAAACCGTTGCGTTGCTTTTTGAACTTTTTGGCAGCCTGACAGTAACCGCTTCAGGGGTTATTTTCAATTCCGATTTCTTATTCAACTCCTTTTCAAGGCCGGACAGCACGTCCTCGAGAGATTTTTCCCGCCGGTCTGTAAGGAACACCGGGGTTCCTTTTGCAGGACTTGTTTTCGAGGAAGTTTTAAGAAAAAAACGCCCCCCTTTGGGTACGTACTTCCCCACTCTTTGGATGCCGTGCCATAACTCGTCCTCATATCCCAGACGGAGGAGATCGCCGGGCAAAAGCGCTTCTCTCGGGATTAAAAAAGGCTTTTGTTGGGTTCCCTTCACCTTTCCCACAAGAAGACCGGAGCCGGTTTGACTGTCAATGCCTACCGGATTCTGAGGTCTTTGGGGGAGAAAATTATAATGGGTGCCGGTTCTGCCCAGGGCATAAGATAACAGGGTAAGCGCCTGTTTCTTCATCTTGGGATCGTTTCCATGATCCCTTAAGATCCGATAAGCTTTAACCGTATAAAAAACGTAATGAGGACCTTTTTTCCGGCCTTCAATCTTCCAGGCCCGGACTTGGGGAATATCCAGAAGGACTTTGACAAGCACATCCAGACTCAGATCCCGGCATGAAAAAAACCGTTTGCTTTGGTTTTTTTGAGAATAAACCCTGCGGCAGGGCTGGACGCATCTTCCCCTGAGTCCGCTTTTACCGCCCAGATAACTGCTCCAGTAACACCTTCCGGATACCCCGTAGCAAAGGGCTCCGTGTATAAATAATTCCAGGTTCAGGCCCTTGGGGCAATCCAACGCCATGGCCTTGACTTCGTCAATGTTCAATTCTCTGGGAAGAACGATTCGATGGACCCGGAAATTTTTTTTAACCAGTTCAAGGGCGGATGCAAAGCTTACATTGGACAGGGTCGATAAATGGAGTTTGCCTGAAAAACCGGTTTGCCTGGCCAGTTGCAAAAGGGAAAGGTCCTGAATGATGAGAGCGTCGGGTTTTACCCACCGGTCCAGCAGCTTAAGAAACGTTCCTGCCCTGTCCAGTTCCTCGGTCTTTAACAGGGAGTTTATGGCCACATGAACTTTGGTTCCCTTATCATGGGCCAACCGGGTCAGAGCCGAAAGTTCCTCCAGTGAAAAATTCTTGACCCCCATGCGTGCTGAAAATTCTTTCAATCCGCAATATATTTCATCGGCTCCGGCTGCCAGGGCGGCCAGAAAAGACGCCTTGTTTCCGGCTGGTGCCAGAATGGCAGGAGGATTAAATTCTGATGGTTCATCTTTCATGTGTATTATCATAAAAGATAAACACTATAAAATCAATCCATCCAGGATGTATTTTTAACCTAAATTAATCGATTTTTTACTCGAATATTTTCCAATTTATAAATGAGGGATTTTTTCGATAAGCAAGGCCGCACAAGGGTTTTTGCCCGAGGCGTACTTGAAGTACGTCGAGGGCGGAAACGAGCGGAGAACGCCGCTCATCGGAAAAATAGCCATTTATGGATGGAAACTAGTTAATGAATCAGGGGTTCAAGGGCTCAGAGGTTCCCCGGTTAAATTCGCTGCGCTCGTTTTCTGCGAAAAATTTAATCCCAGTACCATCTGCCAGAGCTACGGGACAGGCTGGGCAAGCAGGATTCAGGTGTCAGAGATTCAGAAATTCCGGGCTTAAGCGAGTTGAATTCAATGATTCGTTGAAAGCCCTGTGAACATTGGTCAATTAATGAACGCGATTTATTCTTATATTTTATTTTTTTAAGAAAGTCAATCGGTAAAAAGTATGAATTTTTATAGGAAGTTAGTATTAGAAATGATTAAGGAAATGTAATAAAAAAGTAGTATGGTTTTGGGTAAAATAATACTTTTGTATTAAGGGGTTCTACCTTGATTCACCGCCAAAAAAAATAAAAAACCTCGTTGCGCTTGATCAATCAA
>Ga0315537_1004237_pt1 | contig 10478 bp, 11 predicted proteins | sample SalMarSW160270MG_FD_203091 | JGI IMG/M metagenome (GOLD analysis project Ga0315537, IMG submission 203091) | Salt marsh sediment microbial communities from the Plum Island Ecosystem LTER, Massachusetts, United States - Salt Marsh Sediment SW1602-70 ... | reverse complement strand
TGTTTCCCTTCTATGAAGCCGTCTTCCCCGACACGTTACGAATGAGAGCCAGACGCGCCGTTGAAGACCTTCCCTACGCCGATATGCTCAAGTTTGTTACGGACTTTTTCAGTATGAAACCAGCCGAAGAAGACTCTCCAAGTAGCTCCTGACCTCCAATACATCCCAGAACATTTCACTCCTGCTAAGACCTCCCGGTGACGACTCACCTGTTCGCTGGGAGGTCTTTTTTTTACCCGGCGAACGTTTTCACCCCATTTCGTTCGGATAGACTTTCTTTAAAAAGCGGGGAGATTTTAATGGCAAAGTTCAGAATCAGGGTTGATAAGAGAACGGGTGTAACCTATTTCCCCCAGGAAATCCGCCGGGAAGGGTTTGTCGGGGAGATCGAGGGACTGCCCAATGCCCTAACCTTCACCCTCATCAAGCCGGGAACCGACCTGGTTGATGTCGCAAAGAGCTTGAGAATCGTTTTGCGGGATATAGAGCTAAGGCTGCAGGAGCAACGTCATGGAGTCAAGAATGACTGAGAACGCTGAGGAAATCACACAGCTTACAGTCCAACAGGCTGGAGCCAGGGGTGGCAGCCGTACTCTGGAGCGACACGGCCGAGAATTCTTTCAGGTAATCGGCAAGAAAGGCGGCAAGCGAACGGCCGAGCTTTACCGTGACCTTTTTAGAGAGTTTGGCAAGAAGGGCGGTCGCCCAAGGCGTCCCACCCTGGACGAATACATGGGGGAAGAAGCCGGCAAATAAGAGGAGGTGATTTTGCGGTCGGTCCTCTGGCTTCTTCCCCCCCAACCCGTAAAAAGACAGGATGATAGTTATGATAGTTCAATGCCCCCAGTGTGGTCAACCGGTAGTGGTTAATGGTTTAGGTCGCAAACCGCTGAATATCCCGCTCAAAAATGTTCTTGATTCGTTGCAGGCACACCTTGACGTGACGGCGGCGGCCCGGGAGCTTGGATGTAGCCCATCGTACATATTCGGTATCTTAAAAAAGAACGGTTTGAAACTCAATGAGGTGATCAGGGGTGTCAAATGATTATTCTTTAGGGCGTTACCGTCAAGTACCCCGGTGAAAGGAATTATTCAGTCTGGATGGACAGGGGGTGGTCACCCCTCCTCCTAGTAATAGACCGATACATTATAGCCCTGTAAGCAAGGTTGGTAAAAAGGCGACACTCATATAGGTAGTATAGGTAGCATAGTATAGATAGCATAGATTGCATCCATAAGGAGGCCAGACAGATGAAGATTTTACCGGGCAGACAGGCGGATAACCGGCAAGAAGCGACCAGGCTGGCTTTAAGGGAAGCCGGGGTAGAAGACATGAGCGCCGATGTTATTGATATGTTTGAGTTGCTTACTAAAGACCAGAAAATAGCCAGCGAAGCGGATAAGGCTATTGGTACCAATATCCGCGGTCGGTACGGTAACAAAGCCACCTGGAGAGCAGAGAGGTGGTTTGTTCCGGTACCGAAACTACAGTTCCAGAGCAAGGATATCCACCATTTGGTGATTGAGGTCAGTGTTTATCTTGTTGCCGCGGCAGTGGTGAGGCCAGCCGATGATTCCCGTTTGGTTACACTGGTTGGATCTGTTGGTAAACCCGAGATGGTCAGCATCCCGATGGTCTTTCTGCACGCTCTTCTCGAAAAAGACCTGGGGAGATTCGCCATAGTAGCCAGAGATGCCAGTAATACCACCTGGGAAGTGACCGGAGCTAAACCGGTGCGGCTTCCCAACGATTTCGTACATGACCTTTCGGCAATACTTAAATATCAGTCGGTGGTCTCGTGGCTATGTCAGTTCGGCGCCCAGGGCAGGTGTGTGGCGCCACTGGTAGCCGGAAGCCTTATCGGCCTTGCCTTTCAGGACTCCAGCCAACTCTCTCCGGCTAACAAGGAAATGGTAACCACAGAAAACCTGGTAAGCGCTCTGGAGGGCCTGGCCTATCAGCCAGCAGAAGCCAGGGAATTGGTAAGTAAAGTGTCTTCACGTCTGAGAGCAGACATGACTTTAGAGGAGGCGATTCGACTAATACTGCAGGGAAAGGAGTTGAACGACAATGGATAACGAGTTTACCAGTGAAGGAATCAGAGACGCCGTAAGGATGGCTCGCGCTCACTGCCCGGGCTTTTCTGAGGACGACTTCGAAAGCCTGATGGAACTGGAGCGTCGCATCACCGATTCCGGATATCTTGAGGCAGTCTTGGGGTTGATCCGCCTGGAGGAAGAGAAGGGGATATCCTGTTCGGAAGCTCTTGATGCCTGCGAAAAACTGAACAAGCAGAAAACTAAGCTGGAGCAAGAGGTATCCGCTCTTAAGCAAAGGTCCAATGAATTAGCAGCGCAGATTAAGAATGCCCAGGCCGATTATGAGCAAGGAAAGGAAGCTGTTGTCAGGGTCTCACAGGAACTCAGGCAAGTCAGAAATGATTATTCGGCTGCGGAAAAGGGGCTTGAAGCCTTCAACAAGAAAACCGAGAAAGAAAAACAGAGCATCTCCGCTGAAGTTGAAGATGCCTACAATAAAGCTAATATCACCAGGGAAGAAGTAGCAGCTGCTGGTAAGGTAAAAGCAGAGATTGAAAGCCACGGATTCACCCTCGATCTTGCCCTGGGCCTGGCCAAGGAATTTGCCGGTCATAAGAATGCCAGAGAGCAACTCGCCGAAGGGCTCAAGGAACATGAATCGCTCAACAAGTACCTGGATGAGCTCCATGATGGAGCTACTAAGGAAAGAGAAAGAATCATCTCCGAGATTCGGGGCCTGGAATCACAGAAGAAGGTAATAACCGCCGAAAGCGGCAACTTGAGAAACAAACTTGCGCAGTTGCAGGATGACACCGCCTATGAGGAAGACCTGAGGCGGTTTCACCGGCGTTACTTTCCGTATCATGGCCTTTTAGATGAACTCTCAACCTGGCCCCAGGTGTTTTTCATGCGCTGTAAGCATCCCGCCAGCACTGTGGCCGGAGTCTTTGATAAGACAAAGGGCAATCATCATTTTTGGACCGATCAACCGCCAGTAACATGCCCTGTTTGTCGTTATCCTATTATCGAATACGATATCAAGATCTACAATTACCATGGTTGGTCGACACAACTGCCTCTTAATATACACTTGGGAGAGTAATATGCCTGCAAGCAAACGAAAGAAGAAGCCTACTGAATATACTCTTGACTGTCCATGTGAGGCGAAGGCAGCTGTCTTTGAGATAGAGAAGGGTTATATGGCTCACTGTCCGAGCTGCGGAGCGGTGACATTTTTCGATAATCCGATACTCCTGCAAAGACTGCACTTCGGTGGCAAGCTGTGCCCGCATGAGCCGGAGAAAAAGCCATGCCGTGGTGGGCACACTACCTGGTGTCCGGTGTGTCGGGTGCGGAGCTTCATCTATGATCACTAGATTCCCATTTCTTCAAGCGGAACAAATTACTTCTTTGTTATCTAGCGCCTAGAAGTTATCAAAAACCGCTAGTTCGAGTCCAGTGCCCCATTTGTTACCATCAAAAGATGGTATAAATCCGCACCAAGAAACCAGCTTTACACTTCGCACGCAACTTCAGCGTAAAGCCTCGCGGCTCCTGTCTTTCATTAACCACAAACCTAGCAGAGAAATGATAATAAATACACTGAGATAATAAGCCGGTGCCAGGTTATTACCGCTTATTTTTATAAGCCAGGTGCAGATCATCGGAGTAGAACCTCCAAAAATTCCAACTCCAATATTGTAGATAACGGAATAACTGGTCAATCGATATTTAGTCGGAAACCATTCCACCATGATTGCAGGAGCCACTCCCAGAGGTACCGCTATTATAATGCCGAACAAGACCAATACGGCAAAAAGGAGGATATAACTTTTACTTACCATGATAAACATAGGCACGGCACACACTAACGCGATAAAAAAAGCGACAATCAGGATAGACCTCCTACGGATAAACCGGTCTGAAAGCATAGCCATCATCGGGATAAGAAGGACCAGTATAATAGTAGCTACCGTAGTAATCTGAAGAGCCTTGTTCTCATCCATCCCAGCGATACTGTGCACATAGGTTGGCATATAGACCAACGGTAGGTAAAACAGCACTGTATAGCCGAGACAGAATAGCGTTGCCTGCGTTAGCTCCCGACGTCCAAACGTAAAGACCTCTCTTATAGAGGCAACCTCTTCGTGTCGCTTTTCCCGAACGAAAAGGTGTGATTTCGGCATTTTCATGGTGTAATACATCCCGATTGCCCCTAAAACCGCTGCTAAGAAAAATGGCAAGCGCCAACCCCAGTTAAATAGCGACTCTTTAGGGATGAAGGTACTCACACCAGCAGCCATAGCTGCTCCCAGTACCATACCAGTCATACTGCCGATGTTTGCTAGACTCCCGAAGATACCACGGCTATCTTTAGGGGCTTCTTCTACCATATAGGTTACCGAGGTGCTGAACTCGCCGCCGACAGATAGTCCCTGAACCAGTCTAAGGATTACCAGGAGAACAGGAGCCGCTAATCCTACGCTCTGATAAGTGGGAAGCACACCCATCAGGGCAGTACAGACTGCCATAAGTATCATGGAAATATAGAGGGTCGTTTTTCTTCCTTTGATATCACCTAATCGACCTAGAATTATGCCTCCGATAGGCCTCATGATAAATCCCGCTGCAAATACTGCAAACGTCGACATTACGGAGGTCAAGTTATTCTGATTGGGGAAAAACAGCTGCGAAATGATTGGCACCATGTAACCATACAGAGCAAAGTCATACCATTCCATTACATTGCCAACCAAACCGGACAAGATGCTAGTTTTATTTCCGGTTAATTGCTGGACTTCCTCACCAATCTCTTCTTCGACTTCTTTTACAAATTGTGTGGGTTTTTTCATAGATATGAGTATTGTATACGTTATTCTGAAGCCAGGCAATGATATACGATTTGTAACGATTCGAGGCAGCGCGAATTCCTTGAAAAGGTGTTAGGTCTATCTTTTATCCTGTATGGTCTGACAAGACGATTAAATGTTAAAACCCAGTTTAAAAGTTCTATCTATCGTAAAGTACCGCCATTAAATAAACATTCTGTATATCTGCAAAATAAATCCTGAAAGGACTACCCTGTAAAAATTTACCGTCGTGCTTCGGTATCTGCTAAATGTCATAGTTTTGTAATATTTACAACTTCTATTTTATGACTTTTCCACCGTTTGCCGCTTAGAATTGCAAAGTGATGATATTGCATGATGTCCCCATGGTATTACCCGTGCAAGACCAATATTTTCATCATGCCAAGAGGAGTTACTCCAAAAAATGGCAGAGTACACGATTCTGGTTAGGAAAAGGGGACTTGAGCCGATTTACAGCCTTTTGATAACGGGACAGAATAGATGGAGATAGAATATGGAGCCTCGGTAAGAGACAAGAACGGTAAAGTGCTGGGTACCGTTAATCGCGTGTTGCGCGACACATGGACGGGGGATATCAGTAAATTCAGCGTTAGCACGGGAATGGCAGACGCAGACCTTTTCTATTCAGCAGGAGATATAGCCGAGTCCACCAGTAAAGAAGTGAAATTAAGAATCGCGTTTGGCCAGTCGAACTCAATGGGGATTCAATACGGAGCAAAGGTAACTGACAGTGATGGAAAGGAATTAGGGATGGTTGATTATCCTGTAAGCGACAGCCTTACGGGTGAAATCACGAAATTCAAGGTTAGCACAGATACAGCAGCAAATGATGTCTTCTTTTCGATAGATGACATGGATCAAGCAACTCCATCCGAGGTAAAGCTGAAGATAGCCTTTAAAAAATAAAACCTCATTCTGTCAGCTATTTGGATGCTCTAATTATTAAAACAAAAGGAGGGCTTTGCCATGAGGAAAAGCTTATATATAGTAATCACATTTTTACTACTTATATTTGCCAGTTGTAATGTGATGAATACGCCAAAAGCTATGAATTTTTCCTTTGAAGAGGGTATGGAAGGATGGGCAACTAACGGTACAGATTTAGATAATCCTCCAGACCAATGGTCAATTGAGTCTTCTAAGGATATGGCTAGCGAAGGTAAAACTTCACTCAAATTCTATCTGGATAACGTTAATGATGCGGGCAAAATCTGGATTACGCGTTCAATTGAAGTTGAGCCACAGACCCATTATCAGGTCGAAGTGACCTATAAATTTGCCAGTGCCGATTACGGCGACCTTAATCTGTGGAAGATTATCACGGGGGTAGCTCTGGAACCACCGAAAACAGCGGGCGAACTGGTTTATCAAGGAGATACCGGAAATGGTGCGGACCCTGATGATGGTTGGGTTTGGCAGCACAAAACCTACAATTTCAATATCAGAACGGGGCCGGAGAAAGAGTTGTATGTTACCATTGGTATCTGGGGTACATGGGAAACATCTCGAACCTATTACCTTGATGATGTGGATGTAACCCTTATAAAGGAGAAAATATAAGGTATCATTGGTAGCTACATCAGCATTAAGTGAAAATCCTGGTGATAAAAGGTCGAGAAGCATGAAAATATGGCGTTGTTTAATCGCTCAATTTGGAGGTTACCTTTAATATGTCGGAAATAAGACAAGATCCAACAACTGAAGAGTGGGTTATTATCGCCAGCGAAAGAGCAAAGAGACCCAGTGACTTTGTTCACCAGCGATCTAAGCCTGAACTTCCTGAGTTCTCGCCCTCATGCCCTTTCTGCCCCGGTAATGAATCCATGACACCTTCCGAGACCCTCTTATATCGACAACAGGATGGTAATGGCTGGCAGGTAAGAGCTTTTGCCAATAAGTTTGCCGCTCTCAGTCCTGATGGTAAAACCATCAGGAACATAAAGGAGGGGTTTTTTACCGAGATGTCAGGTGTAGGCGCTCATGAAGTGATTGTCGAAACGCCGCGACACAACAAATCGCTGGCCTTTATGGAGGAAGGCGAGGTCTTGAGCGTGCTTAACGCCTATCATGAGAGATACCGGAAGCTGTCTCAGCAGCCTTTTACCAAACTGGTCATTATCTTTAAAAATCACGGATCGGCAGCGGGTACATCGCTGGAACATTCACACTCGCAAATAGTGGTAACCCCCGTGGTGCCAAAGCATATCAGGACACGGCACGAAGTAGCTATCCGCTATTATGACAATCACGGTCGATGTCTCTACTCTGATTTGATGGAACATGAACTCAAGAGCGGCAAGCGTATCGTGATGGAAACCGAAAGGTTTGTGGCCTTCCATCCTTTTGCCTCCCAGCGTCCTTTTGAGACCTGGATATTGCCCAAAAAACATCGGGCGTCTTTCGGCGATGTGCTCCCGGAAAGCCTTAGAAGCCTGACCCGCGTATTGCGGTTAGTCTTGCTCAAATTATATCGAGGGTTGAATGATCCTGATTTCAACTATGTTATTGATACCGCTCCGGTTGGGGATGAAAATGAGCCCTATTACATGTGGCATATGAGAATCATTCCACGACTTACCGAGTTGGCTGGTTTTGAGATCGGCTCCGGTATATATATAAACACAGCTGTGCCCGAGCAGACAGCCCAGTTCATGCGAGAATTAAAAGTTGACCAAGGTGAATAAACCTGGGCATATAATAGGCAATATGTTACATGGGAGAGTGGGTATGCAGCATCACAGACTCATGCATGTAGGAGACTATAAGCCCTTTATCGGAGAGGAAACAGTTAACCGCATTGAGAAAAAGGCGGAGAATTTGCAAGACCTTCACGTAGCAAACGTAAACTCCACCTACTATGGAGGTGGAGTTTCGCAGCTGCTGTCGTCACTGACACTCTTGATGAACAGTCTGGGGATAAAGACCGGCTGGCGGGTGATTCATGGTCCACCGGACTTTTTCACTGTGACCAAGAAGATGCATAATGCGTTGCAGGGCGGGAATATTAACCTCAGCAGCCGTAAGAAGGATCTGTATGAAACGGTAGTCTACGAGAATGCGATACGCAATCATTTAGACCATGATATGGTCATTGTTCATGACCCCCAGCCCCTGCCGCTGATAGCCCACTACCGCAAGAAAAGCCCCTGGATCTGGCGCTGCCACGTGGATATGTCTAACCCGCACCCGGAGGTATGGGATTATCTTGTCCCCTTCGTCGAGAAATACGATGCAGTAATTCTGAGCAGTCAGGACTATGCCCGGAAGATCAAGACACCGCAGTTGTTTTTCCTGCCGGCGATAGACCCTTTTACCATTACCAACCGTGAGCTACCGCAGCGCGAAATAGATGAAAGGCTGAAGCACTACCATATCCCCACGGACCTCCCTATAGTAACGCAAATTTCACGATTCGACCGATGGAAAGACCCGGAGGGTGTCATCAAAGCCTTCAAGCTGGCAAAAAAGGAGGTAGAGTGTACCCTGGTGCTATTAGGCAATATAGCCACTGATGATCCCGAGGGGGAGGAAGTATTCAGGTCGTTGTCAGGCAGCCGAGAGGAGCGCATTATTATTCTCACGGTTCAGGACGGAGCACTGGTCAATGCTCTTCAACAGAGAGCAGCCGTTGTCATACAGAAATCGATTCGTGAAGGCTTCGGACTGACGGTTACCGAAGCTATGTGGAAAGGTGCTGCCGTCATTGGGGGTAATACCGGTGGTATCCGCTATCAGATTGATGATGGCGTCAGTGGTTTCTTGGTCTCTTCCATCGAAGAAACTGCCGAAAGAATCGTGCAACTAATAAAAGATAAGCAGCTTAGGGAACAACTTGGTCAGAAGGCCAAGGAGACGGTTAGCCAACGGTTCCTGATGACGCGGCTGCTGGAGCAGTATCTTGACCTGTTCAGTTCTTTTGAAACGACCTTTCGATTAGGCGGTGCGTTCAAGGAATATAACCGATGACACTTATATGCTTAACAGAAGCATTCGCTCGGGAGATGTGCTATGAAAGATTCTACAAATAAAAATCACAGTCAGTCTGGAGGTGCGGTATCCCCGGCAGCGGAAGAATCTCTGAAAGAGCTGTCCGTTGCCGAACTGATGAAACATCTTGGTACCTCCAGTCATGGCTTGTCCAAAGAAGAAGCACAGCGTCGCCTGGAAGAGCACGGCTACAACGAAATTGAAGAAAAGAAAGTAAGCCCTATTCTCAAGTTTTTATCCTACTTCTGGGGCCCCATACCCATTATGATAATGATAGCCGCCATTCTCTCAGCAGTGCTACGCCACTGGCCTGACGTCGGCGTCATCCTGGTGCTCCTTATCGTGAATGCAATCGTGGGTTTTCGTGAAGAATACCAAGCGGACAGTGCCATCGCTGCTCTCAAGAAACAATTGGCCTTGAAAGCGCGGGTAAAACGTGACGGGGAATGGGTGAGTATCCCTGCCCGTGAACTTGTGCCCGGTGACATCGTGCGCCTCCGCATCGGTGAAATTATCCCGGCGGATGCCAGACTGTTGAAAGGTGACCCGGTGCAGGTAGACCAGTCGGCCCTGACCGGCGAGTCCCTACCCGTCGAACACAAATCTGGTGATGCTGTCTTTTCAGGATCTGTTCTCAAGCAGGGCGAGATTGAGGCTTTAGTATATGCTACGGGGAAAAGCACTTATTACGGTAAGACTGCAGAACTCGTTGAATCAGCCGTTACGCGCAGCCACCTGCAGCGTGCCATTATAAAGATTGCTGATTATCTCCTTATCATAGCCGCTGCTTTAGCCGTCTTGATAATCGGAGTAGCTATCTCCAGGAACGACAAGTTGTTAGAGGTAATGCAGTTTGTCCTTGTCCTGACTATAGCCGCTGTCCCGGTAGCCATGCCGGCGGTACTATCCGTAACTATGGCTCTGGGAGCCAAAATACTCTCAGCTAAGCAGGCTATTGTCACTAAGCTGACGGCCGTTGAAGAAATAGCCGGTATTGACGTTCTGTGTTCGGATAAGACCGGTACCCTGACCAAGAGCGAGCTAACGCCGGGAGAGACATTCACCCTGGAAGGCTTCAAACCGGAAGATGTTATTCTCTTCGGTGCGCTTGCTTCACGGGCTGAAGACCAGGACCCGATAGACCTTGCGGTACTCAGCGGCATCAAGGACAAGGAGCTTTTAGAATCTTATCAGGTTACTCACTTTCAGCCCTTTGACCCGGTCCACAAACGGACTGAGGCTACGGTTAAAGGAAGCAATGGTCACGTCTTTAAGGTCAGCAAAGGCGCGCCGCAGGTCATTCTGGCGCTTGACCCTAACTCAAAACAGATAGAGTCGAAGGTAAATGAATCAGTTAACGGCTTCGCCTCGCGGGGCTTTCGCTCGCTGGGTGTGGCACGCACCAATGGAAAGGATACCTGGCAATTTATCGGCGTGATCCCGCTTTTCGACCCGTTACGTGATGATTCAAAGGATACTGTCGACACCGCTCGTAGTATGGGACTAAAAGTTAAAATGGTCACCGGTGATCAGGTTGCCATTGCCAAGGAAATCAGTCGGCAGTTGGATCTCGGTACGAAT
>Ga0315537_1004236_pt1 | contig 10479 bp, 13 predicted proteins | sample SalMarSW160270MG_FD_203091 | JGI IMG/M metagenome (GOLD analysis project Ga0315537, IMG submission 203091) | Salt marsh sediment microbial communities from the Plum Island Ecosystem LTER, Massachusetts, United States - Salt Marsh Sediment SW1602-70 ... | reverse complement strand
ATAATAAATTAAAGGTTTGCCATCTTCTTGACAAATTTCGTCTTCGGTAGTAATAGCAAAACCACCAATGGCTTCCTCCAATGGCTCCGGTGTTGCCTGAGTTTCGGTTCCATTCTGATTAGCTTGATCAGCCACACCAGCGGATTGACCTTGCTCTAAACTCCGATTCTTCATCAACATCATACCAGCAAAGAAAGCAACACCTGCCAAAAGAATAGCTAAAATCAAAGTTGTAATATTAAGGTTTTTCTTTTCTTTCATTTTGAGTTTTACTTGAGTTTTACGAAAAACAAAGTTCTGTATAAAACACAGGTTCCCATTTTAATCGGTTGATTTTATCGCACTAACAGGGCAACTGTCAATAGCTTCCTTAATTATCTTTTTATTATCGCCAGCTGGTTCAATAACCTCTACCTTACCGTCATCTCCCAGTTTAAAGCTTTTAGAAGCAATGGCGACACAGGTCCCACAACCAAGACAAAGATTTTTATTAATGGTAATTTTTTTCATAAGTCTCCTTTCTTATCTTTTAAAAAATTAAAAACACTATTAGCTGCTAAGGCGCCTTCGGAAGTTGCCGTCACAATTTGACGAAATTCCTCAAAAGCATTGGCGACATCTCCAGCGGCAAAAAGACCAGTAATATTCGTCGACATATCAGGCTTAACTTTAATGTAGCCTTTCTTATCTAGCTCAACCCCTAAAGGTTTTACTAATTCTGTACCTGGTTGGCCGCCAATTTCAATAAAAAGGCCATCAACTTTTAACTGATTATTCCCCTGATAAGCTTTATCTAATTTCAAAGCTGTTACTTTTTGACCATCACCAATAACTTCCAGGACATTGGTTTCGTAAATAATCTCTATTTTAGAGTTCTTTTGAGTTTTTTCTCGCCAAATTGGGTCAGCTCTCAAAGGTTTTTTCCGATAAATTAAGTAAACTTTTTGGGCTAAAACGGCTAAATGAAGAGCTGAAGTCACAGCCGCATTGGAACCGCCAACGACCGCAACTATTTTTTCCTTAAAGAAAATTCCGTCACAAGTGGCGCAATAAGAAACTCCTTTACCTAAATACTCTGTTTCCCCAAGAATGTTCAATTTTTGTCTTTGAGTTCCGGTGGCCATAATCAAAGCTTTGGCTTCATAAATTTCATCATTCTCTGTTTTCAATTCAAAACTGTCTTCTTTTTTTTTAATAGCCAATACTCCGGTATTTTTAATCCCGACACCTAATCTCTTAACTTGTTCCATCATTTTCTGAGCCAAATCAGTTCCAGTAATTGAAGTAAAGCCAGGATAATTTTCAACCATTGAAGCCCAAATCATCGTCCCCCCTAAACGACTACCAATTAACAAATGTTTAATTTGATAACGACTGGCATAAATTGAAGCGGTTAAAGCCGCTGGGCCGGCACCAATAATAATCAAATCGTAAATCATAAATTAAGATGAAATTATTTTAAGATAGTTCTCTTTACTTTCCAAACCAATTTGACGAACAACTTCTTTACCTTCTTTAAAGAAAATGACAGTAGGAATACTCATAATTCCATACTTAGCCGCTACTTGAGGATTTTCATCAACATTAAGCTTGCCTACTTTTACTTTTCCCTCAACTTCCTTAGCTAATTCTTCAATCAACGGACTTACCATTTGGCAGGGACCACACCAAGGCGCCCAAAAATCCACTAAAACAGGTTTTTCACTTTTTAAAACTTCTTTTTCAAAATTTTGGTCAGTAAAGGTAATCATTTCTTTCCTTTCTTTTAATAAAAACAAAAATGGAATCTTTTTAGGTAGTTAGCCAACCACCATCAACATACAAAACTACCCCGGTAATATAATCAGCCTCATTTGAAGCTAAAAAAGCGGTTGCCGCGCCAATATCCTCAGGTTTTCCCAATCTTCCTTTGGGAATTTGCCTTAACATCACTTCTTTTGCTTTTTCGTCAGCTAACATCTCTTTAGTCATGTCTGTTTCGATTCCGCCGGGGGCAATGGCGTTAACATTGATTCCCTTTGGCCCCAATTCTAGCGCCAAGGCCTCGGTCATTCCGACCACTCCCCCTTTGGAAGTGGTGTAGTGAGAAATTTGCGGATAAGCAATGCCTACTCCGCCAGAGGAAATCGAAGCGATATTAATAATCCGGCCACCTTGATTCATTAATTTAACGGCTTCTTGAGCACAAAAGTATTGGCCTCGCAAGTTGGTATGAATCATTTTCTCCCAATCTTCACCACTAACTTCTCCAAAGGCTTTAAATTGAAGAATACCGGCATTATTAATTAAAATATCTAATTTACCCCATTTACTTTTAATCTCTATGAACATTTTCTTAATACTTTCTAAATTAGCCACATCAGCCTGAATGGCAAAAGAATCACGCCCTAAAGCTTTGACAGAAGCAACGACAGTTTCTGCCTCTTGAGCTTTAGAATGAAAGTTAACAGCCACATCAGCTCCTTGTTTGGCCAAAGCCATAGCAATTCCCTGTCCAATTCCCCTTGAAGCCCCGGTTACCAAAGCTTTTTTATCTGTTAATTCAAACATTTTTCATCTCCTTTTTTAATTATATTAAATTAAAAAGAAATTTAAAGCTACAAAAAGCAAAAGCATAAAAATTAAAAAGAATTTTTGATTTTGTAAAGAGACATCCATTTTAATTGGCCAGAAAAGCCATTGTCTTAATCTTTCTTCTCTCCCAGTCCACCATTCATGAAACTCATCTTTAAGTAAGTGTAAGGCCATGGCCATCACCAAGCCGGCCCCAAAAAGACTACCGGTTGAAGTCAAAACAAAAAAACAAAGAACCAAAAGAATTAATTGAAATAAAACATTATGAAAAGCTAGTTTTATCCTTTCCCCACTTGTGTCAGAGGTTAAAACAATTAATTCTTTAAAACGTTTTTGTTGCCATAATCGTTGGGCTCGTTGACTGGTTAACTCATGAGGATTAGTGAAGAAAAAATAAATAAAATGATCGATGTCAATTAAAAAGATGCCGATAAAAGCTCCCAACCAAAACCAAATCAAATTCCATTGCCATTGCCATCTTAAAAAGGTAATTATTGTCAACCAAGCAAGAAGAACTAAAAGATAGTTTCTGATTTCTTTTTTAAACATAAATTATAACGTATAAATTTAGTATAGCACTAAAAATAGTTTTAAATTAATATATCAAAATATATCTTAAAGTATAGTAATATACTTTAAATTGACATAATTTTTATTTTTAAACTTTATTCCTTCAGCGATTAGCTGTTTTTTCTGTGCTATCTCACCACCAAAAGCATAATTTTTGGCGACTCTACCAAAATGATTAACTACCCGATGGCAAGGAATCTCCTTCGGATTCGGATTTTGGTGTAGGGCCTTACCAACCGCTTGGGCCGTCTTTGGTTTCCCTAGTTTCTTAGCAATTTGACCATAAGTTACAACTCTCCCGACTGGAACTTCTTGTACCACTTGATAAACCCTATTACTAAAATTACTTTTTTTCATCTTTCTTTAGCTCTTTTTTCAATTCTTTTAACTTCCACATAAAAAGTTTGGCTGGGTTTTTAACTTGATAAGCATCTTTGACAAAATTTCTGGCTTTTTCTAATAGAACCCGGGGTAATTCCTTGGCTAATTTAATGTATAAAGACTTATACTTCAAGTCGTTTAATTCCTCGGCTAAATGATAGCCGTAATCTTGAAATTCTCGACTAATATATTTATCTTCCTGAAGATTAATTTTAGCCAAAATATCTTTTAAAGAATGGAAATTTTTATTATTATTATTCATTTAAACTTTTTTAACTACTAAAAGAGGTACCAACGTTCCCAAAAAGGCTAAAATAAAAATCGACCAAAAAGGCAATCTGAAAAAAATCATAAGAGCGGCTAAAAGGAGAAAAAGAAGGACTCCTAAATTCAAAGCAATTTCTCGAAAATAAAGAGCCTGGCTTGTCCCCCCGCTAATAGCTTTTTTATAAGAAAAAACATCCATGGGGATGGCCATCATTTGCTCACTTAAACGATAAGAACTATCAACAAAAACAATTAAGAGAGGAAAATAAGCGATGGTTCTTAAAAGCCAGGAAAAACCTCCTAAAACAACACCAAAAGTTAAAATCCTTTTGCCTTTAGCCTTATCTACCCAACGACCAATTAAAAGACTGGCTAAAACTGAAAGCAAAATGCCAATCGTTATGACACTTCCATAAGAAAGAATATCGCCTAAAATTAGAATTAAAAAAACCGGCCAAAGATTGCTATATAATGATGTTTCGCCCCCCCAGGCTAAATAAGCTAAAAAAGTCTGAGGGTGCTTTTTAAATAAGGTGAAAGAGGTTAAAAAACGGGCGTCATGGAAGGGCTTATCTTTGACGGCAAAGATAAGAGCCAAAGCTGCCAGTAAAACTAAAAAGGCAGCCGTTAAAAACAAACTGATAAAACCAAAAAAGAAAATCAACAAACTGCCGAGAATCGGCGCTACCAACAAGGTTAAAATACCCAAACCCTGGCAAATTCCTTCATGAAAACCAAAACAATGTTCATTAACCGCTTTAACAAACATCCCATGGTAAGCAAACCAAAAAAGTCCTGCCTGCAAACCTCCAAAAAAGGCTGATAAAATCAAAAACAATAATTGCTTTTCAGATAAAATTAAAAAAGTAATATAAAGAAAGAAAGGGATAAAAGAAAAAGCAATGACATTTTTAAAGCCAAACCTAAAAGAGAGATTTTCCGCCAAAGGAAAGCTTAAAAGTTTAATCAAACAAAAGAAAATCATGTACACCAAAACGCCGATAATCCCCGTCCTAATCGTCGCTTCTATGGAAGAAATATTAAAAATAAGCCGGAAAATATAAACAGGGGAAAACAAAGCTAATAAACCAAAAGCTAAACGGCGAAAAGTAGAAACCAAAGCTAGAGAAAAAAATTGTTTTTTCATTGATTAAATTCATTCATGGCAACATCTAGACCTTTTTTAAGAGAGAGTTTAAGTGCCACTATCACTTTTTTAATCATTTTTTTAACCTCACTTTTTTCTTTAGAGCTGAATTCTTTCAAAACATATTTTTCCACCAAATGGTCTTTGCCTCGCCCTGGATGACCAATGCCTAATCTAAATCTAACAAATTGTTCAGTGCCTAATTGATTAATGACTGATTCTACTCCATGATGCCCGGCCGTCGCTCCCCCTTTTTTAATTCTAATTCTACCTAAAAGTAAATCAACATCATCATGAATAATCCATACATTAGAAGGTTCAACTTGGTAAAAAGAAGCTAGTTTGGCAACAGCAAAACCAGAAGTATTCATCATTGTCTGTGGTTTGGCTAGGATTAATTGAGAATTTATTTTAATCAACAGAGAATTAGCTTTTTTATCCCTTTGCCATTTAGTTTTAGACAAAGGCAATATCTTTTCTGCCAACTCATTGATAACCATAAAACCTAAATTATGACGGGTTCTTTGATATTTTTCCCCTGGATTACCTAAACCAATAATCAACTTCATTGAAGTAACTCCTTAACTTTTTCATCACTGACTTGTTCAAAATTTTGATAAAACTGGCCAACAGCAAAGAATAATTCCGGAGCCTCTAAGTAAACGACTTCATCAGCTAAATCTTCTATCTCTTTTAAAGCCTCTTTGGCAATCACCGGCACAGCGACAACAATCTTTTGCGGGTTCTCTTGTCTTACAATCTCAATGGCTGCTTTCATCGTTGCTCCGGTGGCTACTCCATCATCAGTGATAATTACCAATTTATCTTTTAAATTGATGGCTGATTTCTGACCATGATACTCTTTAAATCTCCTGGCCACTTCAGATTTTAGATTGGCGATTTTCGATTGGAGATAAGCTTCGTCGGCACCAACTCGCATGGCTAATTTCTCATCAACAACAGTTTTGCCCTTCAAACCTACGGCCCCAATAGCCAATTCCTGGTTCCCGGGAGCCCCAATTTTTTTGGTAACAACAACATCTAGAGGACATTTTAAAGCCAAAGATAATTGAGAACCAATAATTATTCCCCCTCGCGGAATGGCCAAAACAACCAAAGAAGAATTAGAAGTTAAATCTAAAGTTTCTAAAAGCTTGCCGGCTAATTGCTTACCTGCCTCAAAACGATCAGAAAAAATCATCCCTTAAGTATAACAAAAAACTATTTGAATTTTCCTAAAAGTTTTTTGGCTAAATTACCTACCCAAGGTAGTTTAAATTCTTCACCCTGGTAAGCTTTGAAAATTAAAACCAACCACAAGACAAAGCCGACAATCCAGGCTAAAGGAGCAATCACCCAGCCAATTCCGGGGATTAAGACAACAATCGTCAAAATGCCAAAAACGACAATTGATTGAGCGGCATGGAAACGAACAAAAGAATCTTTCTCAATTAGAAGGAAAACAATTCCTGTCAACCAACCTAAAGCATATGATAACGCAGCAGCGGTATTTTTTGGTAAACCTGTCATTTTTCACCTCCTTCCTAATTTTTAAAAGTCTCTATAATACTAGAATAAGCTTAGGTGAAAACTTTTGTCAATAATGAAAACAGAAATGAGGCTTCTTTGTTAAAAAAGACTCATTTGTTCCTTCTTTTCCTCTCCCCCCTCTTCAGAATCTGACCAAATTTTAACTGTGCCAAAAACACCATCATAACCTGGGTCAACAAAAATCTGGCCCTCTCTAACCCTTTTAATAGCTTCGGCTGTCTTTTCGCCAAAAGTTTGACCGATAAACTCTATTGGTGTTTTTAGCAAAACTTCAAAGTCAGAACCAAACTTTTCTATCATTTGTTCATAACGATTAATTACGGCTTGACTACTGACTGTACTTTCCATAACCTCGGCGATAATCTCCAATAAAGGGACAATCATCACGTAAGGAGGGCGATTAGATTTTGATTTAATCAAGTGGTTGCGTTCACCAATCACCTCTTTGGCCGAACAACCAGCCAATTCTTCAACACGTTGCATTACACCGATGGTCAATTTGCGGCCACAAACAGGACAAATAGTCCCCAATTTGGCTGTCTGTTCTGGTGATTGTTTAATTTGGCAAGAACGATGTCCGGTCCAATGATATTTTCCTTCTTCCGGATAAAACTCAATCGTGTAGGCAATCTTATTGTTAATAATCGCTTCTTTAATATCTTCATAACTCAGCTTCTTAATATCTTCTATCTTAAAAACCGTTGCTTCTCTGCCTAATTTTTGTGGGCTATGAGCATCGGAAAAGCTGAGAATGTTTCTTTTATCTAATTCAGGAATTCGCCAATTCATGGCCGGATCAGAAGATAAGCCCGTTTCAATGGCATAAATTCGGTCAGTAAATTCACCAAAGCATTCCTTTATAGAATCAAAACCGGAATTGGAACCGTAAAGGGAATACCAAGGGGTCCAAATATGGGCTGGGATAATTAAGCAATCCTTCGAAACCGAAAAAACAATTTCACAAAGTTGAGGGGTACTCAAACCGGTAATCGGTCGGCCGTCAGACATTAAATTAACCCCGCGTAAACGAAGTTTATTATTAATTGACTCAACAATACTTAAATTAGGAGCAAAAATGAGGTTATGGATCCGATGAGAACGTCCATCCTGAGTGTAAATTGAGGAAATCTCCGTGGTTAATAAAAACAAAGGATTAATCTTTCTCCCAAGAGAATTTTTAACCTGATAAATTCCCTCACCGACTTCCTTAAGATTAGTTTTTAGCTCTCTAAACCATAAAGGATGGGTAAAATCAGCTGTTCCTACCAAACCAATACCTTTTTTGCTAGCCCAAAGACTGATTTGAGGAATAATCATCTTTTGTGAAACGGCCCGAGAATATTTACTATGAAGGTGTAAATCGGCAATAATTTCCATTTTTAAAGTTTATTTGGGTATCAAGAAAACAAATTTTGTTTAAAATCCTTGGAACACAACAAAGATAAAAATCAAATAGATCAGTAAAAGCAAGCTCCCTTCCCAACGCTCCAGACGATGTTTGGTGCGAATAAAAAGATAAAAAATGGCAAAAATCAATAAAAAGGACATCATTGATAAAAGATAGCTTTCCAAATTTTGGATCCTAAAAGGGGAAATTAAGGCCACCAAACCAATAATCAAGGTTCCATTGGCAACAATGGAACCTAAAAGATTGCCCAAAAACATACTTGACTGGCGACTACGCAAAGCTTGTATTTCAAAAACCAGCTCCGGCAAAGTCGTCCCAACAGCCACAATCAAAAGACCAACTAAAAGCAAAGGTAAATTAAAAGTCACCGCCAATTTGACAGCAATCTTTACCAAAGCGTCAGCAGCAAAAAGAAGCAAAACTATTCCCAGGAAAATCCAGGCAATTTCTTTTCTCGTTGTTTTTGAGCGTAAATTGAAGATACGGAGTAAACGTTGAGGTTTTTTTATTTCCCTTTCTCTCAAACGAAAAGAATGTTCGTTAAAAACAATGACTTGATAAAAAACATAAAAAATCAGTAAAATTAAACCATCTAAACGGCTTAAAACCCTATCTGATAAGAGCAACATTGGTGAAGCAGCGGCTAAAAAAGCATAAAAGATATCCCGCCTTAAAAAATCACCACGAACAATAACTGTTCCTCCTAACAAAGCCGCTCCACCAACAACTAAAGACAAATTGGCAATATTCGCCCCCATAATATTTCCTAAAGAAAGAATGGACTCTTTCTCAAAGGCCGCACTTAAACCAACAAAAAGCTCTGGTAAACTAGTCGCTAAGCCTAAAATCAAACCAGTCAAGGCAAACTTGCGTAAACGGGTTTTCTGAGAAAGAGAAGTAAAATTAACAATCAAAATATCAGTTGCCTTAATCAAAACAAATGAAAGAAGAAAAATAAGGATTAGATCAAAGAAATTACTCATAAGAACCTGTTTTCAACAGAACCTTGTTTTAAAATTTAAAATAAAATTTTATTTAATTATACTACAAAGCCGATTTTTTCTGAGTAGTAAAAACTTTTTAATTAATTCCAAAACTAATAAATTCAAAATACTTAAAGTGCCTATTAAGAGCCATTCGTTCCACTTTAAGGGTTGTGTTTTAAGAAAAAACTGTAAAGGTGGCCAATAAATAGCCATCAATAACAAAAACGAGCCGGTGGCCAAAGCTACAATTAGAAATGGGTTTTGCCAAAATTGAAGACGGAAAGCCTGTCTCAAAGAACGGGAAGCTAAAACAACCAGTAAAGAAATAATCCCCAAACCAGCAAAAACCAAGGTCTGACTAAAATGAAAAGAGAGAAAACCTTTAAATCCAATTAAAATCAACAAAGACAGAAAGAAGGGAGCCATAAAGCTAACTGCCAGTAATAAAATTTTCATCTGGCTATCAATAATCGGGGCTTGTTTTTTCCTAGGTAGTTCAGTCATCAAACATCTCTCTTTCGGCTCAAAGGCCAAGGCAATCGCCGGCAAGCTGTCTTGGAACAAATTAACCCAAAGAATTTGAACAGCGGTAATGGGCAGTGGGAAACGAAAAAGAAGACTACCGCCAATTAAAATAATCTCGACAAAACTGAGGGATAAAAGATAAAAAGTAGCTTTTTTAATATTCTCAAAAATAGCTCTGCCTTCTTCGACCGCATGGACAATGGTGGCAAAATTAGAATCGAGTAAAACCATTTCGGCATTTTCTTTAGCCAAATCAGAAGCCGCTTTAACAACGATACCGATATCTGCCTCTTTCAAAGCTGGCGCATCATTAACCCCATCCCCCATCATCGCCACGACTTCATTATTCTCTTTTAGAATTCTCACGATTCTCAGTTTTTGTTCGGGGGTTGTCCGAGCAAAAAGGACCACTTCTGGCATTATCTTTTTTAGCTCATCATCGCTCATCTCCTCCAATTGGCTTCCCTCCAACACCTTCTGATGATTTTCAATGCCCAATTTACTGATAACTGCCAGGGCTGTTTCCAAATAATCACCGGTAATAACCTTAACTTTGATGCCAGCCTGCTGACATTCCTTAAGGGCTTCTTTAACTCCTTTTCTAATTGGATCTTCATAAACTAAAAACCCTAACCAAAGAAAGCCCTCCAGGTCTTCCTTTTTAATTCCCTTGGCCTGGGATTTTAACTTTTTATAGGCAAAACCGACCAAACGATAACCTTGCTGGCCATATTCCTTAAACTTGTTTAAAAGCTCTTCTTTTTCTTTTGAAGATTTAAACTTTGACCTTTTTAGAATCACCTCCGGAGCCCCGGAAAAAAATAAAAGCTTTTCTTCGGTTTTCTTCTCTTGGTATAAAGTGGCAATATATTTATAAGAAGGGTTAAAAGGAATTTCATCCAGTCTTTTATAATTGGTTTTTAATTCTTTCATGCCAAAGGCCAATTTTTTATCTTTTAGCCTTTCCTTAGCCCAATCCATCATCGCTACCTCTAAAGGATCTCTCATATCATTACAAAGAATGGCGGCTTCGATAAGTTTTTTTTCTTCTTTTTCAACCAAGGCTCTAA
>Ga0315537_1004229_pt1 | contig 10492 bp, 9 predicted proteins | sample SalMarSW160270MG_FD_203091 | JGI IMG/M metagenome (GOLD analysis project Ga0315537, IMG submission 203091) | Salt marsh sediment microbial communities from the Plum Island Ecosystem LTER, Massachusetts, United States - Salt Marsh Sediment SW1602-70 ... | reverse complement strand
CACCACCGGCAGTTTGATTCGAAACGAAATCAAAATCGCAAACGGCACCATGCCGAATACAAGCAATAAAAGTGCAAAGGCCAGCCCGCCGCGAATGCCCGAAAACGGTATAATGGCGTAAAACCAGCCGTAAATCACCGCCGGCATCAGGACAAAAAAGATGAATTCCACGATAAAATTACATACAAACCATGTCACCCCTCTGACATCGATCAATTCTTTGGGGAAATTTTGAAGCGTCGGTACCGTTCGTTCTAAAGCATTCCATATAAAATCTATAAACAGCAGATAAACTCCCCCGACAATAATACACCACATCAATAGTTCAAAATTAATAATCACAGCAAACCCTCCTCACGATACCAGTACACCGTCTCACGGGCACCGTTGGGAAATGCGATTTCCGATTTAAATCCTAATTCTTTCTCTGCTTTGTCGGTCGATATTTCCCAGTTTTCCAGAATCTCATTGGCCTTCTCGACCGTAAACATCGGCGTTTTGCCGAAAGCGCGCAGACTTCTCTCGCAAAACCAGGCTATTAATCTGACCGCCCAGCCGGGAACATATATCGGAACACTCACCCGTCCGACCGCCCGGCGCAGATGACTTACCAGTCGATAGTAGCTGTAACTTCGGGATTCGGCGATAAAATATATTTCACCCGGTTTCGTGTCCGCTCTGAGTGCTTTCGATATACCGCGCGTCAGATCATCGATATGCACTAACTGAATCCGTCGTTTCAATGAACCGATATACGGTTTAATCCGATTATTGAGTATCTCAAAAAATGCAAGCATCTCCTGCTCGCCCGGACCGTACACACCCGGCGGACGGATTATCACCGAATTTACCTGATTTATTTTTTCAAGCACTTCCTTCTCACCGGCCAGTTTCGAGTGACCGTATATCGTGATTGGATTGGGTTCATCCGCCTCGGTCAACGGCTGATTTACTTTCGACGGTCCGGCCGCCGCGACCGATGAAATATACACGAACTTTTTTAATTTATTATTCCTAACGGCCGCTTCAACCATATTTTTGGTACCATCCCGATTGATATCAAAAAAGAGTCCCGGGCCCTTGACTTTAACCGCTCCGGCATTATGAATAATATAGTCGACATTCTGCACCATCTCCGGTAACGTATCCGGATGGGTGATATCGCCGAATCTGTATTCCAGATCCAGATCATCAATTAGACTGGCGTCGCAACCCTCACGAACCCCGGCGATAACGCGGTAATTATCATCGAGCAATCTCGCACACAGCCGGCTGCCGATAAAGCCGTTAGCCCCGGTTACAAGCACCTTTTCGCGAACCATATCAGACATGCGAAGAATTTAATAGATATGTTTTCTCAACTCAAGACAATTTAATTCCCGATGTCAACCCTGTCCGCGGCGGGTAAGAACAAGGGTAATGGCCAGGACATTATTCGCCCCGGCGTTTTTTAGAATTCGAGTGCATTCATTCAGGGTCGCGCCGCTGTCAAAGATATCATCGAAAATAAGAATATTCTTATCGATGATTTCGAAATTTTCTTTAATTTTATATAATCCTCTGACCACTTCTCTTTTTCGCCAGGCGCCACGTATATCCTTTGCCTGCCCGGTAATCTTTTTTCGTATCAAAAGTCCCGGGACGAATTTGCCGGGGATCTGAATATCAGGGTGTGATAAAATAAATTCCATTATCCCGAACGGGCGTTCGGTAAGAGTCATAGGTACAATTGTCGTCAGGTCGATATCATATTCCAACCGGTTGTTTTCCAGAAAATTACTTAAAAATTCGGATAAGACCAATCCGCATTTTTTATCCCGGTTATATTTGAACCGGCATAAAAATTCGCCGAGCAAAGTATGTTTTTCGTTCTTTTCCTCTTTATAATAGCCGAGCGCCACACCCCAATCGAATTCCCCCGCCAATGCTACCGACTCTATTATGTCCTGATTATTTAAAAGTCGCTCGTAATCAAATTCAGGCCTTGTAAGCCAGCTGAATAAATAATTTTCGACGGTTTTTCTGAAATCCATTTTGACCCATGCCGCCGCCCTATACCGGGAATTAAAAGACGTCAGCCGTAAATCGATAAACCTGGGCTTCTTTTTCTTTGTAACTGTTTTTGGGCAGGCCGGCTTTCAGACAGGTCTGCTCCAGAAACGTCGTCCGACCCCAGTTATATTCGGTCGCTACCTGGGGAAGAAGCAGGCCCGAATGCGAACCGAATACAATCATCAAACCGTCGCGGCCGACCTTGATTTCCTCCAGATCCTCGACTCTCACAAGCGGGGAGAGGGCCGAAATTTCGATCTCGATATTTTCAAACTCGTCTGAATTTAACGGCGCAAAACGGGGATCATCAAAGGCGGCCGCCTGCGCCATCTCGATTATCGTTTCATAAAGCGGTCGCGCCGCCCGGATAAGACCGATACACCCGCGTAACATCCCCCTGATTTTTATGGTAACGAAGGCGCCCCGATTTTCTTTAAGAATCCGCGAGGGCGGTTCCTCTTTTGGAATCGGTTCGTTATTAAGTCGCGCTTGAATGGACCGACGAGCCAGGTCCAGAAGGTAAGTTTTATCTTTATCGGTCAGACTCAAGTCTTTTATCTTCGCCGGTGCACCCATCGTTGCGTCTTTCGTTTTCAATTCCCGACTGGAAACCACGACCGCCGAAAGATAACCGACCACCTCCGAAAAATCCCCCGTCGTTTCACCCGAGGTCGTATAGCCGGTCACCAGCATTTCCTCACCGCCCAGCCTTCGCGCCGCCATCATTGTTGCCGCGACCGGTCCGCCACCGCAGGCCTCACCGCGCCCCGAGGATAAAATCGACAGCAGCATCTCCGGATTAAATTTCTCTATCGCCTTGAGTATATTACCGTCAAGTGCCCGCGCCTCTTTTTCCGGGTGAAAATGAGACAAATCGGTTGAGGCTACAATCAGGCTGTTTTTGCCCTCCAGCGCCGAGGCCAGAACTTCGCCAAGTCCGACGCACGTTGCCTCCTCCTGATCACCCATCACGATTGCCACCAGTTTAAAGCTGCCGAGAACTTGCTGTAAAAACGGAAGCTGTACCTCCAGCGAATGCTCACCGCGCACCGAACCGCCCGTATGACCTTTATTGGAAAGATATACCGACGGATTTATGCCGGCGATAGCCTCGGATAAATCTCTGTCGATATCAGCCACACCAATCGGTGTTTGATACGCACCGCCGCTATAAACCGAGGCGCCCTGGAAAAAAACCGTATGCGACGGCGCTATCACCACCACGACATCGTAGCTTTGCCCCTCCAGCTGCTTATAAGCCCGCGCCGCCGTTCTTCCCGAATACATATACCCGGCATGAGGCGCGATTGCGGCAATCGGCCGTCCCTTTAACGACAGCTTCTCCGCCTCGGCAAAAAACGTGGCGATTTGTTTCGTAAGCTGAACCGGATTGGCCGGATAAAACGCCCCCGCCACCGCCGGATGTCTTATCTCTAAATTATCCTGCATACGATCCAATTTAGCCAATTCATTTGCGTTTGTAAACAATTCGTTAATAAAAAAAAGCGGAGGTCAAATTTACGGTTTCGTCAGGTCTTGATCCCGATTTATCGGGATTGTGACCTGACGATTCCCAAGCTCTCCGCACTTGTTCGAATAGAGCTCTTCTTAAGCCGCCGGAGCCGACTGCGCTTTATCCTCCCTGATTCCCTCCACCATCGCCGACAGGGCGCTGATAATCCCGCTGGCTTCAAACGGCAGAAATATCTTGTTGGCCGGCTTATCGGCCAGTCGGGGCAGCATATCCAGATACTTAAGCGTAATCAACTCTTCATCCGGCTTGCCTTCATGTATCGCCGAGAATACATTTAATATCGCCTTGGCTTCACCTTCGGCCACCGCAATCTGACGATACCGCTCGGCATCGGCCTTTTTCTGGACCGCTTCGGCATAACCCTCGGCTTCAAGAATAGCCGATCGCTTGCTGCCCTCGGCTCTTTCGATGGCCGCCCGGCGATCACCTTCCGCCACAAGAATCACCGCCCGCTTGTCACGTTCCGCTTTCATCTGACGGCTCATCGCCTCGGTAATATCGGCCGGCGGGTCAATTCTTTGTATCTCGACTCGATTGACCTTAACGCCCCACTTATCGGTGGCCGTATCAAGCACGTCACGCAGTTGGGCGTTTATCGTATCACGCGATGACAGCGACTGGTCAAGGTCCATCTCGCCGACGACATTACGGATATTCGTTTGTGCCAGTTTCGACGACGCCATTATATAGTTGGCGATCTCATACCGCGCCCGCACCGGATCGGTCACCTGGCAATAAATAATACAATCAACCTCGACCGAAACATTATCCTTGGTGATAACCAACTGTGGCGGGACATCGAGAACAATCTCACGCATATCGACTTTCAGTACCGTATCGAAAAACGGTATGATCAGGTTCAAACCCGAATCGAGTGTCCGCTGGTATCTACCCAGTCTTTCCACAAGACCTTTTTCGTATGGACGAATTATTCGTATCGACAGACCGGCGATAATAAATGCAAATACTACCAGCACCAGTACCAAAACATAAGCTTCCATTTTTATCTCTCCTTTCTTTGACTTGCTGTTTTATTCTTCAAGTTTGGAAACATACAGCCGAGCGCCTTTAATGGAATCGACTTTGATTCTGACATCAGCATCGATAACCTCTTCGGCCACCGCCTGCCAGACCTGTCCGTCCACCCGCACCTGGCCAACGTCAAGCGCCGGATCGATCTTTTTTGTGACGACCCCCGGTCGCCCGACCATGGCATCGACATTTGTCTTTTGCGGCGACTCTTTGGTAATTTTTTTCGCCAGATTACGTGTCAGCGGGATCAGGATCACCGAGATAATCGCAAAGACTGCCGTCTGAATCAGGTACGAGTCGGACATGGTCGAGGTTACCGCGGCTCCGATCGCGCCGACCACGAAGCAGGCGAATACCAGTGTCGGTGTCGTTAATTCTACTATCAAAAAGATCAACGCCGCCGCCAGCCAGAGCCAGAATATTGTCGGCATATTTATCTCCTTTCTCTATACGGCCCCACAGCCTTCATTATATTCTCTCATTCCGCGCCGTCGGGAATCCTTCCTTTATTCGTTTGTGTCAGGTCTTGCGCGAGTTTTACGAGCGTGTGACCTGACACCTTTTATTTTATCTTTATTTTTCAATCCATATACTATTCATCGCTTCCGCCTATTCGAATAAATCGGCATGAACACAATGAAAACCGTATAACAACCTGATTGTCAACAAGAAACAAAGAGAGGAAAAATGATATGATAATTCGCGCCAGATTCGAAAAAAAGTGAGAGCCAATTGGATTACGGCAGAACTTCGTCATTCTCCGATAAATCATGGAATTCCGGTTCTGCCCATTAAATTTTCATTTTATTCAAAAATAAGAAACGAAGCCATTTTACAGGCGAAACAAAGATAACAATTTTTTCTATGATTTCCTCTACCACCCCGACCGGGGATTACTTACATGACGCTCACGTAAAACTCGACGCCGGTTTGCATGTCCCGCAGGCGTCGCCTTTCAGGGCATTGGAGGCAAACGTGGAAAACTGCTTGGTCGTCTTATTCGACCCGCACTTCGGACATTTTATATCGGCATCCGACGAGGACACCAGCTCTTCGAATTTATCGCTGCAATCCAAACATACGAATTCATACAACGGCATTTCACTTCACCTTTACATTCATCATCGAGACAACCGCCCCGGCTGCCATACCAAAAAGTGCCGCCACTTTGGCATCGCACATCAGCGGTCAGGTCACCCCGACATAGCCGTAAATCAGGCTGACCGCAACACCGGCCAACCCTCCCAATATAAGGCCGATCGTCAATTTGGCAAGCCCTTTACTTAATCTCATCGATTATCCCGATCAACTGCTTTTCGACATCGTTAGCCAGATCATTAAGCCCGGCGTCGGGGAGCATTTCGGCGATCATCGACGGCCGCACCAGTGTCATCACCGTTTTGGCCCCTTTCGGTCGCACCACTATCTTGCACGGCATAAACATGGCAACACTGATGTCGTTTCCCAGCGCCTTATAGGCAAATCCGGCGTTACAGACTTCGAAGATTTTCAACGGCTCGATCTCAAATCCCTTTCCGGCCAGCGTCTCCTTGACATTATGCACCGCCAGCACTCGGAAACCGCGCTCCGGCGATGTTTTCTCCAGCGCCGTGGAAACATCATCGAAAGATTTGCTCGACTCGATCGTATATCCCAGCTTATCCATTACTTACTCCTCGATTATTTCATAACTTGACGATATATTGGCCACCCCTTTCAGCGACAGGCTGACCATACAATACTTATTTTCGGAAAGGTCAATCGCTTTCTCGACCTTCTTTCTATCCAAATTCTTTCCTCTGAAGATATATTTCACTTCTATCTTGTTATACGGCTTGGGGTAATCTTCGGGTTGATGACCTTCAACCTGAATTTCCAACCCGGTCAACTTTTGCCGCATTTTCTCGAGTATCTTGACGACATCAATCCCGGTGCACCCGGCCAGTGCAAACAGTACCAATTCCGGCGCCCTATAACCGCTCTCTTCACCGCCTGCTTTTTTTGAGCCATCGGTGGTAAGAATATGTCCGAATTCGGAGACACCTTCAAATTTCAAACCACCGCCCCATTTCATTTTTGCTTCCAGCATATTTTACCCTTTCCAAAACTAAACAAAACAATATATACAATGTTCCGAATGAAATTTCATAAAATTATATTTTTAAAAACAAAAATGGTGAGCGTTATTTTTACTAATGCAATTAAATAAGACGAATATGACGGGCGGATAGGGAAGAGCGGTCAAAGTTCGCGACTACACGGTGACACCCATTGTTTACGAAGCTCCTTTGCCCTTAAGGACGGCCGGAACGGTCTTCAGCAATATACGAGCGTCTTCTTTGAGCGACCAGTTATCGATATACTCCAGATCCAGTTTCATCCATCGTTCGAAATCGACATGATTGCGGCCATTAATCTGCCACAAACAGGTCGCGCCCGGTTTTACGGACAGTTTGCGCCGCTGCCACGGTTTGTATTCGGCCACTTCGCTGGGAAGCGGCGGCCGCGGGCCGACCAGGGACATATCGCCCCTCAGGATATTATAAAACTGGGGAAATTCATCGATGGAGAATTTTCTGAGGAGCCGGCCCACATTCGTTACCCGGGGGTCGTTTTTAATTTTAAAAACCGGACCTGACATTTCGTTTAGATGCTTGAGTTCGTCCTTCACGCGATCGGCATTATTATGCATCGTGCGAAGTTTAAGCATTTTAAATTCTCTTCCGTTTTTACCGGAGCGGACTTGTCTGAAAAATATCGGCCCTTTGGACTCCAGCTTGATGGCGATTGCCGATAGCAGCATAATCGGGAATAAAGCTGTCAACCCTATTAATCCGCCTATTTTGTCTATCACCAATTTAAAGAACATGCCCAGGCGGCGATTCTCGGGGCTGGAATGATAAAGCAGAATCGGCTGGCCATTCATCGATGAGGCGCGGCACTTGGACATTTGGCGCTCATAAATGTCAGGAAGAACGCAAATATTGATGCCCATTTTTTCGACCGTGCTGAAAACGCGCTGGCTGTCTTTAAAATCCTGCGGTTCCACCGCCATGATGACATAGTCGACCTGGTTATGCACCACGATTCCGTCCATTTCGTCGGGATGACCGAGCAACGGAATATCGCGATAGCGCCAGAGATTTTTCTTATGATAATCGACAAATCCCAGGATCTGAAGATTAAGATCGGGATGTCTTAGAATAAAATCCGCCGTCCTTTGTCCCCGTTTCGAAGCGCCGACGATAATGGCGTTCTTAAGATACGAGGCGGAAGCATCACGAATACGTGGCTTTAATGCGATTTTATTATAATTGCGCCAAAAAACATATATGGCCGATTGAAGACCGAAATTAGTTATCAGGAATAGTCCGAGATGCCCCGGATTGATGGCCAGATTGGAAAAGAATACAACCGCGACTGCCATTAATACGAATTTCAACTCATGTATCAAAAAGTTTCTGATGTCCCGACGTTTTTTCCTGACAGGAATCAAATCTATCGGCGGCAACTCGAAATACGCCAGCATCTTGACCATGACCGTCAGGAGGCTTAGCTTGTAAAGGAATATGGTATCGGCAAAAAAGTTGAATTTGAGATTTAAAAGAATTAAACCGATTGCCGGCAGGCCCGATGCCGTCAGGCGGTAAATCAGTCCCTCAAGTCGATATTTATCGACTACTTCGGTTTGTTTTTCGCCCGATGTATTTTCCAAAGGCAATACGCGAACACCACTAAATCCGGGACTGGAAATTTTAGCGTCACTATTCATTTGATTTTGCGCCCCCCTCTTTAAGATCCCCTTCACCCTGTCTTCGTCGCCTCGACGAATTTCTTTGGCCTTGAAATTGTCTCCTTCGGACGGCAATTCGATTCGCGAATTGCCATTTATGTCGTCTTTTATTGATTTATTCTCCGGAAGCGGTTGATCATCGTTTTTAAGAAGTCTATCAATCATTATTAATCCCTGAAAATCTTTGAAGTCTCCCTCATTATTTCATACATGCTCGGGCTTTTTGATTCCGGTTTTCTCCCACATCGTTTCACCGTATCGCGGGAGGATCAGCTTCCTGCCGGTTTGTCTTCTCCGATAGTACTGTCCCGGCATTCTTGTGAATGCATCGACAATACGTGCGGTCTGTGAATCATCAATCACCGGAATCGCGATATAGTTCTGAAGCCGATCGTGACGGCTCAAATCCCTGGCCTTGATTTTATCCGTTTTAAGACGCGAGACAACCTGAACCGGATTGGCGACATCTATCAACAAAAAATCGGCGGGTGTCGTATATGCCCGGACGCCCAGACCGCGCAATCGTACCGAAAGGTAGGTCATATTTTCTCTGACCGTATTGACATGGTTTTTCAGGTAATCATAATCGCTTAATACTGCGGCCGCGGCGACCCGGGCCGAAGGAGAAGCGATATATATCGGTTTTATTCGCTTGATGGCGGCGATATTTTCCGGAGCGGTCAGGATATAACTGCAGGGCAAATCACCAAGCCCGAAAGCGGCCGAAAATGTTCTTATCACAATCAGATTGTCATACTGCCTGATAAGCCCGGCCAGGCTTGTACCATAATATTCATAATATGTCTCATCGAGTATTATCCTGACGTTGGATGTTCGATCGACGATAGTTTCTATTTCATCAATACTATATATCGTTCCGGTGCAAAGATTGGGATTGGCCAGATAAATCAACTTTGTATTGTCGGCAATCGCATCGATGATACCCGTCGGATCCGGCAGAAAGGGGGTGGCACCATCGTGATAAATCGGCTTTATATTCCTCTGAATCCCATCCCGGAATTCTTCATTACCTGCCGGCCTGCAGATTAGTACCGAATCCCCGGGTTTGACAAAAGCCCGAATTATCGTTTCGACAGCCCGATAAGTCTCCGGGAATGTATGGATGTGGTTTTCCGGCAGTTCGCAATAACGACTCAGCCCGGCGATCAGGCTTCCAAGATAAATATCGGTATCCGAGGCAGGATCTCCGTATCGAAGGAATCTTTGAAGGCTGTCCATCACTTTTTCCGAGGGATGCCTGAATGATGACGGCATCATCGGACGCGAATCGATGGTTCCCGTTCCTGAAGGCGGGGAGATGCGATTAACGGTTTTTGGCTCGATACCAGCCTCAACATCCATGTTTTTGTTATATGAATCCTTCATTCTTTTCCTATTACATCAGGCGATAATTTCTATGATTATCCTGTTACGATTTTTTCTTTAAGTGCCCCGCGTCCTCCCGGTAGATTTTTCATATAATGCCCGGATCGACTTTTTAATAGACGAGGGTATTATGCCTCCGGTTTTTGAGATGATTGATTTTTTCCCGGCGTCTTCACTTATAGCGACAATTTCTTCTTTGCCTTCGGTGCTGAAGGCTTCAAAACGTATCAACCGAGGCGAATTGATTAGCGCTTTTTTTATATCTTCCAATGAATTCGATTTGACGTCCTCCAGTTCAACATACGCTTTGCCTATTTCATTCACAAAATGAGCATCGCTGCCGGCCGTGTGGGAAATATCGGGGCAAAGGTCGAGGAATTTGACCGTTTCCAAAATCTCACGCTGATTACATCGGAAGTTTACCGCTTCAATCAGGTCAACTCCGGACATAATTTTGCGAATATCTTCGCCATGAAAATGGTTTTGTTTATCTTTGTTGTAAATTAATCCGCTGCCCGGTCGGAACGGGTGGGGAATTAAAACCAGGCCGTTTTGATTATGGATCTCATCGATAATATCGTGGATATCGCGCGAGACGATTTTATCTTCAAGAAAAAGACCGATTATATGAGTACCACCGTCGGCGGTGATTTCCATCGCCGGAATGATTGTGATATCTTCAGTGATTTTCCTGG
>Ga0315537_1004226_pt1 | contig 10496 bp, 11 predicted proteins | sample SalMarSW160270MG_FD_203091 | JGI IMG/M metagenome (GOLD analysis project Ga0315537, IMG submission 203091) | Salt marsh sediment microbial communities from the Plum Island Ecosystem LTER, Massachusetts, United States - Salt Marsh Sediment SW1602-70 ... | reverse complement strand
TCGTCACTCTCGACAAGGACGGCGTACATGCCGGTAATTGAGCCTTTCTCATTGGTTCCGGCCCGTTCCAGCAGTTTCGGTAATAAAGCAAAAACGGAGGGAGTAAAGCCTTTGGTTGCGGGCGGCTCCCCGGCCGCCAGACCGATTTCCCGCTGAGCGATGGCGATTCGTGTCAACGAATCCATCAACAGCATGACGTTTTTCCCCTGGTCTCGAAAGAATTCGGCTATCGTGGTCGCCACCATGGCGCCCTTTATTCGAATCAAAGCAGGCTGATCGGATGTCACGACGACGACAACTGATTTTTTCAAACCTTCCGGGCCGAGGTCTTTCTCGATAAATTCGCGCACCTCGCGACCCCTCTCCCCCACGAGCGCTACAACGTTCACGTCAGCTGAGGAGCCACGAGCAATCATCCCCAGCAGAATCGACTTGCCGACACCGGAACCGGCAAAGATTCCCATGCGCTGCCCCTGGCCACAGGCCGCCATGACATCTACCACTTTGACGCCGGTACGCACCGGTTCGGTTATTCGTCTTCTTTTAAGAGCCTGGATGGGATGAGTTATAATCGGCCTGGTTATAGCGGTCAAAATCCTTTTGCCGCCGTCAATCGGTTGACCCAATCCGCCCAAAACTCTCCCGATTAATTCATCACCGACCGGTATCTTAAGCTGTTCACCGGTCGAGATAACAATCGAGCCAGGCGTTATCCCCGAAAGCGAACCGAGCGGCATCAGTAATGTCCGATTATCTCGAAAGCCGACCACCTCGGCGCGAACTTTCTCGCCGTTCTCTGGATTTTCGATTTGACACAGATCACCGACCGAGACGGCCGGACCGATTGATTCAATTATCAGGCCGACTATCTGGACGACACGACCGGATTGTTTGATAGTGCCGGCGTTCCGAATGCGACCGGCATATAGATCGTACGGAATCGTTTTCACGGCTCATCCTCATTTTCCCCAATTGCTTCGGCGATTATGCCCAGTTGTGATTCGACCCGGGCATCGATGTCACCGGTCGGCGTTTCGATGAAGCATCCGCCGTGGCGAACTCTCTTATCCGGCTCGATGATAATTTCCTTAATAGCGGTAGACTCGCCTTTAAAACGATCGATTTGCTGCTCGACAATCGGCAGATGATCGGGATGAACCTTGACTTTTATTCGTGATTTATCAACCAGTTTATCGATAGTATTATCGATAATGGCGGCGGTCACTTCGGGATCGATGCGAGCGGCATCGCATGTTACTCTGCTCGCAATTAAAATGACCAATTCGAGGATTTTGCTGCGGGCCTCTTCATAAAGAATCTCCCTTTGATTGGTGGCATCCTTGATGAGACCGGCGAAATTGTCCACGACCTCCTGTGCCTCGCGGTGCCCGGTTTCGAGTCCTTCCCGGTAACCCTTTTCATATCCCTTTTGGGCCGATTCCTCCTTTTCCCGGTTCATCTGTTGCTCGATTTTCAGAAGCTCCTGAACGGGGACCAGCTTTTTGCCTTCAATCGTCGTCACGACCGATATATCCAAAAATATCTGATTTACTCTATTTTCGGCCTTTTGATCGGCCTCGATATCGGTCCGGTACTCCCCGATAATGACTTTTTCGCCGATAACTCCGGAACGATAGAGCTTAGACAATAACGTCCTCCTTGCCGCCGCGGCCGGATACCACGATTTGCCCTTCCTCCTCAAGCTGACGAACCGCCTCGACAATTCTCTGCTGGGCGGCTTCGACGTCGGAGAGACGCATCGGCCCCATGAATTCCATCTCCTCTTTAATCATAACGGCGACACGCTCGGAGACATTAGAATAGATTTTTTCACGCACTTCGTCGGCGGCCGCTTTCAGTGAAATCGAAAGGTCTTTTGTCTCGACTTCTTTCAGGAGTCGCTGGATGGAACGATCATCAAGCAGTACAATATCATCAAAGACAAACATCATATTTTTAATCTCAGCGGCGAGATCGGAGTTTTCAGCTTCGATTGACTGAAGGATATTTTTTTCCGCCGAACTTTCGATCAGATTAAGGATTTCAGCCATCGTTGTCGCCCCGCCCGATACGGATAAATCGCGTGCGCTCTCGGTCGCGAACTGCCCCTCAAGAGTGGCTTCGATTTCTTTGAGAACGTCGGGCGAAATTTTTTCCATTGTCGCCACGCGGAGAGCGACTTCAGCCTGCAACTCCGACGGCAGCTCCGATAATACCGAGGCCGACTGATGCGGACTTAACTGCGACAGAATCAGCGCGATGGTTTGCGGGTGCTCGTTCTGGAGATAACCGGTTAACTGCCGGGCATCAATGTCCTTGAGCAGGTTGAACCCGGAGGTCCTGAAGGATGACTCCAGCCGGGCCAGAATTTCCTTTGCCTTCTTGACACCCATGGCTCGTTCGAGAATATCCGAGGCCAAATCGATACCGCCCTGGGAAATATACTGGCGGGCCATAAAAATCTGGTAGCATTCATCGACCACTTTCTCCTCGATATCCGGCGGGACATCGCCCAGATTGGCGATTTCGATGGTAATCTTTTCAACGTCCTGTTCGGGCATACTCTTGAGAACCATCCCCGATATCTCCGGTCCGAAAGCGACCAGGGCGATGGCCGATTTTTGCATCGGTCTCAAGTCTTCATATCTTAATTTCATTAATACACCTTACTCAACCATCATTGTTTTAATTACTTTGGCGATTTCTTCAGGACGATGCTTAGCGGTTTCCTGCATTTTGTCGACCAGCTTCGGGACCCTCTTTTTTATCTCAATTTCTTCGACCGGCTCTTCCTCCTCAACCTCTTTGCGGGTTTGACTTCCGACGGAAGCCGGTTTCGTCGAAATCACCCTTGTCGACGTTTGCGGCAAAATCCTGCCCAGTGCAACAAATAACTTTGAGGCTTTTTTGCGCAGATACAAAAAAGCGACGATCGCTAATATTACCAATCCCACTTTTTTGCCGATATCGTAGTACATCTCATATTGATATATCGAATCCAGTTTTTCCTGCTCGTACTCCATCGATGTCTTATCGAAGGGCAAATTGACAACTTCGATCTGATCGTCACGCTCCGAATCAAAACCGACGGCATTTTTTACAATCGCCGATATACGATCGATTTCTTCCTGCGACCGGGGCTGATAGGTAAGCTCCATTACCCCGTCAGCATTCTCAGCTTCCTTATAACTCCCGTCAAGAAGGACAGCCACCGATAATCGATCGATGCCGCCGATGGAATTGACGATATGCTCGACCGTCTTATTTATTTCATAGTTGGTAACCGATGTCTCGACTTTGTTTTCGTCGTTACTCTCGGTCGTTTCTTCCTGTTTTTCCGAAGCGGTTTTAGTTTCTTCCGTCTTTTCCTCGCTGCGAACGACAGTCGAGTTGGGATCGTACAGCTCCGAAGTTTTTTCAACCTGTTGAAAATCCAGCTTGGCCGTAACCCGGACAATCGACCGGCCGACTCCGACCAGTCCGTCAAGCATCGACTGCGCCTTATCTTCAAGATATTTTTCGACGTTCATCCTGACTTCATGCTGCGAGGACGACAATCCGGCCAGTTCATCCGACTTCGTCTCCGAAGACAGAAGATTGCCGTCATAATCCAGTATTGATATATTTTCAGGTTTCAAACCTTCCACCGATGAGGCCACGAGATGCGCGATACCGGCCACCTGCGATTTCGAGAGGCTGCCGGGCGCTTTTAATTTCAGGACCACGGAAGCGGTCGCTTCTTTTTTATCCTCCTTGAACAACCTGTCTTTGGGCATGACGATATGGACCCGCGCCGCTTTGACGTCGGACAACTGCATAATGGTCCGCATCAATTCGCCTTCCAGCGCTCGACGAAAATTCAGGTTTTGCAGGAATTCGGTCATTCCCAGATTGGATTGATCGAATATCGCATACCCGATATTGCCTGAGCGCGGCATCCCCTGCGAGGCCAGCGATATCCTGACTTTATAGACATCACCGGACGGCACCGATATGGTCGCTCCGCCGTCGGAAAGCTCGTATGAAATCTTATTTTCATTCAGGTAATTAATTATCTCACCGGCCTCGGATGAGTCCAGATTCGAATAAAGCGTGGAATAATTGACGTGACCGAGCCAACCGGTAACGACAAAGCCGCCTACGATAATACCGGCCGTGACCCCGATAAGCATAATCGCCTGACTGGGCGTCATCGCCCTGGCAAAATCAAGGAGATTTTTCAGCAGTTGTTTTAAGTAATCCATATTAATTCCTATTTATCGTCCTTCCGCCAAATCCTATGGCAGAAAATCAAAACCGGCCCAATTACATGGGCATTCGCATCATCGTTTGGTATGCATCAACCAGTTTGTTACGAATCTCCAGAAGAAGATCCATAGCAATGCCGGCTTCCTCGGCGGCTATCATCACCTGATGCAAATCGGCGGCGTCGCCGCTGGCCAGAAGCTCCTGGGCTTTGGCGGCATCCATCTGCAGGGAATTAACCGAATTCAACAACTTTCCGAAAACCTCGGAAAAATTGGCGTCCTTATCTTCATTCAAGACTGCCTTATTGCTGTTTATTTCATTTTGCAGTCCGGGCACCAACCGGCTGATTGATTCGATTCCACCGCTCATAATTTTACGTCCACAAAATTGCCCAGATGGGTTTGACCCGCCTCGCTGTTCGCGTTGTACTCACTCTGCTTGATATTGCTATATTTGGCAAAGAGCAGTTCCAATGCCTGTTTCTCTTCGACCGATAACATATCGCTGAACATGCCCGGTTTTAATTTGACCGAAAGTTTGGAACCGGTCCGTTCGGTCTCTCCGGGAATCTTAATACGATTTTCGTTAATCCGGGGCTTATTGCCGGCGACAGCCTTGTTGTCGACCTGCGGCTTATTCATCGCCTGGCGATAGGCTTCAACTCCGACGGGATTAATTTTCATATCTTACTACCTCTTTAAGTCTATATTTCCAGCGCATTCTTGGCCATCTCCTTGGAAGTCAGGACGGCCATCGTATTAGCCTCATAAGCACGCGAAGCGGTCATCATATCGACCATTTCGGTGACTATTTCCACATCCGGCATTCTTACCATTCCATTTTCGTCGGCATCGGGATGATCCGGATCATGCACCAATCGATATGATGAGACCGGATCGGCAATCTCTTTTCCGGTCGCCTTCGAGACATCAATGTCATTGTTCGAGAATCGCTTTAAACCTGTCATGTGTCTGGCATCGGTTCGCAATAGTTTGCTTCGCGCCTGAGACATAACTGCCTGGAAAGGCGCGTTTTCTTTGGCCTCGGATACGATCACCCGCTTGCGGCGATACGGTCCGCCCTCCTTGGTGCGCGTCGTTTCCGCATTGGCAATATTCTGGGCAACGGTATCCATTTTTTGACGCTGCAGCGTCAAACCGGTGGCCGAGACTTCAATTGCTTTCAAAAATCCTGACATAAAAAACCTTACTTGCTTTTTATCGCATTGCGTAAAGCGGTGAATTTGTTGGCCAAAAGCCGGGCTCCGATACTGAAATAAATTTGATTCTGAGCCAGGTGGGCCATTTCTTCATCGATATTGACATTATTTATTCCATTACTTTCTTTGGATTTGTTGACCAGAATCTCCGGTGCACTATCCGATGAATTTCGGCCGGTGATATGCCCGGGATGCGTCGTCACCATTTCGATATGACCATCATTATCGATTGCTTTTCTCAATTCACCGTGAAAATCAACGTCGCTGCTTTTAAAACCGGGCGTCGAGACATTGGCGATATTGCCCGAAATCAACTTATGCCGCAATGAGGAGACATCGAGGAACTTTTGTAAAAGCGGGAATCCGCTTTTGTCCAGTACCGCATTTTTAATCATATTCGACATAGCTTTATCCATCAAGGCTTCAAGCAATGCCGATGCCAATACTGTAAGAGCGAGTTAAGTAATAATAATTCAATTACTTACGAATATCCCCGCATCCGGAAGATAAGTTTTTAAAGGAAACCTGTGCCTGATAAGTAAGAAAATATTTCCGATAATCGGCTTAAGGTTTGTAAAAATCGGACTTTGGTTCCGCGGCGGTCATCTCCGCGGTAAGAATCACAATATCGACCCGCCGATTCTGGGCGCGATTCTCGGGACTGTTATTCGGCTTAATCGGTCGATATTCACCATAACCGAGCGCTGAAATTCGGTCGGGCTCGATTCCATGATTTTCGACAAAATATCTTACCACCTCTGTTGCTCGGGCCGAGGATAATTCCCAGTTGGAAGGATATTTTTCGGTATTGATCGGTATATTATCGGTGTGACCTTCGACCCGGATGTGGTTGCGGACTCCACTCAATTGCTGGTTGATAATATCCAGGGTCATTTTTGCCTTCGGTTCTAGCCGGGACGAACCAATTTTGAAGAGCGCTGATTCCATTATGTGTATGACCAGACCGCGCTCATTGAGTTCGGTACTGACCAGTCTATCTTCGCCGAGCTTATCGAATTTTTCCATAATTTTATGTCCGATTGAAACGAGATGTCCGATTTTCATGACCCCTTTGCCCGGCGCTTTGCCTATTTCATCACCTTTCTTGATGGCCACTCCGCCCCCTTTCAGCACCCCGGAGAGAGCTTTGGACATCTTGCCGAATTTCTTGGCATCAACCTGCGACATGGAATACATGACGATAAAAAAAGCCAGCAGAAGCGTGATAAGGTCGGCATAGGTCAGCAGCCAGCGTTCGAGATTTTCATGATCACCGGATCGTTTACGGCGGGCCATTATGACAATCCTCGCAAACCGGGCGAGATGAAGGATAGCAATTTAGTCCTGACCATCCGCGGATTATCACCCGATTGAATCGAGACCACTCCTTCCGTGACCAAATCAAGTTTGGCCAGCTCTTCTTCATGTCTCATTTTCAACTTATCGCTGATGGGCAGATAGCATAGATTGGCCATGGCCACGCCCCAGAGCGTGGCAATAAAGGCACCGGCGATGGCTTCGGCCATGCGTGAGGCGTCGGAAGTACTGCCCAGGGTATGAATCAATCCCAGGACGGTTCCGATAATTCCCAGCGTCGGCGAAAAACCGCCCATTTTCTGGAAAAAGAGAATACCTTTTTTATGTCGTTCTTCAATATACGCGATTTCAGTTTCGAGTATTTCTTTCAAAACCGTAACCTCGGTGCCGTCAATAACCAATTGCAATGCTTTTCGGAAGAATGGGTCTTTTACCTTGTTCATGTCTTTTTCAAGACCCAGGATTCCTTCACGGCGCGCTTTTTCGGAAAGGCTGACGATATTGTCAATTGTTTGGAGAAGATCGGCCGATTGCCCCTTAAATGCGAATTTGAGAAACCGCGGGAGATTGCCCAGGGTTTTGATTGATGTCGTAACTATCGAAGCTCCGACAGTGCCGCCGATAACGATCATCATCGCCGGCGCCTGTACAATAGCCCCCAGATGGCCGCCTTCCATTATAAATGAAACGACGACGGCCCCGATTCCCAGCATCAATCCGCCTATTGTCGCTATATCCATTTGCAGCCCGAATAGTTGTTGTTTATCGGCGGCGCCAAATGCCTTTTGGGCAAAAGGCCCGTTTTCAGCCTCATCAATAAAAATATCGGCATTTTGCGCCGATTATGTAGTTTTTGCCGTCGGGATTTATTAACGGGGGTAGCAGGCGGAGGAACACCCTATCCTGCCCGCTCCTGTAATCCGAATTATCGTGATGTTTGAAATTATACTTTCAAAGCTGATAAGAGGCCTTTTATATGAGGAATCTCCGGCAAGCCGGAAGTTTAATCCTCCCTGTCAATATTGTATTCGGCCAGCTTATTTCGGATAGTTCGCGGAGTGATATCAAGCACTTCGGCCGCTTTTGTCTTGTTGCCGTTATACTTCTCGAGCGTTTTTAAAATCAAATATTTTTCGCTGTCGGCCAGCGACATCCCGATGTCTATCCCCGGAATTTCATCGGCCAGCCTGCCCAGTGACAAATCAGCAGGAAAATCGGTTCGTTTCAAAGTGGTATCCGAAGATGTAACGACGCCCCTTTCGATATAATTTTCCAGTTCACGAACATTGCCCGGCCAGTGGTATTTCAAAAAGAGCCGCATTACTTCTTCATCGATCGACTTTATCTCCTTGCCGTTCTCCTTATTGTATTTCTCGATAAAATGTTCGACCAGCAGCGGAATATCTTCCATCCTCTCCCGCAGGGGTACGATATGTACCGGAATCACATTAAGTCGGAAATATAAGTCTTCGCGGAACCTTTCCTTTTTTATGAATTCCTTGAGGTCCCTGTTCGAGGTGGCGATTATTCTGACATCAATTCCAATCGAGACGCTGGAACCGATGCGCTCGATTTCCTTCTCCTGAAGCACTCGCAATAATTTGGCCTGCAAACCGAGAGGCATCTCGGAAATTTCATCCAGGAGTAATGTCCCTGTATGAGCCATTTCAAATTTTCCTTTGCGCTGCCTTACAGCTCCCGTAAAGGAGCCTTTTTCGTACCCGAAAAGTTCGGCTTCAACCAGATTTTCCGGTAATGCGGCACAGTTCAGCTTGATGAAAGGACCCTCTTTTCGGTTTGAGCTGTAATGAATCGCCTTGGCCACCAGCTCCTTGCCGGTTCCGGATTCACCCGTGACAAGAACGGTCGAGCGGGCGTCAGCCGTTGTTTCAATCAATTCAAAGACTCTTTTCATCTTTGACGATTTACCGACGATATTTTTAAACCGGTTGGCCAGATCCGAACGCAGGAGGCGATTTTCGTTTTTAAGCCGGATTAATTCCGCGGCTCGTTCAACTATCATCTCCAGAGCGTCGGGTGTGACCGGTTTCAGAAGAAAATCATAAGCTCCGATTTTCATCGCTTTGACCGCGTTCTCGACCGTCCCGTAGGCAGTCACCAGTATCACCACCGTTTCCGGCTGAGCCTTTTTGATACTCCGGAGCAGGTCGATACCGTCCATACCTTTCATTTTAAGATCGGTCACGACGATATCGTAAGCGCCGGCCGATATGGCATCAAAGGCATCTTCACCGGAATAGACCGAGTCGACATTGTATCCCGCCCGCTTCAGCGTGATAGTGAAAAATTCGTTGGCCAGTTTATCATCATCGACAACCAGTATATTCATTTTCATATTATTTTCTCCTCAATCAATCTTTTATGATCGGTAACAATATGGTAAACCGCGTCCCTTTCCCCTCTTTTGATGTCGCCGACAGGTCGCCGCCGTGAGCCTTGATTATTTTCCAGGCGATTGACAGACCCAGACCGGTTCCGTTTTCCTTCGTCGAAAAAAATGGCGAAAATATTTTGCCGACATCTTCTTCCCGTATTCCCGGACCGTTATCTTCAATAATAATCTGCGCCAGAGTCTCCCCGGCTGAAAGCTCGATTTTATCACCATATTCTGTTTGGGCTTTGGCCAGAGGCATAATACCGGTCATGACGCATACCCAGGCATTATCTCCCCCGGCTTCATAGCTGTTTTTTATAAGATTAATAATCGCCTGTTTAAAAAGCTGGCGATCGATTTCGACCGTAATATTATCTACGGCCGAGAAACATCGCTTGATAGTCTTTGAGGACGTTTTCAGCGCCGGCTCGAAATCATCGAGGACGATATTCAGATAGGCATTCAAATCGACACTCGCTTTGTTCACTTTTTCGCGTCGCGCAAAATCAAGCAGCGTTTGAATCGTGTTATTGATACTGTCGACACCTTCGACAATCTTCCGGGCCATGTCTCTTTTGACAACGTCGTTGCCGAGATCGCGGGCCAGAAGCGAGGCAAAACCGCCGATCCCGGCCAGCGGATTCCGTACCTCATGAGCAATCGTGGCCGCCATCTCACCCAGAGAAGCCAGAATTTTCATGCGTGACAGCTGCTCTTCCATTTTCTCCATTTTGGAAACATCATAAAACAATTCGACTGCCCCGACGATATCTCCGCCACGGTTTTTCAAAAGTGACGTGGATACCGAAAGCGACAAAGTCGTTCCGTACGACGTCCTGATTTTTTTCAAGGTATTATTAACCGTTTCGCCGCTGCGGATAGTCTCTACGGCCGAACATTCATGATTTTCACCGGCCAATGCAAACTCACTATAATGCCTGCCCTTGACATCGCGTAGATCTTCCCCCAGACCCAGCAATTTTCGGGCGGCGGGATTCACCAGTGTCACCCTACCCGACTTATCGACAACGACCACCCCTGATGACAACGAGTTCAGGATACTGTCCAGAAATTCGGTAACCGCCCGGTTTTCAATCATAGTCGCCTGAAGTGTACGATTGACCGTCTGAAGTTCCTCGCTCTGTTTCTCGTACGTTTCTTTCAGCGATAGATATTGTCTTTGAATCTTATTTACGATTTTATTGAATGATGCATACGATTCGGCGAACTGCCCGACGTCGTTGTCAATATCGATATCCGTAGATTCCCTGCTATCCATTGCAATACACTTCCTTTATTCAATCAAAAAGAAAAGAA
>Ga0315537_1004224_pt1 | contig 10501 bp, 11 predicted proteins | sample SalMarSW160270MG_FD_203091 | JGI IMG/M metagenome (GOLD analysis project Ga0315537, IMG submission 203091) | Salt marsh sediment microbial communities from the Plum Island Ecosystem LTER, Massachusetts, United States - Salt Marsh Sediment SW1602-70 ... | reverse complement strand
TGAACAACTGGAAATCGATGTGAATCCCACATACACTGTTGTCGGCAATTTTCCGATAGTTGCACGTGAGTCGCTTCTGCCAGAGCTTCTCAGGATGGGCGAGAACGTAGTGAAAGTATCCAAGGAGATTGCCCCTCCCGGAATCATAGGACCCTTTTGCCTAGAAACGGTTATCACGGATGACATGAAAATCTACACGTTCGAGATTTCTGCGCGAATTGTTGCAGGAAGCAATGTGGGCATCGGCACTTCTCCATACGCCTACCTGAAGTACGGTGAAGGGATGTACATGGGCAGAAGAATCGCCCGAGAAATAAAAAACGCAATAGCCAATAATGAATTAGAAAAAGTCGTCTACTAGCCGTTATGTTGATTATCTCTGGCTTGTTCTTGTTTTGATTTCGTGTTCAAGTATGCCGCGGTAGAGTATGAGGGGCGCAATCTGTTCATTGGGTGCAGTATCCATAATCATTTTTTGTATTCTTTCGTCCAAACGCTTCTTGTAAGCCTGAAGTTCAGCTAAACTCATTGCCTTCAGTTTGGTTTCAAAATATTTTATGGGGTCACTCATGCAAATTCACTTCTATCACATTTCTGTAAGAGTTTTTAACTCGTAGATTTTCTGCATACTATGTAAAACAAATGTTATATACTTATATGACAAATAAATTAGTGTACATGCTCAAATTTGTTTAAACCAAAAATTTGGCATCAGCAATTCTTGGGGGAAGATGCTGGGTTGGGAACTGCAGATTCTATAAAAAAAATAATTGATGTAAAGGAAGAAGGAGACCTGAAGCTTTCAGAAAAATTAACCGAAATCAGCAAAAAACATGACGCAGTTTTGATGGCCTGTATTGCCCCTTATGTGGGACTAAAGATTTCTCCCACAAAAACAGTGATTGCTCAAATGGGTCTCTCTGAAGAATTTGCCGTAGAGACTGCAATTAATCAGATACAAACAAAAACTGATGCCAGAAAACTACTGCTTTTGGTTAACAGTCCTGGCGGGCTGGTTCAATCTTCATATAAGATAGCCCGAGCGTTAAGAAAAACATTCAAGGAAATCATTGTTTTTGTTCCGCACATCGCAGCAAGTGGAGGAACCTTACTTGCCCTCACCGGAAACAAGATAGTGATGGGTATGATGAGCCAACTGTCACCGCTTGATCCGCAAACAAAAAGTGGAGAGGGCGCTGTCTCGGCAAACTCTGTTGTAGATGCACATCAGTTTGTCACAAGGCTCTTTGATGATATTACCGTGGAAGATGCACCTTACAGTTACAAGGCTCTTGCAGACAAATGTGATGGAGTTGACATCAGGGATGCTTTGGCTTCATTGAGTTTGATGGAAGAGTATATTCTTGAAATTCTGGAGGATTGCGGATACAGCAAAGAAAAATGTAAGAAAATAAGCAACAGGATAGTGAGAGGCTTCAAGACACATGATGAAGTGATAAACATTGACAAAGCCAAAAAGCTTGGATTAAACGTTGTTCCTCACAGCGATTTTCCCACTGAGTGGAAGCTGTTCCGGGAATGGTTAGCGAAATATATGCTGCAAAGCGCAGATAAGCATGTTATCAGGTTTGTGATTTCAGAAAATTTAATAAAACAAACTGACCCTCACAAAAAGTGAGAAACAGAAAGATGCCGAAAGCGATTGCTGTGGAAGAGCTGTTCAAACAAAACAGAAACAGCTCCATCTACTTTGAACTGTGGAAAAATTCACACAATAAACGTGACCCGCTAATCACAAAATGGATCGAACATATAGAGAAAAGCACTGAAAAAACAAGACCTTATCCTGCATCAGAGAAAGAGTGAAACTCTCAGGCTTAGGCATCTTCTGGGTCAAAAGACTTAACAGAACCGTTTTCCAGTATGCTCAAGACGGCTTCTAACCAGTGAGCACAAGCGTTTTTGAAACTCTAAAAACCGATTACTGTCGGTCGTATTCTTCAACCTTGTTGTTCATGACATCTAATTTGATGCCTGCCAATTTGAACAGCTCTATCGTGTCTTTGTCTGCATGATAATGCTTTTCACAGACAACCCGTTTGATTCCTGAATTTATTATAATCATGGCGCACCTTCTGCACGGCGTCATTTTGCAATAGAGTGTTGAACCGTCAAGAGGTATGCCAAATTTTGCAGCCTGAATAATTGCATTCTGTTCCGCATGCAAGGTGCGTACACAGTGCTGCGAAACAGTTCCATTCTCGTTCAAAACTTTTCTCATATCATGTCCTGCCTCGTCACAGTGTGGTAGCCCTGCAGGAGCTCCAACATACCCTGTTGTCATGATTCGCCTGTCCTTGACGATTACGCAGCCTGCCCTTCCCCTGTCACAGGTGGCACGTTTGGAAACAGCTTCGCACAAATCTAGAAAATATCTGTCCCAGTCAGGTCGCGGCTTACAATCCATCCTTGACGTCTCCAACTTTCGAATATACACCTAAGCTAAGCATGGAATAAAACTGTTTTTTCTGTTCTACGTGTAGAAAACTGTTTGGGGAACACACTCCTTCTTTGTCACAAGAAGTCTTTTATAGAGTATTACGATTTAATATGTACTGGGAACATAGATGCTGGGACCAATCCTATGCCCTGAATGCGAAGCAAACCATCTAGCATGGAGCAGAGACCGATTTTTTGTATGCGAAAATTGCGGATTCAGGGTGGAGATAAAAGGTGACCCCTTCGAATACCTGAGACAGAAAGCCAAAGAACTAGAAGAATGGGAACAAAACAGCCCCTGCCGCAACTGCGCATTCATCAACCACTGCAAACAAGGCAAACAACAAAACAAAAACAACACATGGAAAAGAAGAAAACAGCAGTTCTGCATGCCCCACCCAATAGTCTAAAGACGAAAATTTTTCTCATCCACGAGGCACACCCTCTTCAATAACGTTAAATATTGTCTTTGATTCAAACGATACGGGGGCCGGTAGTTCAGCCTGGCATGAACGCCGCCTTCGCATGCCCAGTGCAGAAAAAGGCGGAAGCCGCGGGTTCAAATCCCGCCCGGTCCACCATCAGTTTATGTTTTAATTGAAGCGGGATCAAGAGGTTTTGTCTCTTGTCCACGTAATCGCCATGCGTCACCCAATCTGGAGTAGACTATTTGTGCGGGAATTATGTTGATTAGTGCTTGGGTTCCATTCATCACGGCTAATGCGGGCAGAATGGAAACCACGAATGATGCGGGCATTCCATAGAATATTGGGAGCAGGTAGTAATTTGCTGCGGTCATGACGAGAACTCTGGAGCCAACAGCCGCAATTGTTTTTGGTATGAAGCCTTTGCGGATTGCAGCAAACGCCAAAATGGTTGCTAATTCGGCTATGAGTTTGAATATGCCGCCGTAAACGTTTCCTCGAAGGAAAATGAATGAGCATCCGATAAGACATGTGTATACTGCGCCTATGGGACCCGTGAAGAGCAAGCTGATTATCATAGGCATTCCAGTTAGGTCCCATGAGACGCGGTTGTAAAGTGGAAACGGTATGTCGAATGGGGGTCCGGGTATTATTTCGAATACTGCAGACAGAGCTCCCAGTATGCTGGCTAGGACAAGTTTTCTGGTGTCTAGTCTCTGCAACTATGCTTCACCTGTAGAGAAGAAGATGGTGTACGCTAAATAATATTTATGTTTTTTGCAAAACTATATGTCTTTTTTGTCAACTTATGTTAGCAGGTTCAGAGCATCTTTTTGACGGTTCGAACACACTCTTTAATCAGTTCCCCATTCTTCAGGTATATCACTCGTGAACGTCCCACCTCGTAAACCCCCACCAGCCCGCTCTTTTCCAGAACTCTGATGTGCCGATAAACCGCAGCGTAGTCCTTCTTCAGCACCTGAGCTACAGCCTTTATGTGCAGGGGTCTCTCAGTTTCACTCACAAGCTCAACAATCCTCAGCCTTGTAGGACTGCCCAATGCGCTGAATATAGCAGAAACTTGGCGTAACTCCTCTTCATCAAGCACTATGTAAACCACCTTTATTGTATATGCATCTAATTTATGACATTTTCGCTAAATATAGCAAACATTAAACGCTGCCAGAAACTAGGGAAAACAAAACCAATCGCTAAAACCTCGGACTGCATGCGCCAAATTTGCATTACACCGTTTCTATAGGACTTGTTCCCCAGTTCTAAGGGCAAATAAAATGATTAGGGATACGTGATCGTGTAAGCAAACTGTTTTATTAAACAAAGATTAAAATGATGTGACTCGAAATGAAAACGAAGCCTGTCCCCCTCGCAATTCTTTTGGCAGTTCTTTTGATGGGAACTTCGGCAGTATCGCTCAAACCTACTGGAGCATCCTCAAAAACAGAGACAATAACTGTTCCAGATGATTACCAGAAAATCCAAGAAGCCATCAACGCTGCAAATCCGAGTGACACAATTTTTGTTAAGGCAGGAACATACAATGAAGACTATGTTGCACTAAACAAGTCTGTTTCGCTAGTTGGGGACAACCAAAAAAGCCTGATTATTTACCACACTTCCTTAGGATTCGTTGTAACGGCAAACGAGGTTCACTTGACAGGATTCACGATAATGAACATTGAAGCGGGTCAAGGGCATGCTGTCGACATAGCAAATTCAAGTAATTGCATTATCGAAAATAACCTGATAGAAAATAATCTTGTGGGAATCTCCCTCTACGCATCTTCGTCAGGCAACACGATTTCTGGAAACACTTTAGAGCATAATGAGCGCTCCATTGAGCTTATTGATTCCTCGGATAACATAATCTTAGATAATAACATAACTGGTGCCCTAGTGTCTGGCATTTCTCTTGATGTTTCTTCAGGTAACACTGTTTCGGGAAACAGAATATCTGATCTTACGGATGGAATGGGCGCGCTTATGCTTTGGAAATCCTCAAACAGCGTAATCTCCCGAAATCTACTGTTTGGAGGAAATCCGATGCTTATGATTGATTGCACAAACAACACCCTTTATGAAAACTTTGTGATGGACAGCGAGTATGGCGTCGTTGTGGGCACTTCTTCAAGTAACAGCATTTACAGCAATTACTTCATCAACGTGACGCAACTAATACGGGATACTGAGATGGGTGCTGGTCTGCCTTCAGAGAATTTTTGGGATAATGGTGTTGAAGGCAACTACTGGTGCGATTACGTCGGAGCGGATGCTGACGGCGATGGCATAGGAGACTCCCCTTATGTCCTGTATGAAAACAATCAAGACAACTACCCGCTTATAGACTACCCGCCCATTTCAACAATCCCTACAGCAGATTCTCCAGAATCAGAGTCTTCATCTGCAAACTTCACTTTGCCAGCAGAAGCCATATACGGAATTTTTGTGGTGATAATAGTCATCGTGGCTGCTGTAGCTGTGTTGAAACTGAGGAAACACTAAAACGTTCACGGGCGTCTTTATTTCGAATCGCCGAAAAAGTTTGTTATCTGTTTTTGCAGCTCCTCCTTTTTGGTGAGGTTTGAGACTTTGACGCCTACTCTTCTTGCCTCAACATCGGATTCGCCTAGGAACTTTTCGAAAAGTTCTTTTATAGTCTTCTTGAATGTTTGCAGGTCGCTTGTTGGATTTTCGAAGGTTTTGGATCTGCTGTGAACGCTAAGGTCCCCCGCAACCAGATATATGTTCACTGACCTGTAGATGAGTCCACGCTGCAACAGCCTAGAATGAACTTCATCGCATAACCTGTAAGCTTCATCGAGGATAACCGCTAACTCTCTTGTGTTCTCTTTGAGCGTGGAGATTCGGCTCACTGATTCGGGTTCGCTTCTTTCCTGAACAGGCTCATCGTCTATTCCCAATGATGCGTTATGAAAGTAAGTTCCAAGTTTTCTTCCAAAAACTTCGATTAGCCTCTGCACATCATGCCTCGCTAGCTGACCGACTGTTCTGACGCCTAAAGTCTCAAGTTTCTTCTCTGTTTTTCTTCCAACGCCTACTAGACGGCGGACAGGCAAGGGTGACAGGAAAGTTTGGACTTCTTCTGGTTTAACGAGTGTTAAGCCGTCGGGTTTTTGGATGTCTGCTGCTATCTTGGCGACAAGCTTGTTGGGTCCAACGCCGATGGAGCAGGTGAGTTTCTGTTGAATCAAAACGTCGTCTTTTATTGTCTCTGCCAGTTTCTCTGCTTCTTGATAGTTTCCTTTTGTTCTCTGCGTCACATCAAGGTAGGCTTCATCTATTCCAACCTGCTCGAAACTGTCAGCGTGGCTTCTCAGAATCTCCATTATCTTGTCTGAAACTTCACGGTAGAACTCCTTATCTACTGGCAGAAAAACCGCGTCTACCCCTTTGAGCTTCTTTTTGGCTAATGATATGGGAATCCCAGATTTCACGCCGTACTTTCTTGCCACATAGTTTGCTGTGCTTACTGCTCCGCTGTCTTCGGTGCGCCCAGAATAAACGCAAACAACCACTGGTTTATCCTTGATGGACGGGTTTCTCCTCTCCTCGCATTGAGCATAGAAGTAGTCTAGGTCAACTAGCATTACGATTCTGGCTTGCAAGATGGAAGCAACCTCACACACTGAAGTGACGATGCTTACGTCTTTAGAAGTTGACTATTTTGTTGCTTAATAAAATATCCAGCCGAATTTACCTAAAGCTATTGTATATATTTCATTTTGTCCGTTATTATTGTTAAAACAGTAATCCATACGTTTTTTGTTTCGGCTTTTTCGAAGAGAACATTATATATTGTTCATTGTTTCTATTTGATGTCATGAAAGCTTGTGTTCTATATTTTTCACAAACAGGCAACACTCGAAAATTTGCGGAAGCCATATCCGATTCCTTAACGATTCCAGCAGTTTTTGATATTACCGCCACTGAAGCTTCAGTTGTTAACGACTATGATGTGATAATTCTTGGAACTCCAGTTCACGGTTTTAATCCCTCAAAAGAAGCATTGGCTTTCGTAGAACGCTTGCCGGAAGGCAATGGCAAACGGGCAATTCTGTTCTGCACTTACCGTCTATGGAAAGGAAGAACCTTCGGCAAACTGAAAAAGGAAATGAAAAAGAAAGGTTACAGCACTATTTTATGTGTCTCAGCGAAAGGTCGCAAATTCAGCAAAGAAACATTCTCAGATGCTATAGGTGAGATAACAGAGACGTTGAAAGAATAAGTTGACAAATTATTGCGGCAACAGTTAGTGAAAGTTATTTTTTGTTAGGCGTTTTTTCTGATTGAACAAGGCACTCTTTTAGGTAGTCTTCCAGAGTCTCGCCGGGGATTACCTCAATGGTGTAGTCTCTGGGGTCTATCGAATGCTTATAATTCTTGGCTGGAACAATAACCTTCTTGAAGCCCCACATCTCAGCGGCTTTAATCTTCTCATGCAATCCGCCAACCGCAGTAACCGGAATCACATCATCCACGCTGACGTTGATTTCTCCAGTCACCGCAACATCTTGCCGGATGGGTTTTCCCTCTATCAGCGAACAGAGAAGAATTGTCATGGTAACTCCTGCGCTTGGTCCATCCACACTGTAGGCTTGAGCAAAATCGATGTGAGTGAAGAATTCTTGGGCGATGTCGACACCATACTTCTGCAGGATGACGCTTCTCACTTTCGCCACGCTGTCCGTGATGAACTGTTCCTGTCCTTCCTTCGCTATGCCCGTGACTTTATAGTATCCTTGCAGCTTATTGTCGCACCTATTGTCCCGTTTTTCTAGGAAGCCTTTAACTGTGAGGACGTTGCCGGTCATCTCTCCGCTATACGTGTCTTTGACTACTGCAATTCCGTAAATCTGTCCCATTTTGGCTCCTTCTGGGCTGATCTCCAGAAGCTCTCCTCTTTCGCTCATCTGATGCTCAAGAATCTGTTTCTGGATTGTTTTACAGTGCTTTTCGATAGCTTCTCTAACATGCCTCTTTTCAACAAGCTCCAACCCCTCGTTCATCGCCAACGTGGCGGCTGTCTTCACCAAAGAAATCATGGGACGAAACTTTGTGGTTAATGCCTCCTTTTTGTTGCTTCTCCTTCGTCCTTCATCAACTATTTCTTCACATGCTTCTCTGCTGAAAGGCATCAACCAAAACCGCGAAACCTCTTGGGCAATAAACTGAACGTATTTACGGCGATTTTCAACACTGTTTTGCATGTCGTTGTTCATTCGAACTACTTTGCCGTAACCGTAAATTCTGTCCATAAGCGCTGGGTGAACTTGTCCGATGCTGTCGAAGTTTCCTGCGCCAACCAAGAAGCACATGCAGGGCACGGGCTCTGTAGCCACTGCCATAGCTGCTGTTCCTCCTGCTCCGCTTAAACGGCTTCGCATGGTTATGGGCAGTTGTCCATCTTCTAGGACCGTCAGCAGCGTGATGGCTTCGTCTGGCTGCATGTTCTTTATTTCATCAATGTATAGGATACCAAGATGGGCTCGGTGTACGTCTCCAGCGCTTACCCTTTGATGCTCTGGGGTGCCAAGTCCTCCTGTTTGCAGTGGATCCCATGCGATGCTTCCGAACAGTTGCGCGGAGCCGTGTCCAGTTGCATCGAGGAATGGGGCAACCTTTTTGGAGTTGTCCACTATGAATTTTGGAACCTTTGTTGCTTTTGCTCCGCCTATTCCTTTTGCGCTTCCGAGTACCCCGAAGCGTCCTAGGACTGTTACTAGGATCAGGAACATGAGCATCATTCCGGCTGGAAGAAAGGTTATGCTTCCGATAGATACGAAGTTGTCTATCATGAATTTGGCGAAATCGCCGTTGTGAACCGTTTGTATTGGATCTCCGAAGCCGGTCATGGCGTTTGTGTCCCAAGCAACTTTCTCTAGCCACAGATAATAGAAGCCTGCGAACATGAAGATGGAGGCTACCAATATCATCAGGTAGATTACGGCTTTGACGCCGAGACGCTGAAGAAACAGTTTCTTTTCTTCTTTCAGTTTCTGTTTCAGTATAATCTTTTTTCCTTCACCAGCTGGGTGACAGGAGATTTTTGGTTCGCTGGGGATTATGTCGTTTTGCCAGCAAACCACGTCTTGAAGGCGAATATCCTCTTTCTTGTAAAGGTCGGTTAGGTGAACAGAGAGGGCTCTTCCTATCAAGGATTTGCCGGTTCCAGGGTCTCCCAGCAAAAGCAAGTATGGTCCAGGGGGAGCAGTCTTGGTGATGTGGGGTTTCTCTTTGTCTGGATCCTTCCACGCCTCATACCACTTTTCTTCCTTGAGATTCTTGAGTTTGTGGACCAACTCTTCCAAACAGAGATAGCACTCGTTTAATGCTCGTTCTTGTCCGATGACCCACTCGAGAAGGTTGTCTGAAACTGGATAATCCTTAGTGGATTTGAAGTTCTTCCAGTTCCATTTCTTGCCGCGGATAACCTCTTCGTCTTCTCCGAAGTAGTCCAAATTCTGCTCTCCTAATTTTTCGGTCAATTATCTAACAGGATCTGCACAAGCCTTCAACTAAGCTTGATTTTCTGAAAGACAGAAAGAGTCTTCAACTAAAATAAAGCCGTATTACGGAATTGGTAATATGGCGGAAACGTAGTATGTGCAACATTTTTTGGTTCTTGAGGAATAGAGAAGGAGTTTTTGTTGAATTATAAATTGGAAAGGTTGAATCTTTTCTTGAATTCCAACATTTTGGAGTAAACTTGATCAAGAAGATTTTATTAGTGAGTAGCTTTTGAAAGGTTAGTCACAGGTTATGGAAGGAACGGAAGATGAAGGACAGTATTGCAGTAATAGGCGCAGGAGTAATAGGCGGAGCCATAGTCAAGAGTCTGTTGAAGAGCGGATATGACGGTGAGATAACAGCCGCTGATATGCAGTTAGAAAAAATCAGTGCCCTAGAAAAGCTGGGGATAACCGTGACCAGCGACAACAAGAAGGCTGCCCGAGACTCTGAAGTTGTCTTCTTATGTGTTAAGCCGAACGTTGTGAAGACTGTTCTGAAGGAGATAAGCAAAGAAGTTGAAGGGAAACTGGTGATTTCTACAGCTGCCGCGGTCACTGTTGGCTTCTGTAAACGAGTAGTGCCTAAAGCCAGATTTGTCAGGATTATGCCGAACCTTGCTATTCTGGTGCAGGAATCCTTTACTGCCTACTGCTGCGACGATGATGTAACTCAGGAAGACAAAGAGAAGGTCAAAGAGGTTCTCGGCGTGATGGGAATCCGCATGGAAGTTGAAGAGAAACATATGGATGCGGTGACTGCCATAAGCGGAAGCGGTCCCGGGTACCTTTCTGTTATACTTGAGGCTCTTACGTATGCTGGCTTAAAGGTTGGTTTGCCCAGAGATTTGGCTTTGGTTAGTGCGGCTCAGGCGGTTCTTGGAACAGCAAAACTTGTGCTGGAGTCGGGTCAAACTGCTGCTCAGATAAGGGATATGGTTACGACGCCCGGCGGAACTACCATTGAAGCCATTTATGAGATTGAGGGTAGTCAGGTTCGGCAGGCTTTGATAAGGGCTGTTGAGGCGGCAACCAAGAAGAGTGAGAAGATTAGGAAGCAGTGGGAATAAG
>Ga0315537_1004218_pt1 | contig 10506 bp, 9 predicted proteins | sample SalMarSW160270MG_FD_203091 | JGI IMG/M metagenome (GOLD analysis project Ga0315537, IMG submission 203091) | Salt marsh sediment microbial communities from the Plum Island Ecosystem LTER, Massachusetts, United States - Salt Marsh Sediment SW1602-70 ... | reverse complement strand
CGTGCCCGAGAGCAGAAGGCCGGTGGAGACGCCGAATAGTGAGCGCATCGCCGCATCGATGCTGTTATCGAGACCCGCGAGCGGGATGAGAAGACCGATCGCGAGCACGGTGCCGGGAACGGCGTAGGTGATGGCGGGAACAAGGCTTGCACCCTGGACGAGTTGCGAGCGCGTCTGGCGCCGCCCGTAGGCGAGAACGACGGCAAAGGCGACCCCGAGCGCGGCGGCGGCAAGCGAGAGGAACAGGCTGTTAAAGGCCGCTTCCCAAAACTCAGACGAAAGACCGGACGACACATGGGCGATGGCGTCGCCGACCAGAACCCCGGCCGGCAGCACGAAGCCCGCGAGCAGGGGCAGGACGCAGGCGAGAATGGCAAGGACGCTGTGAAGGCCGGAGAGCGTGTCTTCAGGCAGATCGCGGTATTTGCCGGTAGTGTGGTGGAATTGCCGACCGGCGCGGAGCGCCCTTTCGGTCAGAAGCAGTGCGAATACGAAAAGCAGCATCACGCAGGCGATCTGTGTGGCACCGGCAAGGCTGCCACGGTCAAGCCAGGTGTCGTAGACGGCAACGGTGAGCGTCCGCACGCCGAAGAACTCCACAGCGCCGATGTCGTTCAACGTCTCCATCAGAGCGAGCGCCACGCCCGCCGCAAGTGCGGGCCGAGCGAGCGGCAACGCGACCTGCCAAAATGTCTCTGAGGCGCTCCGCCCGAGCGTGCGGCTCGCCTCGATGACACACACCGATTGCGCGATGAAGCTCGCGCGCGCCGTGATGTAGACATAAGGATAGAGCACGGCGCTCATGACGAAGATCGCGCCTCCCAGGCTCCTAATGTCCGGAAACCAATAGTCCCGCGCGTTATGCCAGCCGAACAGACCGCGCATACTGGTCTGCACCACGCCCGAATAGTCGAGCAGCTCCAGATAGCAATAGGCGATGATATAAGTCGGCATCGCCATGGGCAGGAGCAGAAGCCACTGGAAATAGCGGCGCCCGGGGAACCGGTACATGGTAACGAGCCAGGCCGTGCCGGTACCGATGAAAAGAGTGAGCAGGCCTACTCCCAGCATCAGGCCGACGGTGCGGCGCACCGCGCCCGGCAGCACGTTTTCGACGAGGTGAGGCCAGGTATCGCCGCTCGGCTGAAACGCGATCACGGCGATGGCGATGATTGGCGCCAGTGCAATCATCGACAACAGCAGCGCCGCGACAGACCAGCCGAGATTGCCACTTTCGGTGAGGTGGGCAAGCTTCCGGCGGAAGGGAGCGGTCTTGCCGCGAGAGGCGATGTGTTGTCTAGCGCCGCCCAGCGAATCCGTCCCCGCCGGCACCGCGCTTCACTGCCGTGAGCGCCGCGACTGCCTCCGGCGACAGACACTGATCTGCGTCTTGCAAGGCGTCAGCGAAGGCGTTGGCCGCGTCGATCACGGGATCGACGACATCGGAGCCGGTCAGCGCTAGGGCGCAAGCCCGCATGGCCGGGCAGCGATGGTGCTGTGACGCGGCGATCAGGGAGATGGCCATGCATTCGTCGGCGCAAAAGCCTGAGCAGCCGAACGGGTAATACTCGATCTTGCGCGAGGCTGTGGACCGCACGGCACGGACCCAACAGGCAAGCTCGGTCACGGCGCGCTTTGCCCGCGACGGGCCAAGCACGCGGTTATATTCGTTCCAGCCATTTTCCCAGCAGGCGATGTCAGCCGTATCGTAACCGGCAAGCCAGCACCTGAACCCCACGCCCACCAGCCACTCGGCGCCACTGCGCGCAGGGCGAAAGGCCCGCTGCTCGGCCCCCCCGGCGTTATCTATTCTCTTGTGAAAGCTCATCGCTGTCCTCTTATGAGCTCGGACCTTCGTCGAAGCCGACCTTGTCGACTATTTCGCTCGCCGTCTTGCGCAAGGCCGCGATCTCGTTGAGCGAGATCGGGTCCGGCTTGAACGTGCCCCAGGACTTGACCAATGCCGACCAGGGGACGCCCTCCTTCACCGGATATTCGTTGTTCACTTCCGCATACATTTCTTGGCCTTTGTCCGAGGCCAGAAACTCGAGCAGCTTGATCGCGTTTTCCTTATTTGGTGCGTTCTTCGCCAAGACGGCACCCGACACGTTCACATGCGTGCCGCGGTCGTTCGTGTTGGGGAACAGCATGTTGACCGAGTTGGCCCATTCCTTCTGCTCAGGGTGCTTCTTGTCCCGCAGCATGGCGCCCATGTAGTAGGTGTTGCCGACGGCGATGTCGCATTCGCCGGCATAGACGCCTTTGACCTGAAGCCGGTCGTCGCCGGCTGGCTTGCGCGCAAGGTTGGCCTTCATCCCGCGCAGCCACTGTTCCGTCCAGTCCTCGCCGTGCGCGGCGATCATCGAGGCGATCAGCGCGACGTTATAGACGTGTTGACCTGAGCGAATGCAGATCTTGCCGCGCCATTTCGGATCGGCGAGCTCCTCATAGGTGATCGCCTTCTGCTTCACCCGATCCTTGGAGGCATAGACCACGCGCGCGCGGCGGGTGAGCCCGATCCATTCATTGTCCTTGGCGCGATACTCTTGCGGGATCGCCGCGTTGATCGCTTGGGCCTCGATAGGCTGGGCAATCCCTGCATTGGTCGCCTGGGTGAGATTGCCGACATCGACGGTAAGCAGCAGGTCGGCCGGGCTGTTGCGCCCCTCGGCCTGCATGCGCTCGATGAGGCCCTTCTCCGCGAAAATCACGTTGGTCTTGATGCCGGTCTCTTTGGTGAACTCGTCGAGCAGCGGATTGATCAGATACGGCTGCCGGTAGGAATAGATGTTCACCTCGCCGGGATCCTCGGCGTGGGCGCCGGAAAGCGCGAAGACAGGGAAGATAAGAGTCGCGAGCGCAGCGGCGCGCGCTAGTGTCCAACGCATCAATGACCTCCAATGGCCGGGGTTCAAGGCCCCGGTATCGGACCGAAAGAGTCTTGCTCCGAGGCGAGAACCAGAGCCATCGACTCGCTTAAGGCTTGGACTTGGCCGCTGTCAACAAGCTTATCGAAATGAAACTTAACTTAGAAACCTTCTAATCGGCGATGATAAATTAGAACTGTTCAAGAGATACAGTATTCGTGGTGAACACTACAGGAAGACGCCGAGACGTCACTATAGAAATAGAAATGAAAAGGGCCTTCGCAGTTGCGAGAATGTGTTCGCCGGTCGAGAGCCACGAAGGGTATGCGGCGCAGTCAGGACCTGAACAGCCGCTCGGCGGGAAAGATCACGTCGGCGCATGTGCCCACACCGGGCTCACTCGAAAGCTCGAGCCGTGCCCGATTGGCATCGGCGAGCGCCTTGGTGAGGGGGAGTCCGAGCCCCGTTCCGGATTGCCGGCGTGGCGCTGTGTCGAGTTGATGGAAGGGCTGCATGGCGTAAGCGATCTCGCTCTTCGACATGCCAACGCCGCTGTCGCGCACCCGCAAGCGAAGCTCGCCATTGACAAGCGTGCCCGACACGATGACCTGCCCGCCTTCCTTGGTGAACTTGATCGCGTTGGTGAGCAGGTTGAGCAAGATCTGCTTGAGCCGCCGCGGATCGGCGACGACGACCGGCAGGTCGTCGGCAAGCGAGGTCCTGAGCACGATGCGTGAGCGTTTGGCCAGCGGTTGCAAGCTCGCAACGCAGGCCTCCACGATCTCGGCGACGTCAACCGCGGTGAAATCGAGCTCGAACTTGCCGGCCTCGATCTTGGAGATGTCGAGCAGGTCATTGAGTAGGCTGAGGGCGTAGAGCCCGCTCTGATGGATGTCCTCAGCGTAGCCCTTGTAGCGCTTATTGCCGATCGGCCCGAATCGTTCCTGAAGCATCAGCTCGGCGAAGCCGATGATCGAGTTGAGCGGCGTGCGCACCTCATGGCTCACCTTGGCCAGGAAGTCGAGCCGGCGCGCCGCGGCGTCGACATCTAAGGTCGTTGAGACTTGCGGTGCAGACGCCGCTTTGACCTCGGGGGCTGGTGGCGGCGCTTCGGCCTGTGAGGGCTGTGGCGCTTCTTCCTGCGGCGGCGGTGGTGCTGGTGCTTCCGTCTCGAGATCAGCCTGATCGATGAGCCTGAGGAGCGTCGTGTCGGACGCGGTGTCGAGGGGGCTCAGCGCAAAGGACACTTTGAGGCGGCGGCGCGAGCGCGTCAGCGCGTCGACTTCTCCCGTTCGTCCGGTGCCGTCGCCGCACTGGAGCAGGGCGGTGCCACCGGGCAGGACGGCGCCGAGCCCGCCGGCCTCCATCAACTCTGCCGGCGACCGGTAGCCGAAGGCATAGGCAAAGGCGCTGTTCAAATAGCTGAGCGTGCCGCTCTGTAGGAGGCCGATCGCGGCCGGCATCGCCTCGAGTAGAAGCCGCAAAGCCTCCGGCTGAAGCGCAAGAGGACTCCCTGCGTCGATGTCCTTCGCTTCGGTGGCATCGGCCGTGTCTGGGAGGGAGGTCTTCGTGCCGGGGCCAAACAGAACCCGGCCTTCGAGCGCGCGCGCAATGTGCTCAAGCGCCTCGCGATCCCCGTCTTCGCTGCGCCGTTGCGGTCTGAGGTCGGCCATCGTCGGCCCCAATTCCGTACAAGAGAGCTCGCTCCGGCGCGTAAAAGCGCAAGGTCCGGCTCGGCCACGTGACACCCCGACTTGGGGCGTTTACTCGACTCAGCCACTAAATTTAGGCGAATTCGCTCCATTGCATAGTGCCAAAGCAGGAATTTCGTCCACAGGGCAAAAAAGACGCGACTTTGGGCAAATGCCGCTTGAAGCATCGCATTGCAGCATTTATATTGCAGTGCAACAAAATAAGCGGTCGCAGTGGAGAAAACCGCTTTCAGTCCCCGAGAGGCGAATCGAGGAGATCATCAAAGAGGTGCCACGATGAGCGAGACGTCAACCATTCCCCAAACCCCCCAGGAAGCCGCCGAGAAAATCACCGAGACCTTCAAGACGGCCGCCAAGGAATTCGAGCCCCTCAAGCTCGACACCACCGTGCCGGAGAGCGTTCGTGCGCTCGCCGAGAAAACCGTGAACCAGACCCGCGAAGCTTATGAGCGCGGCAAGGAAGCCCTGGAAGAGTCGATCGATGCGCTTGAGCGTTCCTTCGATGCTGCCGGTCAGGGCGCGACTGCCTTCAACCGCAAGCTCATCGACATCGCCCAGCGTAATTTGAATTCCGCCTTCGATCTCGCCAAGAGCATGGCCGGCGCCAAAAACCTCGCCGAGATCGTCGAGCTTCAGTCTGCCTTCATCCGCGGCCAGTTCGACGTCTTCGCAAGCCAAGCCGCGGAGATCCGGGCTCTGTCGAGCAAGATTGCCGCCGATACCAGCGAGCCGATCAAGGATCAGGTTTCGCGTTCCTTCGAGGCTGTCCGTAAGGCGTCGTAAACGCGTGTCTTGAGTACCGCGGCGTGCCGTCGCGTAGCGCATTAAGAGTTCTGAGAGTGCCGTCGCGTGAGTGTAAGGCCCGGGATTTGCCCCGGGCCTTTCGCGTGTCTACCCCCGTGGTTCCCCGCGGCACCAGCGGTGCCCTGACACGCGGGAACCGGGCCCGCTTGCAACGCATCGTGCCTAGCCTTAGGTTCCGGGACTTGAGGCTCCTTGTGCCGCTGTAGCTCAGTTGGTTAGAGCGCTTGATTGTGGATCAAGAGGTCCCCCGTTCGAACCGGGGCAGCGGTACCATTCCAAAAGAGCCACACCCCAGCCAAATGTCTATGCCGTCACCCGCGGGCTTACGGCTTATTTGGCTATCAGGTTATATGGCACCGATGATCGCGCCGACGACCGATGCGCCGTAGCCGATGTAGAGCGACGCGAGCGCTTCGACGAGGGCATTGCCCCAGCCGAACATCGCCGTGATTCCCACGAAGAAGACATAGATGGCCCAGAGGACGCCAATGGCGACGCCAAGAGCCAGAGGTTGGCAATTGTTCATGGCTTTTTCCTCCCTTGAGTCGGACGTCCAAGGGTGACTCCTGACGGACTTTCGCTCAAGGGTTGCGGCCCTGTCCTGGAGCAGGTTCTGTCGCGATCATCTCGGCGCTTCCAGGCGTTAGTCGGCGCCAGGGGCCTCAGCCAATGCGTTGACGATTGTCGAGGCCCGCCGCAGGGTCCGGCTGACCGGGCAGTGGTCGGCGATCTTGAGCAGCTCCGCGCGCTGCTCATCGGTCAAATTCCCTTCCACCCGAATATTGCGCTCGAACCGGTCGGTGGCGGTCTTGCCATTACTGCCAACGACGACCTTGTGCCTCACCTCGACGGTGGTCTTTTCCAGGGGCCAGCCATGGCGGTCGGCATACATGCGCAGCGTCATCGCGGTGCAGGCACCGAGCCCGGCCATCACATACTCGTAAGGTGAGGGGCCTACGTCATGACCGCCCAAGGCCTCGCCTTCATCGGCGCTGAGCGTGTGCCGTCCGATGGTGACGGTCTGTCCATAAGGCTTTTCAGCGCTTTCAGCGACGACGACAGAACGCTTGGGTGCGGCCATAAGACCCTCCGGTTTTAACTCTCACGAGACGGCACCTACATAACGTCAGACACTCACTCATGGAGCCTTAATCCATGTCAGCGCACGCTGAACGTCTCGAAAAACGCCGGTCGCGGCCGAGCAGAGATGGAGCCGACTGATGCGAACCACCGCGGATCCTCGCGAAGGCGTCGTGCTCGTTCTCAACGCGGGCTCGTCCAGCATCAAGTTCGCCTTGTATGGCGCGGCGAGCGATGCCGAGCGCGTCATGCAAGGAGAGATCGAGGGCATCGGGACGCAGCCACGCTTTCATGCCCGCGACGGCGAAGGCGCAAAGATCGCCGGACCGCAGGTGATCAAAGACAATTCCTCTGTTCACGACCTGATGCAAATCCTCCTCGACTGGATCGAGCATCACCTCAAAGGCCGCAAGATCGTGGCCGCAGGCCACCGCGTCGTGCTCGGAGGGCTTGAGCACACTGAACCGGTTCTCGTCGATGCCGCCGTGCTGAACCGGCTTCGCGCGCTCATCCCGCTCATGCCGGTGCACCAGCCGCGCAATCTGGAGCCGATCGAAGCGCTGACCAAATTGAACCCCGATCTCCCTCAGGTTGCCTGCTTCGACACATCCTTCCATCGCACCATGCCAGAGGTCGCGCAGCTTTATGGCTTGCCGCGCAAACTGACGGAGGAGGGGGCTCGGCGCTATGGCTATCATGGTCTCTCTTATGAATATATCGCGAGCGTCTTGCCCAAGGTCGACCCCGCGGCGGCAAGGGGACGCACCGTGGTGGCGCATCTCGGGAGCGGCGCCAGCATGTGCGCCATGGTTGGCGGACACAGCGTGGCGACGACCATGGGGTTCGGCCCTCTCTCGGGGCTGGTCATGGGGACGCGCCCTGGCGAGCTCGATCCGGGGATTCTGCTTTGGCTGATTCAGGCGAAGGGTATGGACGAGAAGGCCATCGAGTCGATGCTCTACCATGACTGCGGCCTCAAAGGCGTATCCGGCATCAGCAATGACATGCGCGACCTGCTGGGGAGTGATGATCCGCATGCCAAGCAGGCGGTCGATCTGTTCAATTATCGGATCTGCCGGGAGCTTGGCTCCCTTGCCGCCGCGGCAGGAGGACTCGATGCCTTGGTCTTCACCGCCGGCATTGGCGAAAACGCCGCTCCCGTTCGGGCGGCCGTCTGCCGCCAATCTGCGTGGCTCGGAATCGAGATGGATGAAGCGGCGAATGCGCGCGGCGCGGAACGGATCAGCTCGCCCGCAAGTTCGGTCTCCGTCTGGGTGATCCCGACCGATGAGGAACGCATGATCGCCCGGCACACATCGGCGCTCGTTAAAGCACGACCTGAAGGAGCACTGTCATGACCGCTCAGGCAAAGGTTCATGCAAAGAAGGACAAGGCGGCACTCCAGCCGAGAGCTGAGCATTCGGTCCCGTGGTTCTGGCCCTACGCCGCCGCGATCGAACTTGGCGACGAGGGACTCGAGATCTTCGGCGAGAACCTCAAATATGTCGGCGAAGCTGGAGAGATTAGCGCGCCGCCGCGCTCGACATGGGCGACAGACAATGAAGTCATTCGCGATCTCGATACCATGCGGCTCAGGGACTTCTCGAAGAAAGGGGCCTCGGGTGTGCCGGTGTTCATCGACCCGCCCTATGCCGGTCACAGCTCCACCATCGCCGATTATGCCAAGGGCCAGAGCCTGATCGAGACGCTTCGGGGCGCCGGCGTCGACCGCGTCCTCGCTGCCGACTGGAAGGCCGCTACCGACGCCATGAAGAATTTCGACATCGACAAGTATCTGGCGGAGATCAATGTCGTTGTGGATGACCTTGGCGGCAAGGTGCACCTGATCGGCCTATGCCAAGGCGGCTGGATGTCCGCCATGTTTGCCAGCCGCTTTCCCGAGAAGGTGAAGAGCATGGTCCTTGCCGGCGCACCGATCGACACCGACGCGGGACATGGCCCCATCAAGAAGCTCGCGCACACGATGCCGCTCTCGACCTATCAAGAAATGGTGGATGTCGGCGATGGCCGGATGCTCGGCAAGACCATGCTTGCTGGGTGGAAGGACATGCATCCCGGCCAGCAGTTCATGGGCAAGTACATCGATCTATTCGCCCATATCGAGGACAAGTCCTATATCAAGCGCACGGAGCATTTCGAGCGGTGGTATGAGAACCCGCTCGATCTGCCGGGCGTCTACTACCTTCAGGCGATCAAGCTCCTGTTCAAGGAGAACCAGTTCGCCAAAGGCAAATTTGTCGGGCTGGGCCGCAAGCTCAACCTGAAAGACGTCACGGCCCCTACCTATCTTCTCGCCGGCGATTCCGACGACATCACTACCGAGGAGCAGGTGTTCAACACCGAAAAGCTCATCGGCACACCGTCGTCCGCCGTGGTGAAGAAGGTGGCGCCAGGCGGGCATATCGGCCTGTTCATGGGAAGCCGCACGCTCGCGAATATCTGGCCCGGGATCGGACAGTGGATTAAGGCGCGGTAGGTGGCTTAGGACAGGGCCTCCAGCGTCAAGGCGATGCCTTGGCCGCCGCCAATGCAAAGCGTGACGACGCCGCGCTTGATTCCGTCGCGCTGCATGGAATGTAGCAGCCGTGTGGTCAGGACCGCACCCGTGGCGCCGATCGGATGTCCATGGGCGATGGCGCCGCCTTCCACGTTCACAATGTCTTCCGGCAGGCCAAGCTCGCGCGTCACCGCGATGGCGATGGCGGCGAACGCTTCGTTGATCTCGATACGTTCGATGTCGCCGATCTTCCAGCCAGCACGGTCAAGCGCCTGATGAACCGCAGGAATGTTCCCCATGCCGAACATCCCTGGCTCCACCGCCCCAATTCCGTAAGAGATGAGCCGGGCCATCGGCTGCAAACCGTGCTGCTCGGCAAAGCCGCGCTCCGCGACGATCATGGCCGAGGCGCCGCTATTGAGGCCTGGCGCATTGCCGGCGGTGATCGTCCCATCCTTGCGAAAGGCAGGATGAAGCTTCGCCAGCGTTTCGACCTTCTCATCCGGCCGGTTATGCTCGTCCTTGTCGAAGACCTCCGTTCCCTTTCGTGTCTTCACCTCGACGGGAACGATCTCGGCCTTGAATTTTCCCGCTGCTTGCGCCGCGGAAAACCGCTTCTGGGATCGCTCGGCCCAGCGATCCTGCTCCTCACGCGTGATCTTGAACTTCTCGGCGAGGTCCTCGGTATGCCATCCGGAATGGTGGCCCGAGAACGCATCGTTGAGCCCGTCGCGGAGCATGCTGTCATAGATCTCCGCATCGCCCATGCGATAGCCCCAGCGCCCGCCGGCCACGAGATATGGCGCCATGTCCATGTTCTCCGTGCCGCCGGCAACGGCGCTCTTGAGCATGCCAAGCATGATTTCCTGCGCCGCCGAGGCAATGGCCTGAGCACCGGATCCGCACACGCGGTTGACTGTCATGGCCGGCACATCGACAGGGATGCCGCCGTAGACCGCCGCCTGCCGGGCCGGGTTCATCTTGTTGCCGGCCTGGATCACATTCCCCATCACCACCGTGCCGACCTTGGCGGGATCGAGCTTGGACTGCGCCAGCACGCCGCGGATCACGGTTGCCCCAAGTTCAGTCGCCGGCACGGTCTTTAGGCTGCCGCCGTAATTGCTCATCGCCGAGCGAAGCGGGGTACACAGAACAATCTCGGATGCCATTTCTGCCTCTTGCCGCTCAGGGCCTTACAAGCGCATGCCGCCATCCACCTCCAGGACGCGGCCCGTAAAGAAGTCGTCCTGCAGGATGTAGAGCGCCGAGCGCGCGACCTCCGCCGGCCGCCCTAAGCGCTTTAAGGGAATCATGGACACGACTTTTTCGAGAATGGGAGCTTTCATCTTTGCCACCATTGCCGTGTCGCAAAAGCCCGGCGCGATGGCGCCGACGCGAATCTGGTGCCGGGCGAGCTCCTTGGCCCAGGTGACGGTCATGGCGGCGACGCCGGCCTTGGCGGCGGAGTAGTTGGTCTGACCGATATTGCCGGCGCGGGAAATGCTCGAGATGTTGATGATGACCC
>Ga0315537_1004217_pt1 | contig 10508 bp, 10 predicted proteins | sample SalMarSW160270MG_FD_203091 | JGI IMG/M metagenome (GOLD analysis project Ga0315537, IMG submission 203091) | Salt marsh sediment microbial communities from the Plum Island Ecosystem LTER, Massachusetts, United States - Salt Marsh Sediment SW1602-70 ... | reverse complement strand
GTCCTGCGAAGCCATGGATACGCGCGCCGAGTTTGCCGTCAAAGCCGCGACCACATCCGACAGCACGATCCTTGGTGTGACCGCCGAATCGGGAGCCGAGACAGGTAATCACTCCGTCCGGGTAATGCAGCTGGCCCGAGCTCATAAGGTGGCGTGCCAAGGATGGGCCGATAAGAACTCAACGGGCGTTGGAGACAGCGGCGGCGATTTCGTCATCCAGGTCGGCGAAGAGACCGTAACAGTCGATGATGCGGATATCTCCGCGTCGACCACGCTCGAGCAGCTTCGCGATCTTATCAACAACGACCCGGACAACGACGGACTGGTCACCGCATCCATTCTGAATGACGGCTCCGGCAGCAACGGCTATCGGCTGATTCTGACCGCAGATGAGACCGGCACAGAAGACGCCATTTCGATCACCTCCAATCCGACGAATCTGAACTGCCACTTCAGTCATTGACGAGGTTGAACTCGGCAGTGGCTGGAGTGGCAGTTCTACTCCTGCCGTCGGCGGTTCCGCCAGTTACACCGGCACGGTCAATAAGACCTTCACCTTCACCGTCTCCGGCTCCGGAACTTTCACGATCGGGACCGATGCAATCGATATCGACTGGGTTGACAGCGAAGGCAACTCAGGCACGATCAGCGTTCCCAGCGGCTATGGCGGAGAAGAGATCAGTGTCGCCGAGGGCATCACTCTCACGTTCGGTGCTGGCACACTGGAAGGCGGAGAGGATTTCACTCTGGATGTCTACCATCCCACGCTGGTCGCCGCCCAGGATGCTGAGCTGCAGGTCGACGGCATCTACATGACCAAGTCGTCCAACACGATCACCGATGTTCTGGCCGGTGTCACGCTCAATCTGCTCAGCGCAGATGCGGATACGACCGTGGATATCACCGTCAGCAATGATACCACGGCCGTGAAAGGCAAGATTCAGGCGTTTGTGAACGCCTACAATGCCCTGATGGGCGAGGTTGCCGCCGATTCGAGCTATGATGAAGAAAACGAAATGGCCGCGCCACTGCTGGGTGATGGGAATCTGGCGAGCCTGCGTGGTGACTTCAGCACGATCATCGCCACCCAGATACCGGGGCTGCCGGATGACGCCCTGCTTTTCTCGCTGGCTCACATCGGCATCAAATCCACCACGAATGGTCTTCTCACTATCGATGACAGTGCGCTCACGGACGCGCTCGACGAGAATCTCGATGATGTAGTGGACCTTTTTTGTGAGAGCTTCACCTCGAACGACTCCAAGATATTCTTTCAGTCTCGCAATGAGATGACTCAGGGTGGAGTCTATAGTGTCAGTCTTGCCTACGATGCCGACGGCAATATCACCTCGGCCCAGATCGATGGTGAAGACGCCACGATCGACGGTATGTTCATCGTCGGTGCCGAAGGTTCATCCTGCGAGGGCCTGCGCCTGGGCTTCACCTATCCCGGGACTGGCGCAGGAAGTGTGGACACAACCGTGCGTCTGGGATTGGGTGTCGCCGCCCGGACGGGCGGTCAGGCCATTCTGGCGACGGATTCGGAAATCGGAGAGATTCATTTCGCTCAAGACGGGCTCAATGAGGCCATTGAAACCATTGATCGCCGTATTGAAATGTGGGAGGAGCGCTTGGAGAGAACCGAGGAGCAACTGCAGCGACAGTTTACGCAGCTTGAAGTTATCCTGGGGCAGCTTCGAAATCAGAGCTCATATCTGTCAAGTGTTCTCGGGTGAGGAGGCAAATGAGACTGGATAATGCAACGGTACACTACAAGGCCAAGGATGCCATGACGGCCAGTCAGCCGGCGCTCATACTCATGACCTATGACGCTGCGCTACGATTCACAAAAGAAGCCCAGAAGTACATGGAGGAAGGAGACATCCCGGCCAAAGGAAGAGCGGTTGAGTCCGCCTTTGCCTGTGTCGCAGAGCTCCGCCGCGCCTTGGACACCGAAAGAGGCGGTGATGTTGCCTCATCGCTTGGCCGCCTCTACGGCTTCATGACAGATCAGATTACCCAAGCCAATTTCGCCAATGACCCCTCTCTGCTTGAACCGGTGAAGAAAACGCTGGAGACTCTGCGGGAGGGATGGCACGAAGCCATCGAGAAGCTGCGCCAGGAAGGGCGGCTCTCTGAGTATGAAACGCCGCAATCGGCCGGACTGCTTGTTCGATGACGCGCCCGGAATTCGAAAGAACTCGACGATGGCATAACAGTTGCTCCGTATCCGTGAGAGTAATCTCGGATCTGAAGCGGCGATATACATCAATCACTTAGTATCAGAATAGACCATTCGGAGGTCGCTGGAAAGTGGGGGATAAACTGGAATCAGGAGTAGCCAGAAATGCGAATCGATCCCCCGCATTCAATCCGCAGTCACCTTCATCCCCACGACATTCAAGAGGATAAGGGGAAGGGCGCACTTAGGAAGCCGACAACATCTGATCACGAAGACAAGGTGACGCTGTCACCCGATACGCAGAACCTGCGCCGATTCACGGCTCTCGCAACATCGGATCATATTGAAAATGTTGGTATTGATGAGGAACGGTTGGCTCTGGTGAAACAGCGGATCGCCGCCGGGTTCTACGACCAACCGGATACCATGCGGGAGGTAGCAGACCGTATTTCCAGATACGCCCTTTGAGCCTCGGTGCGACCCTCGCCTTGCCGGGGCAATTTTTGACCCCTTCTCATCGCGCAGGAGAGCCTCTGGACCCCTTCTGCAGCCCATGGACTACCCCCATCCACGGTATCGGCTTTGCTTTGCCGCCTTGGTATAAATATTGCCCTCATACTCCTGGAGGTTAACAAACCATCGCTTGGGTCGTTAGCCCTGCGGATGCCGAACCCCGGGTTCGCCGGTAAGATGCATCGAATCAGTCTTCAGACAGTGGCACGGTGAAATCACAGATCCTCGTCATTGACGACGAAAAAGAGATTTGCGAGCTGCTCCAAGTTGCCCTTGAGATGGCCGGGCACGGCGTGCGGTACAGCACGACGGCTGATGGCGGCCTCGAGCTTGCCCGACGCGAGCACTTCGACCTTGCCATCGTCGATATGGTGATGCCCAACCGGGATGGCTTGGAGGTCCTCGAAGAACTCCAGGCAGCGCATCCGGACATCGTTGTCATCGTCATCACAGGCCTCCATTCCACAGAACTTCTCCGCAGGGCTTTGGACATGGGAGCCTTTGGTGTGCTTGCGAAGCCATTCACGCTTGCAGACATTGTTGCACTCATCGAGCTGGGAAACACGATTCGTGGTCCGGCACCGTCCCTGCAGACCCTCGGCCCTATCATGCGCCAGACGATCGAGTTCCGGCTGCCGACGACTTGGCCGGTCGCACTCGAGATACCCGCCTATCTCCGGGATGTCGCTCGGGCTCTGGACTTTCCTCGGATCATCAGCGATCGGAACATCCCCGTAGCCATTCATGAACTCATCCAGAACGCGACCATTCACGGCAACAGACGCAGGGGGAACACCACCGTTACGGTGCGTGCGGCTGTTGCCAACCGGACGCTGACGGTTGAGGTCGAGGATGAAGGAAAAGGCTTCGATCCGACCAAGGTCATGGCTGCGCAGACCGCTCAATCTTCCGAGGCCAAAGGTTGGGGAGGGCTTTTCATCGTCAAATGCTTTGCCGATGATCTGACTTTCGAAAAGAATGGAAGCCTGGCGCGGGTGACTTTCCAGGCGATCCGGTCTCCAAAGAAAGCCGCGACCCGTCGGACGATCCGGGCCAAGACGTGAGCGGTGGAGGTGAGTGTGCGAGGTTCCGCCGAGTATCGAATGCCAACGGAAAGAGGGATGGATGTCTATCCTGATTCGCAGCGTGTGAGCGACCCGGAAGAGAGAAGCATGAAACGCATTCTTCTGATCGAAGATGAACCAGAGGTCCGCTTGCTGGTCGAGGCCACGCTAACCTTTCGCGGGTTTCCGGTGTTGTCCTGCGAAAGCGGTACTCGTGGCCTTGAAGAGGCGCGCCGTGGCGATTTCCAGCTCGTGCTCCTGGACATAATGATGCCGGACATGTCGGGCTACGATGTGCTCGAGGCTCTGCGCGCTGATAAACGAACCGCACATCTTCCGGTGGTGCTGCTATCGGCCACTTCTCCGGAAAACGAGGTCGAGCGCATGGCACACTTGGGCGTGATTAAGTTCATTCCCAAACCCTTTGACTCCAAGAGCCTCGGGCTCGAGGTTGCTCACTTACTTGAGGAAATCGCGGATGAATCCCCCGGTTGACGCGGAGACGTTGAGCAGACTGCAAGCCGCCTATGTCGCAACCTTCCCCGACAAACTCCAACGCCTGGAGCAGTGTCTTGAGAAGGAGGACTGGGCTAACCTTCAGCGATTTGGGCATCAGCTCAAGGGATCGGGCCGAGCTTATGGATTTCCCAAGCTCACGGCGCTTGGAGCGGACATCGAGGAGGGGGCCATCTCCCGAGATCGAGCGGCTCTGAAAGGACTTTGTCAAGAATTGTCGGCGGTGATGAACGCGGTCAGGCACGAACGGCAGGAAGTGTCGAATGCACCTTAGCAAGCGAGTCCATATTGTACTTGTGGCTAATGATGACAAGGATATTCTGAGGCTCATGGCAGCGCAAGTTGCGAGTCTTGGAGCAACCCAAGTCATGCAAGCTTCGGACGGCGAAGAGGCTTTGCGGCTCGTTGAGACGCGCGAACCGGATGTCATTGTCTGTGATATCAACATGCCGCGCCTGACCGGATTTCAGCTCTGCCAGATTCTGAAGACTCCCGAATTTGCGAGATTCAACGAAGTCCCGATTATTCTGACATCCGCGACCTACCGGGATGTCGTGGCCGAGCAGGTGGCGCGAGACCTGGGGGCATACGCCTACCTGCAGCAGCCCCACGAGGAGGCGGAACTCATCCGTTTGGTCCGGCTGGCACTCAGGCATGATGCAGACCGGGGCGAAGATCCGGCGATTCTGACCTATCGGGGAACGATCGCGGTGATCGATGATGACCCGGACATCCTGATCTTCCTGTCTCAGGTTCTCGGAGCAGACGCATGGCGAGTGTTGACGGCGCCGTCGGGCCAGGAAGGGATGCAGCTGCTTCAGGATCGGCGCGTCCAGATCGTGCTGCTAGATTACCAGATCCCGGACATCAGCGGACGGGATATTTTGGCGCACATCCGGCGGAAACACCCGGAACGAGTTGTGATTATGATGACGGGCCACGGGACCGAGAATATCGTCGTAGACCTCATCAAGGCCGGTGCTGATGAGTATGTGCGCAAACCTTTTGAAGCTGCCGAGATACTGGATGTATGTGACCGAGCGTACCGCAGGTTCTCCTTCCTTCGCATCCACGAACAATTCCAGGACAAGCTGGATCGCCTCAAGGAGATGGGAGATTACCTGGACCACTTGATCCGGTACAGCGAGGAGTCCATTTTTTCGTGCGATGCCGCAGGCCATGTCCAAGTCTGGAACCGTGGTGCGGAGCGGATGTATGGGTATACCGCGGCGGAGATCCACGGACAGATTGTCGATGAGTTTCTGGATCCTCCCGAACACCAGCGGAAAGCCCCCGATGTCGTGCGCATTCTTCAGGAGCGCGGAGCTTTCTCGGAGAAGGAAATCCTTCGCCGCCGCAAAGACGGGACCATCTTCCCTGTCACGGCAACCTACTCGCCGATTACGAATCCTCACGGAACCATGATCGGCTTTTCGGTGATCGAGCACGATATCACGACGATGAAACGGCTCGAGGAGGAGCTCATCCGGAGCGAACGCCTGCGAGCCATTACCCAGCTTGCGGTGACCACGAACGACCAAGTGAACACGCCGCTGGGTGTCATCTTGGGGTATGCTCAGTTTTTGCAGCGCAAAATCCTTGCGCTTGAGCCCGAAGACATGGATGCCCTGAAGACGATCGAGAAACAAGTGCTCAAGATCAAAGACATCATGAACCAACTGAAACGCCTCTCCCAGCCAATGGTCAAGAACTACCCTATTGAAGGCGTTGAAATGTTGGATCTGACCCATTCGAGATAAACGGCTTAACGGTTCGGGTAGATCATTCCGGAAGTCTTGCAGGTGAATCATGGAGACACTGAAGAAGAAAAAGGTAATCGTGGTCGACGATGATCAGGTCATTCGGGACCTGCTGATCAATTTCTTGAAATTCTCAGGCCACGAAGGGATCGGCGCTGCGAACGGCCAGAGAGCCATGGAAATCATTCTGTCGGAAGCACCTGATCTGGTCATCACAGACATCCATATGCCGCTGATGAACGGCTTTCAACTGCTCCGGGCCATCAGACGCATAAATCCGAATCTGCCGGTCGTTTTCATCACAGGCTTTGCTCACTTCCGAAGGTTCTTCGCCGACAAAACAGCCCGAGCCGATGGATTCCTGGAAAAACCGTTCTCCCTGGAAGCGTTGGACGCCTTGGTCAAGAAGTTTATTTAGCGAAGGAAGAGATTCGTTGCACGAAAGTGCCTGAGCGAACGATGTTGGACCACACGGATCTCCCGGGCAGACCTTCTGAAGCAGCTCGGCGATTACAGTCCTTAGTGGACTCGTGATTGGACAGTGGGTCCTGAGCTGACTTCCCCCAAATTTCTGCACTCTCATCATCACAGATTGAAGCATAAATCGATTGCGTGGGCGAGCTTTCACTCAACTTGAAGGTGAAGAAAGCGAACTCAGGGCGGCAGACAATTCCCGGCAGGGCTGGAACCGAAGCCAGTGCGGCAGCCGATGACTCCCCGCTTCCAACGGATTGCCGCCAGTGCCAATTGGTGTGCTGAAGAACGCACAGATGTCCCTGAAGACCCGCCGATCGTCGCAACACGGATACTCCAGTCGGTCTCCGGCCCAGAAACAGAGGTTCATCGAAGGCTGAAATCAGTCTGCGGTCCGAGAGCGGGAGATGCTCCTGGCAAGGGCAAACAAAAACAAATGGATGCATTGCTTCAAGCCTTGATCTCACTTTCATTATACCACCCATTTATCTTGACATTCTACTGAATTTTATATAAATTTGTCCATATGAACAAAGGTCATCTGCTCGTCATAGACGACGAAGAGGATCTGCGGCAAATCGTCCAGCGCTATTTTCACGCGGCGGACTATGGAGTCACCGTGGCTGCTGACGGTCGCGATGGCGTGACGAAATTCGAGCAGGCCGCAGACATCGACCTCGTGCTGACCGATATTCGGCTGCCCGGCATGGACGGCCTGGAAGTCCTCACAGAAATCAAGAAGCGTGATCCCTCGGTTCAGGTCGTGCTGATGACGGGTTACTCGGAGAAGGAGCTCGCTATCCAAGCGCTCCGCCTCGGCGCCAATGACTATGTCGAGAAGCCCTTTCAACTGGATGATCTCGACGATATCATTCAACGAGCCTTGAGGCGCCGGCGAGTCCAGGCCTTCTCGGCACGGTGGCAGGGATTCCTTGAGAGACTCCCGCTCGCGTTTGCCTGGTGCAACGATGAGGGTATTGTCCAAGGCATCACTCGAGACACCGAGAACCTCCTCGGTGTGCCAGAGACAGCCCTGGTGGGTAAGCCGATCCATGAAATTGAGGGCTGCCAGGCGCTACGACCTTGGTTTGCGGCGAGCTCATCGAGCGCCGTCCCTCCATCCCCGCGCATCGAACTGGAGGTCGGGGAACGATGGCTATCGGTCTACCGCACACGCCGTCTATCGCGCAAGAACCAGCCCCAGACTCTGCTGTGCTTCTCCGATGTAACCGAACGCAAATCGCTGGAAGGCGAACTCGTGCGTATCACGCGGGAGATTGAGGACCGTGTCGAAGAGCGAACCGAGAGCCTCAAGACGGCGATGGAGTTTTCAGACCGGCTGCTGGATGCGACCGGCGTGCTCATTGCCTATTTCCCCACCAACGGGAAGCCCTCGCGATGGAACAAATTCGCCCAGAAGCTCTGTGGGTATAGTGAACGCGAGTTGCGGGAATCAGACCCGTGTACGCTCCTCTCCGTTGACAATAGTTCGAGCCTCGAGATGCTGTTTCAGCCGGGAAAGGGCTCGGAGATCACGGATCATGTCGCCGATATTCGGACGCACAGCGGTGAGATACGGACGCTCGTTTGGCAAACCAGGATAATCCGTCAGCACAGAAAAGTCGTGGGGCGGCTTGTCATCGGTTCAGACATCTCAGCCCAGAAGGAGCTGGAGGCGGAACTCCAGAGATACAACACCCAGCTCGAAGAGATGGTCGAGAAGCGAACGGCTGAACTTCGCAAGAAGGATGCCCAGCTCATCCATTCGGCGCGGCTGGCCTCGCTGGGCGAGATGGCCGCAGGCATCGCTCACGAGATGAAACAGCCCCTCAACGGCATCTCCATCACGGCGGACCTCATTCGCCTGTTGCAGAAGCGCCGTGAACTCAGTGATGAAACGCTCGGCGGCCATCTGGAGATGATCAAATCCATGGTCGAGCGCATGTCCAAGATTATTAACCATCTGCGCGGATTCAGCCACATCGACTCATCCCGATTCAGTCTCATCAACCTGACGGCGGCGATCGATGGCGCCTTCTCGATCTTGGGAGAGCAGCTACGCATTCACCAGATCAAGGTCATTCGTGAGACGCCTGATGACCTTCCCAATGTGAGGGGCGAGCTCAACCAGATCGAACAGGTGCTCGTGAACCTCATTCAGAATGCTCGTGATGCAATGGACGACCTGGGCAACAAGTATCAACGCGAAGGAAAAGCGCCCGACGGATGGGAAAAGGTGCTGACGGTTCGCGCGGGAACGGAGAACAATAAGAGATCGGTATTCGTCGAGATTTCAGATACCGGGGGTGGCATGTCCCCGGAAGTGCGGGATCGGCTTTTCGAGCCTTTCTTCACAACGAAAGAAGCGGGCTTAGGCACAGGGCTTGGTCTCTCCATCAGCGCCAGCATCATCGAGTCACACCAGGGAGAGATCCGGGTGGAGACGAAAGAAGGTGTCGGCAGCACCTTCCGTGTGATTCTGCCCACCGCACTGGAGGAGCACCCCAGTTCCGATGCTAACTGAGGAATTCCATGTCTGCTTCTGACCATAGCGGCAGGTCAGAGCCTCCCGAGAATGTACGCGGGACGGTTTTGGTGGTTGACGACGAGGAGACCATCCTGACGGTCCTGAAGAACCTGCTGACTCTCCGTGGCCACCGAGCGGTCACGGCGTCGGACGCTCAGCAGGCTCTTTCTCTCTTTGGCAGCGATACCGCCTTCGATGCCATCCTGACTGACATCCGCATGCCCGGGCAAACCGGCCTGGACCTGCTCGCCGAGATTCGGCGCAGCGATGCAGAATTGCCCATAGTCGTGATGACCGGCTACGGTGAGTATCAGATCGCCGTCGATGCACTTCGAAAAGGTGCGACGGACTACCTGGAAAAGCCGTTTTCGGCCGATGAGCTTTTCAAGTCTCTCGAGCGAAGCCTGGAGATCCGTCGGCTACGCAGATTGAACCGCGACTACCAACAACATCTCGAGCAGATGGTGGCCCAACGGACGGCAGAGCTGGCGGTCTCGGAAGAAAGATACCGAGCACTGGTGGAAAACAGCTCAGACATCTTCTACTCACTGGATGACAAAGGAGATTTCACCTTCGCCAACGAGGGGATTCGGCGCACTCTGGGCTATGATCCTCGCGAGCTTGAGGGGATGGCGGTCTGTTCCCTCCTTCACCCCGACGACCTCGGCCCTTGCAGCTGGAATGTACGCGAGAGACGGCGGGACCAGCGCGCGGATCGCTGGGTCGAGGTTCGGTTTTTGACGCACAATGGAAAGGGCAAAGGGATTCCACCGCACCGCGTTCTCGAGGTGAAAGCGCGTGGCGTCTACGGTGAGAATAGCCGATTCCTGGGAACGGAAGCGATCGCACGGGACATGACCGAGCGGAAGGACTTTGAGGAGAAACTGAGCAAGCAAGCCGCCGAGCTTGCTCATCTTGTTGACGAGAAAACCGGGGAAATTCAGCGGGTCACTCAGCTCCTCAAGAACATCCTGCAATCCGCCGAGGATTTTTTCATTCTCTCGACAGATCCTGAGGGCATTATCACATCGGTTAATGAAGGAGCGCGCAAAATCCTCGGCTACTCGCCGCGTGAGGTTGTGGACAAGGCGAGTGTATCGATACTCGAGCCGGAGAGTGAAGAAACTCATGGCTGGTTTGACCAAGTGACTCGAACGGTGCTCAGCCGTGGCCGGTGGCAAGGAGAAAAGGAACTGCGCCGAGCTTCGGGTGAAACACTCCCGGCGCGGCTCAATGTGCGTCCACTCCTCGATCAGGCTTCGGAGATGATCGGCTATGTTCTCATCGGCCAGGACATCACGGAGCAGAAGAATATCGAGGAACAGATTCTTCGGTCGGAGAGACTGGCTGCCGCCGGACGCCTGGCCGCGGGATTGGCCCACGAAATCAACAATCCTCTCTACGGCATCCGCAATGCCATCGAGATTCTGACCCAAGAATTGCCCGAGGAGAACGACAGGCGCCATCTTGTG
>Ga0315537_1004216_pt1 | contig 10510 bp, 5 predicted proteins | sample SalMarSW160270MG_FD_203091 | JGI IMG/M metagenome (GOLD analysis project Ga0315537, IMG submission 203091) | Salt marsh sediment microbial communities from the Plum Island Ecosystem LTER, Massachusetts, United States - Salt Marsh Sediment SW1602-70 ... | reverse complement strand
AGCGATAATTATCACCGGTGACCTGGTAAAATCCATGGGCGCCGGACAAAAATGGGAGCTCCGGGCGAATCGGGTTGAGATCGTCAGTCTTTCCCCGGATTCATATCCTCTGCAAAAAAAACGCCATACCGACGAGTTTTTAAGAACAATTGCCCATTTGAGACCCAGAACCAATAAATATGGCGCCACATTTAGGATAAGATCCGAGCTTTCCTATGCCATCCATAAATTTTTTAGGGATAGGGGTTTTAAATATATTCATTCTCCGATCATAACCGGCTCCGATTGTGAAGGCGCCGGTGAATTATTTCGGGTAACCACCCTGGCTCCGGAAAATTTACCAAAAAAAAACGGGCTGGCCGACTATACCCAGGATTTTTTTGGCGCACAGGCAAATTTGACGGTCTCCGGGCAGTTGTCCGCCGAGATGTTTGCCTTGGCTTTGGGTGATGTTTACACCTTCGGCCCCACGTTCAGGGCTGAAAATTCTCACACCAGCCGGCATGTTGCCGAGTTCTGGATGGTGGAACCGGAAATGGCGTTCTGCAACCTGGAAGAAAACATGAATTTGGCCGAAGAGATGATTAAGTATCTTACGGCCTTTATCCTCGATGAATGTATTGATGATCTGGAACTATTCGCGAAATTTGTTGACAAAAGCCTTTTGTCAACTCTTGAAAACGTTTCTTCTTCAGATTTTGAGCGGATTCCCTATCAAACCGCGGTAGAAATATTAAAAAAATCCGGGAAAAAATTTGAATATAACATCGATTTTGGAAAAGACCTGCAAACCGAACACGAACGTTACCTTACAGAACATCACTTTAAAAAACCACTGATTATCTTTGATTACCCCAAAATCATAAAGCCATTTTACATGCGCGTAAACCATGACAACAAAACCGTTGCGGCTATGGATGTTCTGGTGCCGAAAATTGGAGAAATTATCGGCGGAAGTCAGCGCGAAGAACGATTAGATATACTTGAAAAAAGAATGGACGAGACGGGAATGCCGAAAGACGCTTATTGGTGGTACCTGGACTCCCGTCGATTTGGAAGCGTAGAGCATAGTGGTTTTGGTCTGGGATTTGAACGGCTGCTTATGTTTGTGACCGGAATATCCAATATCAGGGATGTGATCCCCTTTCCCAGAACACCGAACAGTATAGAATTCTGATTGTAGGGTTGCCCGGGTCGGTTTTCAGGTTTTCATACACCTTAATTTTGCAAGGTCTTCGGCATAACCGTATAGGTGCAACCCTTTGCTTTCAACAATCATTTCGCCGTCTTTAACACCTATCTCACCGGCCATATAATTTTTAAGATTCTGAATTCCGGCCAGATTTGCCGGAAGTCCTCCCCATAGATCCCAGGATCGAAAATATATAATAAAATGAAGCGACTCATCCTGGATTCGTGTATCAATGGATCGCAGGCAAGGCGGGTCTAAAAGCGTAAGGTCGGACGGGTGTGCAACCTGTAATACCATTTGATTATTCCTTGTTCCGAACTCTTTATATGTCTGAATAACCCACTCTATCTGATTAAGATAGAGTTTCCCGTTTTCTTCAAAAACCGCTTGACCGTCAACCTTTCTTTTATCTATTATTTCCGTATTGCCCTGCTCCCACCATGCAAGCTTATCGCCCGCAAGCAATGTTCTTGTAAGACGTTCACCGTATGTGTACGATTCTCCGGGTTCTTTTTGCCCCGTCATTAAATATTCAATATACGATCTTTCATACCCGTCACCACCATAGATGTATTCCCGTTCTACCGGATTGGGAATCCCGCAGGCAGGGGGAATATCCGGCAGGAGCGGTTCTGAAGCTGGATGTATGACATGACCGAAAAAATAATCATATTCCAGCCTCGTCTGTCCGGCATAACTGCCTCTATCTATTTTAAACCGTCGTCCATGTTCGAGAATATCATGAACAGCCTGAAACCAAAGGTCGGGTAAATCTCTTGCCTGAATCTTATGAATATACATTTTTAGAATTTATTTTTGAAGATTTTTTGGATTACGCATTAAAAAATAAATATTATACGATTTAATCGTTAATCGAAGATTATATATCCAGCACGCTTACATCAAGGGCATTCTTGTTTATAAATTCTCTTCTGGGTTCCACTTGTTCGCCCATGAGTATTGTAAAAATTTCGTCTGACTCAACCACATCATCAACTTTAACCTGTAAAAGGGTTCTTTTTTCGGGATTCATCGTGGTTTCCCATAACTGGTCGGGATTCATTTCTCCCAAACCTTTATATCTTTGAATACCAAGCCCTTTTTTTCCTTCTGTTATCATAAAACTTAGAAGGCTTTGTTTATCCGGTATGGACACAGAATCTGTTTTATTGTCTTTATTAAAAATGAGAAATGGTGGCGTATCATATTTGAATATATTTTTACCAAGGACGATACTTTTTTGAAAATCGTTTGAATATATAAGACTTCGGCCTATCTTTACCGGTGTGACATCTTTAACGGTCGAATTTATGGAAATTTGTTTCTGATTTCCGTTAAAGGGCAGCGTAACCGTCAATTCATAAATATTTCGTTCATAACTCCAGTTTAACTCGCTGACATTATAATTTTTTTCAATTAACATCGTCCTTAAATTCGACATTTTTTCTTGGTTTTGCAGAAAATCTTTATTTTCAACCTCTTGTTTAATGAGTAATTCTATAAGTTCATTCTGAAAACCACGTTTTTCCATTCTCGACAAAATTAAATAATATTCCGATAGATCAGATATAAAAAGATATATTTTGTGTTCCGAAAGCAGGGTTTCATGTTTTCCGATCTTAATATCTTTTTTATTACAAACCCTCTTTAACACATATTCATTGAATTCCCTTTCATTTTTAATATAAATCGCTTTTTTTCCTTTACCGACTTTAAATAAAGGCGGTTGCGCGATGTACAGATAGCCTTTATCGATCATTTCTTGCATATGTCTGTAAAAAAATGTTAACAAAAGCGTTCTTATATGAGATCCGTCAACATCGGCATCTGTCATTATTATGGTTTTGTGATATCTGATTTTATCAATATCGTATTCCTCCTTCCCCACACCGGTACCCAGTACGGTTATGATATTTTTTATTTCCTCACTACGCAGCATTTTATCAAAACGCGATTTTTCAACATTGATTATTTTACCTTTTAACGGTAAAATCGCCTGAAATTTTCTATCTCTGCCCTGTTTCGCACTGCCCCCTGCAGAATCTCCTTCCACAAGGAAAAGTTCTCTTTCAGAAGGTTCTGAAAACTGGCATTCGGCAAGTTTACCCGGAAGCGTCGAATCTATCAAAGCCCCCTGTTTTCTAGCCAGATCCCGAGCACGTTTTGCTGCGTCTCTTGCCCGAGAAGCATCCACAGCTTTGGCAAGAATTTTTCTTGCCACCGCTGGATTTTCTTCCAAAAACACATTTAATTTTTCGTTTATTAGAGACTCAACAAGACCTTTAACTTCGCTGTTCCCAAGTTTTGTTTTTGTCTGCCCCTCAAACTGTGGAGATTTTATTCTAATACTTATAACGGCAGTCAGGCCTTCTCTTATATCATCCCCACTAATCTTTGCCTGAAGATTTTTCGGAAGATTTCCGTTCGTTGCATATTGATTTATAGTGCGCGTTAACGCGGCTTTAAAACCTATAAGATGAAATCCTCCTTCTATTGTATTGATATTATTAGCAAATGAAAATAATTTTTCATTAAATGTGTCATTATACTGTATGGATGCTTCTATCTGAACTTCATTTTTTATACCCTCTATAAAAATGGGCTTATGAAGCACTACATTTCTTCTGTTAAGATATTCAACAAATGAAACAATACCCCCTTTATAAAAAAAATTATCCTTTTTATCCGAACGTTCATCTTCTATTATTAATCTTACCCCTTTATTTAAAAACGCAAGTTCCCTTAACCGACGGATCAGTATTTCGTAACTAAAATCATCTGTCTCTAAAATCTCTGTATCAGGAATAAAATGTATTTTTGTACCCCGTTTTTTTGTTTTACCTATAATACTTAACTCTCTCGTTTTTCTACCTTTTTCATAGCTTTGATAATAAATTTTTCCATCCGTATAGACTTCTACCTCCATTATTTTCGAAAGCGCGTTTACCACCGAAACGCCCACACCGTGTAGCCCTCCGGAAACTTTATATGAATGATCGTCGAATTTACCTCCTGCATGAAGCTTTGTCATTACGACTTCAACAGCTGACATATTCTCTGTTCTTTGAATTCCTACGGGTATTCCCCTTCCATTATCTTCAACGCTCACACTGTTATCGGTATGAATGGTAACGTTAATCTTATCACAATATCCTGCCATCGCCTCATCAATACTGTTATCTACAACTTCGTAAACAAGATGGTGAAGCCCTTGGATACTGACATTTCCGATATACATCGAGGGCCTTTTTCTCACCGCTTCAAGGCCCTCGAGAACTTTTATATTATCTGCATTGTATGTTTGTTCTTCTTTATTCATATTCTCATCGGCATATTCACACTTATATAGGTCTCGTCGTCTTCCCCTTCTATTATACACGGTTTTTCTTCATCAATGATATTAATAATGATTTTTTCAGAATCTATAACGCTGAGTGTATCTATAAAGTATCTTGGATTAAACGCAACTTCAATAGGATCACCCTTAAAATCTATATCCATATCTTCTTTTGATTCACCGATATCGGGATTTGTGGTTGTTATAAAAAGTTTGTCATCTTTAAAATTAAAAATAACGCCTTTATAATTATCAGAGGATAAAATAGACATTCTTTTCAACATCATCAAAAACATATTTCTATCTATATGTAACGCATGAGATGCTCCTTTTTTTATTATATCAGCATATTCTGGAAAATCGCCTTCAAGAAGCCTTATTATTATGGTTTCTGTGTCTTTTTTTATTATAAAATTATTGTTTTTAATGCCCAATTGGACCATTCCGACAGGCTCAAGAAACTTAACCGCTTCATTTATTCCTTTTTTAGGAATAATTATGCCTTGTTCTTGAGGAAGTTTAACATCCTTTTCATAAACATAATCGATTTTTGAAAGCCGGTTACCGTCGGTTGATACCATCCTGACTATATTTTCATCATCCGTGTGAATAATTTCAAAATATATTCCTGTAATATGGGCCCTTTTTTCATCAGAAGCGCCTGTGATAATCGTCATTTTTTCTATCATCTTTTTAAATACACCTGAATCGATACTAAAAAATTCAACATCATCTATATGTGGCGTTTCAGGAAAATCTTCGGATTTCATTCCAACGATATTATACTCGATCTTTTTATTTCCAATTTTGATCCAGTGGTTTTCAATTTCATTTATCTGTATTTCGTCACTCGGAAATTCTTTTACTATTTCATAGAACTTTCTTGAATTAATGACTATGGTTCCATGGGATTCAATTTTTGCCGGATATTGTCCTTCAAAACCTGTCTCAAGGTCGGTAACCACCATCGTTATCCCGTAATCCCCTGTACTTATTAAAATATTTTCGGTTATTGCCAGGTTGCTTTTTCTTCCTGTTAATCCTTGGACTTTTGATAATATATCAACGACGTCTTGTTTTTTAATTTGAACTTTCATTATCAGTTCCTTTTAATATTTTATAATAATTTATTAATAATATTAAAGGCTGTTAATAAGTATAATAACTTCTAAACTTATTAATTTTATTACAAAAATACAAAAAAAAATATAAAACAAATAAGCTAAAAAATAACTAAAAATAGTTAATTATAAAGAGAATAAAAAAAAATGTTAATAAGTATTCAGTTATTAAAAAAATATAAATAGAAAAATGTACGTATTGTTGAATCGTCACCATTTGACGGATTGCTAAAATTTGTTATCTCTGATAATGAAAAATATACTATATATAGTATATTTTTTATTATTTATATACTGTTTGTAATTATTATACAAGGGTTTTTATCGTTTATGGATTCAAGTTCAGATGAATTGATAAAAGAGAATTTATGAGAAGTGTGTTGTTTCGGTATTTTATTATCAGTCATCGTGCGAATATCACCAGTTAATACACTATAACCTATTAAAATAAAATATTATTTACATCAGATGAGATTTGTAGCCGATTTTCATGTTCATTCACATTTTTCAAGGTCAACCGCGAAAAATCTTGATCTTGAAAACCTATACATAACCGCCCAGTTAAAAGGTATAACGGTTGTGGCAACCGGTGATTTCACCCATCCGGGATGGTTTGAAGAAATAAAAGAAAAACTTATTCCCGCTGAACCCGGACTTTTCAAGTTAAAGAATAAAATTGCGAAAATATGCGACCAGCAGGTTCCCTTTTCGTGCCGCGGTAACGTACGTTTTATACTGGTTTCCGAGATAAGTAATATCTATAAAAAAAATAACAAAACCCGTAAAAATCATAATCTTGTATTTCTGCCAAACCTTGATCTGGCAGAAAACTTTAATTCTAAATTAGATAAAATCGGGAATATACAATCTGACGGTAGACCGATCCTTGGACTTGACGCAAGAGACCTTCTTGAAATTCTTCTTGAGACTTCCGACAATGGGTTTCTGATTCCTGCTCATATCTGGACCCCCTGGTTTTCACTCCTGGGTTCAAAATCAGGTTTTGATTCGGTTGAGGAATGTTTTGAAGATCTTTCATCTTATATATTTGCAATTGAAACCGGTCTTTCATCTGATCCGGCCATGAACTGGAGGGTGTCATCCCTGGACGGACGGACTTTGATCTCAAATTCAGATGCCCACTCCCCATTAAAACTTGGACGGGAAGCAAACATTTTAAATACGGACCTTTCTTATTCATCCATTAAAAAAACTATTCAAAACGGAGACCCCGAAAGTTTTATAGGAACCTATGAATTCTATCCTGAAGAGGGAAAATATCATATAGATGGACACAGAAAATGTAATGTTAGTTTTTGGCCGGAACAGACGCGGAAACATGACGGTAAATGCCCTGTTTGTGGGAAACCTTTGACATTGGGTGTATTATACCGGGTAGAGGAACTTTCGGATCGACCGAAAGGTGAGAAACCCGAAAAGACCCTTCCTTTCTTTAACATTATTCCACTTACGGAAATATTATCGGATGTTTTAGAAGTGGGTCCAGGATCAAAAAAAGTGATAAGAAACTATATGGCTTTACTCGAAAAGCTTGGTCCTGAATTTGAAATACTTCATAACAAAAAAAAAGAAAAAATAAATTCGGCAGGGGGAGCCCTGGTCGGTGAAGCAATTTCAAGAATGAGAAAGAATAAAATCATTCTTTCACCCGGATATGACGGAGAATTCGGAAAAATAAAAATTTTTAGTCATCAAGAACGTAAAAAACTGCTCGGACAAAAAGAGCTTTTTTTTGTTTCGCCGTTGAAATCTGATTTAAAGAAAAAACCAAAGTCCGAAAATACAAGTCAACAAAGAATATCAAAACAAGTTCGTTATATTACACACACGGAGAAGTTTTCAGAAAAAAAGGGTGCTATTAATGAATTGCAGTTAGAAAGAGATGTCAATCCCGGACTGTTCGGGTTAAACAAGGAACAGAACCGAGCCGTTGAGCACGAAAAGGGTCCATTGATTATCGTGGCAGGTCCGGGCACCGGTAAAACGCGCACCCTGACTCATCGGATAGCGCATCTTATAAAATATAAAGAAGTTTTGCCGAAAAATATTCTGGCGGTAACATTTACAAATAAGGCTGCCCATGAAATGCGGAACAGACTGAAACATCTCATAAAAAATTCAAAACAACTTCCTTTTGTGGGAACATTTCACAGCTTTTGTTTTAAGCTATTGAATGAACATAACAAAAATGGCTGTGTGATTATTGATGAGGACGGCCGAAAAAATATTATTTTAGATGTGATCAAACATATTGTGAAAAACGGCGATGCAGTGACCGAAAAACCGAGTACACTTTTAGACTGGATTGTGTCAGCCAAGCAGCGGATAACAGCCCCCGAAGAATATGCCGATGAAATTGAGGGGTCGAAAAAAGAGATTTTTTTAACGGTTATGAACTGTTATCAGAATCTGCTCTCCATCCAGGGCCTTTGCGACTATGAAGACCTGATATATAAGACCGTCCATCTTTTTGAAAAAGAGAAAAACATGGTTAAAAAATACCGGGAACTTTATAAGTTTGTTTTTGTAGATGAATATCAGGATTTAAACCATGGCCAGTATCGGTTACTAAAAACACTTGTACCCCCTGGTAAAAAAAACATGAATATTTGCGTTATTGGAGATCCGGACCAGTTAATTTACGGGTTTAGGGGTTCTGATGTAAAATATTTTCAGAACTTTATTACAGACTACCCTGATGCCAAGGTGATCAAACTCGCACAAAATTACCGTTCAACCCAGACAATTCTTGATGCATCGTACCAGGTTATAAGCGCCCGAGAACGGGATCCTCAGCGATCACGGATCTATTCTAGCATCAACGGGGTAAAAACCATTAGTGTTCTTGAGACAGGTTCGGCAAAGGCCGAAGCTGTTGCCGTGGGTAAAATCATTGAGGAGTTAATCGGAGGAATGGGTTTTTATTATATGGATTTCGGCGGAATTGGCGGCCAAAAACACACACCGAACAAAAGCTTTTCTGATTTTGCCGTTTTATACCGAACGGACGTTCAGAACAGGATTTTTTCAGAAGTTTTTGATTCAGCGGGTATACCTTATCAAATAGTAAGCAAGTCAAATATTTTTAACATAAAAGGAATAAAAGAACTGATCTCGCTGTTGAAAACAGTTGACGGATTGGGATGTTTTGCTGATTTCGAAAAAATTATAAGCATAACGAATCGCGCTGTCACGAGTCAAGCCCTTGAAATTTTTAAAAATTGGAGTTACAAACACCGATTTACACTTTCAAAAGCATTAAATAATGCAAGGAGGTTTCCCGTAAAGGAAATGGGTAAGGCGCGGCAGATGAGATTTAATAAATTTTTAGACGACCTTTTGGAAATGAAAATAAAAATCAAAGAATTGCAAGTTGAAAAAAAGATTCTTTTTCTTGTGAAAAACACCAGACTCGAAGAAATCATAAACAGGAATCCAAAAACAAAACAGGTGTTAAAACAATTAATTGATATTTCCAAAACATTCGATGTTAATACGTCAGATTTTTTTGCAATGATAGCCCTTCAGAGCGATACAGATACTTATGAACCACGGGCTGAAAAAGTTTCTTTGATGACCATGCATGCTGCTAAGGGTCTTGAATTCCCAATAGTTTTTATTGTTGGATGTGAAAATGGATATCTTCCGTTTCAGCGGTCGGAATCGGAAACGACGGATATGGATGAAGAAAGACGACTCTTTTATGTTTCTATGACCCGTGCACAGGATCGCCTGTATTTAACATGTGCCAAAAAAAGGAAAATTTACGGGAAAACAAAAATACGAACGATGTCACCATTTATCGGGGAAATCGAAGACCGTTTAAAAATGCAAGAGAAATCGATCTCAGGAAAGAAAAAAAAGAACGGGCCAACACAACTCAAGCTTTTCTGATTAATAGATGAGTCTGTTGATTAATAAAGAGGCACTGGCAATAATTTTAAGGAATTGGAGAGGTATTATTATCAAGAGTCTGTTTTTCTATAATTGACAAACCGATTAAAAAATGTCCTTTAAATGATTCCCCGTCTTTTTTTGTGATATGTATGATTTTTGTTTTTAAAATTTCGGCTGAACTCGAAGCTTCGGGAGGATAATATTTCATTTCCAATATATCATTAACTTTTAAATATTCCAATACCGCAGAATCCTCATTTACCAGAATTCCCAGGCTGTTTGATGAAAGATCTCTTAGTTTAAAATGATAAAGAGTGCCGGTTTCTTTTAACTTAAATTCTACGCTGTAATACCTGTTCAGTACCTTTCTTAATTCAGCTCTTTTTTCTTCGGGTCTGACTGTGTTGGTATTTTCTTTCATAATAGCTCTTGTTTTTAAGAATAAAAGGTTGGAGACACAAAGGGAAATCTAGTGTTAAGAGAACCACAAGTACATAATTATAAAAAATTGCCATTATGTCTATACCTTATACAAAATTAAACTATGGTTCAAGTTTTTTTTAAAGAAAAACAGAAGAATTAAAAAAAAATTGGGCTTGCTTTGGGTGGATAATGGAATATAATTTTGTTTTTTTAAAGATAACGTTTTACTATTATTCGTTAAAACCCAACAAGTTTAAGAAGTGAGTTATAAATTATGAAGGATAAAAATTTTACTGGACAAATAAGCGGCAGAAAGGAGATTCATGCGAAAGATAAGATACGGTTCGATTGCCATCCAGGAGTTGCGTGTTTTACGAGATGCTGCAAGGGTGCTGATATGTATCTTTATCCTTATGATATTATTCGCATGAAAAATAGACTCGGTATTTCTTCGGATCGATTTCTTAAAAACTATGTTATTCAAGCAGTTAGAGATAATCCATATTTTCCAAGCCTTAT
>Ga0315537_1004210_pt1 | contig 10519 bp, 7 predicted proteins | sample SalMarSW160270MG_FD_203091 | JGI IMG/M metagenome (GOLD analysis project Ga0315537, IMG submission 203091) | Salt marsh sediment microbial communities from the Plum Island Ecosystem LTER, Massachusetts, United States - Salt Marsh Sediment SW1602-70 ... | reverse complement strand
AGCAGCCGGAACACCGTAGACACTGAAGCTATCTATGTTTTCTCTGGTGACCAGGTACATGGGGAGGTCTATCCTAGCGGGTACGGACTCTCCCAAGATAACATTCCAGAAGCAGCACTTGACGATAATGTCGGAGAAGTCCCAAGAGCCGTGTGTCCCAGAAGCGTCCATTTGCTGCGCGTCCATTGCCTCTACGCCAGCGGTATCGAGGTCGTTGTTACAAACCAAGACACGGTCCGGGTTACCTACTTCGAGAAGGCGGCCTATCGACCTAAGCCCTTCAATGACTCCGGTACCGCCGCCACCGTGATGGTAGGCAGCGTTCAATTCAGGATGCGCGGTGAAGGCGTCTATGACGAGATTAGCGGTTATCTCATTACGCCAGTCGGAGTCAGCAGATTCTATCACGGTAACTAGGTCGGGGTGCTGGTCGAGCACAGCGTGAAGCCCCCGGTGACGTTCGTGTGACGTTGCCATTGATTTTGAACCCCAGACCTCAAAGAGGTTGATGTGCTTTCCTGTCTCCTGGGCAGCGTTGATGAAATAATCGGCTACCACGTTTGTCCCGTAGGGCTGTCCCGTATCACCATCGAAATCGTGATGTACGTATGTAGTAATCGCCGGGTTGGGGACGTCGATATCGTAGGCAAAGACCGGAATGCCAGCCGCAATGCACTTCTCTGTTGAAGTCACCAGTCCATCCTCGGTAACCGCAAAAATGAACAAGGCGTCGGTCTGGCCGATTGCTATCTGGTCTTCTATGAAGCCTATCTGTGCATCAAGGTCCCAGTCAGCAACATTCAGAGTAGTTTCGGCACCAGCCCTCTCTGTAAGAGAGGTTATCATCTTTTGCCATACATGGGTGACTTCGGCGCCGGAATAGGCGTGAGCTATGGCAAACCTGTATGGCGTTCCGTCAGGCTTAACGGCAAACCCTTCATATGGGTTAATTATTAGGTCCGGATCGACCAGCCCTTTGGCAATTAAGTCCTGGTACTCAGGGAGGTCTTGAGTTTTAAGTGCCGTCGCCTCCGGCGTTGTCGGGGTTGTGGGGGTTGTCGGCGTTGTCGGCGCTGTCGGCGTTGTCGGGGTTGCCGGCGCCGCCGGCGTCGCCGGCTGAGCACACCCGGCCAAAATCACGCCAACAACCATCACCAGCACTAGCAAGGGTACGACGATTTTTTTCATCCTTACACTCCTTTCTTGGGTTTTCCTAGCCAATATAGCCAAGCAGTCTCCTTGGTCCCTTTCATCCCTTCTCACGTATAGGCGTCACCTCCTTCACATCTAACCTCTGCGTCGCCGACCTATAACGTCAATAGCTACCGCGGTAATTATTATTAATCCCTTGGCAATATCCTGCGTGTCAGGTCCTGCTCCCAGTATGCTCATGCCGTTATTAATAACGCCGATTATTAAAACCCCGATTATTACCCCGATCAGGTTGCCTCTACCCCCCATGAGACTGATACCCCCGACGCAAACGGCACCTATGGTATCTAGCTCAAGGCCCTCCAGACTCCGCATCGAAGCAGACAGAACGCGTCCCGTAATCAGGACGCCGGCAACCCCGGCCAGGATCCCGGAGATGAGGTAGACCATGAAGGTTACCCTTCGTACATTTATGCCGGAGAGCCAGGCATTTACCGGGTTACCGCCAACGGCATATACCGAGCGACCGAAGGAGGTGTAATTAAGAACGAAATAGCCGACTGCCGCTACCCAGAAGAAGACAACGACCGGCGTCGGTATGCCGCCGATATTACCCGCTCCCAGGAAAGCCATGCTATCCGGCAGGGCGCCGATGGACGACCCCTGGCATATTGTGAATCCCAATCCGTTGGCTATCTGCCACATACCAAGGGTTATTATCAATGCCGGCATGCCGACACGTGAGACCATTACCCCGTTGATTGAACCTACCGCCGCTGCGGCCAGTATCATGACGGGGACTGCGGCGGCTACCGGCACAGGAGCGCCGGCTATGTTCTGATATACAGTTCTGGTCATCAGTGAAGCGCCAAGAACTGAACTCAGAAGTCCGACTCCGCCAACTGAGAGGTCAATGCCGGCGGTTAGTATGACAAAGGCTTGACCTACTGACGCCACCCCCATAATTGAGCTCTGCAACATGACATTCGCCATATTGGCTCTGCTGATCGATAACCTGCCAGTGGCGAAAGCTATGATAGCTATCAGCGCCAGCAGGACAAAGAAAAGAGAGGTGTTTTCATGCTTGAGGATGCGACGAGTGATGTCTTTCGCGGTATTACCTGATTTTCGGGTAGGATCTTGGGCTGTTTCTTTAGCTTCAGTCATAGTCTATACCTGTACCCTCATGCATATACTCACAAAGAGATTGAGTCGCCGACTGGAACTACTTCCCACGGGGGCATTAGTGGTGTCCCCCAGCAGAGTTAAAGGAACTAGAGCAGACTTGATTCCCTCACATATCCGGTGAGGATGGGTCTACCGCCCGCCTACACTCAAGTTCCGTATCTCTTATGCCTTAAAGACAAGGGGCTGGTCTTTTTCTCTGTGGTACTCCGAGCTACTAAGCAGCGGCCGTAATTCTGCTTCTGGTGGGGCAAGGTAGCCGCCTCGTATTTTTATAACACGTGCCATTCTCCCCGACAATACCGAGCGGGCATTAATTTTTTAACGACTAATTACAGTGGAAAAACTAAAAAATGGAGACTATATTGACACAAATGTATAAAAAAGGTAATCTAGTATAGTTACGGCTCGATGCTCTTTATCCTCTGATGGCTAATACTAATGGCGTAGAGGAGAGTATGAGATGAAGGTAAAGTTGCTCCTGATAGACAACTACGAAGTCTATCGTGAGGGGTTAGCAAATTTACTGGAGTCCGAGCCAAACATCGACGTTGTATCGACGTCTGCTACCGCCCCCGAGGTCATTGAGATTATCAGAGAGCACCGGCCGGATATTGTGCTTATAGACCTCGAACTATATGACAGCATAGACATAAAAACGCGTATGCAACAGGTTGCACGTAACACGCGTATCATAGTCCTCACCCACTCCAAGGCAAGCACAGATTTCTTTTCCACCATGAGCGCCGGGGCCACGGGATACGTACTGAAGGACAGCAAGTACGAAAGCCTCCTTAAGGTAATCGCCCTGGTTACCGAAGGGAAGATTGTTATCGACCAGTCCCTGGCGAGTTTAGTATTCGACGCCTTTAACTTTATCCACTGCCACGCGCGTATTAGAATAAAGCCGGAGCAGATTGCCTCGCTGACCAATCAAGAAAAGGCGATACTGGTTTTACTAGCGAAATATGCGACTAACAAAGAAATCGCCAGCAGCTTGTATGTTAGCGAGAATACGGTTAAGGTACACATACGCAACATCATGCGCAAGTTGAGCGCACACAACCGCCTTGAGGCGGGTATCTGCGCCATGCACGCGGGCTTACTACCGTAATGCCCCCCCGTTAATGCTTAGCGAGGCATAAGATTAGGTGCCTCGGATAGCCACACCCGCGGAATCACGGAGTACTCTTCTGAGCCCTCCCAGCAAGGTGGCTCTCCCGGTTGAAGAACGGGCTGATATTTGGACATGGCCGCGCCTGACTCGGTAGCCAGAAGGATTTTGATATAGACGCCTCTAATCATTATCTTAGAAGACCTTGAAAGGGGGTTAGCTCGATTGGCCAAGAAAAGCGTCCTGGATTTTGCAGACATGAAGCGAAAGGGAGAAAAGGTGACCTGGATTACGGCCTATGACTTCCCTACGGCTATGCTGGTGGAGCAGGCCGGTATCGACATGATTCTGGTCGGGGACTCGGTAGGCATGGTGGTCTACGGGTATCCGGGTACCCTGCCCGTGACCATGGACCAGATAATGTTTCATACCGAGGCGGTGCGCCGAGGAGCACCTAATACCTTCGTGGTCGGGGATATGCCCTTCCTGTCCTATCAGAAGTCGGTATCGGATGCCATCGAAAACGCCGGCCGATTCTACAAGGAGGCTAACGTCGATGCGGTTAAGCTTGAGGGAGGGAAAAGGGTAACCGCCCAGGTGCGGGGCATTGTTGATTCCGGGATGGTCGTAATTGGTCACATCGGTCTAACGCCGCAGAGTTCAGCGCAGCTGGGCGGCTTTAAGGCGCAGGGAAACACCGCGGCGGCGGCCGTGGCTTTGATTGAAGACGCCAAAGCCATAGAAGAGGCGGGAGCGTCAATTCTCCTCGTCGAAGGCGTCCCCCCGGAGACAGGCAAGGCCATCACCCAGGCGCTTAGCATCCCGGTATACGGCATAGGAGCCGGGCCGCACTGCGATGGTCAGCTTTTGATTGTCAGCGACATGCTCGGCATGTTTGAGGTTTTCACGCCTAAGTTCGTGAAGAAGTATGCCGACCTGGCCGGTGCTATAAGACAGGCCTTCGGGGAATACGCCCGCGAAATAAGAGAGGGTAAATTCCCCACGGACGACTACTGCTATAAAATGAAAGCTGGCGAAGCTGAGAAGCTGGCGACGATGCTGGGGCAGTCTCTCTAGAAGATCACTTTCAGGGAGGAGAGCCCCGCTGAGGACGGGGGTAATTTCAAACCAGAGTCATAGTAACCGGTCATCAGGAATATCTTCTAGGTAGTATTCAATACTAGAGATAGCAAAACCAGGGTGTCGGTTGACCCATTGTTTCGGCACTCTGATTCTCTCTAAAACTTCCCGGCAGGGTAGGCCCTCTGGCTTTGGTAGGCCGATGGGTTCCATAGATGGTAGCCAGCCCGAACGGGTATCTAACCCTAAGGGATGCCCCCCCACCGGGGTTGCTATAGGGTATAAGCCCCCTCCCAGAGCCCCTCGAAGAAGTGACGGGCGTTAGTGCCCAGCACCCTGGTGTCGTAGCCGCCTTCCTGAACGACCAGGGTCGGCAGACGGAGCGAGCCAATCATCCTTCCCATAGTGTGGAAGTCCTGGCTCTCCAGGCTCCAGGTACCGGTGGGGTCTTCCTTGGCCGTATCCAGGCCGAGGGCGACGATGAGAAATCTGGGCTGAAATCTGGCCACCCGCCCCAGCACCCTAGCCAGCACACCGAGATAGCGCTCGCTACTGACCTGCTCGGGCAGCGGAATATTCACGTTATAACCCCGGCCGGCGCCGCTGCCCCTCTCGTCCTCAAAGCCGCTGAAGTAGGGATAGGCGAAGTTGGGGTGGCCGTGAATCGAGATGGTGAGCACGTCGGCGCGGTCGTAGAAGATGTTCTGCTGCCCGTTTCCGTGGTGATAATCAATGTCCAGCATGGCGACCTTGCCCTGGGCGCTGAGATACTGGGCGGCTGCGGCGGCTGAGTTGAAGTAGCAGAACCCGCCGAAGGCACGCCTTTCGGCATGGTGTCCCGGCGGCCTGACCAGGGCATAGGCCAAGCGGTAGCCCTCCAGAATCTCCTTGGCGGCGGTCAGGGCGCAGTCCACCGCCCTCTTGGCGGCCAGATAGGCGTTCCGGTTTATCGGGGTGAAGGTATCGATACAGTAGTACCCCGCCCGAACGGAGAGCTCCTTGGGGGGGCGGGCGGCATTGCGGATGGGGAAGACGTAGGGATAGATGGACTTATCCGGGTCGAGGCTGGTGCAGACCCTCTTCAGGTAGTCAACGAACTGGCTGGAGTGGACGGCCTTGATGCGCTTCTCGGCGAAGTGCCGCGGGCTTGCCTTGTGAAACAGGCTGGTAGCCGTAAGCTCCTCCAGAATCGAGTCTATCCTTACCGGGGACTCGACATAGCCGCGCTCCTCGACGTGATGAATGCCGTGCCGGTCGTTGATAACCAGCCTGATGCGCCGGTCAAGCGGAATGGAAGCCCTGACCGGTATCGGCGGTCTCTTACCGATATACCTCGGCTTTCTGAGCCTTACCGGGTCGTCCTGAAACGACTCGACCACCATCTCGATGTAGCTCGGGGGGCAGACACCCTTGTACTTGCGCTCCAGAATCGCCCGGACGATGGCCCGTGCTTCATCCCGCCCCAGAGGTCTATCCTGCCCCAGGTCGTCGTAAACCAGGTAAGGGGGATTATCGCCTCCGGGCTCTAACGGCGTTTCGTAGGCGGTATTGGCAATGGGCCGGGCACCGTATCTTTCGTAGAAGCGCAGCCGGGCGGCGTTCTGCTTTCTGGTTTCCGGGTTACGCGACAGCTTAGGGTCGTCCGGCAGGCACTCACAGAAAAGCCCCAGCGTCTTCAGGAAGAGGGCTTCCTCCCGAACCCTCTCGTAGAGGGCGCTGCCGATGCCTCTCCCGGTCTCCTGTTCGGCGGCGGAGATAAAATCAAGGTAGCCGAAATTGAGGATTGGCTCGTGAAAGAGAAGGGCAAAACCCCTGACCCTGTCCTTGGAGGCCTCGGCCACGAAGAGGATGGCGCGGAAGCGGTACTTCAAGGGGTTACGTAGCTGCTTGGGCAGCTTCGATATGTCTCTCCGGGAGAGACCCGGGAACTGGGTGCTCAGGATTTCCTGAACCTGGCTTATTGCCTCCCGGTTCAGGGGGGTGACATCGTCATAGACCCGGCGAATTCGGAACATGCTCTCTACCCCGCCGCCTTTCAGGGCTGTTAGTTATACCCTATTTTAGCACGAAGCTCATGTCTTTTAGTATGCCGACCGGCAGGAAGGGAGCACCCCGGGCATTACCTTAATCGCTTCTGATGGGTGAGCTTGTCGTCGCCGGGCGCGTAGAAATCGGAGAGGCAGCAGACAATGCGGTAGCCCCGGCCGAGGTAGAAACGCCTTGTTTTCTGGTAAGTCGGTTTGGATGACGTCTCAATGATGATGAGCCTGCCCCCGGCCCTTCTTATCTCGTCTTCGGCGAAGCTAATCAGGGCGCTGCCGATGCCCTTACCCTGCTTCTCCGCGGAGACCGCCACCCAGTATATGTCCCAGGTGCCCCGGGTCAGGGGGGCCGGCCCGTAGCAGATATAGCCGGCCAGGCGAGGGCCTGCCTCCGCCACCTGGATGTGATACCCCGACCCCGACGGGTTATCGAGGTAGCTATCGATGACCTCTTCGGCTACCGTTACCTCGGACGGCTCGAACTCCGGGAGCGCCCGAAGCAGCCTCACTACCTCCGGCCTGTCATCACGGGTCATGGAGCGTATCTTGACTGTCATGACTAGCCCTTTTCCAGGGCAAGTTCGATAATCTTCTCGATGAAGCGGGGGTAGCTCATCCCGGCGGCTTCGGCCTGGAGCACCGCCCCGGAACCGGGGGAGATATCGGGGTTGGGATTTATCTCGATAATCTGCAGCCTTCCGTCTCTATCCTGGCGCATGTCTACCCTGCCGTATCCCCGCCGGCATACCAGGCGGAAGACCTGCCCGGCGGTTTCAGTGATAAGCTCTTTATCGTCGGGGGTAATTTGAGCCGGGCACACCACCTTCGTCCCTTGAAAGTAGGGGCTCTCCGGCTGCCACTTGGCGGCAAAGGTGAGAATCCGGGGCAGGCCCGGGGGCAGCGAGTAGGCGATTTCCGACACCGGTAGTACCGTACCCCTTCCGTTCCCGATAACGGTAACGTTAAGCTCGCGGCCGTCGATAAACTCCTCGACCAGCGCCTGCCCGCCGTAGAGGCGGCATACCCTGGCGACCTGCCTTTCCAATGCCGCGGAGTCGCTGACCACGCTGTCCTGAGATAGACCGTGGCTGGCATCCTCGCTGCGGGGTTTCACCAGGCAGGGGTAACGGAGATTGAACCGGGATAGCGTCTCCGGGGTAAGCAATTGAAAATCGGGCGTCCCCACTCTGGCACCTCTCATGGCCTGTTTACTCTTCGCCTTGTCCAGCGCCAGCTTTAACGCGCTCGCCGGGCAGCCGGTGTGAGGCAGGCCGACCTGGGCCAGAATCTCCGGCACCAGGGCCTCGGTCTCCGGCTGGCCGCAGAATCCCTCGAAGAGATTGAAGACCAGGTCTGCCGCTAGAGACCGGAGCCGGTCCTCGGCGGCGGCGACGGGTGGTGCCAGGGAGACTATGAAGACATCATTGCCCAGCTCAAGCAGGGCGCGGTAGACCGCGGCTACCGAGTCTAATACGCCCCGCGCCGCCCTCTCCTCCCCGACGGCGTCATAGCATGAGGGGCATGGCTGGTTATAGACGATGGCAATCCGTCTTCTCAACATCAAAGCTCCCTACTGTATAGCGATGCGCGGCGCTTGTCTCTCCAGCGCCGCCCGGAGCACGGCGCCGATAAGCTCCTGGTAGCGCCAGCCCAGCTTGAGCGCCATGATAACCAGGTCGCTGTGGGTGCCCAGTCCGGGGAGGGGGTTTATCTCCAGGAAATAGGGTGTCCCGTCGGGGCTAACCCTGAAGTCCAGCCGGGCGAAGTCCCGGCACCCCAGCGCCGTAAAGGCCTTCAAGCTGGCGGTGGCAATCCTTGCCAGGACTCCCTCTTCGAGACGGGCGGGGCACTCGTAGTCGACCAGGTTCAGATAGTCACGTTTTACCTCAAGCGAGTAGACAAAGCGGTCGGTCTGGTGCCTGGGGAGTATCCTCATGATACCCAGTAGCCTGGGCGGGGCGTTACCGATTACCCCCACGGTGACCTCGTCGCCGGTGATAAACTCCTCGACCATCATCGGCTGCTGGTAGTCCTCAAGGAGCCGGCTGACCGTCTCGGCAGCCTCTTCGGGACTCCCTAACAGCGAGCTAACCCGGATACCCTTGCTTGAGCCTTCATAGGCCGGCTTGATAATCGCCGGGAAGGCCAGACCGTTTCCGGATACCTCAGTAAGCTGCTCCGGGCTGTCGATAAGACACCACTGCGGGGTGGGCACACCGGCAGCCTTAACCAGTTGCTTACTCAGGGGCTTATCCAGGCAGATTGCCAGGCACTGTGGGCCGGAGCCGGAGTAGGGTATGTCCAGCATCTCCAGGACGCCGGGCACCTGGGCCTCGCGGCTCACATGGTTACCCCACCCCTCGGCAATGTTAAAGACCAGGTCAACCCTTTCCCGCAGGATATTTACCAGGAACTCCGCCCCCCCACCCAGCCGGACTACCGGGTGACCGGCCGATTTGAGGGCCGTAGCGATAAGCTCAACCGTCTCGTCGGAGTCATACTCCTCGAGGGCGTCCTGAGGGCTGCCTGCCCCGAGGCTCACAGTTTCTTTAAGGTCATAGGCCAGGCCGATACGCATGGTTAGCTCCTTACCCTGACTCCGGTTTCTAACAGCAGGTCGGCGTCGGCACTGCTTAGGGGGCTCAGTGATTCCGGCACCGGCTCCGGCTGTGTTCTGGGATTTCGGTAGCGAAAGAGTTGCCCTTCGTAGTTACGGAGCAGTAGCTCTCCCTTCTTCTTGGCCACAATGTAGTCCGGCTGCAGGGGCACCTTGCCACCCCCCTGGGGCAGGTCGATGACGAAGGTAGGTATGGCCAGCCCCGAGGTGTGTCCCCGCAGCCCTTCGATGATGCCGAGCCCGGTCTCTACCGGGGTGCGCAGGTGTTCCGTGCCCTGCACCTCGTCGCACTGGAAGAGGTAGTAGGGACGCACCTTGATTCGGAGCAGCCCGTGGCACAGCTCCATCTGCTCGGCCACGCTGTCATTGACCCCGCGCAGCAGCACCGACTGGTTATTGACCGGCACCCCGCTGCGGAGCAGCCGGTCGCAGGCGGCGGCTGCCTCCGGGGTAATCTCGCGGTGGTGGTTGAAGTGGGTGTTGAGCCATATCGGGCTGTAGCGCGACAGCATGTCGCACAGCTCCTGGTCGATACGCTGCGGCAGCACCACCGGGAACCTGGTGCCGATGCGGATGATTTCCACGTGTTCTATCGCCCTGATTCTGGAGATGACCCCCTCCAGGCGGGGTGTGGACAGGGTCAGCGGGTCGCCGCCGGAGACGATGACGTCCCGGATGGCCTTATGCCCACGGATGTAACCGAGCATGGCTTCGAGCTGGGCCGGGCTCCGCACCCAGCCGCCGTTCCGCCACTCCCGCTTGCGGGTGCAGTGACGGCAGAACATGGGACAGATATCGGTGAGCACCATTAAGACCCGGTCGGGGTAGCGGTGGACCAGCCCGGGCACCACCGAGTCCCCCTTCTCATCGAGGGGGTCTTCCCGTCCCACCATGCCCATGGTGAGTTCCAGGATGGAGGGGACGGCCTGTTTTCTGACCGGGTCGTCGGGGTCATCGGGATTTATCAGCGAGAGATAGTAGGGGGTTACCGAGAGGGGGTATTTCAGGGTTACCAGCTTGAGCTGCGCCCGTTCTTCGCTTGAGAGCGGGATAAAGCTCGCCAGTTCCTCAACCTTGGTAAGGCGGTTACGGAAATGCCACCTCCAGTCGTTCCAGGCGCCGTCCGGTACGTGACCGAAGAGCCTGTCTCTTTCGGTGGCGGTGCTACCGGGGGGGTCTTCGTCGAAGCTGCCAGTGGGGACGGCCCTACCGGGAGGTTCCTCTTCGACGGGGCCGGCGCTGTGGGTTTCACCGGCAGCCTCGGCTCGGGAGCTATATACCGACCGGCTCTTTGCGGCTTTCGTTGCTGTGTTCACTTTGTTTCCTTTT
>Ga0315537_1004209_pt1 | contig 10519 bp, 15 predicted proteins | sample SalMarSW160270MG_FD_203091 | JGI IMG/M metagenome (GOLD analysis project Ga0315537, IMG submission 203091) | Salt marsh sediment microbial communities from the Plum Island Ecosystem LTER, Massachusetts, United States - Salt Marsh Sediment SW1602-70 ... | reverse complement strand
GCGGACTGGGACAGATCCAGCGCCTTGCCTTGGGGCACGCCATCCACCACGTCGAACAGGATGACGTCGCCGAGCTCTTTCATGCCGGCAAGGTGGGCGATGGTGCCGCCGATCTGGCCGGCGCCGATCAGTGCAATCTTGTTCCGCGCCATGAAACTCCCCTTCCCAAGAAAAGCCGCATCCCGCCAGCGGCGCCGCATGAACCCCGGGTTGGTTAAATGCAATCGGGCGTTCGCGCAAGGTGGGGATTCGCGCCAAACCGCCCTGTGTTCCGCCTTTCGCCGGGTCGGCATGGACCAGTGCTGGCACGATCGGATAGGGTCATTTGGGACGCGCTAGAGACGAGGTCTGGAACGCGCCAGAGACGAGGTCTCGCATGGGGGATAAGAAGCCGGCGGAGGTCGCCGAGAGGCCGGAGCCGACAGACGAGGAGCTGGACAAGACCCCGCCGCTGCCACTGGTGGTTTGGGCCGCGCGGTGCAGCGCCTATTTCCTGGCGCTCGGCGGAATCATGCTCCTCTCATATCTCTATTTCGGCTTCGATACCAATCCGCAGAGCTTCCCCCTTGGATTTCGCCTTAATCCGCTCCAGGCGGGGGTCGATTTCATCTGGGGGCTCGTCGGCACGCTGATCGGCTTCTTTCGGCCGCGCTTCGCCACCGCCTTCGTTCTGGCGTTCGCCGCTTTCTATACGCTGATCGCAGGGTTCGGCACCTTTGCCGGCTCGGCACTCGGCATGCAGCTCGGTCGGCCGGCCATCCTGTTCTACTGGGTCGTGGTCCTCTTCGCCTGGGCGGCCGGGCTCTGGGGGCTTTTCCGCAAGCGCCGCGTCTGATCAGCCGGATTTGCCGGGCTCGACCTCGACGGTCATGGGCTTATCGACAGGCTTGATGCGGACCACGAACAGTTTCACCGGGGTGTCGCCTTCATTGAGGCCGCGATGCACCTTGTTCGGCTGGAGATAGAAGCTCTCCCCTGCCTTGAGATGCTTGGGTTCCTCACCCTCGATTTCCAGGGTGAGTTCGCCGGACAGGACATAGGAGATTTCTTGGGCATCCGGGTGGATGTGCCAAGGGAGCACCGCTCCCGGCGGGAAGCTGTAAACGTCTGTTACGACCTCTTTGCTCCGGTCACCGGCAAGAGGCTCGACGGACAACTCTTGTTTGGTAACGCCTTCGGCGATGCCCGGTTCGCGCGCGAGGACGGGCGCAGGACCAAGAAGGGCGATCAGAACGAGAATGGCGGCGAGAAGCTGCCGAAGGCGTGTTTGCGTCATCGTGGTATTCTAGCCCATTCGAAGACAGCGCAGCGCCGACAATGTGCGGCAAAGGAAGCATGGAGAGGACAATGACCTACACGTGGACGGGCGCGCAGTATGGCATCGGTTTCGGCACGGCGCTCGCGATCGCCATTTCCTACACTAACAACCACTCGATCCTGTGGGCGATCATCCACGGCTTCTTCAGTTGGCTATATGTGCTCTACTACGCGATCGTTTACTAGACGGCCGCCTTCTCTGCCTAGGGGTTTCGGGCTATGGTGCTGCCCGAGGCAGGCCGCGCCTTCCGTTTGCTATGTCACGGGGTCCAATCGTCATGCATATCAAGGGGCTCTCTTCGCGCGGGACCGCGCGTCTTGTGCTGGCGCTCGTCTTTGCCGGGACCGGCATGGGCGCGGGTCTCGCCGCGTCCTATGAGCAGCCGCCATCATTCACGGCGCGCCAGGTGCTGCCGTCAAGCCTGCTCAACAGCCGCTATTACAAAGTCCAGAACCATGTGGGGATCGAGAACTACCAGTACGTGTTCAACGTGAACACGCAGTGGGGCACCTTCCGCATCATGGGGACGACGCTGTTGCGCGTGCGGGCGCGGGAGATGGAGGCCACGGCCAAGCTCCAGCAGATCGGTGGCGCCGAGACGCTTGTGGATGCGGCGGGGCAGACGGCCCTCAAGCCGCTTGGCACCGCCAAGGGCCTCCTCACCCAGCCCGGCAAGACGATCACAAACACCTTCAAGGGCGTCGGTAATTTCTTCGGCGGCATCGAGGCGTCTATGGAGGCGACCGACCCACACAAAAGGGGCATCGTTGCTTCCGTCACGGGCGGCGCTGCGGCCCGCCGCAAGCTTGCCTACGATCTCGGGGTCGATCCTTATACCAGCTTCAAGCCGCTCGACGAGCAACTCACGCGGCTCGCGACCGCAAGCGCTATCGGCAATACCGGCGTGAATGTGGGGCTCAGCTTCGTCACCGGCGGCGCCGGTATCGCCATTAGTGCCACCAGTACGAGCCAGAAGCTGCGCGAGGCCTTGCGGGATAAGACCGCGGCGCAACTTGAGCAGCAGGGCCGCGAGTTCCTCACGGCGATGGGCGTCTCCAAGGGCGCGCAAGACGCTTTCTACAAAAACCCGTATTTGACGCCGACCGACAAGGCGGTCATCGTCGTGGCGCTCAAGACGCTCGGCAATGTCGGCGGGCGGGAGATTTACGTGGAGACTGCGGCGCATGCCAACTCCGTCGAGATGGCGTTTTACTACCGCCGTCAGTCCGAGCTCATCGCCAAGTACGGCAAGAAGATCGCGCCTGTCTCGGGCTTCATTCGAGCCGGCCGCGCGCCCATGGTGAAGACGGCACGCGGCACGGTGTCGATCCTGCCGGTGGACTATCTCTATTGGAGCGCGCCAATCGAGGCCTTAGCCTCCAACGCCCGCGGTCAAATGTTGATCACGGGGCGGGCGAGCAATCTCTGCACGTCGCAGCTTGCGGCGAAAGGCTGGACGCTCACCCCCAACGCCGGCACCAGGCTCGATTAAGAGCGTCGATTTCTCTATCTCAAAAAAAATGAACCCGGCCTCTTTGAGGCCGGGGGCTCGCGGGACACGCTGATCCATCCTAGCGGATGTAGAGCGAGAACCCCGGACGGGAGAAGTACGGCCAGCCCCAACCATAGTATCTATGGTGGTGGCGGTGATGATGGCGATAGCGGTAGGCGTAATCGCGATCCCAGTGACGGTGGCCATGCTTCTTCCAGTGGTGGTCCCAATCACCATGACGGTCACGACGATCATGATCGGCCATGGCCGGGGCGGCGACGAGCGCCGAGCCGGCAATCACGGTGAGCGCAAGCGCGCCGTTTCGCAAGGTCGTTTTCATACTAACCTCTTCTTCAATCTGCTCCTCGGCGGACTGCTCTCGAGATAGGTATCCGGCTTGTCGGACCTATTTCCGAATGTGAGGAAACATGTCTCGCGGCGGGTTTTTTGTATCGGTCTGTAAAAATGTGGCCGATCTGCCGCATTCGACGTTTTCTGAAACGAGAAGGGAGAAGACCGGCTCGGCCTTCTCCCCCGTTCCCCGACAAGTCCGTTGTTATCGTCAGTCCACTCTTCGTCCAATGCTGCCCGCGCCGAGATGTGGTCCCGCGCAGGCAGCGGCTTGTGAGGTCAACAAGCTGTGCGTGGATGTGGTTCCCGCTCAAATTTGTGCGAATGAAGGAACCTTTGAGGTTGCAAATGCGCGCCGCATTGTCGCCGCTTCGGTGTCAAGGTTCGTAACGCGAAGCAGGTCATGCAAGCATGATGGGGGCAGGGCTACGCTTTGGGCTTTCGCATCATCTTCTTGGCGATTCCCTCGGCAATGGCCTGATCCTTTTGCGGAACGAAGGGCTTGCTGCTCCAGCCTGGTCGTGATGAGGTCGGCTTGTACTCGCCGGGCGCGCATTTCGTCACGGGATGGGCGGCGATCTCCCGCTCGAGCCGCGCGGCTTCCTCTTCGCGCGTCTCCCCGATCAACACCCGCTTGCCCGGTTTCCGTATGCGATTGGGTTGCGTGTTCTTCTTGTAGCTCATTCGAAATGTTCCGGATGTTGATAGTTGGCTGCAGTCTAAGAGATTCGCAGGGCGCCTTACCAGAAGCGGCCGCTCGCACCGACGATGACCGTCACCAGGCCAAGCACGAGATTGACCGCGAGGATCACACGCATCTGATTAATGTGTTTGGCAGCTTCGGGAAAGCTCTGACCGTCGACGGCGATGCGGAAGCGGCGCCACGGCGCGAAGAAGAGATGCAGGAAGATCAGCATCATCACGATGCCGATGGCCTGCATGACATTGACGTAGAGGGGCACGTGCGCAAATCCGCCGAGATAGAGCAAGATCATGGCATAGCCGGTGGCGAGCAAGACGACGATGCTCGCCCACACCCAGGGAAAGAAGCGGGCGAGGGTGCGGCGCCACAGTTCGAGCCGCGGCGCGGCCTCGAGCGGCCCGGCGGCCGGCCGGAGCACCGTATAGGCGAAGAACATGCCGCCGACCCAGACGACGGCGGCAAGGACATGAAGCGCGATGAGAAGTGCCATGGGCTGGAGGCTAGCATAGACTCGCGGCTGGAGACGCTGCCCCAATTGACGCGCAATCTGGCGCTAGGCCCTTCCCAGGGCTTATGAAAAGGCATGAATTTGCGCAGAAACCCGCAAGCGAGCCGCCGGGATGCGGCAGGGTTCGCGGTCTCGGTGGCCAGTGTGGCCTTTGCCGCAGGCTTGGCGGCCGCGCTGCAAGCGTGCGCCTATTCCGGCCCGCGCGACATGTATGACCGGCTCACCACCAAGGACTATGGCAAGCCCTATATCGGCATGAGCAAGTCCGAGGTCCTAAGATGCGCCGGCCAGCCGTGGTCGCGCATCGCCACCGGCGCAAACTCCGAGACGCTCGTCTATCATTATACCGGGGCGGGGCCGGTGCCGGGTGGCGCCTCGGTTCCAGACAAGAAGAAGAAAAAGGATGCGAATCCGTTTAGCGGCCTTACCGCGCGGAAGACGGGCAATTTTGCGTGCACGGCTAGCCTCGGCTTCGACGGCGACCGGCTCACGCGGGTGGTCTACGCGAGCAAGGACGTGCGCAGCCCCTACGACTGGGAAGGCGAGAAAGACCCCAAGAAGCGTGAGGAGATGAAGCGCGAGGGCGTGCCGACCTGCATGTTCTCGCTGCCCCGCTGCCCGCGATAGGAGGCTTTTTGATGCGCTACCGCTTCGCTACTTGAGCGCTTAAAGCGCTCACGCCGGGGCGTGGCAGACAGCCTCGATATTGTTGCCGTCAGGATCGAGCACGAAGGCGCCGTAATAGTTGGCGTGATAATGCGGGCGCAAGCCTGGTGCGCCATTGTCCTTGCCGCCAGCGGCGAGAGCCGCCTGGTAGAAGGCGTCGACATCGGCACGGGAGTCCGCAGAGAAGGCCACATGGACGTGGCTGTCTGGCGCGGAGCCTTCGCCAATCCAGAAGAACGGCTTGCCTTGTGCCCCGAAGCCGACCGCAGCCCCATTGCCGGTTTGCTCGGTTGAGACCTGCAAGATCATGCCGATGCCCAGCGGTCTCAGCGCCTCGAGATAGAACGCCGTGGCGCGGGCGAGATCGCTGACCGGCATGCCCATATGGTCGATCATGCTGATGCGCTCCTTTGATGCGCTATCGCTGCGCTACTTGAGTGCTCAAGTGCGCTCCACCATCTTGCGCTTGAGCCTGGCAATGGCCGCCGCCGGGTTCAGCCCCTTGGGGCAGGCCTTGGTGCAGTTGAGGATGGTGTGGCAGCGATAGAGCCGGAACGGGTCCTCGAGCTGGTCAAGGCGCTCGCCGGTGTGCTCGTCGCGGGAGTCCTCGATCCAGCGGTCGGCCTGGAGCAGGATCGCCGGACCGAGATAGCGGTCGCCGTTCCACCAGTAAGACGGGCAGGCGGTGGAGCAGCAGGCGCAGAGGATGCACTCGTAAAGCCCGTCGAGCTTCTCGCGGTCCTCGTGGGACTGGCGCCATTCCTTCTGCGGCGTTGGGCTGTCGGTCTTGAGCCAAGGCTCTATGGAGCGGTGCTGGGCGTAGAACTGCGTCATGTCGGGGACGAGGTCTTTGACCACCGGCATATGGGGCAGCGGGTAGATGGAGATCGCGCCCTTGGCATCGTCCGCATGCATGGTGCAGGCGAGGGTATTGGTGCCGGCGATGTTCATGGAGCACGAGCCGCATACGCCTTCGCGGCAGGAGCGGCGGAAGGTAAGCGTCGGGTCGATCTTGTTCTTGATCCATAGAAGCGCGTCGAGAACCATCGGCCCGCAGTCGTTCATGTCGACCCAATAGGTGTCGACGCGCGGGTTCTCGTCAGTCTCGGGATCGAAGCGGTAGACGCGGTACTCGCGCCAGCGGTCCTTCGGGTCGCCCGCAGGCGGCCGGTTCCATTCCTTGCCCTTCTTGACCTTCGAGTTCTGGGGAAGTGTGAACTGGACCATGTTTATCTCGCCTCAGCCGCGATGCATTCAGTCATGGCGGTCTTTAGGTGTTCCAATTGTTGAGAGTCTTCAAACGCAATTGTTGTGATCAGCAGCTCCTCTTTGGAGCCGAGCGTAGCAGCACTCGAATCTGTGGGATGGGGCGCGCGATGGAAGTGGACGATGAGCCCATCCAAGAAGAATCGAAAAATGGGTACCATGTCAGTCCCGCTTCCATCGACCTTAGGTATGAGCTTTTCTCCAGCGAATGCCGAATAGTTGTGAGGTATGCCGCGCGTGGAGAGTTGTATCAGCGTTATTGGGTACATGGATAAAGGCTCAGAAGCCCCCATACGGACCATCTGAGTGAGCAAGGTGAGAATCGGTTCCTCAATTACGACTTGACCGAACTCCTTTAGGCTTGAGGCTGCTGCTCGCCACAATAGGCTCAAGCAGAAAAGACGAAGTCGCGCCGCATCCAGGCCGCGGATTCGGCGTAACCCCAGCGGAGAGTTCGGAATTCGCCGATGGTCTGGAGCCATGAGTTCTACGTCTGGGCCCCAGGAACTCCATACCAACTTCGGGCGATTGAGCTCTTTAATGGCCCAGTTGTCGTAGTCCGATAGAATTTTTTCTCCTGCCGCTGTTACCAATTGCGGGTCATACCAACCTGTCCAGCGGCGAATCGGCCTCTCGTCTCCTTTGCGGAATTGTTCGAGAGGGGCGCCTTGTAACTCTGGTCGAGTCAGTGCAGCGGGCAAGATGTGAGACTTCACGAATGGCCCGTGTTCACCGGTTAGTTTGCAGACGCCTTCAGACATAATATCCCGCATATGGATTGCAGCCACAAGGCCAGCAGGCAAAAGTCTAGTAGACCCGCTCCTTGGGCTCGATATAGGCGACCTCGTTCGACAGCGTGTAGGTGTGGACCGGACGGAAGTCGAGTGTCACCGTGTGCGTGCCATAGTCGGCGTAAGACAGAGTGTGCTTCATCCAGTTCTCGTCGTCGCGCTTGGGGAAATCCTCGCGGGCATGCGCGCCTCTGGACTCCTCACGGGCAAGCGCGCCTTGCACGGTGACGGCGGCCTGGGAGATGAGATTGTCGAACTCCAGCGTCTCGATGAGATCGGTGTTCCAGATGAGCGAGTGGTCGGTGACGTTGATGTCGGCGGCGTCGTCCCACACCTTCTTGATGTTCTTGACGCCCTCCTGAAGCACTTCCTTGGTGCGGAATACCGAGCAGTCGCGCTGCATGGTCTTCTGCATGGCCAAACGCAGCTCCGCCGTAGGCGCGCCGCCGTCGGCGTAGCGGAAACGGTCGAGCCGGGCGATGGCCTGTTCACCGGCGCCTCTCGGCAACTCGGGAATGGCCTTGTCTCGGCCGACCACCTCGGCGCAGCGCTGCGCTGCGGCGCGTCCGAAAACAACAAGGTCGATCAACGAGTTGGATCCGAGCCGGTTGGCGCCGTGCACCGAGACGCAGGCGGCCTCGCCGAGCGCCATGAGGCCCGGCACCACGGCATCTTTGTCCTCGCCCCGTGGTGCGATGACCTCGCCATGCATGTTGGTGGGGATGCCGCCCATATTGTAATGGCAGGTGGGGATGATCGGGATCGGCTCCTTGCGGACGTCGACGCCGCCGAAGATGCGGGCGAGGTCGGTGATGCCCGGCAGGCGCTCCTCGATCAGCGCCGGATCGAGATGATCGAGATGCAGGTGCATATAGTCCTTCTCGGGACCATGCCCGCGGCCTTCGCGGATCTCGATGGTGATGGCGCGGGACACCACGTCGCGTGAGGCGAGGTCCTTGGCAGATGGCGCATAGCGCTCCATGAACCTCTCGCCCTCGGCGTTGCGCAGGAAGCCGCCTTCGCCGCGGGCGCCCTCGGTGATGAGTACGCCGGCGCCATAGACGCCGGTCGGGTGGAACTGCACGAATTCCATGTCCTGGAGGGGGAGGCCGGCGCGCAACACCATGGCGTTGCCGTCGCCGGTGCAGATATGCGCGCTCGTGCAGGAGAAATAGGCGCGGCCGTAGCCGCCGGTGGCGAGGATGGTCTGATGTCCGCGGAAGCGGTGAATCGAACCGTCGGCCAGATTGATGGCGATGACGCCGCGGCAGCGGCCTTCGTCGTCCATGATCAGGTCGATGGCGAAATACTCGATGAAGAACTCGGCCGCCTGGCGGAGCGCTTGGCCATACATAGTGTGCAGCATGGCGTGGCCGGTGCGGTCGGCGGCGGCGCAGGTCCGCTTCACCGGGCCCTTGCCGTACTCCATGGTCATGCCGCCAAAGGCGCGCTGGAGGATCTTGCCGTCATCGGTGCGCGAGAACGGCACGCCCCAGTGCTCGAGCTCATAGACGGCTTGCGGGGCATTGCGGCAGAGGTACTCGATGGCGTCCTGGTCGCCGAGCCAGTCGGAGCCCTTCACCGTGTCGTACATGTGCCAGCGCCAATCGTCCGGGCCCATGTTGCCGAGCGCTGCGGCGATGCCGCCTTGCGCCGCCACGGTGTGGGAGCGCGTGGGGAACACTTTCGAGATGCAGGCGGTACGCAGGCCCGCTTCACTGCAGCCCACCACGGCGCGCAAGCCTGAGCCGCCGGCGCCGACGACGAGGACGTCATAGGCGTGGTCGGTGATCTCGTAGGGGCGGCCGTTGACTTGGACGGCGTTGTGCGGCGTGTTCTGTGGCGTGGCGTCTTGAGGCATTACGCGTCAACTTCCGAGACTGATTTTCACAATAGCAAGGATGCAGGCGATGCCGACGACGCCCGCGAAAAAGGTCACCAGCAGAAGGGCCGCGACCTTGCAGTACTCGCTATGGACGTAGTCCTCGATGATCTCTTTCAGCCCGATGCGCATATGGATCGCGGCAGAGAGGATGAGCGCGAGCATGAGCACGGCGACGATCGGCTGGGCGAGATAGGCTTTCACTTGCGTATAGCTCGCGCCGATATGGCTTATGATCGAAAGCACGAGGAAGATGACGAGCGGGATATTGGCGATAGCCGTCACCCGCTGGCGCCAGAAGGTCTCCGTGCCGCGATGAGCGGCGCCGAGGCCGCGAACACGCTTGAGCGGTGTGGCCACGGCTAGAACCTCCCCATCAGGGCGTAACCCGCGATCCAGATCAGGACCGTGAGCACCGTGGAGGTAATGATGGTCAGCCAGGCGAACACCTCGATGCTCGTCTTGTCGAGGCCGGCGCCGGTGTCCCAGATCAGGTGGCGGATGCCGCCGAGCATGTGGTGCATGAGCGCCCAGGTGAACAGGAACAGCAGCGTGCGCCCGACAATGCCGGCGAAGAAGTGGTCGACCGTAGCGTAGGCCTCGGGGCCGATGCTGATGGCCACGAGCCACCAGGTCAGCAGCGCGAAGCCGACAGCGAGCGATGCGCCGGTGATGCGATGCGCGATCGACATCATCAGGGTCAGCATCGGCCGATAGATTTGAAGATGCGGGGAGAGCGGCCGCTCCGCTTCTAGTTTGTTCGTCATTGGATTGCAGTCGTTGCCCAGGCTTGAGCTTTTCTCATAGCCCACTCGCCGGGCAGGGGCAATCAGGCGGCTTGCTTCGTTTGGTCCAAAACGGATCATGGTGGGTGGCTTGACGATCAATAACCGTACGGTTATGAATGTCCATGCCTGCTGCCGCTGCCAACAAGGTCTTCGCCGCCCTCGCCGATCCGACCCGCCGTGCAATTTTCGAGCGGCTCGCGCGCAACGGTGAACTGACGGTGCGAGCGTTGACCGACAAGGCCGGCGTGTCCCAACCCGCGGTGTCCAAGCATCTTGGCGTTCTCAAGCTTGCCGGCCTGGTGCGCGACCGGCACGAGGGACGGCAGACCCATTACAGCGCAAGGCCGCAGGGCCTCACGCCCTTGGCCGACTGGATGAGCCTCCATGCCGCCTTCTGGCAAGACCGGTTCGACCGCCTCGAAGACCTGCTCAAAAGGATGGATCAATGAACGAAACGTCAGCCGAAACGCTCTCCGTCGTAGTCGAACGCGACGTGCCTTATCCGCCGGAGAAGGTCTGGCGTGCGCTCACGCAACCACACCTCATCGAGGAGTGGCTGATGAAGAACGACTTCAAGCCTGATGTGGGCCACCAGTTCAATCTCAGCGCGGACTGGGGCGTTATCGGCTGTCAGGTCCTGGAAGTCGAGCCGAACAGGATGCTGTCTTACACGTGGGGCGTCTTCGATCTGAAAAGTGTCGTCACGTGGACTCTCACCCCGACGAGCACGGGGACCCGTTTGCGCATGGAGCAG
>Ga0315537_1004207_pt1 | contig 10521 bp, 13 predicted proteins | sample SalMarSW160270MG_FD_203091 | JGI IMG/M metagenome (GOLD analysis project Ga0315537, IMG submission 203091) | Salt marsh sediment microbial communities from the Plum Island Ecosystem LTER, Massachusetts, United States - Salt Marsh Sediment SW1602-70 ... | reverse complement strand
ATGCAATCAATCTCTTATAGTTACAGTATATAACGTATAATCCGGCTGTCAATACCGGCTAACGCAGTTCCGGCTCGATGATTCCGTAATTGCCATCGTTACGCCCGTACAGCAGCTTTACCTCACCGGCATCGGCGTCGAAGAATAAAAAGAAGCTGTGGCCGAGTCGTTCCATTTGCTCAATCGCCTCTTCCAGGGACATCGGCTCGATGAGGAAACGCTTGGTCTTGACCACTTTTCTCTCCGTCTGGAGAGGCTCCGTCTGATTGAACTTACCCCTGGCCAGCGGGTTACCCCTGCCCTTATCGTATAGCTTGCCCTTGTGTTTTTCGAGCTGACGGTTCATGACAGCGACGACCTTATCAACGGCTTTAAACAGGTCTTCAGCCCTCTCTTCACCGTGGAAGACAGCTCTGCCGATGCCGCTGTTGACAGTCACCCTTACCAGGTAGCGTTCCTGCGGCGATTTCGTCTTTTCCTCGGATATTTCTACTTTAGTGTCGATAATGTCGGGGAGGTGCTTGTTTATCTTACCCAGTTTACGTTCAACATATAGCTGTACTTCAGATTTTATCTCTATGTTAGTCCCGGATAACTGCAATTCCATCTTCGCACACTCCTGATACCAGCGTTTCTCTTTTCACATCACCTTATAATTCCAGAGCTAATGTCAGACCACGGATTTCCGCGGCCCCGGCGGACTTCAGCACCCCGGCGCAGGCGTCCAGAGTAGCCCCGGATGTGGATACATCATCCACCAGGATAACACCTTTACCCCGTAATCGCCCGTCCCGGCAGGCAAATGCGCCAGCCACATTTTCATGCCTCTCGCCGACACTGGCCGCCCTCGCCTGCGGCAGCACATAACTCTGACGAACGAGGCAATTTTCAATCACCGGCAGACCGGTTAATTTACCCAGTTCGAGTGCCAGCAAGGCGGACTGATTATAGCCGCGCTCCCGGTACCTTTTCCGGTGCAGCGGCACCGGTACCAGGACTTCCCCGGGAAGCGGGTTCTTGATAAGATAATCGTACATCAATTCCGCCAGAGGCGATGCCAGCGCCCGTAGATTACGGTACTTCAGCTCATGAACAGCCTGGCGTATTAGCCCATCGAATAAAAACGGGGAACGAATGCCGTCTATCCCGGCCTGCCAGTCAACGCATCCGGGACACAGTTCCCCCTCTGATTGGGGGCGTCCGCACCTGGGACAAATAGGAGGGGAAATTACCGATAGCATCTGGCGACATGAGTCGCAGATATAATCACCTTCCCTGCCACAGCCGATACACCACCGTGGGAAGAGCAGGTCAAGTGCTGCCTTCTTGAGACCGATTAACGGAGGAAGCACATTTAGCATCCGTAATTTTCTATTGTAAAAGTGACTCCCTCACAACTATCGGGGGCGGGAGTTGTGCATCGAGCCGCTCATGATGGGCTCGTTGATATAGACGTCACCGTTCCTGATTTTTAGATTATAACCGCAATCAGGATTAGTACAAACCCAGGCTTTAAACTGGATAGATGCCCCCTGGCTGCCGAAATCTGATAGGGGCACGAGGTCGCCGGAATTGCATTTTTGACACTTGGGGAAATTAAACTGTTCCATGGGGTCCTCCTCCCAACCGATAATAAATAAGTTAAACCGTATAATTATAACTTAAAATGACTGCGTTTGACAAGTGTCCATAAGGCCGATTCAGCGTACCTCTGATTAAAAATATTGCTATCGGCGAAAATAAAAAGGGGAGGCGCTCAAGGCGCCTCCCCTTTATGTCAATCTAATTCAGGTCGTTCCTGTAAAAGTATCTTAATTTTTGTATCTACTCTGCAGCTGCTTCTGCCTGATAGCCTTAATGAGGATATTAGCGATAATGGGGTCAAACTGCGAGCCGCTGTACCATAACATTTCCTCAATCGCATCCAGGGTAGACAGGGCCTTCCGGTAAGGCCGGTCGGAAACCATGGCCTGGTAAGCATCGGCCACCGCTACAATCCTGGCTCCTACAGGGATATTGTTGCCGCGTACGGTCTGGTCCAGCCCGCCGCCGTCATAATGGTCATGATGGTGAGATATAATATCTACCACGTTATCGTTGACGAAGGGCTTGACGAGACTGGGGCCGATTACGGCGTGGGTCATGATGTGGCGGTACTCTGTGGAAGTTAGTTCACCGGGTTTGTTGAGAATGTCAGGGTCCACGGCTATTTTACCGACATCGTGAAGCAGGGCGGCCCAGTGCAGGTCTTCCATCTCCTGCGGGGTGAGTTTCATCTGTCTGCCTATATCGGCGGCGATTTCAGCTACCACCTGCGAATGACCATTCGTATAGGCATCGCAGGCCTCCAGGGTATTTACGAGTGTCTCTATAGCGCCCAAAAATAGCTTCCTGGGTTCCAGCTGCCCATCGGCTTTCTTCCCCATGTCCTGGAAATAACGCTGTATCTCAAGCACTACCCGGCGTTTATCCAGAGTACCGTTGACGCTCTGAAGAACCTGCTCAAATCTGAAAGGCTTGCTTATATAGTCTTGAGCGCCGTCCCTGATGCATTGTGCAATTATTTTATTATCGGTCACGCCGCTGGCCATGATAACCGCCGTCTCCGGAAAACGCGACGTTATATCCGGCAACACCTCGCTGCCGAGTCTGCCGGGCATATTAATATCCATTATCACAAGGTCAGAGGGGTTTATTTCCAACTTTGCTAAAGCCTGCTCACCGCTTTCGGCTTCATCGCAGGCGTAGCCGCGCATTTCCAGACCCTTAGTCAGAATACATCTGATAGCTTCCTCATCATCAACCAGCAGTATGCTCTCTTTCGGAATAGTCATATTGCGCCTCCTGCCGCTTCTCGCTTTTACTAGATTCATTTTAAACGGCGGATGCTAAACAAGATATGAATATCAATCACCTGGGCATAAATATTTAGTAAAAATTTCATTAAAACCCGGCTCTTTGAATAGACACAGCCCGTGTTGTACAATCAATAGCGGGCGCGCTTGCTGCGTTTACAAACAATCCGTTATAAACCGCGACAAGGAGATTGTAGTGGGAGAAATGCTTAAAGATAGAGCGGCGGTTATTACCGGCGCCGGCAACGGCCTGGGCCGCGCCGAGGCTATAGCCATGGCCGCACAGGGAGCCAGCGTTGTAGTCAACGACCTGGGCACTTCCCACGATGGCCGGGGCTCCTCGTGCACGCCGGCCGACCTTGTGGCGGAGGAAATCAGGAATGCCGGCGGTAATGCCGTCGCCTGCTATGACAGCGTGGCCATAGAGGAGGGAGCGAACAACATCATCCAGACCGCCATCGATAGCTACGGGCGCATCGATATCCTGGTTAATAACGCGGGTATCATCCGCAACCATCCGGTCTATGAAACCCCCACGGAGGACTGGGAGGCAATGGTCAGGACACACCTTTACGGTAATTTTTACTGTACCCGCGGCGCTAGCGCCATCATGAAACAGCAGGGCTACGGCAGGCTTATCAATACCTCTTCCCACATAGGACTGGGTTTTCCGGGACAATCCACCTATTCCGCGGTAAAGGAAGGGATAGTGGGATTTTCACGCTCGGTAGCGCGGGAAATGGCCGGTCATGGCGTCACCTGCAACGTAATCCGGCCCATAGCCGCCTGGCGCGGCGCCGAGGTCAAGAACGAGCTGGTGGAGGCAAACCGCCCGGAAGATGTGGCAGCCCTGGTAGTCTATCTTGCCAGTGAGGCTGCCGGCCATATCAACGGGTGCATCTTTGAAGTCTGGCACGGTCACGTGGGTATATTCGCGGACCCGCCGCCCGTGACGCAGACGCTCCGGAAAGACGGCCGCTGGACTCCGGAAGAACTCGCCGCGGCCATGCCGGAGACGCTAACGAGGGGTAAATCACGTGAAGAGTTGCCTTTTACCCTTCCGGCGATGTTCAGACCGCCTAAGGGATGACTTTATCAGCTACGGGAGTCCCGCATCTCTACTTCAACTCAACCGCGCCTATCCGACTGTAAACAGGGCCTTCCCTGGTCAGCTGGCTCTTCATCAGGTTGACCGACTGCACTGCTAGTTTGCTGCCGGAATCGAAGGTCATGTTCGTGATAAGCCGCCCGAGGTCCTCGCGTTCTTCAGGCCCGGCCTGGTCTCTTACGCGTCCGAGAGTGAGGTGGGGACGGAAAGGGCGCGACTCCGCGGCAAAACCCAGCGGCTTAAGCCCGGCCTCGATGTTTCTTTGAAGTCGGTCAAGTCTCTCGACCTCTCCGGTCATTCCAACCCAGACCACCTGCACACGCCTCGGGTTGGGGAAAACGCCGAGTCCGCTTAACTCAATCTGAAAGGTCGGCACACCGCTGGCGGCCGCTTTCAGCACATCGACGATATCACCGGTTACACCTGCGTCAATATTGCCCAGAAACTTGAGCGTCAGGTGAATACTATTCGGCGCTACCCACCTTACCGGCGTCCGGCTGCCTTCTTTAAGCCTGTCCTGGAGGCTGGCCAGGGCCTGTTTTAGTGCCCCGGAGAGTTCGATGGCAATAAACGAACGGATTTGCTCCATCGCTATATGCCCAGCAGCCGTCGCGCGTTGACGGATAAAATCATGTTTCTCTCTTCATCCGTCAGGCCGGCATTGTTAATTTCATCGAGCAGTCTGCGCTGTGTTATTACGGGGTAATCGCTGCCGAATAGAATCCTGTCCGCGCCGATGAGCCGGCTAACCTGACGGTATATCTCGGGACGATAGAGGAACGGAGAGGCCGCGGTATCGAAATAAACGTTCTCCATCGCCTGCCGCACTTCCGGCATCAGTGTATAGAATGGCAGACCGCCGCCCCAGTGGGCGCATACCATGGGCAAGTCCGGGAAGCTGGTAATAAATTCGTACAATAATTCGGGCGTGGCCGCACCTTTGCCGGGATAGATATGCCCTACCGGCTCGGAGGAATGCGCCAGCAGAATCAGGTTGTGTTTCCGTAATAGAGCGATAAAAGGCCCCATGGCCTCTTTGCTGGTAAAGGTTGCCGACTGCGTATCGGGTCTTAGTTCGCCGACTCCCTTAACGCCCGCCTTAACGCAGCGCTCTATCTCATTGAGGGAGGCATCATCCGTGAACGATGATACGGCGCAGAACCCGATTATTCGTTGGGGATATTTCGCGAGCGACTCCAGGATATAGTCATTGGTTTCCACGCACATCTCGTGCGTGCTCCAGCCATAATTGACGATAACGGAAACATCGACCTCATCTCTATCCATGCTTTCGATGAGTTCTTCGGTAGTGGCAATCTTCGCCTTTTCACCGGAGTATATTTTGGCGAAAGCGGAGTCAATATCCACATAACGGCTGCGGTTGTCCTTTACCCGTGGCGGCAGCACATGCGTGTGGAAATCTATTATCATCATCAAACCACAAGCCGACAGCAATATGCCAGCGGAGTCTATTCTTTGTCTTTCGGTGCCGAGTCGGCGGGATGTTTTGCAGCTTCAGGTCCGGCTTCAGCCCTGGCTCCCTCTTCGGCCTCACCCTCGACTTCCTCCCCTTCTTCTTCGGCTACCACTTCCTCTTCCACCTTAAGCTGGACTTCAGTAACCTTGACTATCAGCTGTTCCGGGTCGGCGTGAACGGTAACTTCCGGGTCGAGGATAATATCCTTAACGTGAACGGAGTGCTCCAGTTCTTCCAGTATACTTATATCCACTTCAATCTGCGGCGGCACATTTTCCGGCAGACATTCGATGTTCAACTCGGTGATACCATGGGACAGCATCCTACCCTTCCCCTTCATAGCCGGGGACTCGCCTACCAGAACGATAGGCACAGCCACCTGCATCTTTTGTCCCTTTCTCACCTGGTAAAAATCAACGTGCAGCAGCTTCCTGCCAAAAGCGTCCCGCTGAATTTCCCTGACGAAGACGTTTTTCGGCTGTTTCTCTCCTTCTATTGTCAGGCTGATAATACGGGTCTCACCGGCATGAGCCACCACTTTCATAAGCTCGGCGGTATCGCACTGCAGGGCCTGCGATTCCAGGCTATGTCCGAAGAGGTGCGTCGGAGTGATTCCCTGCCGGCGTAAAAATCGGTTCCTCTTCCCGAGTACGTCCCTCTTGACAGCATTCAACTTCAGTTCTTCCATGTGTTTTCCCCCTTCATCCTGTCAATTTAATCATATTCAGGCGTAAAAATCAATTCTACCGTACGAATTCAATTGAACGGCCATCGTCACCGGTGGTATAATGCCACTTACTATTACTTTCTTACCGACAAAACGGGACTATAATATGAGCGCTAATAGAAACGATGAAGTAAAGGATATCTGGAATACCAACGCGGCTTACTGGGATACGCGCATGGGAGAAGGCAACGATTTCCATAAACTGCTGCTTGAACCGAATCAAATTGAGTTACTGAATATCAAGAAGGGTGATTTGATACTGGATATTGCCTGCGGCAACGGACAGTTTGCCAGAAAAATGACCGAACTGGGAGCCAGGGTAACCGCGATTGATTTTTCAGATGAATTTATTAAAATCGCCGGGGCAAAGCCGCTGGCGGATAAAATCGATTATCGGGTGATTGATGTTACCAAGAAAAACGACCTCGAGAAGCTCAAGGGAAATACTTTCGATTCTATTGTCTGCACCATGGCTATCATGGATATTGAAAACATCGAGCCGTTAATCGGTTTTCTACCCGGGATACTAAAGAGCAACGGCAGGTTTGTGTTTTCCATACTGCATCCCTGTTTCAATTCGGGAGAAGCCAGCCAAGTCAACGAGCATACCGACCAGGGCGGTAAAGACCATAACACCTACTATGTAAAAACCAGTAATTACCTGATATCCCAGGCGACTAAAGGCACAGGCATGGTGGGGCAACCTAAAGTACAGTATTATTTTCACCGTCCCCTGTCTGAAATCCTGAACCTGTGCTTTAAAAACGGTTTTTATATGGACGGCATGAGAGAGCCCTCTTTTAAAGATTCCGAAAGTCAGAGTACCTGGGGTAACGTCTTTAAAAACAACCCGCCGGCAATCGTATGTGGCTTTAAATTAGTAAAATGATACGTTAAATCAGTATGGACTTATCATTTCCAGTTATTGTATAATGAAGACGCAGTGATGACACCGTCTGATTCCAAGAATTCGTCGGGGACCTCGGCTGATAATGTGAAAGCCGGGGTTTTTTCTTCAAATGAAGACCTCAAGGCAGTCGCCAGGAGGCTGCGACGGCACATCGTCACGATGATTGCCAGGGCCGGCAGCGGCCATCCCGGCGGTTCGTTATCCGCCGTGGAAATCGCCGCGGCGCTTTACTGGAAAATAATGCGACATAAGCCGTCCGACCCCCAATGGAAAGACCGGGACAGGTTCATCCTTAGCAAGGGACACGCCGCCCCGCTGCTCTATTCGGTGCTGGCGGAATGCGGCTACTTCCCCGTGAGCGAGCTGGCCACCCTGCGTAAACTGGATAGTCGCTTGCAGGGCCACGCCGACCGCACCGCCACTCCCGGCGTGGAAATGTCTTCCGGGAGCCTGGGGCAGGGCCTATCCTTCGCCGTCGGCGTGGCGCTGGCGGGTAGATTGAACTCCCAGGACTACCGCGTTTATGCCCTGCTGGGTGACGGCGAGTGCAACGAGGGGCAAATCTGGGAGGCCGCCATGGCAGCCCCTCATTTCAAAATAGACAACCTTACGGCTATCGTGGATAATAACGGCCTGCAAATTTGCGGCCTCAACTGTGATGTAATGAACCTGGAACCCCTGAACGAAAAATGGGCTGCCTTCGGGTGGCACGTCACCGACGTCGACGGCCACGATTTAGACCAGCTTCTCAACGCTTTAAAAAAGGCGAAAGAAGTCAAAGGCCAGCCCGCCGTTATCATCGCCCATACCGTTAAAGGCAAGGGAGTCAGTTTCATGGAGAACAACGTGGACTTCCACGGGAAAGCCCCCAGCGCTGAACAGCTGGAAATAGCCCTTAAGGAGCTTGCGTAACCGTGGCTGAAGAAGTTTCCCTGCGGGATACCTACGGCAAGACCCTGGTGGAACTGGGCAAGGAAAACCGGGATATCGTCGTGCTGGATGCCGACCTGTTTCCTTCGACGATGACCAAATACTTCGCCGCCGAATTCCCGGACAGGTTTTTTGAAGTCGGCATCGCCGAGCAGGACATGATAGGCATCGCCGCCGGACTGGCTGCCTCGGGCAAGATACCCTTCGCCAGCACCTTTGCCGTCTTCGCGCCGGGAAGGTGCTTCGATCAGATTCGCGTATCGGTGGCGCAGGCCAGGCTTAACGTCAAGATAGTATCGACCCACGCCGGCGTTACCGTCGGCGAGGACGGCGCCTCCCACCAGGCGCTGGAAGACCTGGCGCTTACCTGTTCCCTGCCCGGTTTTACCGTTATCGTCCCGGCGGACGCAATCGAAACCGCGCAGGTAATCAAAGCCGTAGTCGACCACAAAGGCCCCTGTTACGTACGACTGCCCCGCGCCAAGCTACCCGATGTAAGCAGCCCAGACTACCGGTTTAAAATCGGGAAGGCGGTCACCATCAGGGAGGGCAAGGACGCTACGATTATCGCTATCGGCGTGATGGTAGCGCCGGCACTGGAAGCCGCCGGCAAACTCTCCGGAGAAGGCATCGACTGCCGCGTTTTGAACATGTCCACCCTCAAGCCAATAGACGAAGACGCTATCGTTAAAGCCGCCGCGGAGACCGGTGCTATCGTTACCGCCGAGGAACACCAGATACACGGCGGACTCGGCAGCGTGGTTGCCCGCATCGTCGCAGAACGCCGCCCCGTGCCGGTGGAATTCGTAGCTGTCAAGGACGTCTTCGGCACGTCCGGCAAACCGGGAGAACTGCTCGAAAGGTACGGCCTGACGGCTAAAGATATCATTAAAGCCGTACGAAAAGTGCTGAAGAGAAAGCGCTAATTCTGCTCTTATAACTACCAGATAACTCCTACTATTTACATTATTCTCTAACCCTTATTATTCTTAAGCTCTTTAGTCCCTGTCTCACGCTCACCAGAACAATATGTAAATATATGTGTAACTATGAAATATTATGAAATAATGTATTGACATATGCAATATTATGAAATATAACTGGTAATTTTATTGAATAAACATCTCAGGAGGATCATTATGAAAGAGTTTGAAGCCCTGTATACGGTTGAAGATATAGCGAAGATGACCCGTTTAACATCCCGTACCATCAGAAATTATTTAAAAGACGGGGGCTTGCAGGGTCAAAAAATAGGGGGGCAATGGAGATTTACTATGGAAAACATCAAGCAGTTATTCAGCAACAGCAGTTTCCTGGGTGATATTTCCAGTAAAAACAAAAGGCAGATTTTAAATTTTATCAACGGAGTTGATATCGGTATGCAGGGCACAATCCAGGTTTGCACAATTATCGATTATTATTGCGAAAATGCAAAAGAAGGCCAAAAAATTTACGAGAAGCTGGTTAAAGTAATAAACAGCAAAGACGAAGGTTCTCCCCCGGCAAAATTTAACTTTGAATTCATTGAAAAACAAAAGAAAGCAAGATTCACCCTATTCGGTGATCCGGACTATATTATAAAAAATCTTCAACTACTAGTCTAAAAACGTAATCGCCGACGGAGGCCTTTCTTTAATATCGACCTCTATACCCGCTTCTTTGAAAAGTTCTATAAACCTGTCGTCGTTATATTTCCCGAAGCTGACAAATCGCTTTATCTTGGCATTGACCAGCATCTTGGCGCAGAGCACGCAGGGCGAGTGCGTGCAGTAAACGGTGCTTGCCTCAAGGCTGACCCCGTGGAGTCCGGCCTGGATAATAACGTTCTGCTCGGCGTGAATGGCGCGGCAAATTTCCTGCCTCGTCCCCGATTCTATGCCCAGTTCGTCCCGCAGGCAGCCGAGTTCCAGGCAGTCTTTCGCCCCGGCCGGCGCCCCGTTATAGCCGGTGGCCAGGATATGCTTGTTTCTTACGGCTATGGCACCCATATGATGACGGCGGCAGGTGGACTGCTCCGCCACCACCGAGGCTATTTTGAGAAAGTACTCGTCTTTTTCCGGTCTCTTGGGTATATCCGTCATTTCAGTTTATCAATAATCCTTTCTACCTGCTGCTTCATATCGGCCATTGATGAATTGTTCAGGACGGTAAAATCGGCCAAGGCGATCGGCCCGCCCTTGTTGAGGTTCTCGATTTCGGCGCGGTCGCGGCCGGCGGCTTCCTGCGGCGTCAGGGGCCGTATCTTGCGGCCGCCCAACCGGGCATATCTTGCCTGCGGGGAAGACCAGACCGCCACGACGGTGAAATCATTACCGTAGTGCTCCTTGAGGAAGGTGTACTCTTCCCAGGAATAAAGCCCGTCGACCACCACATTCATGGTCTTCAGGGCCGCATCGATGCGGGGCAGACTCAATTTTGCGTAGGCGTCCATGCCGTGCTTCTTACGGAGCGACTCCCGGGACTGCCGTTCGTTCTCCTCGTTCAACTTGAGCCCATGTTTCCTGACCTCCTCGT
>Ga0315537_1004205_pt1 | contig 10525 bp, 9 predicted proteins | sample SalMarSW160270MG_FD_203091 | JGI IMG/M metagenome (GOLD analysis project Ga0315537, IMG submission 203091) | Salt marsh sediment microbial communities from the Plum Island Ecosystem LTER, Massachusetts, United States - Salt Marsh Sediment SW1602-70 ... | reverse complement strand
AGTTAGAATTATTTGGTGTAAAATCAACGGGAGGTCACTTTGGGAATTGAAACAACGATGCCCTATTTATGGGCTATACAGAAAATAAATTACCGACTTAAGAATTTAGTCGGACAATAGTGATTTATTATTTATGATTTATTATTTAATCTATTAATTGTGAGAATAAAAGCGAGTAGTAATTATCAGTGTTTAAGCGGTTTAAGAGTTGATTTGTTATAAAGTTTATAAAGTTTATAAAGTTGATAAGGTTGATAAAGTAATGAATCACCCTGGTGCATTTTGAATATTAAGCGACCGCTCATTCCATTTTCGTCCACCGAAGCTTTACAAAATCGGATATTCCATTAATCCATCATTGCTCGCTCCCACCAGCTACAATCACTGACCGCTCGCGAGCTCGCAGCCCTCGTTTGCTTTCGGCAAACTCACGTTACTCGGTTCCATCATTCCAATTTTGTCCGCTGCAGCTGAACTTAAGTAACAAATAGTTGTTCATTTAAGACAGGCAGTATTACTATTTACCTGTGTAAAAATATCATTATCTTTGCATCCTGATTATTAAACAGAACAAACAATATGATCAATATAAAGTTTCCGGATAACTCAGTAAAGAAATTTATACCGGGAGTTAGCAGTCTGGAAATAGCAAAGAGTATAAGCCCCGGACTTGCCAGAGAGGTATACGCATCAACAGTCAACGGGGATTTAAGAGATCTTACCAGACCTGTCAATGAAGATTCTTCCATTGTTTTTCATAAATGGGAAGACAGGGAAGCAAAGCATACCTTCTGGCATACCAGCGCCCACCTTATGGCATCTGCCCTGGAAGAGTTATACCCCGGGATCAAGTTTGGCATTGGGCCATCCGTTGAGAATGGTTTTTATTATGACGTTGACCCGGGTGACGGTGTAGTGATCAGTGAGGCAGACCTCCCGGTTATAGAGGATAAAATGAGGGAACTGGCTAAGAAAAATAACAGGGTGGAAAGGATTGAGATAAGCAAGGCAGACGCCATGAAGCTGTTCACAGAAAAAGGTGATGAATATAAAACAGAGCTTATCAGCGAACTTGAGGATGGTACCATTTCATTATATAAGCTGGGTAACTTCACAGACCTGTGTCGTGGTCCTCACCTGCCTGATACTGAAAATATAAAAGCCATCAAACTGCTGAGTGTGGCAGGTGCATACTGGAAGGGAGATGAAAAAAGGAAAATGATGACCAGGATCTACGGTATCACATTCCCAAAACAAAAGCTCCTTGATGAATACCTTGCTATGCTTGAAGAAGCTAAAAAGCGTGACCACCGGAGAATAGGTAAAGAGCTTGAACTGTTTGCCTTCTCGCAGAAGGTTGGCATGGGTCTGCCCTTATGGTTACCACGGGGGGCTGAGCTTAGACAAAGGTTGATAGACTTTATGACTGCCGAACTTAAGCACAGGGGTTACACTATTGTATCAACCCCTCATATTGGCAATGTTGAATTATACAAAATATCGGGGCATTATGAAAAATACGGGTCTGACTCATTTCAGCCTATGAATACTCCGCAGGAAGGAGAACAATTTATGCTTAAACCCATGAACTGCCCGCATCATTGTGAGATATTTAATGCTACTTCACATTCCTACAAGGACCTGCCTGTTCGCATGGCCGAATTTGGTACTGTGTACAGGTATGAGCAACACGGGGAACTTCATGGCCTGACAAGAGTAAGGAGTTTCACACAGGATGATGCTCATCATTTTTGTGAACCTGACCAGATGAAGGAAGAGTTCAAAAAAATCATTGACCTTGTACAATGGGTCTTCAAATCACTCAACTTCAATGACTATACAGCACAGATATCATTACGCGATGCATCCAACAAAGAAAAATATATAGGAAACGACGAGAACTGGGAGAAAGCTCAGAAGGCTATAATTGAAGCTGCCGGTGAGAAAGAACTGGATACAACCTTGGTAGAAGGTGAAGCAGCATTTTACGGACCAAAACTAGATTTCATGGTTAGAGATGCCATTGGCCGTGAATGGCAGCTGGGGACAATTCAGGTAGATTATAACCTGCCGGAACGTTTCGACATGTCTTATATTGGCGCAGATAGTCAAAAACACAGGCCTGTTCTATTACACAGGGCAATATTCGGAAGCCTTGAAAGGTTTGTTGCTGTACTGATAGAAAGTACGGCAGGCAAATTCCCCCTCTGGCTGAGCCCCGACCAGGTTATTATACTGCCAATCAGTGAAAAATACCATGATTATTCAAAAAAAGTTTTAAATTTCTTAAATAATTCCGATATTCGCACACTGATCGACGAACGTAATGAAAAGATAGGTAAGAAGATAAGGGATAACGAGTTAAAGAGGATCCCATATCTTCTTATAATAGGTGAGAAGGAAGAAAAATCTTCTACCGTATCTGTCAGAAGGCAGGGTGAAGGTGATCTGGGAATAATGAAACTGGAAGATTTTGTTGATTTTATAAGGGAACAGGTTAAAAACGAATTAAAATAGTAGAAAAAAAATAATATCTGCAAAATTAAAATATAAGGAGGAACAAACCATAGCAGTACCAAAAAGAAACATGCCACCCAGAAGACGCGATGACAGAATGCCTCACAGGATAAATAATCGCATTACTGCCAAAGTAGTAAGGGTTGTGGGAGATAATGTTGAACCACAGGTAATGTCAATAGGTGAAGCTATCAGGCTTGCTGACGAGATGGAACTCGATCTGGTTGAGATATCTCCAAAGGCTGATCCACCTGTTTGTAAGATAGTTGATTATCAGAAGTTTCTTTATCAGCAGAAAAAGAAACAGAAAGAAATGAAGGCTAAAACCAGTAAAGTGGTGGTTAAGGAAATAAGATTCGGCCCAAATACTGATGATCATGACTATAACTTTAAGTTGAAACATGCTATCAAGTTCCTTGAAGATGGCGCTAAATTAAAAGCATACGTGTTCTTTAAAGGACGATCAATATTATTCAAGGAGAAAGGTGAAATACTCCTCCTCAGACTGGCTCAGGACCTCGAAGAATATGGTGTAGTTGAGCAAATGCCCAAACTGGAGGGAAAGAGGATGACAATAACCTTTTCTCCAAAAAAGAAAAAATAGGTTCTTTCAAATTATATAAAAACTGTACGAAATGCCAAAAATGAAAACCAATCCCGGTGCAAAAAAAAGATTTTCTTTTACCGGATCGGGAAAGATAAAGCGTAAGCATGCGTACAAAAGCCATATTCTCACTAAGAAATCAACCAAACGGAAGAGGAATCTTACCTATTCCGGCCTGGTTGACAAAGCAGATGAGAAGAATGTTAAAATTCTACTGGCTAAGAAGTAATGTATACGCTGGAGAGAGAGAATTAAATGAGTATTAACAGAATGTGTAGCCCTGTAAGACTCCATGAACATGGAGCGCTCACATTCAATAAATTGAAGAATTATGCCAAGATCAACTAATTCAGTTGCTTCAAGAAACAGAAGGAAAAAAGTACTGAAGCAAACCAAAGGTCAATTCGGTCGCAGAAAAAATGTTTATACGGTTGCTGTAAACGCACTTGAAAAAGGAATGCAGTACTCGTACCGCGACAGGAAAAAGAAAAAAGGTAATTTCAGATCACTGTGGATTCAGAGAATCAATGCCGCAACAAGACAATATGATATGAGCTATTCAGAATTCATGGGTAAGATTAATAAAAAAGGAATTGCATTGAACAGGAAAACACTTGCTGACCTGGCAATGAACCATCCTGATGCCTTTAAAGCAATTGTCGAGAAAGTAAAATAATTTATTAACATATTTTGAAAGAACCTGAAAAGGGCGTCCTTGTTAAACATGGACGCCCTTTTTATTACCTCAAATTCTTATTTACTTATAATTATTATACTGCCATAATGTCTTGTTGATTTAAATTATATCGGTCATTGTGTCATGCTGCAAGTTTTGTAATCCTGTACTAATTTACATGACTGGTATTTTAATATACTGATTTTTAAATAGTTATTTATTTGCCCTCGAATCTGGCCTTATACGATGGCACAGGATTTGAAAAATAGGTGGTAAATTGTATAACTTAAACAATGGAGGATAAAACAATGACAATAGCAAGATTTCCTTTTTTACCATCATCAGTGCTTGACCGTTTCTGGGACGATGAATTGATGAACAGGGCAAACTCTAATTATTCATCTACCAATACCAGTTTGCCGGCAGTGAATATTAAAGAGAGTGATGATGATTTCATGATCGAAGTGGCAGCACCGGGAATGAAAAAAGAAGATTTCTCAATTAACTACGATAATGGCCGTCTGACTATTTCTTCTGAGAAAGAAGAAGAAAATGTCGATGAGAATTATAATCGCAGGGAATTCAGTTACCAGTCTTTCTGCAGGAGTTTTAAGGTGGCCGATAATGTAATCGACAACCAGAAAATCAAGGCAAAATACGAAGGTGGCATTCTGTGTATCACTCTGCCAAAAAGAGAAGAGATTAAGCCAAAACCTGCAAAGCAGATCACAATTAGCTAAGGGGAAGATAAATAGGTGTGACAAATGATTGCTGCAGGATGTAAATGATCAACTTGCAGCAATCGGTATTAAATAATAAGTAATATGCAATTCGATAAGTTTACCATAAAATCACAGGAATCGATCCAGAGGGCACAGCAACTGGCTATGGAAAATGAACATCAGGCCATTGAATGCGGACATCTGTTGAAAGGAATAATGGAGACTGATGATAATATACTTCCATATGTATTTAAAAAACTATCAATAAATGCCCAGGTACTCAACAGTGCCCTTGAAAGTATATTAAGCTCTTACCCAAAAGTAAGCGGAGGCCAGGTATACCTTTCTGATTCAGCAAACAGGGCACTGGTATCCGCACGCAGAGAAGCAGAAGGATCAGGTGATGAATATGTATCTCTTGAACATATACTTATTGGTTTGCTTAATACTTCTGATGATGTTTCAACTCTCCTGAAAGACAGCGGTCTCAATACCAAAGATCTTAAATCAATAATGAAAGAATTGCGTAAAGGCGGTAATGTTAACAGTCAGAATGCCGAGGAAACATACAATGCACTTGGTAAATATGCGATAAACCTCAATGAAAGGGCCAGGAGCGGTAAACTTGACCCTGTAATAGGCCGTGATGATGAAATCAGGAGGGTATTGCAGATACTGGCACGGCGTACCAAGAACAACCCCATACTTGTTGGTGAGCCTGGTGTTGGAAAAACTGCTATAGCCGAAGGAATAGCTTTCAGGATAGTTAATGGTGATGTACCTGATGATCTGCTTCAGAAAAATATTTACTCACTTGATATGGGAGCTCTGATAGCAGGTGCCAAGTATAAGGGGGAATTTGAAGAACGTCTGAAGTCAGTTGTTAAGGAAGTGGTGCATTCAGATGGTAATGTTATACTCTTTATAGATGAAATACATACACTTGTTGGTGCCGGGGCTGGAGGTGAAGGGGCAATGGATGCAGCAAATATCCTTAAACCAGCCCTTTCAAAAGGCGAATTGCGGGCAGTGGGTGCTACCACACTCAATGAATACCAGAAATATTTCGAAAAGGATAAAGCCCTGGAAAGAAGGTTTCAGAAAGTATTTATTGATGAACCGGACGAGGAAGACGCAATATCTATTCTCAGGGGCATAAAGGAACGATATGAAAATTACCATAAAATACGTATCAAGGATGAAGCAATTGTATCGGCTGTACAACTATCTGTAAGGTATATTAATGACCGTTTCCTGCCTGATAAGGCTATTGACCTTATAGATGAGGCAGCTGCTCACCTGAGGATTGAAATGAATTCAAAACCGGAAGAGATAGATGTGCTCGACAGGAAGATACAACAGCTGGAAATTGAAAAAGTAGCCTTCAGCAGGGAGAAAGACAGGGAAAAGGTTGAAAAGATAAAGGAACAGCTGGCAAATCTTGAGGATGAGAGAAAGCAGCTCAACGCATTATGGGAAGAAGAAAAAAATGTTGTTACAGATATACAGAATATAAAACAACAGATAGAAAATTACAGGTACCAGGCCGAGAAGGCTGAAAGGGAATCGAACCTCGGAAAAGTGGCCGAGATAAGGTATGGACTGCTTCCTAAAGCAGAGTTGCAGCTTAAAGAGGCAATTGACAAATTGCAGCATTATGAAAAAGACGGTAAGCGACTGGTAAGAGAGGAAATAACCTCTGAAGATATTGCTGAAATAGTATCAAGATGGACCGGCATACCTGTAACCAGGATGCTGCAGAGCGAAAAAGAAAAGCTGCTCATGATAGAGAAAGAGCTGCATAAGAGGGTAGTAGGACAGGACGAAGCGATAGAAGCCGTCGCTTCCGCAATAAGAAGAAGCCGTACAGGCCTCTCCGATGAAAATCGTCCCGTAGGCTCTTTCCTGTTCCTTGGTACAACCGGCGTGGGTAAAACTGAACTTGCCAGGGCACTGGCCGAATATCTCTTTAACGATGAATCACTCATGACCCGTATCGATATGAGTGAGTACCAGGAAAGGCATGCTGTCTCACGTCTCGTGGGTGCTCCTCCCGGGTATGTAGGTTATGATGAGGGTGGTCAGCTTACAGAAGCAGTAAGGAGAAAACCATACTCAGTAATACTGCTGGACGAGATCGAAAAAGCCCACCCTGACACCTTCAATATTTTACTTCAGGTACTCGAGGATGGAAGACTGACTGATAATAAAGGCAGGGTAGCTAATTTCAAAAATACAATAGTCATAATGACCTCTAACCTTGGATCAGAACTGATAAGGGAAAATTTTGAGGATTATAATGAAGCCAATGCAGAGCAGATAATCGAAAAAACCAGGAACCAGGTATTTGAAATATTGAAAAAGAGCGTACGCCCTGAGTTCCTGAACAGGATAGATGAACTCATTATGTTCAAACCATTGACAAGGGCAGATATTAGAGGTATTATCGATATTCAGCTTCACAGGCTCGAAAAAACACTGAAAAAACAGGATATAGGGTTTAATATCACGGATAGCTGTATCAGCTACCTCCAGGATAAAGGTTTTAATGTACAGTTCGGAGCAAGGCCACTTAAACGCCTTATTCAGAAAGAAATAATTGATAAAATATCACTAGCTATACTGAAAGGAGATATTGATCAGGGGAATTCTGATATTATTATCGACAGTGATGGAAAAGAAACGTTTATTAAGAAAGGCTAAGGCTAAGGCTAAGGCTAAGGATAAGGCTAAGGATAAGGAAAGAGAGATGAGAGATGAGAGGTGCAAGGTTTTGCGCCTTTTCTTATTCATCACGGAGGACATAGAGAAACAGGAACACTGTGCCTGAACCCTGAACCCTGAGCCCTGTGCACAGCTTATACACTTACTTTGCTCCCTTAAACATCCTTCTGAACCTTATTTTTTTAAGTCCGCTGGCCTCCTTATCAATTGACAGCCATATGAACTTTGGCTGACCAACTATATGATCTTCCGGAACAAATCCCCAGTAGCGTGAATCAGCGGAATTATGACGGTTATCCCCCATCATCCAGTAATAATCCATCTTAAAGGTGTAACTGTCAGTCTCTGTACCGTTAATCAGAATCCTGTTGCCGTCAATCTCAAGGTCATTACCTTCGTATACATCAATAATCCTTTCATAAATGGATATATTATTTGAATCAAGCTTTACAGTAGCACCCTCTTCAGGTAGCCAGAGCGGACCAAAATAGTCTTCGTTCCATGGGTAGTACGGGTTATGAGGAAATATAACCACTCCATACTCCCCTTCCCTCCTGAGGTCTTTTCTGACTTCAACAACATTCCTGAATTTGCTGATCTGTTCAGCATTGGATTTTGTAAGAGGCATAATGTACATTGTTCCTGATACCATGTTCTGGTCCGATTCATATATATCAAGTCGCTCAAATGCCTTGGGATTGATCCTGGTACCATCGGTACGCACCCAGTAATTCCATTGCTGCGTTTCCAATTGTTCCTCCTTCTCATTATTTACGTAAAGTATTCCCCCCTTGATCAAGATCGTATCGCCGGGCAGTCCCACGCATCTTTTAACATAGTTTTCACGTCTGTCAACAGGCCTGTAAATAATATCATTATTTTTCCATATCTCTTCACGTGTCCGCGCCAGATATAATTCCTTTGATACTTTACTGCTACCTATATATTCATCATAGCTCTGAAGGCTCCGTGCTTCGGACCTCAGTATCTCATCGTAGGCTGTCGCCTGGTTCTCAAGCATTACAGTATCGCCGGCGGGGAAGTTAAAAACAACAACATCGTATCTTTCTATTTTGCCAAAGCCTTTAAGCCTTTTATAAGGTGCTATAATAAGGTTTGACCACGATTTGGTCTTGATTATAGGTATTGTATGCTGAGTAAAAGGGAAAGCTATGGGGGTATTGGGCAGTCTGGGCCCATAAGCCACCTTGCTCACAAAGAGGTGATCTCCCACCCTCAGTGATTTTTCCATTGAGGGAGTTGGTATCCTGTAGTTCTGGAACAGGAAAATATTAATAAGGGTTACAGCGATAACGGCAAAGATCAAAGCATCAAGCCATTCAATAAAAGTGCTGTTTGGCCCTTCCCTTTTTTTCCAGAATGCCCAGTTGACTTTTTTTGTAATATAAATATCAAAGATAATGGCAAGGCCAAACAACAGCCAGTAGTTACCTACCCATACAACCCACAAAATATATATGATTGCAACAACTGCAAACTTGAAATACCTGTTTTTGACAATATCCAGCATGGTTATATTCATTATTTAAGTGGCAAAAGTAATGTTTTAATTTAAAAACCCAGTAAATCAGTCATGGTAAAAACACCCTGTCTTTCATGAATGAATTCCGCCGCAAAAACCGCACCAAGTGCGAGACCCTGTCTGTTATGTGCCTTATGCTCAAGGATTATGGTATCAATATCTGAATTCCATTCTATCCTGTGAGTTCCTGTCACCTGCCCTTTTCGTAACGATTTTATCCCTATTCTGTCTTTTGCTGACGGTTCATCAGGATGCCATGATTTAAACCTGCCGCATTCACTGATAATATCTTCTGCCAGACTTATTGCAGTACCACTGGGAGCATCTTTCTTCATAATATGATGTATTTCTTCAAGCTTTACATCATAACCGGGTAAACCGTTCATAATGCCTGCAAGTCTCTTACTAAGGTTAAAGAGTATATTTACACCTATACTGAAATTAGAGGCATAAATAAAACTTCCCTCTTTTGATTTAACAAGGTCCTTAATAATGGGTAACCGGTCTGTCCAGCCTGTTGTACCCGAAACAACAGGAATACCTTTGTTGATACACCTGCTGATATTTTCAAATGCGGTATCTGGTGTGGTGAATTCCACAGCAACATCTGATTTGCCAAACAGCTCAGAATCGAAATCATCAGTATTATCCCTGTCAATCCTGAGAATAACCTTATGCCCCCTAGCAATTGCCATTTTCTCCACCTCTTTCCCCATTTTCCCATAGCCAATTATTGTGATATTCATAACCCGTATTTTTGGACTAAAATACCCGTTTTTTTTAAGTATTGATAAATATTGACCGGAAACATTAATTACTAACTTTAGGGCTTAAATAAAAGAATACATCAGAATGAGACCAGTAACCAGTACCCTGATTACAATAATCCTGTTTTCATTACCATTATCGAATGCTTACAGTCAGAAAACTGACCCATACCATCTTGCTTCCGGTGGATTTGGCAAGGTAATCGATACAAGCCCCGGTATTTCAGTATGGTGGTGTGAAGGGGCATATAAGGTTATGCGTGATACGCCGTTACCGTCAGTTCAGGGAGATACCATTGTTCTCTGGTCAGCACGAAATGAATATGAACCGTTCCAGGTAGTAATTAAACCGGCATCAAGGGTTGAAAATTGCAGGGTAAGTGTAACGGATCTTACTTCGGATAATAATATAATAGATAAACAGGCAATAAGCATAAGGAAAGTTGAATACGTACATGTCACAAAACCAACCGACAGTTACGGTTATCCAGGTTACTGGCCCGATCCACTCCCCCAGGTAAATGGACCGGTCGCAGCATTCGGTGGGGAGAATACCACTTTCTGGATCACCGTTTATGTACCGGAAGAATCGCCTGCAGGAACATATACGGGGATGATCAGTATAGGTAATTCAGACTGGAGAAAGGATATACCCGTTAAACTGACCGTCTGGGATTTCACACTTCCCGCTGTGCCCAGTTTACGTTCAGGTTTCGGCCTCAGTGTGGACAACATTTCAAAATATCACAATCTGAAATCGGTGGCAGATATCAGGGAAACATTCGACCTTTACATGAAAGCTTTCAGGGACTATAAGATAGCTCCCTACGATCCCTTCTATCTCTATCCTGTAAAAGAAAAAGTGACAGGACTGGAATGGGTAGGTGGAATATTTGATTTTGATAATTCCTATAATGGAGAATATTCACTGATGATAGAAGATGATAACCCGGCAGGTACTCCATCTGCCAG
>Ga0315537_1004204_pt1 | contig 10527 bp, 10 predicted proteins | sample SalMarSW160270MG_FD_203091 | JGI IMG/M metagenome (GOLD analysis project Ga0315537, IMG submission 203091) | Salt marsh sediment microbial communities from the Plum Island Ecosystem LTER, Massachusetts, United States - Salt Marsh Sediment SW1602-70 ... | reverse complement strand
GATATCACATAATTCATCAACAGAGGTATTATCTGTAATTGATATGCCCCCCATATGTTGTTGAATCTCATAGCAAACTTCATGTGTGAGTTTAGCTAAATAGTATTTACCCTGAGAAGAAATAGATGCAACCCATTTTTCTGCCTCTTTAGAAGGCTTTTCGGCAAATAAGATTCTCTCATCGTATACAGTTGCGGCTTGTAGAGCTAAAGCGGTCGCAGCATTTGTTTTTGTTAATAAATCTGCCAATCCATATCCGACACCTTGATATCTGATCACAGGTTTACCAAATTGTTTCCTTAAATTGGTATAAATAATGCCATATATTAGCCCAGACCAGCAAATTCCTACTCCACTTCCCATTATTGACAGTCTCTCAGGAACTAATCCTTCAAAAAGTCTTTTATATCCAAGTCCATCATCTGCAAGTACATAATCTCGAGGTACTAAAACATTATCTAATATAGTATGTGCAATTTGGACTCGCGGTACTGAATTAATTTTTAATCGTTCGGTTTTTACACCAAATTCACGAGCAATGATAGCTTGCACCATTGTGTCTCTTGGATTTCCTTCATCATACACACCATAACATGCAAAATAATCAGCAACCGCACCATTGGTGGTATAAACTTTCTCTCCGTTAAATATGACGCCCTCATCGGTTTTTGTACATTTAGTTGTCAGATTAACAGCATCAGAACCCCTCTCAGGTTCAGTAATGCCTATACAGCCAATTTTTTGCCCAGATAAAAGCTCATCTTGCACTTTTAAAGGGATATCAGAACCGCCTCCATGTTCATAATAATGAAAAGTAGGATTTCCGCATAATATTCCGGTTGCTAATCGTGCAAGTTCCAATTGAGGGTCTAACAACGAGAGATGAGCGCCTAATAATATTTCTTTTTTCATTCCATAAGGTTTGAAGTCTTTCCATGGGTTTATTCGTTGTATATAACCATGCTTTCCAAGTTCTGGAAGTAGCCCATAGACGTCTTTTGATTTATCGATTTTTGGATGGAAATCTAAGCAAAATTCTTGAAGTTTATTACAATATTCTTGTTCTTCGTTATTTAGCATTGGAAAAACATTATCATTAAAGATTTTGAAGACATTTTTTAATGACATCTTTTCGAGAATTTGATCATTAATAATTTTCTCTTGAAACATTTTCACATCAATTTTATAAGTATTTTTTAAAAATTGAAAGAATTAATATTAATTAATCTAAATTTTTTATTACAATTAAATCTTTGAGATTAAAAAGGTATTAGAAAGAAGTTAAGAGCAATTATCTTAAGCATAATTTTCTTTTATATAATTTTGAACTCTTTTTATTTCATCTAAGTGAGTCTCTACATTTCCAAATATATAAAATCTAACCTCTGGACCTGTTCCACTTGGTCTAAAATAAAGAGTTGAGTCGTTACTTCTCAATTGATAAATGTCAATCATACCATTGTTATCTGATAATGCTTGGACGTCATAATCCTTACCACCAACACTAATTTGTTTTCCATCATTTTTTTCAAAATTTTTCATAATTCTAACTTTTTCTTCATCATTAGCAGGTATGGTACGGTTTATCCCTTTTATTGACCAGTCGATTGATTCAGAAATGACATATCCTCTGCAGATAAGTTCGGTTATTAATACTAAAGCAGGAACAGGATATTTATCCGCAATAACGGTAAATTCAGTACTAAAATTATAATCACCAGTTCGCTTATTTTTGGAGACATCCAAAATATTAAGGGTGTGACCTCCACTTTCTTCCCAGTAAACCATTAAGAAAGATTGTTTTTCTAGATTTTTATTTTCCATTAATTTTATTAATTGTTGCCTGAGAGGGCCGGGTTTATTAATTTTAATTAAATTTTTATTCTCATCTTCAAAATATAAGATTGCGGTATCAACTTTAGATTTATCTACTTCAATTCCAAGAAGAAAATACAAAATTATTCCTAAATGTTTATATCCAACCCCTGTTAGGATATTTAAAAAACTAGTATGGTCACCTCTCAAATCACTTGGAATTGTCCTTACATTTAAAATTTTTTTATTAAACTCCTTTGCTAAAATGTTGTGCATCGCAGAATAGACTTCATTTGGTATATAAGTAAAATATTCTCCATTTTGTTTAATATACAATACAATTCTATCTCTATCAGCATCTAATAACAATGCAATATTTGAATTCGCTTGGGTCATTATATTTTGTAGCTTTGGTTCTTGTATATATTTTAATGGATTAGGAGGATTAACTTCCTCGTCAACGACTGTAAGATTAGCGCCATAATACTTAAATAGATTTACAATGCCTCTAGCTTTACCTAAATAAGGCCAAATTACTATATTCTTACCTTTTATACTCTTTATTTCTATTACTTTTGATAATAAGTTAATTACATAATCATTATTTTTCTGTTCTGCTTCTATAAGGAGGGGCGTGAAGTCTGATTTAAATTGAATTTCATTCACTTCAAGTGCTTTTTTCGAAATATCCTTAAAAATATCTCCTGACATAGGGATTGGGTAATCTATATATAGCTTTATACCGTTCCAGGATAAATCATTGTGACTTGCAGTTAAAACAATAATTAAATTTATGTCCTCATATAATGCGATTGATGCTGCTCCATAGGGAGAGGAAATCTTTGATTCTCCCGGGTTATCTTTTTGGTAATAGATCTCATATCCATCATATGCAAATATTTCAGAACTATATTGGAGTAATAGATCTTTAGTTGGTCGGTCATCAGTAAAAATTAGAATTTTTAAGTTTTGATTATTTTTCATTTCCTTGAATTTTCTACTGATTGCTTTAAACATTCTAAGAAATAGAAAGAGCTTTCTATTCGTCAAAACATATTTTTCTTTCTCATCTGGGATTTTAATGTCAAGAAGTTGAATTCGTAATCCTGAGGTAGGAGCGACAATTGGGTTGACAATTTCCTTTTCTTCTTCCGTTAATTCGGGTAATTTTAAAATTTTTATTCCTTCTTCCTTCTGTTCGAATTTAATATCCTCTTTTTCAAAATCAATCAAATTACACACCTAAAACAGATTGAAATTATTTTTTTATTTATATTAAAAATTTATGAAATTTTTTTAATAGCTTCTTTCAAAATTGCTAAAATTTTCTCTCGATACATAGGTTCAATCGCAATCATACCATAAGTCTTAATAACACGGCTTTCGCTGGAGATGATTTTTTCACAAAATTCTGGCGTAAGCCTATTTGGTAAATCTTGTTTGTTCGCAATGCCTATGACTAATTTATCATGATAAAATTTATCTAAAATATCATGGATTATTTCTTTTGAATTCTTAATCCCCTCAAATGTAGAATCTGTAACCAGTAATGTAATATCAGTTCCCTGTAAAAGACTTTTCCATAAAGATCTGAATTGAGCTTGCCCTGCAAAATCCCAAAGAGTTATAGATCTTTCAAATTCATCGCCATCATAAGCAGCAATATCAGCTGTAATTGTAGGAACATATTCAAGGTCAACATTCTTTCCACAGATTAATTTTGTTAATGTAGTTTTCCCAACGCCCCCAAATCCTATAATCGATACTTTAATAGCACCTAAAATAATATTATCTAATTCATGTTCAAATTCAGTAAAAAGACTACGATTTCCTCCCCAACTTTCATTCTCAAGAATTTTCCCATACTTATCATTAAATTTTGTTCTTATACTTAATATCTTAGAATTCACAACCGAATCATCGTCATCTAAATCTGTACATACAACAATGATAATTACATCAATGATCGTATAATAATATTTGAAGTCTTCTGTTTGTGTACTTTTAATATCACTTTGACTGATTTCTTTCATAAATCCAGAAAAGGCACTTAAGAATCCCGCTAACAAATCTCTATCAACATCAGAACTTCCATAATTTCTGAATAACAGTGATTTACCGTCTTTAGTTAATATATTTATATATTGAATCATTTTGAGGATAAATCTTATTTCACTATTACTGAATATTTACTATAAAAAATAAAATTAACATAAATTTTTGTTTTTAAGAGGAACGAATGCAAAAAAATTTATATAGAGATTTTTAGAAAAAAGAAATTTATAATATTTTTTATTCTTAAGAAATTTTTTATAAGAGCATTATGATTAATTAAATAAGAATTTTATATGAAAAATAATTATTGAAAGAAAAAGATCTTTCTGGCTAGAGCGATCTCTTCATAATCATAATAAAAAGAGGAAAATCAATGGAAGATAAAGAGGATTTAGGTAAAGAGAATACAGTCAAATTCATCAAAGAAGCTAATGAAAAAATTAACAAATTTGCTTCAATTCTCGAAAAATTTGGACTTGATATTATAACTAAGATGGGACAAACCAATTTAAAAATCAATATGCTAACTGACAAAATCAACGAGTTAAGTAAAGCAACACTCGATATTAAATCTTTAACGCCTCAATTAAAAAATGTTATTGAAAATCAAAAAATCTTAGAAGCAGAACTTGATTTAATTAGGTCTTTGATTCAAAGATCAGAGATATCACTTCACTCAAAAGAAGATAAACGTGGAGAAGTAGATCGGGACGCATCTGCAACTGATAAAAAAGAATCAATTATTGAACAATTCAATACTCTAAAAAATGAAATTGATGATATTAAGGAACCTGAAGTGGTTATTGGACAACTCGAGAATATAAAAGAAGATATATTTATCTTTAAAGGAGGTCATAGAATTCTATATGAAATCTCACAATTTGGAAAGATGTTAATTGGTCAAGAAGATCTCTCCGATGATATCAAAGATTCATTAAAAGAAAAGATCGTATTTTGGATAAATAAACTCTAACATCATATAAATCAAAATTTAAGTATATATCCTTAAGAGTCATTTTTATAATAGCCATCTTTTAAAAGCGAATTAACACTTTTAGAGAGAATTAAGGAGAAGTAGTATTATAAAAAAAGTAGATGAAATCAATGGAATAATAGTTTCTCTTTATTCTCTCTTCTGAAAAGAGGTAAATAGTGATCAAATTTGTTATTGAATTTTAAATTACTATATATTTAAATCCTACGGTTTAAGAGATTAAAACAAAAATTAATAATGATATAGAAGTAGATTGTGAAAAATGTACTTATTCTTCCAATTTTGAACGTAAGGTAAGTTTAGCCATCTTCTCAAAAATTAATTTAACATTTTTTCCTGTTAATGCCGAAGTCTCGAAAAATGGCGCATCAATTTTTTCACTTAGATGCTCTGCCATGGGTAATATGATCTTTCGCTCTTCATTCAAATCTATTTTATTACCAATTAAAAGACGTGGAATTCCCGAAAGTCCATATTTAACTGCGGTTGAAAACCAATTATTTATATTTGAGAAAGAGCTTGAGCGAGTTAAATCATAAACTAACATCATTCCATCAGCACCGTTGAAATATGGCCGATGTAACATATAGAATTGAGGTTGACCAGCTATATCCCAAATCATTAGATTAATTTTTATATCCTTACCCATATCGTCCTTTATTGTGACTGGTTCTTTCGTGATGTTAACACCTACGGTTGGTATATACTCATAATTAAATTTTTCACCACAGAAATTTGTTAAAAGGCTGGTTTTACCAACTGCGGGGTCTCCGATCACGATTATCTTAAAGATCATCTCTGTACGCCCATGAAACACTAATTGTCCTTCTTTCTTATCATCTGTCATGATTTTTCTCAAGTATCTTTTTGAAATTTTTCAATTTTTAATTAATTAATTAATGAGTTTCGAATATAAAAATTTTAATCATTCTATTCTAAGTTGAATTCGTTTTTTTATTTCAAATCTTGAAGTTTTATTTTGTTCACGGGAGATAAAAAAAATTTCACTCAAAAAAAATTTAATTATTTTCCATCTATCCTCAAAATTTTTAGTAATCTCTAAGAGATTATTTTTACCCTTAATTTGACCTACACTTAAATGCGGGTTAAAGCCATTTTTATAATTATTCATATCGTTACAGTCTGGTATTAGTTTAAGAATTTTAGCTTGTAAATCTTGAATTTTATCAAATGGCTCTGGTTTAAGCCATATTGTAAAAATTTGATGTCCATGGTTAAAGTAGTGAAAATCTTGAAGAGTGACTTCAAATGCGAGAATTTTTTTACATGTTTCTGAAAATTTCTTTTCAAGTGCCATATATTCATTTTCAGGTCTGAATGGATAGAGTAAAGTTATGTGAGGCATCCATCTATTAACATTTCGGTCATAAATTTTGCGGATTTCTTGAATTGGTGCCCAACTTTTTTGTGGAGGGATAATAACAACCGCAGATGTGTAAACTTTATTCATCATTCTTACAAAAAAAATAAATTATGTCTCATCTCATAAAATACTAAATTTTAATTTTCTTAAATTTTATTTTTTAACTAATGAAGATAAAACAAAGACATTTCATACGAAAATCCGAATTGAAACCCTTGAAAGACGAAATCTTAAAGCAATACGATGAAAAATTCGTTAATCAAATATTTCCTAAAAAAAGTAATGTTGAACTCATTCAAACAGAAGCAGGAGATATATTATATGCAATAAACAATGTATTAAAACTTTTTAAATCAAAAGAGGGGTATATTCCCGTTTTAACGTTATTATTGGACAATCAAATAGAGTTGAAGACTATAGTTGTTGATTTTGGTGCTATTCGATATGTAGCAAATGGTGCTGATGTAATGCGTCCTGGTATTACCAAAATAGATCCTTCAATTAAGAAAGGAGATATTGTAGCTATTATAGAAGAAACCAAAAATAGAGCGTTGGCTGTTGGAAAAGCAATATTTGATGCTTCTGAAATGGAAGAAAAAAGTTCTGGAAAAGTTGTACAGAATATTCATACAATCCAAGATTCTATTTGGGAATTCGAAAAGCAGTTTAAATAAATTCTGCCTGTAATATTGAGTTAAGTAGAGCTTTTTCTGATTCTATTAATTGATTAATTGGGTAACTTTCTTGTTCATAAGAATCTAATAGATCTCCACACTCTTTAAACTTGCACAAGTTAATTATAATTTTTAAACCTTCCTCTATAATCTCTTTATCAACAAATTCATCTGAAGCGTGCATTAACTTAATTATCGAGTGAGCTTTCCATAATTCATTCTCATAAATTTGGTTATCTATACCTAGAAATTCTTCGAAAATTTCCGTGAAAAACTCTACGTCAGCAATCATTTTTAACTTATACCACCTCATCCCTTACGTGCTGAAAAATACACATTTCTCCCTTCGTACGGCAATAATATATTTATCTATTAATATATTTTAATCCAATCGTTTCCAGTATTTTACGTTATGATAATACTAAAATTATACGATTGGTTTAAAATAGACTAAATGGATCGTTTTATTTTCGAAATTGTTAAGTTTATTTTATTTTTTTTCAATTTTGTACTATTCATCTAACTACTTTGAATATTAGTAATTAGAATTATCCGAAATTATAAGATTAATCTAATAAACATACAATTAAAACTCAAATAATATCTACGTATCTTTATATAGTTTATATTAAATCGTGAGTTAAAGATCTTATGAGTGAACAAGAATTTATTCTATATGAAGTGAAAGGGCGTATTGCTACAATTACAATAAACAGACCAAATAAGGCGAATGCGTGCAATATTCCTATGTTAAAATTAATATATGAAAGTTTAATTAGTGCTGACAGAGATGAGAACGTTAAGTGTATTTTGATTAAGAGTACGGGACAAAGATTTTTCTCAGCAGGGTATGATCTTAAAGAAATACAAGGTTCTCCCGAAAAAGTAGTACAAATAACTGAATGGGGTAGAAAGGTCAATGAGACTATTGTTCTTATGAAAAAACTAGTAATTACACAGATTCAAGGCATTGCTATAGGTTTTGGAGTAATGGTGATTATGGCTTCTGATTTAAGGATTTTTGCTGATAGACCTATTGATGAATTATATTTGAGATTACCAGAACTCGCAATTTCAGCTTTTCCTCAGACTGGAGCAACTCTTTTACCCTTATTGAGTCTTGGGTTGACCTACGCTAGGAATTTACTTTTTACAACCGATAAGTTTGGGGTGAAAGAGTTAATGAACATCAATTTTCCAACAAAGATTTTTCCACTCGATCAACTTGAAACTGAAACTCTCAATTTTGTGAAACAAATAGTCAAATATCAGACTGAATTCATCTTTTTTACAAAAACTATGTTAACAATTATGAATAAAGCCTACATAAAATCATGCTTTGATTTAGAAGATGAGTGTGGAAAAGCCGCTTATGACCCAAAGAAGAAAATCATGAAAGAACTCGACGAATTTATTAAGGGATTACATGAAAAATATCCCTAATCTTTTTTTTTAATAAAAATTTCCAATTGAAATTTTATTTAAACAACCCCAAGTAAAAATAATTTAGTAAATAGTTCTGGGCTTTTTACTTAATGATTTATAAGTGTTTTTGGAAACTATGTTTCTTGTGGAGTATAAAGTTAAAGTCTTATAATATGTAGGTGATATGTTCCTTGGATATTACTTTATATTATTAATCGACTTTAATTTTATGTTATGTAGGACTTATGTCGATGGTCATAACGAGTATATTGATAAACATATCTCGATGACTCATCATAATTAAAAAAAAGAGGTTGTGTGTGGAAAAATGAGCATGTATAGGTCATATTTATTGAAAAATAATTTCTGGGCGAAAAAAGGCAATGAAAAAATTCCTGATGCAGAAAAAGTATTTATAAAACATTCTGAGGGCGTAGGAGGAATATATGCAATTATTGAAAACGATAAAAAAGGAGTTAAGATTATAAATGATGGTAGGGAATTTTTCTTTAACAATTTTGATAAACTTGATACTTTTTTAACTCGTCTTCAACAACGAAAAGATGACTTTATGAAAATACTTAGAAGAAAGGATATTTCGCAGAAATTACGAATGTTAGATATATAAATTTTTTTAATTAATTTCTACTTTTTTAATTAATATAGAATAATGTTAATTTAGGTTACATTATATTAAGATTTATAAATCGGTTGAAGTCCTGATTGAAAATGTCTCAGACGTAAATCTGCGCCTCGAGAAATTCTAACTTTAGGAATTTTTTCTTTATTATGATAAAGTTCAGTAATTGCTGCTACAGCATAATCTATATGCGAAGCATTATATACATTTCGAGGTATTGCAAAACGGACTAAATTCAAAATCCCTTTTCGTTGTTCGGGTGTTTTCTTATCCCACTCAAAAGCGAAAGGGCCTAATTCAACAGCTCGTATACCAAAGTGTTTTAAAAGTTCGATAGTAAATCCAACACCACCAAAATCTTCGATTTTCATATCTGTTCCCTCAAAAAATTTGTCCATATTAAGGTATACAGCATGACCACCAGCGGGAAGAATGACAGGAATACCATTCTTTGCGAGCTTTCGTGCAAATTCTCTTACTTGATATTCTCGTTCATTTAAGTAAGGTTGTTTTATAACTTCATAAAGCCCTGCAGCTAAAGCCATTATATCTCGACCACTCATTCCACCGTATGAATCATTTCCGAAAGTTAATATCTGTCTTTCTTTCAGTCTAATTCCAATATCTTCATTTATGGAAAATTTTTTATGAAAAACACCTTTATCTCTAAAGAAAAGTCCGCCACCCATGTTAGCTAGGCCATCTTTCTTGAAACTTATAGTAAAACCATCAACATAAGAAAACATTTCTTGTACAATACTTTGGATTGAGTGATTTTTATATCCTTCTTCAAATTCTTTTATAAAATTAGCATTTTCACTGAAGCGACAGGCATCGAAGAAAAAAGGAAGATTATATTTTTTAGCGATTTTATAAACCGATTTTATATTTTTCATTGAGACTGGTTGACCAGCCGCTATATTGTTTGTAATTGTAACATAAATTAATGGAATTGATTCGACATTCTTATCTTGAATTAGGTTCTCCAGTCCTTCAAGATCCATATTACCTTTAAAGGGATTTCTTTTATCCATTTCATCATAAGGAAAATCTTTCATAAGATTTGCTGAAAACAAATTTATAGCTTGGATGCCATTTGATACTATATTGGCTTCAGTAGTATCAAAATGTCCATTATTTGGGATATAATAAGTAATATTTTTATTTTCTTTTAAGAGGGGAGCTATTGTTGAGAATAGTAAATGTTCCGCACAACGTCCTTGTGGAACAATGAAAGCATTAGGACGGGTTAATTGATGAATACCTCCATTTACAAAACCTCCCTCATATGAAGTTATGTAAAGCTCATCAATGAGTTTTTTTACGTTTGTTTCTCCAGTAAGAATTAAATCTATAGATCTTTTTGGATTATCACCTCGCTCAAATGTGTCTCGAACAGCTTCTAAAAGAACGTAATAACCCTTATTGCGAGCATAAGATTCATCCCCATGAAATAAAGCAGCCCATTGATAATCTGTCATTGTTCCAGAGCCCGAATCAGATAAAAAATCTACAAAAGTTAAATCTGCTGGAAAAGAAA
>Ga0315537_1004203_pt1 | contig 10528 bp, 11 predicted proteins | sample SalMarSW160270MG_FD_203091 | JGI IMG/M metagenome (GOLD analysis project Ga0315537, IMG submission 203091) | Salt marsh sediment microbial communities from the Plum Island Ecosystem LTER, Massachusetts, United States - Salt Marsh Sediment SW1602-70 ... | reverse complement strand
CTTACTTTCTGATATCTGGCCGATGTTATACACCAAACCCGTACGGTTGACCGACCCCGCCGCCTTTGCCGCAAATTCATTCCGGTTAGTCTTCGGTGAGCCTCAAATGTGGCAGAAAACCGCGGCTCTTCTCGAATCAGCCGGTGGCAGACCTGTTGCCAGTGTCAGATTGCTTCTGGATTACGGCCAGACCGGTGATTTTGTTGTCACCAGAATCAGAGAAAAGACCAATATCTTCCATCTCACATCGGACCTGTCAATCGACTCATTAACAGCACCACGCGGTCGGCTTGTGCTCAGGGTCAGGGTCTCGCCCGTAGCCGGGGTGCGGGGCCTGTGCGATTTCAATGCAATGCCGGTATTCATACCAGCCAGGTCGCGCACTTTTCTCGAAGACTCAACAAAAATAGAAGACGTGGCTCTTGAGACTCTCGGTTTTACCGTTGAAATGAGCCCGGGTGATTTCTTTCTTATGGGCCCTGCAAACTATCCGAGCAGTACAAACTCTCTTGGCAGTCTTTTCTTCACCACTGCAAAAAACGAGAAAATGCGAGTGTACGCCGTTTTCTGCAGCAATATCACGGATTGAGGGGGTTCCCCAAACAGCATGAGCAAAGCTACCGTAGCCCTGACCAGATGCACAGATTACGACCCCGACAAAATATCCAACTGTCTGAACAGACAATTTGAACTGCTCGGCGGTCTGTCAAGATTCGTCAAATCAGGTGACACCGTTCTTATCAAGCCTAACTTCATAGCTCCCCGGTCGGCGAGCCACGCAACTCAGACACACCCGGTGATAATCATAGAGCTGGCCAGGCTGCTTTTGGACTTCGGCGCCAAGCCCTTTGTGGGAGATTCACCGGCATGGCAAAATGTCTTTGTCTGTGCGAACAAACTAAGACTCGATAAGCCTCTTGAAAAACTCGGCGTACCTGTAAAACAGCTCGATTCGCCCAAAACATGCATTATAGGCGATGACAATCTGAGGGTCAGGCTAAGCAATGTCGCCCTCGAAGCTGATGTGATAATTAATCTGCCGAAGTTCAAATCACACCAGCAGCTTGTCGCAACCTTCGCCGTCAAGAATATGTTCGGCTGCGTTCCCGGCAAGCGCAAGCCTCTGTGGCATTTTCGAAAAGGCGGCGACCAGCGGCAGTTCTGCAAACTTCTAATCGACATTTACCGTTACCTTAACCCGGCACTGACGATTATCGACGCCGTTTCGGCCATGGACGGCCCGGGACCGATTAACGGCAGAACCCGGCCGCTCGGATGGATTATCGGCTCAACTGACCCCGTTGCCTGTGAAACCGTATGCAGCCGGTTGATAAACCTCGACCCGGACTCGCTACCCATTGTCAGAACTGCTAAACAAATCGGCTTTGGTTGTTCAAGCCCGGATACCATCGAAACCGTCGGTGACCTGTTCCTGCAGAATATCTGTACCGATTTTGTGTTCGCAAAACCCATTCCTATCCGTTTCTCACTGCCCCATGTCTGCAAAAGCATCTGCAAACAATTGCTTCTGCTCGCAAGGCACTGACCACCGTTCACCCACACTTCGGCCCAGGCTGATAACTTGTAAGTTGACAGAAGTTATCCGGGCTGTTCGGAGATCATATCTTCCTCCGGAGTTCCTGTTGGGCTTTTTTGTCCCAACGTCCCGTCAGCGTAAATATTCAGCAGCTCGCCGGAAATTGTCAGAATCCCCACAACCTCAGCAAGTTGCCGTTTTCAACGCTGAAATGTTGTCGTCAGGACCTTTAGGGTAATTTCTACTTAGTCTTCCGGCAGGATGCCGACAAGCCGTTCCGCTTCATAGCGAATTAATTCTTCCGGGTCATCAAGAAACTCTTCCACCAAGTCAGGCGCAACATCTGCAAGCAGGTAAATCGCTTGAAGACGAACCTCAGACGGGTTGCCCTCAGCCAATGCCGCCCAAAGCTGGTCTATCTGTAATTGGGGGTCAACAGCATCATCATGCAAACTTCGATATGCGAGCATTTCAATCACACTTTCGATATCGGCAACATCTTTGGTTAACATCTCCATATCAACTTCATCAAGACCGGCATCGTCGTTCAAATTATGCACACCTGGCTCAGTTTCATAGTCGTCGTCTCCTTCTGCCGCGATGATGACCGCTTCTGTTTTCTTGTCGCTGCAATACCGCAAAATATCCTGTGCCTTACGCGCGCGTACCTCCTCTGGAAAAGGCAGCATCTCCCCGTCCTGCCCGTAAATTTCCGCAGTATCAGCATACGCACCTTCAGCGTTAATCTCAATCTGGTCTGACGCCGCATCGTCAGCTACATCAGCCAGCGCTGTTTGCCCGTCTCGACGGTTCGATAAACCGTGTTCGATGTCGGCTCCCGGCAGGTCCTCAGACGTAACGGCGTCATTATATGCAGGACTTGCAGAGTAAGCAGGTTCAGACAAAGGCGTGCTGTCAGGACTGCCGTCTAAGGTCTTTGTGGTAATATCATTTTGCTCATCGGTGACGTCTGCAGCACGTTCATTATTTTCCGCTTCGAAAATACCTTCATCCTGCCCGATGGCAGGGTCCACGGCACATGTATAAGCTCCTGTTGCACGTCGCTCCGCCGCAGCCGGCATCGTAATATCTCTATCTTCCTGCCTGAACGGATGTATCGTCAGCATAGAAAAAGCAATCGCAAAAACGAACATACATATGATAAGGATGAACCGTACGGCTTTCATTGTTTCTCCGGTCAAAAAAACCTATAACTGTGATAGAACTCCGTTTTTTTAATTTTATGCATTAATATGGTACCCATGCATCCTCTACAGGTTTGGGGCGGTCGTAATTCAGCGATTGCACACGCCAGAAATATGTAGTGCCGACCTTGTGACCTTTAACCACCACTTCAAGAATCTCCGCTGACGGATCATTCTTGGGCGGTTTGACGGTCAGTTTCTTCTTGCGTTTGCCTGTGCTCAGGTCATAAATCTCTATAGCGTATTTTTCAGCGTTTACCGCCGCCGTGAATTGATAGGATATCTCCTTGGCGTCCGCAACAAACGAACTGTCCGGTGTTAGCTGCTCAGGGTCGGCAGGGTCCACTTGCGCACGTGTAAATTCCGTCCAGTCTGTTTCCATCAATGTTGCCCCCTTCATCTTCCGCGAGTCGCCGGATGGCAGCATAAAAGTCCCCCCGCTTCGGGCATAACCTGCACGCCACCGATAGTCATCCTTGGGAAAAGCCTTCGTGGGTGTCCACGATGTTGCTGTATCGGACAGCTTAATCTTTTTGTATTTTTTCCAATCGCTCTTTTTTGCATCCCACTTTTGGATTTCGAGCAGCATATTTTTGACAGGCGGCCCCATGGATTCTGTCGGCGGAATAAAGCTAAATACGGGCTTAAACGACTGTATCTCGTCGCGTGGGAACCGTGGTGTCACAGTGAATTCATCAATCAGGTCTGCCATCGCGGCTCCTACGTCACCTGCTGCTTCGGCGTATCGAGTGCTGCCGCCCGTGTCTGCCGCCAGAGCATGGAATTGCTCATTGGCGTCCGTGTCACCGCCAATATACAATGCGTGGATTGATATCTTGTCCGTCAGGGAATCCCAGAGGGTAGTGATATCTGAGTATGAATGTCCGCCCGTCCAGGGTTCGGGGTTATGCCCCGGAGCATCTCCCATCAGAATAATACGGCGTTCGGCGTTTTCCCTCCATGCGCCGATTCCCGTCCCGGACAATGTGCGATAAACAGCGGAAAAAACCGCCTCCGGCCAATCCGCGCCGCCATCGGCGTCAATGGCATTAATTCCGGCCCTCGCCGCGTTGACATCGCTCGTGAACACCGTTTGCACATTGGTAATCCAGTCACCTGAAGCGCCGTACGGGTCCTCAGGATAATCGCGGTAGTCAACCACCGCTATGCGCAGGTCCTTGTAATTCTCTTCCAAATCATCGACCAGAGTTAGCGATACGTCCTTCACGGCATCAATGTCGTCCCACATACTTCCCGTCGAATCTATGAGAAAGCACAGGTCCAGCGTCCGGCTGGTCCTGAGCGTTTGTGTCCAATTGTTCCCGATTGTGGCAGAGCCGGAATAGGTACTGTCGGCAGTGAACAAAGAATTATAATCCACAAGGTAAGCAACTCCCGGATTATCAACAGCAGGACTATCGTCAGCCGGCCATGGGTCATTTAACGAAACGTTATCACCCTCGTAGCCGCAAAGTACGATTATATGACCGCCGACATCCTTACCCTTCGCATTCAGCCACCGCACGAGCAAAATCGCCGGCCGCCCACCATCGATGTCCTCCACTATCTCATCCCGGGTCAAACAACGATTTAAAAAAGATGAATCTACCGGGCCAAATTGGGTCAGGACCAAACCGCATCCCCGTCTGTTATATGTTTCGGGCGGTTTCGTGCCTTCAACTGCAAGGGGACCTACCGTAGTCGCAGAAAGATGGTTTCCCACGTTATGACCACCAACCGCCCAGGCCGCAATGCTTGTCTGATTAACGTCAAAACCATAATATTCCAGCGTCATTTCACTGGATGCATCCCAGCACCAATTGCTCATCTCCTGGCCGATTAACGTCACTCCAAGCGTATCAGCCTGACTTGGTACCGCGATGACAATAAAGGACACAATCATTACTGTAAGCATTTTGCAATTCATTGTTCGTCTCCTTCCGTCATTATTTAGTTCTTCATCGGGTATTATTATCAACCTGACCGACGCCGTCCGCCGGCGCACCATTCACAGCATTTGCCCTCCAGAAACGCCTCAGCGATTCCAAAACAGGCCCTGCCGGGGTTATAGAATCCCACTCCGCGGGGGGAATGAGATATCTACCTTCTCCGAGTTCTACACGTGTAACAGGAGTCAAATTGGGCTTGTCGGAGCATAATGAAATGAAGAAAAAAGAGCGTGGCCACACACAGGAAACCAGCTTGAATTCGTCACCGTCTTCTGATGCCCATGCCTCTCGGATTCCCTGTAACGATTCAGCAAGGTAAGGATTGCCCAGGTACGTTCCACGCCATTCGTTATTCCTCAACCGGACCCCAAACAGGGTGCGATACTCCTGCTCCACCTGAACAGGATATATCCACTCGCCTACCGGCTCAACAGCCGCGACAAGCTCTTCTTCTCGAGTCAGTCCTCCGGCAATTTCCTCATCGATGCCGTAGACAAATATAGGTTCTGCGAGCGATACATCTTTCTGCTCGTCTCCGGCCCTAAATCCGTAATTCGTCTTCCGCGACCACGCCCCGGTGAGGAAACGACAGAAGTCCCTGTTTGCAGCCAAGGTGGCTAAGCGGACATTGTACATCACATCTTCTGTCTTTGAGGAGTCAGCTCCCTGAGCTTCCTTCTTCTTTGGGGAACTACTTGCCCGCATATCAAACAGCAACAACCAAGTGAAAAACGCTATAAAAACCGCAAGAAAAAACCAGATGTGGAATGAATAATTCCTCCTCTGCCTCTTCTCGTTTCTATACGTCATATCGCTAAGCCTCCAAACCTCGCTTTAAGATTACGGATTATGACCCTATCTCCGTAGGATTACAAGTATTTTTCAGTTTAGATTTTACCCTTTTCCACAAGTTCTTTTAATTAAGGCAGATAGCAACCTCTGGCGGCGGTATAGTGGTCCTCGCGTCATCCCACATCAGTACCCACGATTCATTGACAACTACCAGAGCATCATCAGCAACTGACTGGACCTTTGGCTCTTGCCTTTGCCGTGATGAGCGACTAATATCCACCCTGTGCAAGAGAAGACCATCAACATTCTTGGTATAGAGACCAGTTGCGATGAAACGGCTGCGGCGGTCGTCGCCGACGGCAGCCAAATCAAATCGTCCATTATCGCCAGCCAGACAAAACTGCACGCCAAATACGGCGGCGTCGTACCGGAGCTTGCCTCGCGAGCACACATAGAGAATATCTATCCTGTAATAAGCGATGCGCTTAAACAAGCCAACGTCACTAATGACGACCTTGACGCCGTTGCCGTAGCCAATCAGCCCGGCCTGACCGTTGCACTTGTCGTCGGGGTCACTGCCGCAAAGACCCTGAGTATGACGTGGCAAAAGCCGCTGATAGCAATCAACCATCTGCACGCGCACATGCAATCGGCACTGCTTAGTCAGCCGGATATTGAGCTTCCTGCCGTGGCCCTGATTGTATCCGGAGGCCACACCAGCCTGTATGATTACCGCTCGCCGCTCGAACCCAAACTGTTGGGCCGCACCATCGACGATGCGGCGGGTGAGGCATTCGACAAAGTTGCGATGATTCTGAACCTGCCTTATCCGGGCGGGCCGTCTATCGAAAAGGCTGCAAAAGACGGTGACCCGAACGCGATAGATTTCCCGCGTACAATGCTGGGCAAAGACTCACTCGATTTTTCTTTCAGCGGTGTAAAAACCGCTGTCCTTTATCATTGTCAGGGTCAGGATATGAAAGGCCGAAATAAGGTCGCCTCAATGAGCCAAAGCCAAATCGCCGACATAGCAGCTTCATTTCAAAGGGCGATGGTGGACGTCCTCGTTGAAAAGACCCGTCGTGCGGCGGAGCAAACCGCAGCGAGGACCATTCTGCTCGGCGGAGGCGTTGCAGCCAACACCGCATTGCGAAATGTCCTGCAACAGATGTGTGACTCAGGTTCACCGCCGCGCAAGCTGCTGGTCGCCGAGAAACGCTATTGCACTGACAATGCTGTTATGGTAGCCTCTCTGGCGTATTACAAGTACAAAGCTAAACTTTTTGCGGATTTGTCCCTTGAACCAAAAGCCTCAGGCTAAAGAGTACGGTTAACGTTTGCGGTTGAAATGCTCGTTAATTATTGTATATTCTGCGATGAGCATTGCAAGAAGTGTAGGCCGGGCTGCCGATCACCTTTAATGTGACCGTACCAACGTTCGGATTAAGCAAGTCACTTACTCCCAAATCTGCTCCACGTATTTGCGCAGTTGACCTGGGATCACTTTAGCGACTGAACGAACTCATCGAAAGCAGGCTTGTCTTCTTCAAGCGATTGAGACTCAAGCAAAGCTTTAACCAAAACATTTGGGTTACAGATCAACGCCACTTCTGCACGTTGCAGTGGCGCGAGAAAATCTTTATGCCCTGGCTGTAAAACGTTATCTAAGGCAAACGAGTGCGGAGCCGTGTAGCACATCTCGTATACTGTGCTGCCTTTGATTGTCAGATATCGCGACGATATTAGATTACCATTCGTTTTCTTGATGTACTCATTGGCTGCAAGGGCAAGCTGCCATGGAAAGCGCATGTCGGTTGGTAATGGGGTGCTAAGTTTGATTTTTGCAAGGGAATTCCTCTTTCGCAGTTCAATATGAACACTCGGACTGAAAATGGCGGTCATCAATCCTTTTTTCTGGACGAAGCCAGACGGGACGGTAAATGAGCCTGTCAGAGTCGCTTTTGGAAACCGTTCTTCTGCCTGTTGAAGTACAGTCGGTGAATAGTTTCTGATATTTTCAAGGACTCCTAATTGCCACCTTGCCCCCTCGTGCACGCCTGCAGCAGAGTGGTCGAAGTAGTCTTTCCATAGTGAATGGATGTATTCAGGGCCCGATTCCATTGCCGTGCGAACAACACCATCTTAACGTTCCCGAGAATCCGACATAATTATATACCCTCCAAAAAGTCTTATCTATGGATTAATTCACGTGGCGCACTTCAGCCTTGGCAATGCTGACCAGAGACCTCAACGCGGCATTCACCGATTGTTCATCAGGGAAATACTCGGCAACATCCGGCGAAAGCAAAATCAGGTTCGTCCCCTGCTGGAAGCGCTTGGCATACTTGCCTCGTACACCCCCCTTGAGTTTGGCCAGGTCGTACTCTGGCCGCAAATCGTCAGCCATTTCTTTGCTATTTGCCTTCAACTTTTTTATATTCTTTACCGTGTTAATCTGTGTTAATCCGTGTCAAAAAACTGCCGTGTCACGTTTTTTATGGATGCTGTATTTGTTTTTTCAGTTCGTCAGGAAGCATATCTTTCAAATGCGGATGTGACTCCACCAAGCGAGCTATATCGGCAAGGTCTTTTAATCGTTTACTCTGCCTTCGCCCCGGTTCGGACCAGGCCTTTATCTTGCCTTTGAGAGTATCCTCAAGGCAGGCAACCCTGAGCAAAATACCATTCACATCGGCTGCAACGGCACGCGAAGGAAAATCCTTGTAGAAATCCTCCGTACTGAGTTGAATACTGACCGCCGAACGTCCCTTAAAATTGACAGACCATTCGAATCTCTCCGGGCGAAATCCCGCCTCCTCGAGTAGTGACACCGTACGCTCGACCGACTCAGCGGCAACGACAAAATCCACATCCTGAGTCACCATCGTCTGCTCGGCCCAGTGATTCACCGCAACTCCGCCGATGGCGCACCACGCTACGTCCGCTCTTTCGAGACAGTCAACCAGCCTCATTACGTCATCGGTCCCGCCGGAGGTCTGCCAGTCATAGAATTGCTTGCCTGTCATCTTTATTGTTATTCCAAATCAGAATAATTCTTTAATCAACTCGCCTTTGTCTATCTTAAAATTAATAGCTACATCGTTCAAAATACCGCTCAATGTGCCGATTTTGAGACATTTATGGGCAGGGATAGTAACATGGTGCTCGTCTTTGGTGGTAGTAGTAAGCCTTATGTGACTGCCGGTTTGCCGGGTTACTTCGTAGCCGTATTTTTTAAGAAGTTTTGCGAGCTCTTGGCCGCTGATTTCCCGGGGAAGTTTCATATTGCTATTACTTCATCTTTTACTATGTGCAAGCGTACAATATGAGGAATTTCCTTTTCGTCAAAGTGGCACTTTATCGCGTCTTTGACATTTTCCTTTAACTCGTCCAGTGTTTCACCTTCGGTAAAGATAGAGTGACCCAAAGCCCTGGCGGTGTAACCTCCCTCATCAGAATTCTCAACGATAAATATAATTTCGCTCATAGTGATTTCCTATTATAAGCCTTCCCCTTTCCTTGTCAAATCTTTTGTTGACCGTATCCTGTATTATTTATACTATACAGCGTGAAATGAGGCTGTATGCAGAAAATAGTAACCATTCCGAAATTAAAACCAAGAGCTGTTGACGCCCACAAGGGTACATTCGGCAAGGTCTGTATTGTTGCAGGCTCGGTCGGAATGAGCGGAGCTGCTGCTCTCGCCGGACGAGCCGCACTGCGGGCAGGTGCAGGTCTTGTGCGAGTCGCAATACCTAAGAGCATACTGCCCATCGTCGCTACGATAGAGCCTTCATACACGACGATACCTCTTGAGGATACGTCGGGACAGATAGCCAGAAAAGCTGTCTCTAAGTTAATCTCCGCCGCAAACGAAAACGATGTTCTGGCATTCGGATGCGGTATCGGCGTTAGTCCCGCTGTACGTTCCGTGCTTGAGACGCTGATTGGTCTGGATAATCTCAGATTGATAATCGATGCTGACGGCCTGAACAACCTGAGCAAACTAAAAGACTGGCCCCAAAAAGTTAAAGCCAAGCTTATCATCACCCCGCACCCCGGCGAGATGGCGGGATTATGGCAGGGTTTGTTCAGGGACGAACCGCCGGCCGACAGAGAGGCCCTTGCCGTACAATTTGCCAAGCTAACAAATACTACCGTCGTCCTCAAAGGAGCCGGGACGGTCGTAACCGACAGTCAGCAGATTTATGTCAACACAACCGGCAATCCCGGCATGGCTTCCGCGGGTGCCGGTGACGTCTTGACCGGTGTGATAACGGCGTTGATGGGCCAGGGCATGACAGATTTCAACGCAGCGGTTTACGGGGTCTACGTACACGGTTTGGCTGCTGACATCGCCGCAGATGAACTCGGACAGGTCAGTCTTATGGCAACCGATATCATCGATGCACTGCCGGTTGCTTTTGCTGGAACTTCATGATTCGCAAATTCCTACCGAAGATAAAAACTCAAGCTCTATAATTTTCCGAAATATTACATCCTCACTGTTGAATTATTGCCTCTAATCAGACCACTTACCACAGGTATTACCGTCATATACATTGAATTTTTAAGGCAGATTTGGTATCATATTAGAAACGATGGGAAATGGCCATATTTGGCAAGAAAGTACTGTATAATGTGAAATTCAAGTCAATACGTTATGAAATCACCCATTCCAATACATAAAAAAAACTCTGCATCTGCAAAAAAACCCAGTGCAGTATGCATAAAAACAATTATTATTGCGATTTTCATCTTTTTCCTGGCATCTTCATATCTACCTGCACAAACGATTATTTTCGACGATTTTGAAGATGGAGACCTTGTGGCCGAGAACTACTGCTACTGGGGCGCAAATGCCTGGGCCCAGGCCGTTAACGGCGAGGTACTGAACCTTGAAAACGCCGATGACGGAACCGGCAACCGGGCAGCACACGCTACAATTCAAACAGGAACCGGCACCTGGGCAAACGCAGATATTGTTTTAACACTTGACTGGGATATGGGAAACGCCGCCTACAAAACTTATGTCGACTACGGAT
>Ga0315537_1004198_pt1 | contig 10539 bp, 8 predicted proteins | sample SalMarSW160270MG_FD_203091 | JGI IMG/M metagenome (GOLD analysis project Ga0315537, IMG submission 203091) | Salt marsh sediment microbial communities from the Plum Island Ecosystem LTER, Massachusetts, United States - Salt Marsh Sediment SW1602-70 ... | reverse complement strand
TCAACTATCAGGGATTGGCGGATTGTATAAGTCTATTTGCGACAGTTTATCTTGAGACACTATATTGTTGTAGAGAAATCCGTCGCCGAACTTCTCAAGCTGAACCTGCACAGTACTCTCAGAATTTGCAACGAGGCTGGTCGAAACAGCTGTACCTTTCATTGTTATCAAGCCTATTCTGCGGACGCTTACGGTAATCGTGTTTGGCTCTCCAGCACTCCATAGACCAAGCCCACTCGGATTGCTTGTATATGATCCATAGGAGCCTATTCTGCCTACCAGATTGGATGTGTTGGCAGTCCAGTTAAAGACGAAACAACCTCCGAGCCCGTTGGTACTGCGTGCCTCAGCGAAATCATTGACGTGGGATGATAGTGTATCCAAGTCTGAGAAAGTGGGGTTATAGTTTGTGGCTTCAGTGTACGTGTAATTTTCTGTGGCTCCTGTGTTTGCGGTTAGCTGAATCAGGTAAACTTCCATTTTGGCGTCGCAAGACTCGGTTTCAGCGCTGGAAACATGCGTGAAGTTGAAATAGACAATTGATGGATAGAGACTTACGGCATTTAGCGTGGCAATTGGAATCTTGTCTTGCAGTGGGTTCTGACAAGTGAAATGATCTTTGCGCGGACCCACATAGGCATATGCCACATGAACATCAAACTGTGATTTAGACGCCGTTTGCTGGGAAGTTGTTTGTGCCGACACCACAACTTGAGGCTTAGCGAATATAGGTTGCGTTGCTAGAGACGGCAAAAGTATAACTACGCAAACTGAACCAATGAGCAGCGCGGCTGCAAGCAAAATATAGATTGGCGAAGAGCGACGTTTTAGTATCATTGGGTTTTTTGGTTTGTGGCGCTGCTTGGAAAAACTCTTATTCATGACCAAGATGTCAACCTCCTAAAGCTGCGATTGCATAGCGGTTACCGATCATCACATAGGTTGACGGGTTTGGTGGATACTGGAAGTAGTTTGTTGTTAAGCCTCCTACATAACTAGCCCAGCTAAAATAGTGCCCTGTAAGATATTCTCTCCCGTAGTAATCATACGAGCCTTGCCATGGATGGTATGGGTAAGTATAGCTCCCATAATATGCGTAGTAGTATGGACCGAACCAACTCCACAAGCTCTGAGCGTATTTCCAGTAGCAACCCATAGGGTACGAGGGATGATACATATAGTAGCCACCTGTACCGCAGGAAAACCAAAAATCTGCGTGGTCGAAAGTCTGCGGTGAACTATAGTACGCTGTAACGCCTGTCGCAGTAAAAATGTCATATTCGGTGTCATGTTGCTCTTCGTTCCAATGGTCACACATACAAGCGTTGACAGGATCTGGATAAGCAGCGTGAACTACCGGAATTGGAATGCAAGATAGTAGTGCTGCAAAGACTAGTGTTGAAAATGCCATGGTTGTAATTAGACTAATTTTTCTCATTTTCTTTTTCCTCCAGTTCTTTATTGTATTTTTTCTACACAATTCGTTCTCTTTCTACCCTTCAATTGGGGCTAGGCGGTGACACGCCTCCGAAACAGTCAGTCTCGGCTCCAATATCAAGTGCAACTGATGCTCAGTGGGAAATAACAAAACATCAAAATTTAATCCATAATTATGCTTAAAGGTTAATTCCCCCCTATGACAATGTTAAAACTTGATGCATTTAGATTTTTTGCACAAATACAGGCAAAACATTAAGGCGCATTTAATTTTGAATCATTTATTCGATAAAGTTATAGCACAACAGCGAGAATCACACATTCTCTCGTAAAACAAAGGGAATATTGAATGGCGATTCTATCAAATAATTCTAATTGTTAGCTGATCTTCTGAGTAATCCACGTTTATAGAATATTGCCGCCAAAAATGCAATAAGAAGCAACGGCAGAATTGTCCATGATGGAAACTCTGGAATTGTGTAGGGTTCCAGCAGTGGGTAGTGGTCGATGTTGTTGTCGTTGATGTAGAATGCTGTGTCTCCTACTCCGGTGTTGCCGATTTCGGAGGCGTTTGGGTATCTGGTGAGGTAGTCGTTCCAATAGTTGCCGCTGGTTCCGTTATCCCAGATGCTTGGGTTGGCGACACTCGCGTTCGCGGCGGGTGGCAACATGGACACTTGCAGTCCGTCACCCGCTTTGTTGGCGATAAAGTTGTTGTGGTAGATCACGTTGTCATGCTGGTCACCGAGAACTCGGATGCCCCATTGATTGTTGTCTGTCACGTTATTTTCGGTGAAACGGTTATTAGCGGAGTGCAAAAGTTTAACGCCGAAGAAATCTCCTGAATAGCTTTCGTAGGGAAAGTGGTAGTCGTTTGCCGCTTTTCCAAAGCCGTTGTTTACCACGTTGTTTTGTTCTAGGGTGTTGTGGTGCGAGTTAGTGAGCAGCATGCCGTAGTAACTGTTACTGCTAATGTTGTTGACGATGATTTTGTTGTCGTTGCAGTTGGTTAGTTCCAAGCCGCATTCGTTGTATACCAGTGAGTTACCAGTTATTGTGTTGCTTGAAGAGTCAAGCATCTGAATACCACAGCTTCCATCCGAGATTGTGTTTTCGCCTATTATCGAATTGGTTGTTGAAAATAGTCTCACACCGCTTGCATGGAGGTTCTGGACGCTTATGTTTTCGCAGTTGGAAAGCACCACGTAACCCGCGTCTGAAGGCACAGTTTCGTCTCGGCGACCTATCCAATGGATTATTGGTTTGCCATTGACTAAATTTGAAGTGTCGATGTCGTTGTCGAAACTGGATACCTTGATGCCGATCCCTGTGCAGTTGATTGTGTTGTTTCGGAATAAGTTTTGGTGACCGGAGATGGAAACGCCTATGGCTGAGCTGTTTATGATATTGTCTGAAAAGGTGTTGTTGGACTCCATTAGGCTCAGCCCAATGAAAGAGTCTAGAACAGTGTTCCCTGTGACAACATTTTCTTGAGACCAGTAGTTTGGTGACAGGAAAAAATCGAAGGCATACGATGCTTTAGAAATTGTGTTTCCGGTGACATTGTTTCTCCAAGACCACCAAAAGTAAACTGCGCTTCCGGAGTTGATTATGGTGTTTCCAATGATGGTGTTGTCATCCGCATAAGTGAGGTCGAAGGCGCGATACGTGTCCTTTACCACAAGGTTCCTAACAGTAACATTGCGTCTATGATCCAATTCGACCCCATATCCACTGTTTGCTGACAGAGTGAACCTTGATCCGTCGATTACTATGTTGTCTATCTCAACAACAATAGAACCATTAATGTTGTCAGTAAAAGAGTGAAAATTTCCCGTTTGTTCTATCTTACCTGTACCCTCAACACTTCCATCAGCTCTAATGTATATAATGGCTTGTGCCTCTGCTCCTTCAATTTGCGGAAAAGAAACAAAAATAACAGAAAGAATCAGTAATGAAACGAGCGTCGATATGACTTTCTTCATTTTGTAACTAAACGCTACTAGTTCAAGATGTATGAAAAGGGTTTTTGTCAAGAAACCTTGACCAACCCCCGCTTCTTTAAGGTCAAGAACATTTGACTAAAGAAACATGTGTGCATCTACGCATGGAATGATAGGCTAGTATTCGGTTAGGGCTCGCTGCTGCTTGGTTTGTTTCTTCTTTTTCAGGTTCTGCCACTCATCTGCTTTGACGTAGCCGCCCACCTGCTCCTTAATCTTCTGGGCTAACCTAGGACCAATCAACGGTAATCCAGTTAATTTCGGCAGGGGCGCTCTCTTCAGATCATCCACACTTCTGAGACCAGAATTGTAGAGCACACGGGCTCGGGCTCTTCCGATTCCCTCCAGCTTAACCAGCGGAAGAAGTTCAGGTTTCACTCCCTTCTCGATTCTCACCGTGAGCTTAGCCAGATGAGGCAAGAGGTCCTTGTGTTTGAATAGAGAAGCCAACTCATGGGAAGCGTGAAGAAGCCACTTGGAAGTGGAGATTAGACGGTATAGGTCTCCGGGTTGGACACTGAATCGTTCAATCATTTCGTCTTCCGTTGTTTCGTTCATCCAAGTCTTCAGCACCCAAGCCAGTTTGGCTTCTCCAAGAAACTCTTCGAAAGCTATTCGGTCCATCCACGGGTCTGGGAGATCACACATAAACTCTTCTTGATGTTCGTCAACGAAGAAGGATAGTTCATCCATTTCTTTGGAGTATGGTCGAAGCTTGGGAAACATGTCTGGTGTGCGGGCGATCATGTGAAGGAAACTGATGTCAGTGAGCCTCTGCGCGCGGCTCGTAAGCGCATCCCGAAGTATAACTCCGGTGAGTGGGTCGATGTAGAGTTCGGAGACTCTTCGTCCAAACTTGGTGGCGTAGACCTTGTCGCCGCCAACCTCAATCATCTTCTCGGTATAAAGAAAACCCAAACTTTTCTGTATAACCCCCTTTATTGCCCGTGGGTCATACTGGTAAGCGTAGAAGGTTTTTCCGAAGAAATCGTAGATTCCCTGCTCTGTGTGAGCAAAATCCGACGCGATTGTAGCTAAAACATGAGACCGGAGAATCCGTTCCACCGCCAGTTTAGACCATATTCTCTCTGTTTCGGCGAGAATGTAGCTTTCCATGAGGTAATCGCGTTCGTCTTCGGTCTTGGCTATCAGGATGGCGTCTCCAACCTTGTCGTATTGGGGTCTTCCGGCTCTTCCTGCCATCTGCTTGTACTCAAGAACCGCTATGGGATAGTAACCGTAACCGGGCTCATATCTCCTATACTCGTTAACGATAACTACTCTTGCTGGAAGATTCACTCCAAAAGCTAAGGTGGGAGTGGCTGTTAAAACCTTGATTTTTCCTTCTCTAAAGGCGTCTTCAATCAGTTTCCTGTGACCGCCTCCCAATCCAGCATGATGGAAAGCCGCTCCGTTGCTTACGACCTCAGCTAACTGCTCGCTGATTCGTGTCCTCGCTCCTGTTGCAAGAATCTGCTCAGATAACTGCGCTAAAGAACGTTTCAGGGGTTTAGATAGGAGCGGATTAATTTTGGTTGCCAGTTTCTTGGCTAGGCTTATCGAGTTTCTTCTGGTGCCAGCGAACGCTAATGCTTGTCCCCCAGATTTTACTGTGTATAATGCCAAGTTGGTGGTGGGGTTTTTTGTGGTCTTTTCTATTTTCAGGGCGCCGCCATCCTTGAATAGAATCTCGTCGTGGAGGAATACGCCTTCCCTGAGGGTTACGGGTCTCCATTCTGTTGTAACTGGGATTGCTTTCAGCCATTCTGCGACTTCTTCCACGTTTTTTATTGTGGCGCTTAGGACTACCAGTTGGATGTCAGGGTTCACTTGCATGAGGCGAGCTAATACCACTTCAAGGGTTGGTCCCCTCTCCGGCTCGTTGAGAAGATGCACCTCATCAGCAACCACAAGGGAAACATCCGTTACCCAGCGGGCTCTGTGCCTCAGCAGAGAATCGGCTTTTTCGTTTGTGGTAACGATGATGTCATACTTTCCCATCCATGGGTCGCTGCTGTCATAGTCGCCTGTGCTGATGCCCACACTGACTCGTCTTCCGTTTCTCTTCTTTATGCTCGTGTATTTTTTGAAGTCTTCACATTTTTCGTTGGCTAAGGCTCGGAGAGGAGAAAGATACAACACTTTTCCGTCCCGTTCTAGCACATGCTTGAGGGCGCAGAGTTCGGCGATGAGGGTCTTACCTGAGGCTGTTGGACTCGCCAAAACAAGGTTTTTTCCATCTAAGGCTCCGGCTAAGATAGCTTCTTGTTGAGGTGGATAAAGTTCAGATATTCCTGAACTGAGTAGAACCTGTTTTACAGACTCGGGTATCGGCAGTTCTTCGATTCTCAATGCGTACGCCCTTTAGGTTAAGTCTTTTTGAGGTATCCGTCTCGGGGTGCGAAGAGTGTTCCTTCTTTCAGCAGCTGTCCTATGAGCCGTTCTGCTTCTCCAGATAATATGTCATATTCGGCTTGAAGCCTCTCCAACAGTCTTGCTTTATCTACCATGCCAGTTTCCTTTTCCATGCTTGAAATGAGCCCAAGAATAACAGACAGTTTATCGCGGAGGCTCTTGGGTTTGCCGGTCATTATGATGTCTATGTCAAACTGGTGGGAGGAAATGTCGATTCCAACCTGCTCCAGTGACTTCGTCATTATGGCGATGGCGCTCTCAGCATCCTCTGCAAGAACCTCTTTCCGGAGGGACGCGCGAGCCCTAGCCTCAGCCACCCTCACCAACGATTCCAGTTGCCGGGCAGTTATAGCTACAGGGCTTCCCTCGGTTTCGCTGGCTGATCGCATGAGCAAATAGAAGGCTTTCAGGCGTTCTAGAGCCTCTTGTGTCAGGACAGGCTTCAGGTTTTTGGAGTAGCTTATGTATTTTCGGAAAAGGTCAGGTTCTATGGGCGGCTCAACAGGAGCTACGCCGGTTCTATGGAGGTCGAGGATGTGCTCGGTCATCTTTATGTCTTGGTTCTTTTCTGGCACGTCCCTCAAAATGAAGACCAGGTCGAATCTTGAGAGGATTGTAACTGGAAGGGAAATGTTCTCTGCCACTGTTCGGTAAGGGTCGTATCTGCCCAAGGATGGATTAGCTGCGGCTAGGATGGATGTTCGAGCGTTTAAGGTCGCAACGATGCCGCCTTTAGCCACTGAAACTGTTTGCTGTTCCATGACTTCGTGAATGGCTACACGGTCCTCAGCTCGCATTTTATCCATCTCGTCTATGGCCGCTACCCCCTTGTCCGCCAGCACCAAAGCTCCGGCTTCAAGGGTCATTCCCCCAGACTTGTCACGAAGCACCGCAGCTGTCAGGCCCGCGGCTGTAGTTCCACGGCCAGAAGTATACAGACCCCGAGGAGCTATCTTAGTCACATATTGTAGGAGTTGGGACTTGGCTGTTCCCGGGTCTCCTACCAGCAGAACGTTCAGGTCTCCCCTGATTCTAATGTCTGGGAAGTGTTTCGAAACTCCTCCGAAGAGGAGATACATTATTGCTTCTTTGATGTGCTCGTATCCGTACACAGAAGGCGCTAAAGAACGAAGAATCTTAGCGTGGACCTCAGGGTCTTTTGCCAGTTCAAGAATCTGTTTCTCTTCTTCCGGCGTGATAAGAACTTTTTCAGGCTCCTTACTCTCCACGTCGATAAAGTTGGTGTCCAGATGCAGCGTAAAGGATCGGAGCCGTCCAACCCTCGGGACTGTTGCGGCAACGGCGCGGGTGATTCCAACCACAGAAACGTGGTCTCCGGGTCTCGCCATGTCAACAAGATCTCTTTCGAGAAGTTTGATGTCTAACCATCGTGGAAGCTGACCTGGAGGAAGGTCTTCTGGGCGTTCTTGGATGCGAACATCTTGGGAGTCAATAAAGGTGGATTCTTCCTGAATAAATTCGAAAGAACTTTTTCTTCTGCATTCGGGGGCGCTACATGCGAGGGGAGCTGCCAGGAAGGGGCCAGATTGAGTAACATTGGACATTGCGCCGCACCATTTGCATTTGAAGGCAGCTTCCATAACCATGGGTCTGGCGGGACTGGCGCGGACAACGATGCCCTCCAACATAACGAGCTTTCCTATGTGCTTGGAACCCAAAATTCGCAGAGGTGTGGTTTCGGGTAATCCACGAAAACGGACTGTGACGTTTCCGATTTCTTCTGTGTATTCAGGTTCCTCTATTTGCAGCTGAGCCTTGGCGGCTCGGTTTGCGTACTCTAGGTACTCGTCGGGTTTCTCCATAAGTTGCTGTACGAGTTTAGGTTCGGCTGCCAAGAGTTCGTCAAAATCTACAACGAATGATTTGTTTCCGGCGACGGCCATGCCTGAGAGGCGTTCGCGGTATTTGTCTAGTTTTAAGAAGTCTAGAAAGAGTGTTTCTGGGTCGGCTGTTAACGTTTCTTCTGTTATGTTTTGTCGCCTCCTTGTGTTTTCAGGATTTCAGTTTTCCATTCGCTGATGATCTTGTGTAAACAGTCATAGACATATTTTTCTTCTTTTGTGAGGCTTCGGAGGATTTGACCTGTTTGATCTCTTGCTGATGATGCCAAAGAAACTATCTTTTTCAGTCTCATCTGGGTTATGTCGTCGGATAGATTCTTTGCCTTTTCATAATCGCTCCTTTTTTCCGGTTTCTTGATGGCTTCCTCGTTCAACTCTTCTAGGTAACGCCGCAGTTTAGGGTAAAAATCTTCGGGCAGGGACGTGACCCTTTGGGAAGCCTGAACACGTTCTTTCCAGTGAATCTTGTTAAGCATCACCAAATCTAGAGGTTCATCCATGCGGATGTGTGCTATTCCAGCTTTTTTCAGTTCTTGGGCTATCCAATACCTAACTTCGTATTCTTTTCCCTCTTTGAAGGGCCCAACTTTCACGCCTGGAAGATCAATTTTGGGACTGTTCCTGTTTGCCACTATCTTGACGACCAAGTTTTCGAAGACGAAATCAGCGTCTCTGATGGACGTTACAGGGTCAGCTGACAATCCCAACTCTCCTATGGACAGAAACTCTGCCCTACAAACAATGTGACGGACAGATATAAAACTCTAATTAACCCACAAAAATCAAAAAAATCATGAACAAAAAACCGATCTTTTCCCTTTTGGGGGCTATCTTCGGCGATTTAATTGGCACAAATACTGATTCCTATAGAATTTCGAACAGTTTTGAAGACATTAAATTTTGTCCCCAAAATTTCCTATTTCCACATTTAGGTGATTTTTCGTTCTTGGAAAATGTTAATATTTGTTCTAATCAGAGGTTGCTTTATGAAAATCAGTGAGAAGCCTTATACTGCGTTGTTTCCTTGTCCCGTTGTTCTGGTAACATGTTTAGACTCCACGGGAAAACCTAACATAATCACCTTAGCGTGGGCTGGAACCGTATGCTCTGAACCGCCCACAATAGCGTTGGGTATTCGACCATCACGATATTCTCACAAGCTGATCGAAAACAGCAAAGAATTCGTCGTGAACATCCCAACAGCCAAAATCCTGAAAGAAACAGATTACTGCGGAGTAACCTCAGGAAAAGACATAGACAAGTTCTCCGAAACCAAACTAACCCAAGAGCAGGCAGACAAAGTCAAGCCTCCGCTAATCCGCGAATGCCCAGTAAACATGGAATGCATCCTGAAAGACAGAATTCCATTGGGCGCCCACGACCTGTTCCTTGGAGAAATCGTCCAAGTCCACATCGACAAAGACATTCTGGATGAGAAAGGAAACATCGACTTCACAAAAGCAGACACATTCACCTACAACCAAGGCGAATACTGGAGCCTACACAAGAAACTTGGAACCTACGGGTTCTCAAAACAGAAAAAAGAACAATGAAAATAGAAAAGTGCACGTTTCAATTTGGCTGTTATTAATGTTCAAGCAATGTTGGATATTTTTCTAATTAGCTGTCAAACCACTGGTTCTGAGTGACGGTAACCTAAGTCTGCTACACACATCGCGGGCTATTTTGTGTTTTTATAAAAAACGGGTAAATATCATGAGAGCCTATAGAAAAACAAATTAGTGCAACTTAACACGTTAGTTGTCACACGGTTACTGGAGCATTAGTTATGAACCTTAATGATGAAGTCATGTGGGTTGAAAAATATCGACCAAGAAAACTAAACGATATTGTGGACTTGAACCATATTGTAGAGAGCATACAAGCTTTCCTTAAAAATCCACATTCAATGCCACATCTACTTTTATCGGGAATACCCGGCACCGGAAAAACAACGGTTGCCCTATGCATTGCACGTGAATTATTCGGAGATAAATGGAAGTCCTTCACGTTGGAGCTCAACGCATCTGATGAACGAGGGATCAACACGGTAAGGGACAGGGTTAAAGATTTCTCGCGTTATAGTAGAACAGGTTTTGGAGATGTACCTTATTCTCTCATAATTTTAGATGAAAGCGATCAAATGACGGGACCTGCTCAAACAGCACTCAGACGAATAATGGAAACCAGCTCTCGAACCAGCAGATTCATCCTAATATGCAATTACTCCAGCAAGATTATTGAACCGATTCAAAGTCGTTGTGCCATATTCCGTTTCTCAAAACTAGATAAGACCGCCATGATAGCGCATCTCAAGAAAATCGCCCAGAACGAAGAGTTGCAATTGTTAGACGAAGCAGCAGAAAGAATCGTGGAATACTCTGAGGGAGACCTCAGACATGCAATAAACGCATTACAAACCACCGCCGCATATCAAACAGGCGTCATAGATGAACAAACGGTTCTTCAAGTATTCGGTGAAGCTAGCCCAAGACAGGTGCAGTTAATGCTTAACAAGGCACTCAGTGGCAACTTCATAGAAGCAAGAAAGATGATGTACGACCTAATCGGCCAATATGGTTTTTCTGGCTCAGAAATAGTCCGTCAGATGCAAAGGGAACTACTCAAAGTTCCACATTTAACGGACATCGAAAAGGCTGAACTAACAGACATCATTGGGAAATATGATTATCGCCTTACACAAGGCGCAAATAGCGATATTCAATTAAGTGCATTACTTGCTCAGTTCTCAAAGTTTAGGAAATAAAAGGGGAAAGTAATTGAAGAATGATCTTTTATGGGTTGAAAAGTATCGCCCAAAA
>Ga0315537_1004197_pt1 | contig 10539 bp, 5 predicted proteins | sample SalMarSW160270MG_FD_203091 | JGI IMG/M metagenome (GOLD analysis project Ga0315537, IMG submission 203091) | Salt marsh sediment microbial communities from the Plum Island Ecosystem LTER, Massachusetts, United States - Salt Marsh Sediment SW1602-70 ... | reverse complement strand
TAATCCTGCGTCTCTGCCACATTTTCAGTAACGTTGGCATAGGTTATACTATTCGGCTCGAACGCGTAAGCGTATTTGGAAGGTACAACTTTGCCCGAGAAGTTATAGTCGACCAGCACCTCGTAATATCCATTGGCATCAGTTGTATCGTATCCGCCATCGTAATACTTTTCTGTAAACGAACCTCCATTGTTATCCGGCGTTACTAATACACCCTCCAGCGCTGTGAACATCTCCGAATCAACGGCATAGCCGGAAATAATAAACGTATCCAGTGTAGCAATGTAGTTATCGTTCTGGTCAACGGTAACGTCATTGTAAGCTATGCTGTTCGGCTCGAACGTATAATCTGTCTTGCCTGGAATGACTGTGCCCGACCATCCGTAATCTACCGTTAATTCATAGTAACCATTAGCATCGGTTGTATCTGAACCGCCATCATTTGCATCCACAAGTACACCTTCGACAGGTACATTGGCATCAGGTTCGGTAATATGGCCGAAGATAGCCATCTGGTTGATAGTGAAGGTTGCGGTAACATTCATATTATCTGTAACAGGCAGACTCTCCGGATTCGTACTGCCGGCCAAGTCTCCGCTCCAGGAATCAAACGTCCAGCCTGGCTCGGCATTAGCCGTCAACTGAACTGTATCACCGTAGTGATATGTAGCCTGGTTCGGGTCGCCGGCAATAGAGCCGCTGCCAAACTCGCCGAAAATCTCGGAATAGATTTTCTGACAATTCCTATCGAGCAGACACTCCAGCAGTTTGACAAGGCCCTTTCGACGGTAAAAGGCTGGCATAACGAAGGTATCGCTTATGAAAATCTCCAGGCCAGGATTCGCGGCAGTATCCTGATGTCACTAAGCAATCAGCTCGGTTCGATGGTCCTGACAACGGGCAATAAGAGCGAAACAGCCGTCGGATACTCGACGCTTTACGGCGACACAGCAGGCGGCTTCGCGGTCATAAAAGACGTACCCAAAACATCCGTCTATAAACTTGCCAAATATATAAATGAAATCGCCGGCAGGCAGGTCATCCCCCATGCCGTAATTGAAAGACCTCCGAGCGCGGAACTGAAGCAAGACCAGAAAGACAGTGACTCACTGCCCGATTATGATTTGCTCGACAGGATATTAGAGGGTTACGTTGAGCAGGACTGCTCTGTTAAGGGGCTGATTGAGTCAGGCCTGCCGAAGGAAGACGTTTTGCGTACGGTCAGCCTGGTTGACAGGAACGAATATAAGCGGAGGCAGTCCCCTCCCGGCGTGAAGATTACACCCAAGGCCTTCGGCAAAGACCGACGATTACCAATAACAAACCAATACAAAATAAAATAAAAATTTAGCCCCCTAATTTATTAGGGGTTATATATTTAGCCCCGTCATCATTCCCGATTCCTTTTATCGGGATGTGGCGGGGTTTTTAGATTTTGTCGTTTCGATTAGCCTCGCCGCTCGCGACGAGGGATTTTGGCCCACGGCAGTGCCGTGGGGCAATTCCTTGCCCCTGCACCGCAGGGGACTGTGTATGATCCGTCTAAAGGTCACGGATTTTCATAAAGAATGCGGATTTCTTCTGGCCCCAATGCTCTATTATAAATCCGAACTTCGTCAATCAAGCCATTGAAAGGATAGCTACTTCCTCCCGAGGCACTTCCTATATGAACATCCCTATTAACCACATCTATACCGTCACTTTCTGAGAGGCTGTTTTTTTCTTCACCATTCACATATATCCTTAAGTAACTCTTATCGTATGTTCCAACAAGATGGTACCAAGAACCAGCAGATATTACTACTTCCGAGTCTAAATTGTGCGGGATATCAGTGGTTACTCTGAACATAGCTGTGTTTTCATTAATTCCCAAAAACCAATTATCATCGGTACTGCCTGCTGGGTCTTTATTGATAATCATTTCCCAACTTGTACCTTCTGCATTTCTTTTCACCCACGCTGCGATCGTAATCTCATTATCGATATCCAAACTTGCTTTGTTCCCACAGTTAACATAGTCATTCGCTCCGTCAAAATTCAAAGCACCTCCAGATATACCATCAACCCATACTGCGCCACATATTGTTCCATCATTGTCATTGCCGGAATAATCATATGCGATGTCCCCGTCGCCTTCATCAAAGCTCCAATAGGCAACTAATCCATCATAGAAAGTTCCCGGTTTTATTAGCCAATTTTCTGCCACTATATTCAGGTCAGATAAATCTATTTGTCCAGTCCAGTCTAAATCAGTTCCATCGCACCAATTGTTCAAGACATTGCAGTCAGATTCCATCCAATGCGAGGCCAAAACTGCAAAGTCATTCAGTTTTACATGCCCATCACAGTCGAAATCACCCGCAGCAGTTATCTGCCTAAATGTCCACTGGTACGGTATCATGCCACGGTCATCAAGGTCGTTAATATCACCAGCCAGTGTAGCATTAATAAGGCCGGGTTCGGTTACGAGGACTTTAAAGACATACGGTCCTTCATTTGCACCATTTACTGATATTACCGTCCCAACTGAAAGTGTCAGGTCATCCTTCGAAACATTCACTACTGGTTCGCTGAAGGTTGCTTCAATTTGCCTTACAACACATTCAAGGCCACCAAACGCAGGTTGTGTATTAACAACTACCGGTCTGTCCGATGGATAGAAGCCGGTATTTTGAACGTCCCGATGGGCCATCGGCCAAGGCATTTTATTGGGGTCATAAGGAGCATTGATGTCAAAAACGTATAATTTGAAGTCATTTGACCCAAACGTCAGGTCAACATCGCCGTCATTGTCCAAATCCGTTATCGCAGCCGAACATGCGTTAGTACCCGTTGTAATGAGTGGCCAGCCTGGAACAACCGTCCCATCTCCGTTAAACGCATAAATATTCCTGTCATATGAACCAATCACAACTTCCACCTGTCCATCGCCGTCGATGTCACCAATCGTGGCTGAGGATTTTACCTCCCCTCCTGTCGTAACAGGCCAGCCGGCAACAACCGTCCCGTCCCCATGCCAGGCATATACGTTGCAGTCATCTGAGCCGATAACGATATCCAGGCCTCCATCACCGTCGATGTCTCCTATGGCTGGCGACGACCAGATAACGCCGCCGGTGGTTTTCGGCCACCCCGTCACACTGCTTCCATCGATTTCCCACGCGTAAACCTTATGGTCTTTGCAGCCGACGACTATCTTGTATTCCCCGTCATCATCAATATCGGCTATAGCAGCGGAGGAAAATATTTGACCGCCGACTGTTACCGGCCAACTGCCTTCCAGAGTAGTTCCATCATCATTGAAGGCATACATCTTGTTATCATACGCGCCGATGAAAATCTCTCCTTTCCTGTCTGCATCAACATCCGCCACGGCCGGTGTAGCATAGGTCATATAACAATCCTGTGGCCAGCCGGTTACGAGCGTACCATCGGCATGCCACGCATAGACACTCCCGTAATCATCATCTTCGTTTGTTGCTGCGGCGATAATCTCAAGGCCGTTTTCAGCAATGCCGTCCAGGTCGTATATGGCAGCCGCGCCCAGAAAACCGGCGCCGCTACTGTACTTAGGCCAGCCAGAAACAATAATCCCGTCAGCGTGCCAGAGGTAAACGTAGTGATCACTCCAAACCGCTACAGCAATCTCTGCATTGCTGTCCCCGTCAATGTCGGCTATCGCTGGTGTTCCTTCGTAAACATAACCGTCAGGTTCCGTAGGCCAGCCCGAAACCGAGCAGGCATCGTGATGAAAAGCAAAAATAATTTCATCACCATAGCCCCACTCACGATAAGACTGCAAAACATAGGGAGAACCGAGAATCTCCATATCATTATCATCATCAATATCTGCTACTGTTACTGATGAATGATACATACAACCTTCGACACTTATAGGCCAACCAGGCGCAAGATCAGGATTCAGTAAAACAATGTGGCGATAGTCAAAGGATTCGTCGTTCGAGTCATTGACGGTGAGTCTTAGTGTGTAAAAGTTGCGTTCGAGTGTATTCGTGTCCCAATGACCTAGAACACTGTCCTCAACAGGTGTATTTGACTCGGCTATAAGTATCCATGAATTTGGCTCCTTACCTACCCCCCACGACAGCGTATAATCATTGAAGTCTTCCCCGGAGGCGTAACCCAAAATAGGCACATTATTATCATTACTGATATAACTCGATACCGCCGGAAAATCGATGCTCGCCTTTAACACCGGTTTGCTGCTGTTGTTCAATGCTTCCTCCACATTTATCCTGCCGTAGCCCAGCAGGTCCCTGCCCATCTCTGCAATATCGTCCGCAGACCGTCTCAGAATCCAGGCCACCTCTTCATTAGTCAAGTTAGGTTCCTGTGAAAGTATCATTGCCGCCGCAGCCGCGACGTGTGGCGTCGCCGCAGATGTCCCGTCAAAATCGGGGTCATATCCGCCTCCAACATCGGTCGTGTATATAGCGCTCCCCGGCGCTGCCACATCCACCCACGCCGCATAATTTGAACCACGGTCACGCTCAGGTGCATCATATGAAACCCATACACTTCGCTCGTCATTGTGGTCAGTGGCTGCCACTGCAATGACGTTGTTAAACATTGCCGGGACATCCTTTTCTAAGAAGTAATTTCCTGCACCAGCTACCAAAACACAACCCTCGGCGTACCCATAGTCGATGGCGTCCTTAATAGTCTGTACATTACTTGCCGATCCCCAAAACCCTAAGCTCATGCTTACAACATCGGCGCCATTATTGGCAGCATAATATAGTCCATTGGCAAAATCCGAAACTTTACTTCCGCCATACATTGCCCCGCCGGATTCGTACCGAATAGCAAACATGACCCTGACCGCCATAATCCTGCAGTGCCACGCCACGCCTGCTATGCCAGTTGAGTTGTTGGAATCAGCGAGGACCCCGCTGCAATTAGTGCCGTGCCCAAGAAAATCCATTGGGTCGTTATCAGCCGGCCCACCATCTTCTCCAGAATACAATCTTGGCCAAAAAGGCCCTGTATAGCTGTAAGTCACAAAATCCCAGCCGCGGATATCGTCCACCTTTCCGTTTCCGTCGTCGTCGACTCCGTTAAAATCTTCCGGCCCGACAACACCAAATGGCTCACAGTCCTCCCCCGGATTAATCCAGATATTGGCCGCAAGGTCCGGATGATTATAGTCAACGCCGCTGTCCAAAATGCAGACCAAGATATTGGGGTCGCCTTTTTGGATGTCCCACGCGTAATCAGCCTTGATATCCGCGCCGGGCGTGCCGCCGGTCTGCCCCGTATTTCTCAGCGCCCACTGTTCATTAAAGTAAGTATCGTTCGGAATAGTCTCTAAAGCATAAAGCAGATAGTTCGGATGAGCGTATTCCACCTGCGGGTCCTTCATCAATTCCCGCGCCAAAGCTTCGACGTCAATATCTTCTGCAAACTGAATAAGGTAGATATTGTCGAGGTTGGGTTTTTTGAAATTTCTCGGTTTGCGCTCGTCTCTTCGGGAGAAAACTTTTTTCTTAGGAGGCGGTGCAAATAACTTGCTCCAAGAGCTTAATCTGTAAGTTCTTTCCAAGCCATTTAATGCTCTCTCGGCGTCTGGTGCGGAACCTTTATATTTTATAATCAACTCGCCGGGCACATACCTCTGAAAATTTTCATAGTGGCGCCTGGCCTCTTCGTGTAACAAACCCCCGGAATCCAAAGACTGTCTTTCCCCCGAACCAACTACACCTGACCAGAGAAAAAACGCCGAAATGAAGAACAGGCAAAACGGTATCTTCCTCATCCTGAAACCTCCGTAATACGTCGAATCCTCGACACGCCTGTACACCAACCCGCGATGAATTACACTATACAAAATTATACCATCTTGTTTTTCACAATACAATTAAAATCACCGTTACTCAACAAACTTTATAAAGTATTCTCATAAGGTCAACAATGGCAAGAGGTTGTAACAAATGTGACTGGTATCGATTCCAAATCGTTCACTGATTTTAGCCGGCACACTTTCAGAAAATTATTGAAGCGCAGGTTAATGCATGACGAATTGCTTTCTTATAACTGATGAACTTTCTCCCGAATAGCCAATTCGACAAATACATTCAGCGATGAATGCTACAGCGAAAATAGCTGAGCCACCGACGTCTCGAATCACCACATAACATGGATTCAAATAAAACTCCCTGATTCAATCAGGGGGTTTTATGTCTTTAAAAACCTGCCGCAACTTTCATTTCATATGGACGACAATTTCAACGCGTCGATTCTGTGACTTCCCGCTTGAGGATGTATTAGACGCGACCGGTCGGCTTTCACCGCATCCGCTGGCCTGTATCTGGTCTTCGGGTATTCCCTTTTTGATAAGGTATCTCAGAACACTCAGCGCCCGCTGTGCGGACAGCTCCCAGTTGTCGGCCCACTTTGATTTTTTGATTGGGTCGGAATCGGTATGACCTACAACGTCTATCTGCATCCCGCCGTACTTATCCTTGATTACACCTGCTATATGGTCGAGCTCGGTAAGTGTTGCCCCTTTCAGTTCGGCCTTGCCGGAAGCAAAGAGGATGGCGTTGGGCAGAGTAACGGTAATCGTGCCGGCGGCGGCATCGAAGGCCACGTCATATCCTTCACCGAATCCGGTGGCCTCTGCCGGGCTCTGGTTTCGTTCGGCGATTTGTCTTTGCAGCTCTTCTATGGTCTGCTGGCCCGTAGCCACTTCGCCGGCGAGTTGTTGTTTCTCAGCCCGTTCGCGCTCGAGCAGCCCCTTCATATTCTGGTACTCGACGTTGAGTGCTTCGTATTTTTTCTTCCAGTTGGTACAGCCTGATGACATCAGCATCAACACCATTGCGATTAGAATAAGTACGACATTAAATCTTTTTCCGGCGGTCTGCATTTTGAACCTCCTTTGTCTTTCGGGCCCCCGAACGCTTTTCACAGCCTCCGGGCTGCCCCTATTGTTAATCCATTATTGCCACCCGCGCATCCAGGCAAAATACCCAAAGATGCGGTCATGCAGAATAATAACAGTAAATATCCCCAATGACAAGGAGGGGCCGTAAGGAATTTGTCGAGTTTTTTTGAAAAACATCTGTACGAACGCCCCGGTGAGCCCGAAAAACGGGGCGGCGAAAAAAGCGACGGTAATGGGAATCGGGCCGATACAGGCCGCAGCAGCACCCATAAGGTGCACATCGCCCAGGCCCATGGCCTCCTTTCCAAATCCCAGCGTGCCAAGGATACGGCTGGTCCAGACGATGGCGCAGCCGATAAAGTACGCGAAAATGCTGCCTAAAAGCCCCGCAACTGCCGGCTTTTGCGAAAAGCCGAGCCAAAATTCGCGTATCGGCCCGGCACTACCAGCCATCAAATAGGCGATAATGGCGCCGACGATGACCGGAGCTAAAAACAGCAGCTCCCGCAGGGCTTCAAGGCGATGGTTGATTCGGGGTTCGTGGCTGGTGGTTGGTGGGCCGGGTTCTTCGGGGAAGTCGTAACTTCGCTTCAGCAGGCCGGTTGCGAGCAATAGCATCGATACGCCGAGGCCGACGGCAGCGCCAAGGGCCAGGGCTGCGGTATCGGCTGAGGCGTACGGCAAAAGACGGTAGCCGTCAATAGCTTTGTAATCTATCAACAGCGGAACCACAGCTGAGCCGATTATGCCGACTGCGGTGGCGAACCAGCAGAGCCAAAGGGGTATTATCCACAACTCGATGTCAATGGCACTCGATGCAATAAGGACGGAAAGCAGAATTATAGTTACCAGGTAGAGCAGCCAGCCGCCTGACAGAAATGCGGGGACGCCTGCCCGGAGGTTCGAACGGAAGAATAAATAATATGTGAATACGAACATCAGGCCGGTGAGCAGTTCAATGACGAAATATCTCGGCGAAATCGGGGCCTTGCAGTAACGGCACTTTCGGCCTAACATTAAATACGAGATTAGGGGGATATTGTCGTAGAACTGGATGTGCCGGCCGCAGGCCGGGCAGGCTGAAGGCGGCTTGACTAAGGATTTTTCGCGCGGCAGGCGGTAGATTACAACGTTGAGAAAGCTGCCGATACAGCAGCCGAACGCAAACGTAAATGTAATCCAAAACCAGTCCGGTAGTTCCATAAAGCTTCCTTGCATATTGGATGCACCCAATTTTACTTCAATAAAATGAAAAAGCAACCATAGATTCCCTCGTATTTGTCATTGAATTTACATAACAAAATACGCATAATATTTATAAAGAGAAATACGGAATAACTGTTTTAATAAATAATTTAAGATGGAAACAATACATGGCATGCTGCCGGCCGAGATGATCGACGACGATCCTCGTTCAATCCGGCTGTATCATTCAATGGGTGATCGTGACAATCACCCGCTTATACCTCGACAAGGCCGGACTTCCTTTATCCGTGACCCTCAGTATAATATGCGCAGTTTCTGTTTGCTCGACCTTCGGAGCGGTTACAACAACCCCAATTGCATTTTCTGCGCCAAAGGTTAATGGCGCTTTGCAGGTTCCCGCCTCGGAATACTGGAACCAGTAGAAACTTAGGCTATCGCCGTCCGGGTCGGTCGTACCGCGAGCGCCCAGCCCGAAGGTTTCACCGGACCGCACCGTGATTCTGTCCGGATGCTCGAGGCAGGGAATGGGCGGATGATTAGCCTGGTTGTAAGGTTTGGTCGTCCAATCCATTCGCGCGGCAAAGTCGTTTTGGAAATCGTCACGCCAGCGCCAGACGGTTGTTCGAAAGCCCTTGAACGATTTTGTGCCGGCCTTGGTTGCCCGGCCGTATTCGCCGGCTACCGGCGGAGTGTATTCGTCGACGGCGTTGGTCCAGATTGCGCGGCTCTCCGGCTCAACCGGAACGCCGCCGGTGAATCCATCCGGGTCCATCGCCGACAGTTGGGGTATATAGAACTCGTAGCGTCCGCCCCAGCCGCCCCAATCGGGATGCTCGGGTGCGTTCAAACCATTAGGAATCAACGACAGCCACGATGGAGTATCTCCTTCCATACCCCAGGTGACATCGGGATACACTGAGCCAAGTGGCCCGTGGCCCTGTTGGATATTTTCTGCAATCCATCTGTTGCTGATGGTGGAGTTGTCGAATCCTGGGACAACATAGTTTATACCGGTCCATGTGCCGGCGCCATAGCCCCCCGGACTTACGATATAGAAGAGTTCCGGGAAATTTCTTCTCATCCAAATGCCGCTGTCGTCTTGGTCGGATATGGTGTAGACTCGAAGCTTTGCGAGAAGGCGCTTTGCCTGCTGAGCGGATCTCGTGGCTCTGATCTTGTGCAGCGCTTGTGCCAGTGTGTTCGCCCCGCCCCAGACGGATACCCACAAAGGACGGTCATCGTCCAGTTCCAGAGTCTTGATGACCCAATCGGACCCCTCGGAGTCCTTGTCATCGCCGACGCCTTTGGTGCCGTATTCAGGCAAGCCCTGTTTTACCAGCGCCAGCAAAGACTCCGCCGTTGGATAGCTCGCATCATGCTTCAGCAAATTGTCATGAACTGCGGCGTAGGCGCCGATTATGTTTCGGATGGATTCGGGGTGGACGGAGGTTTGTTTGTGTATGGATGTGGTCGCGATTAGTCCCTGAATGTCTATCTCATTCGAATAGAGCAGCAAACGGACCAGACTCTGGGTGTCGTCCGGATCGGCTTCGATGTCCGTCAGGACAACCAATCGATGCGGCTTGCCGGGTTGTTCGCCACTGGCGGCTCGAGTGATCTCGGCTGCGCGAGCCGACGGGAACTGCAGGGTCAGGCCGAGACCGAGAATCACGGCTAATCTTAGAAAGGAGGATAGCTTTGGCGTAAAGGTGATGGAGTTTAATGATTTCCTGGGGATGATGAACAACGGGGCATAACTTGCCGAAACCTCATCGTAATTTGTTGGATTTCGATATTTCTTAAACCTGCTTAAAAACATAAGATCCGCACCAACCCTTTTGGTCAAGTTCATGCCATTGTCAGCCACTAATTACCGTTTATTATGTATGGTTATCCGGGACTTCCCATTTAATCGCAGATTTTACTTCAATGGGCGAGAAAGGCAACCACAGATTGCACAGATTAACGCAGATTATAAACCACGAATCCCGGCGCGCCAGGACGAATTAACACAAATTTCTTTAGACACGGACCCTGTACCAGACACGGTACAGGGGGATTTACACAGATTGACACTGTTATTAAAGTTATTCACTTACGACCAACGACAAACGACTGATTGGACGCTGATTACGCAGAAATATAAACCACGAATCCAGGCGTGCCGGGACGAATCAACACTAAAGAGTTTAGACGCTGATTTCGCGGAATAATTGAACCACGAATTAACACGAATTAACACTGATTTAATTATATTTACTAACGACTTTGTTAGACACGGATTAGCACTGATTTACACTGTTTATAAGAAATTAACCGCAGAGCGGCTGTGTTTGAATTCAAGGGTTTTTTTAGTTTTTTTCGGGACGCCATAAACTCTGATTCCGAAGCATAGTGTTAAGAATTATAAGAAGTTTTCGCATACA
>Ga0315537_1004195_pt1 | contig 10542 bp, 12 predicted proteins | sample SalMarSW160270MG_FD_203091 | JGI IMG/M metagenome (GOLD analysis project Ga0315537, IMG submission 203091) | Salt marsh sediment microbial communities from the Plum Island Ecosystem LTER, Massachusetts, United States - Salt Marsh Sediment SW1602-70 ... | reverse complement strand
GATAAGCAGCGATTGTGCTTTTGCCAACACCGCCTTTTCCACTCATTACCAATAGTTTGTTTTTAAAGTCCTTCAGTTTTTCTTTTATCTCTTGATCCTGGGCCTGCATCATGGCCTGTTTACTCTTCATCTGTTCGTCTTGTTGCATTATAGTGTGTTCTCCTTTTCAATGTTGTTTATCGTAACAAATCAATTGCAGAATCGTTTTACTCTTTTCAAAAAAAATAGCAAGGCCTTTTCATCTGATAGCAAGGCCTTTCATCTGAGAAGGTGTTGGGTGATCCTTGGCAATCATTAAGTCGACCTCGTAGGCCTGCCTCACAGAGCAGTGAATATACTCTAACTCTATTTTCAATTTTTATCTTCTTCTCCTGACATTTCAGTCAACTTCAGTAACAGTGATAGCCTCCTGTTCGCAGGATTCTATACAGCTTTCACAGCCAATACATTCTTCTGCATTCACAGGAACTGACTTTTCATCCTGCATCTCATAGACATCTACAGGGCACACATCAACGCAATCCCCACATCCTATGCATTTTCCCTCATCAACCTCTATTGTATACATATTTCAACTCCTTTTCTGTTTAACATATCCTAATCTTGTGCTGGCTTCATGATGAAGGCCCTGATAAGACCTATCAACCGTTTTCCAGATCACCCACATTGACCGGCTATGCGCCTTCGTTTTTGACATCTGGTTTCATTCCCTTCACTACAACAAAAGAACCTTCACCATATCCTTCCTTTATGGCTTCTCCTTCTTTTATCTCCTCCAAGGTATGAAAGATGGTTTGAGTGAAGGCAAGGTTTTGAAAGCCTGTCTTTTTCAGGTAAAAGATAAGCTCATCCACTGAATAGAATGTAGCTATCTTATAGAACACATTTTTGGCTCTATGTTTTTGATAGAATTTTCCAAGAGAGCTCTTTCTATCCACAAACCCATTGATGAAAAATCCAGCAGGTTTTATTACACGGAAGGCCTCTTTAAAAGATGCCTCTATATCATCTACAAAGCAGATAGTTGTAACCATAAGAGCGAAATCAAACAGACAATCTTCGAAGGGGAGCGCTTCTGCCAATCCATCAATCACTTCAATGCCTCTTTTCTGAGCCACTTCCCTCATTGCTTTCGATGGTTCAACCCCAACCCTAATCCCCAACGGCGCGGCAAAGCGTCCTGTGCCTACACCAATTTCAACCCCGGTTCCTCTTTTCGGCAATAGATATCGTATGGCCTGAAGTTCGGATTTGTAGGCAAACACATTTTTCTCAAACCATTCTTCGTACTTTGCCTTATGTCTCTCAAAGGGTTCCACTTTTGGCATGGGCTTGTCCCAAGTCTGTAAAGAGATATCGTACATAACAATATGTATTATTGTCATTTACATGACTGCTCCACAGGCATATTGACTGTGTCTATTTTGCCTTTTCTTCCTCTAACCTTTTTAGTCTTTCTGTGGCCTTAGCTAACTCTCTTCTCAAGGCAACCATCTCTTCTCGCAATCGAGATGCCTCATCATGTTCAGAGGCATAGATATCCTGTGGCAAATCATACTCACTGCATGGACTCGCCCCCTCGATCTGGCCATTCAGGTAAGCTTTCATCACTTCCCTTACCATACCAGAAACCCCAGTAACCGCTTGAATACCGAACTGCTCAAAAAAACCGATGGCCTTAGGTACCATACCACCGGCAATGATTACCTGAGCGCCTATACCCTTTATAAAAGTAGGCACCTCACCTGGTTCACCATGATTTCCGTAGAAGGGACTTTGTAGGGCCTTGACCTCTCTGATCTCCTTGTCATCAACATCCACAACTACATAGTAGGGACATCTACCAAAATGGTGGCTTAAAATTGCCTCCAATCCCCTATCGTCGTCTGTGGCTAATGCAATTTTCATGTTCTTACTCTTCTTTCATCTTGATTATGCGTTTTATATTTCTACCCTCTTTTCAGCTAACTCGTATTAGATCCTCGCATGGTCTCTTCCTGCCAAATATCAAGGTCTTTTTATCAGATCAAGAGGCCTTAGTTCTGATAAGTATTCTACTTAACCCCTTTCTCTAATTCCTTGATCCTTGCATCGATCTGATCCATCTGCTGCTTTAGCATCTGGGCCTGATCCCTTAAAAAGTTTATCTCCTGCTCTGGTGCCATAGGTGGACCATAGGGTGACATCCCTGGTGCCCCAGGCGGTGGGTAATCGTGTTGACCATAGGGTGACATTCCTGGTGCTCCATACCCTCCTGGTGGTGGGTAAGAGGGCATCTGTGGCATACCTCCATAGGGATAAGCCCATGGCCCTTCCATAGGATAACCCATTCCCATAGGTGGTCCCCAGGGAGAAGGCCATCCTCCATATGGGTAATATCCGTAGTACATGTCTGCCTCCTTTTTTTAAATGTTGTTTACCACTAAGGATAATTATAACAGTATCTCATTTCAATACTATGCGGATCACAATACTGCATTTTTATATTGCTTTTAGACCATAAGAAAGCAATCTTGGCACATACCAAGACTGCTCTCAAGGTCTCATTGTAGAGTTTATCACCATCTTCCTCTGCCAAATCCTCTGCCTCCGCCAAATCCTCTACCTCTGCCAAATCCTCTGCCCCGGCCAAATCCTCTACCAAAGCCATAAGAACCATAAGGATAGCCTGCGTATGGAGTAGAGTAACCGGCTCCGTAAGGTGGCACATAACCCGTACCGTAGGGAGCACTATAGGGGTATGCCCCTCCAAAGGGGGCTCCTCCCCCAGCATAATAGGGATTACAGAATCCTCTGCCTCCTCCGGTCATAGGACCCATTCCTCTGGGTCCGGTTCCATCAAATCCTGGCATATCGTTCACCTCCTTTCTATCTGTCTGTTATGGAATATGGGTACCTCTTCTTCTTCCCATACCCCGGCCATGTCTTCCACCAGGGCCCTTGCCCCAATAGCCGGTACAACCGGGCATAATAAATTGCATATCGAATAAATTACCTTTTAAAAAGGCCTGCAATACATCCTCCACCTGGCCGGATATCCAGGGAATCAACTTAATCCCGGCAGTTGTAATCATATAGGCAAGTGGTCTTGATATCGCCCCACAAATGAGGGTATCTATTCCCAGCCCTGTAAGCCTTATAGTTTTGCTGGGAAGAAAATTGTCAGTGATATCTGTCTCAAATCTGGAACACTCCCTTTCCTCATCCACCTCCACCACTAACAGTCTTGATGCCGTATCAAAAACGGGCGAAACCCTACCATTCCACGTTGGTATGGCAATCTTCATTCTTGCCTTTATTTTCAGCTATAATAACTACTAACAACGGACAACTGACACTAATTTATTTTCCTTCCAGATCCTTTATACGGGACAGAATCGAATTAAGTTGATCTCGCAGGGCTTTTGCCTCCTCCTTGAGTGCTCCAATCCCCTGCTCAGGGGATGAAGGAGGTGTAGCTTGATTTGGGGCATATCCTCCTTGCATGCCCATTCCTCGGCCCATTCCCATACCTCTTCCCATGCCTTGGCCCATGCCTCTGCCCATGCCACGGCCCATGCCTCCACCCATGCCTTGGCCCATTCCCATTCCTCCACCAGGAGAGGCACTTTGACCTCCGCCCATACCGAAGTGATCCGGGACATTCGCCTGATTTGTGGGTGATAGCTCGCCCCGCTTGTATCTCTCAACCGCTTCTCTAATTGGTCCACTAACACCAACAATCACATTAAGGCCAGCTGCATTCAGGGTTCTACTCGCATTGGGGCCAACATTTCCGGTTATCAGTACCGTCGCCCCTGTGGAAGCGATAAATTGTCCTGACTGAATGCCTGCTCCTCCGCCAAGGGACATACTCTCATTTTCAATCGCCTCAAAGGTCATATCATCGGGGTTGACAATTATGAAATATGCACACCTGCCAAACCTTGGATCTATCTCGGAGTCAAGATCCCTTCCTGTTGAACTAAAAGCTATTTTCATAAGTTAATTCTCCTATAGTTTTTATTTGATCTACATTATTTAATATGCATATCCTGTGCCAGCTTTCGGCTATTCTTATAAAACAGGATAACATATTAATATTTATAGATATTTTTAATTATCGTAAAATCCTTCTTGTAAAAATAATAAAATAAATGTATCTTTTATGCAACTCATATTTAACTAATGTTACAATTATGGGACAATTAAGTCATACTACCTTCTCTTAACTTAAAAGATTCTATGGGGGTTTTTTATGAAAAAAATCAAAGATATTTTTCGCAATTCTCTGATTGATTCCTGGCACTCCCTGTAACTCTCCAATTTCTGCCCTGGCTATAGATTGGAGATCTCCCAGATATTTGAGCAATGCCTTTTTTCTTTTAGGCCCTACCCCAGAAATCCTGTCGAGCTCAGATCCTGATAGCTTTTTCTTTCTCCTTTTTCGATGATAATTTACAGCCCTCCTGTGAGCCTCATCCCTAAGGCGCATAAGCAAAGAAAGGACTGGATGATTGCGGGCAAGGATAAGGGGGTTCTTCCTGTTTTGAAGATATATCTTATCCACAGCCCCTGGTTTTCCCCTATCTGCCTTTGCTATAGATATAACAGCAGGTGGGCTCTCAAGGCCAGAGGCGTCTATTGTTTTCTGGGCCATAGACAGATGACCCTTTCCTCCATCTACAACAAAAAGGTCAGGTAGCTTGCCCTTTTTTAGTCTTCTTTTAATTACCTCTACAATCATGGCATAATCGTCTATCCCTTGTACCTCTTTTATTTTGTAATTCCGATAATCAGATTTCTGCGGTAACCCATCAACAAATGTAACTAAAGAAGCTACAGCAAGATCACCTTTCAGATTGGATATATCTATTCCTTCTATGTGTGCTGGTTTCCTTTTTAGTTTAAGCACGGATTTTGCTAAGTCAATGATTGCAGACTGGTCGCTTTTTTGTCTCTTTAATAAATTATTTTCAGCATTTACCACAGCCATATTGACAAGCCTTTTCTTATGTCCCCTGGACGGAACTGAGATAGAAACCCTCTTTCCAGCCATCTCTGTCAACCATTCAGAAATCAACTGTTTATCACCTATCGCATCTGATAGGATTATATCAGATGGTATAAATTCCTTATCTCTATAGTATTGTTTCAGGAAGGCCTCGAGTGCTTCGCTTGAGTTTTCCCATTCACAATGAATGGAATAGCTTCTGCTTCCAACCATGTAGCCACTGCGTACCATAAGAATCACAACCCCTGCATCTTTACCGGTGCGAGATAGACCGATAATATCTTGATCCTTCATTTCAGTGGATACTATTGTCTGCCGTTCCACGGTTTTCTCTACAGCCCTGATTTGATCTCTCAACCTGCCAGCCTTCTCAAAATTAAGATCTCTTGCAGCCTCCCGCATTATTTCCCTTAATTGTGAGATTAATTCTTTGCTGCGCCCCTCTAAAAATAACTTGACCTGATCCACTATCTCCTGATAATCATTTACCCTTACTTCCAAACAACATGGTGCTAAACATCTACCTAATTGATAATTTAGGCAGGGCCTTGATCTCTTAGGGGTTTCCTTTGTTTTACACTTTCTTAAGGGAAAAACGGGGCCTATCAAGCGAAGGGTAGAACGCACTGCTGAAGCGGATGTGAAAGGACCGAAATAAAGAGCCCCGTCATTTTTCATCCTTCTTACAATAATCAGGCGGGGATACCTGTTATTTATGTCCAGCTTAAGGAGGGGATAATTAGCATCATCCTTTAAAATGACATTATACCTGGGCCGATATTTCTTTATAAGATTGCCCTCAAGTATCAGGGCCTCTTTTTCCGTACCAGCTATGATATGCTCTATTTTATGGGCATTCATTAGAATAAGAGACAATTTATAAGGATGATCTCTGCCTCTACTAAAGTAAGAGGAGATGCGTTTATTCAAATTTTTGGCCTTGCCAATATAGATTGTTCTTCCAGACTTATTCTTAAAGAGGTAGACCCCTGGTTCTTGAGGAATGTTTTTTATGGTATCACTATCCAGCATTGCTCATTCTCATCGTTGATTAGTTAAATGGCGAGTGGTTTAGTTTTTTGAGCAGATAGATTATTATACAGTATAATCATGTAAAATTTGTGTAACCAAAGAATTTTCTTAGTATGTAAAGGAAAAATTAATTAAAATGTAACACATTATGTTAAATAGTAAAAAAACAAAAGCTATAAGGAGATTCAAAGGTGATCTTAAAACCGGAGAGGATAGATAATTTAAGTCCTGAACAATATCGGATCATCATGAAAAGATCCGCTGAAGACATAGACTCAATCTATGAAGAGGTAAGGGAAATTGTGCTGGATATCAGGGATAATGGTGATCAAGTATCCCTCAATCATTACAAAAAATATAAATCCGATCTTACCACAAAGGATCTGGAGGTCGTACGGGAAGAGATTGAAGAAGCCTACAGAAATGTTGATCCAAAGGTAATTGATGCCCTGAAGTTTGCCTCCGAAAATATAATCAAGTTCCATCAGGCCCAGATAGAGAGAGAAATGTGGATGATTGACATCGCCGATGGCATCTTGGCTGGACGTATGACCACACCCTTAGAAAGAATTGGTGCATACATACCTGGCAGAAGAGCTGCCTATCCAAGTTCTATCTTGATGACAATCTTGCCTGCCAAGGTAGCTGGAGTAAAGGATATTATTGCCTGTACCCCTCCAGATGAAGGCATGGTCATAAATCCTTCAACACTTGTGGCAGCAGATATAGCTGGCTCAGCAAAGATCTTTAAAGTGGGAGGGCCATGGGGAATTGCCTCTATGGCCTATGGCACCAAGGCTATTCCCAAGGTAGATAAAATAGTTGGGCCTGGAAACAAATATGTTACTGCCGCAAAGATCATGGTCTTCGGAGCGGTAGGCATAGACTCCCCTGCCGGACCGAGTGAGGGAATGATCCTTGCTGATAAAACAGGAGATGCGGATCTAATCACAGTAGATCTACTATCCCAGTCGGAACATGATCCAGATGCAGCATCTATCCTTGTTACAACTTCGGATGAACTAGCATTTAAAGTCTCTGATAATATAAATAATGAATTCCCCAAACTTCCTCGCAAGGAGATCATTGCTCCATCCCTTGAAAAATATTCCTATATCCTGATTGCAAGGAATATGGAGCAGGCCATTGATTTTGTCAATGATTATGCACCAGAACACCTGGAGATAATGACTGGAGATCCTTTTACTACCCTCAAGAAAATTAAAAATGCCGGCTCTATATTTATGGGGCCATTCTCACCTATACCTGTGGGTGATTATGCCTCTGGGACAAATCATGTCCTGCCTACAGGTCAGACAGCACGGATGTTTTCGGGTCTTTCAGTGGACGACTTTATAAAAAAACCAACATTTCAGTATTTGAGCAAAAAAGGACTTTCGCTTTTAAAAGATACAGTGGTTACCTTAGCAGAGGCAGAAGGTCTTCCTCTTCACGCAAGAACAATCTTGGAGAGATTTAAATAGGACTGTTCTTTCGTTTCCCATAATGGCAGATAAAAACTGAAACGAGTAACAATTAATAACAAAGAACAAATTAGAGGGAGGTAGAATATGGCTATTATAAAAGGTTATGACATGCCAGATGAGCTTTACTATCATGAAGAGCACAGTTGGGCCAGGGTGGAAGGTAACAGGGTTACTGTAGGCATGGACGATATGTTTCAAAAGGAGGCAGGTGATATAGTCTTTGTGGATCTGCCTGATGAGGAAGACGAGTTTGAGCAGGGAGAGGTCTGCGGCAAGATTCAATCAAGGAAATGGATCGGGAAGCTGTGCGCGCCTGTCTCTGGAGAGATTGTTGAGATCAATGAGGAATTAGAGGATGATACCAGTCTTGTCAATCAGGATCCCTATGGAAAGGGATGGATTCTGGTTATCGAGGCCACCGACCTGGAAAACGAGCTAACCAATCTTATGCAAGGGGACTCTCTCCTTCCTTTTATCGATCAAGAGATAAAACGGACCGAGGAAGAAAGGGCAAAGGCCTGATGGATTCATGGAGGCTCTTTAAAGATACTGTAAATCCCGCTTCAACAGCCTTAGGACTATCTATTGACGATACACTCCCCCTATCTTTATCCCAGCATGGCTCTCCACCAATACTTCACCTTTATACATTTAAGCCTTCAGCTATTGTTGGTAAATACCAGGATATAGAGGCTGCTCTTAGGCTTGATAGATGTAAAGACAGGGGAATTGAATATAACCGCAGAAGCACAGGTGGTGGCACAGTGATAATGGGTCCAGAGGTAGTTGCCCTTGGCCTTGGTATTAATATTGACCAACCTGGATTAAAGAAAGGGATCGGAGGGATATTTGAATCCCTTAGCACTATCTTGATAACAGCATTGCAGGACCTGGGCATAAAAGTTGGGTTCAGGCCCAGGAATGATCTCGAGGTGGACGGTAAAAAGATTGCGGGTCTTTCCGCAACGCTAGAGACAGAAAAGGCTATTTTATTTCATGCAAGTTTACTGGTCGACTTTGATATACCCTTAATGCTGGATATCATGAATCAACCAGCTCTAAAACTTTATGATAAGGGCTATAACTGCTTCAGCCAGAGGATTACTACCATTAAGGAACAACTAGGTTATGATATCGACATGGCAACAGTCATAGGAGCTATAGAAAAGGCCTTCAGCCAGAAATTTAGTGTTTCTTTTGAAAAGGATGAACCTGACACATGGGAGAAAAAGAGCATAAAGGATCTTATCAATAATAGATACACAAACCCGGATTGGATCTTTTCCCATAAACATCCCAGATCAAAGATGGGCATAGGTGAGTTTAAGACACCGGGCGGGCTCTTAGAAATATATCTATCTCTCGCAGGTAGTACTATTGAGCATATTATTATCACTGGAGACTTTTTTTCCACCACCAAAGATATAAATCTTCTGGAGTCAGCCTTAAAATGGACATCAGCAAAAAGAGAAAAGATTGAGGAACACCTCTCTGAGGTCTGGAAAGAAGATATGATCCATGGAGTCACTGTTAATACCCTGACAGAGGCAATTGTAAAGGCCAAGGAAAATCCGGTAATGAGGTAAAAAAGAGGAGATGGTTAATAGGAAAGAAAAACAGAGCCCTGATTATGCAAGAATAAGCGCTGCAACGGCCATGTCCCTCGGTCTTTGTAGAGGACGCTTTTACAGGGGGGCAAAAAATAGATGCGCAAATCTTCTTGTTCACTACCCTAAGGGATGTGCAGCCAATTGTGCATACTGCGGCCTGGCTAAAAGGAGGACCGGCTCCTATAGCCAAAAAACATTTATTATGGTCCAATGGCCAATATTTCCCATGGATACTATTATTGAGGCCATTAATGATGGCCCTGAATATGTAAGACGGACATGCATTTCCATGATCACCAATGGTAAATGTCGAAGAGATACCATCGCCATGACCGAACGGCTAAAAAAGGAGACCAAGATCCCGATCTCTATTCTTACAAGCCCAACAGTCTTGAAGGTAGATGATCTTAAAGCAATGGAGGAAAGCGGGGCGGATATGATTGGCATAGCTATTGATATGGCTACTCCAGAGCTTTTTGATCTTTACCGGGGGAAAGGGGTATCAGGGCCTCATACATGGGAGGGATACTGGCAAACCGTTGCGGATGGTATTGAGATATTTGGTGAAAGGAATGTCGGAATTCATCTCATGGTAGGCATGGGTGAAACTGAAGAGGAGATGGTTTCTGTTATGGAAAGGGTCTGGAATCGTGGGGCAGTAAACCATCTCTTTTCTTTTTTTGCTGAACCGGGTTCCAAATTAGAGAACAGAAAACAGCCATCGTGGCCATCCTATTTGAGAGTACAGCTTGCACGTTATCTATTAGAAAAAAGGTCTATCGCGGCATCTATCATGGCCTTTGATAAGGATGGGCATATTATAGATTTTGGTTTGCAAAAAGATGATATAATGGAAATCATTAATTTAGGTATCCCCTTTATGACCGGTGGATGCCTGGATGAAGATGGTGAGGTTGCCTGTAACAGGCCTTTTGGTAACTGTCTGCCAGGCGAGAAACAATGGAATTACCCCTACCTTCCAAACGAAGAAGAACTAAAGCTAATCAAAAAGAACATTTTTATAATATCATCAACTTGAACGTTAATATATAGCTTTATATAAATAGTCACAAATTTCTAGGATGACCAACTCTTACAAACAGTCTAATTTATCCGCTTCCTGTAGATTTAATCTAAATCTACAATCCCTGGCCCAGACCTGACTTATGAGCTTAATATTTTGATCCGAGCATGTAATGCCCTATAGATTTAGTAGGCTGATTCAAGCACGTCGCGCCAGGGCAGGCCGAAATCCAAAATCCAAAATACAATATGCCTTTGAATATTTTTTTTGACACATAATTCCAATAGTGTTACTAAATTAAGTCAGGCATATATATGTGGGCCGTTAGCTCAGTTAGGTAGAGCAGCGGACTTTTAATCCGTTGGTCGCGTGTTCGATCCACGCACGGCCCACTAG
>Ga0315537_1004191_pt1 | contig 10545 bp, 5 predicted proteins | sample SalMarSW160270MG_FD_203091 | JGI IMG/M metagenome (GOLD analysis project Ga0315537, IMG submission 203091) | Salt marsh sediment microbial communities from the Plum Island Ecosystem LTER, Massachusetts, United States - Salt Marsh Sediment SW1602-70 ... | reverse complement strand
AACGGTCGTCCCGAGTACGAAACCCGCAAAGCCAAGGGGACGGGCAATCGCAAGATCAAAGATGATCTCCGTTCCCGCCGGGTCGGCCTCTTCCTCAGCCCATACCATGGGGGGTGCGCCCAGAAAGCTGGCGAGGACTGTGAGGACGACCATTGCAACGATCCATTTTTTCAAGGCCATAGGCATCTCCCTCTGCAATGTTGATGATTACCCCAATCGCAGGTCTTCTCCGATCATCTTACTCACTATTTTCCCAGTAAACAGGGTAATTGTCAATATATTTTTTACATCTTGTTATGTAAACCGTGTGTTTTTCACTTTTACCGGTCGATTGGAATATGATAGACTCTCCTGAGGCCATCGCGCAGAGGAAATACACATGAAGGATAAAAAGACCGCCGCCTTGTTGCTCTCCCTCGTACCGATAGTGTTGGGGTGCCTCCTCTTGATCCCCGCTGCGGCCCCGCCGCAAGACCCTAGTGGTCCTTTTCGGGTCGAGCGAGTGGTGGATGGGGATACGATCGTGTTAGCGGATGGGCGGCACGTCCGTTATATAGGGATCAATACCTCTGAACGCGGTGAACCTTCATGGAGGGAAGCCAAGGATTACAATGTCCAAAAAGTGGGGGGACAACTAGTCACCTTGGAGTTCGGGCAGGTCACGGAGGACAAATATGGGCGCATGCTGGCCTATGTCTTTGTCGGGGGTGAGATGGTCAATGCCCAGCTCTTGAAGGCGGGCTGGGCACACCTCTTTGTCCTCGAACCGATTAGATATTACGATCACTTCCGAAGGATCCAGGAGGAGGCCAGGGCCAAGGGCCTGGGAATCTGGGGAAAAGGCGGATTCACCGGACCCCTCAAGATCACGGCATTGCACGCCGATGCGCAAGGGGACGATAGGTACAATCTCAACGGTGAGTACGTGAGAATATGTAACATATCCCCGCAGGATGTAGACCTCCGGGGTTTTTCCCTCGTTGACCACGAGGGACACCGCTACATCTTCACGCAGGGCTCCCTCAAACCTGGCTACACCGCACTCCTCGTGACGGGAGCAGGGAAGGATATTACGGCAGGGGCAGATCAATTGTCCTTCTACTGGAATTCACCGTACCCCATCTGGAACAATAAGGGCGATCAGGCCTTCCTCCGAAACCCCAAGGGACACGTGGTAGATACCGTTGTCTACCGTCGAGGAGGACGGATGCGACAGGACACGGGGCGCGCAAGATAAATACGGAGCGATAGAAGAAAGCGTTTTTTGACAGATCCAACGGTTGACTTTTACGACAGCTATTAGGTATTGTGTATGGCAGACTTATAACAATACGCACAACTTCGTGAAGGGTATACAGAAATGAGCAAAGTGAAGATTATCGAGGATCGGCCGCCGGTATTAGGGATTAATGGGTTAGGAAGAATAGGAAAGCTTACCTTGTGGCATCATATCGGTAGGAAGTATTTTAAGGAAATAGTCGTCAATCAAGGGCGCGAGATAGGCAAGGGGCTTCACGACATCGCGCGTATAATCGAGAAGGATTCCACCTATGGCTTGATGCATACCTTTTTGTATGGAATAAATGCCCAGCGGATTATCAAGGTCGAAGATGAGGCGAAAGGCACATTACGTATCGACGGCATACCGGTTACCGTCCTGCGGGAGTCGAGAAACCCAAAGGATATCCCCTGGCGTGACTACAATGCTGACGTAGTCGTTGAATGCACCGGGACGTTTCGTGACCCCACCCTACCCCCAGACGATGCAAAGGGCTCCATACGGGGACACCTCATGGGTGGCGCAAAGGTGGTGCTCAATTCTTCGCCATTTAAGATCAAAAATAAGGCATTAGCGATGCCGGAAGATGCCACTACCCTCATTTACGGCATCAATCATCACGCCTTCGATCCCCAGAAACACGTGGTGATATCGGCTGCCTCGTGCACCACGACCGGACTCGCCCACATGATAAAACCGCTTCTCGAAAACGAGGAGACCACCATGCTCCTGACGGCATCTATGTCAACGGTTCACGCGGTAACCAATACCCAGAGTGTCCTGGACGGTGTGCCCAAGGCCGGCGAAAAGGATCTGCGGAAGAATAGGAGCATCCTCAACAACATCATTCTTACCTCCACCAATGCCGCCGAGGCCTTGGCGCAGGTCATCCCCGAGGTACATAATATCGGATTTATGGCAGATTCGATTCGCATACCCACCAGCACCGAATCACTGATTGTCTTAAACGTTACGTTCCAAAGCCGAATAAACAACGATAAAACAAAGAGTGAAATTAGTGCAGATGTCCTTAACGGAATCTATCGCCAAGCGTCGGAAGATGATCCGGAACACCTCTTGGTCTATACCGATGAACAGAATGTATCCTCGGACGTCGCCGGCATCAATGCCGCCGTGGTCATCGAGGGACAATTTAACCATACCCGTACCGCCTTCTTGACAGTTGATCTCGCCCAGATCCCGAATATACCCCAGGAACTGCAGCAGGCATCGCCCGTGCAGAGCCTACGGGTGCCTGTTGTTCACGCAAAGATTTTCGGGTGGTATGACAACGAATACGGGAGTTATACGAACCGCTTGGGTGATCTCACGGTTCATGTCCATAAGATGTTAACGTAGCCCCCCGACACACGCCTTACGAAGGAGTTCACGGATACCCTCCCCCCCTCCCCACACCGGTGAGGGGGGAACTATTACCCTGTTATCTTATACGATTCTTCGGATTCAACCTGGTGCTTTCCTACATAGACGGCTCCGCTCCAACCGTCGATAGCGATAAAATCCCCACCATTGATAACCTGTCCGTCGATAATGCTGTATCCTTCGGATTCAAATACCTTAAGCTTGTTAAAACCCACCACTCCCACTTTCTGAAGTTGAGGAACGGTAACGGCGGCATGAGAAGTACTTCCTCCCCGTGCAGTAAGAAGGCCGTCAACCTGTAGAAGCAACCCAACATCGTCTGGAACCGTATCCGGTCTAACCAATATAAGGTGGGTATCAGGCTCTTTCTCTCGGAAGGATTTGATTTCATCCTCTGAATATACCACCCTCCCACTCAGGGCTCCGCCACCGACACCGATCCCAATCCCCAAGAGAGATTGATGCAAATCTTTGGTTTCTTTAAAGACCTTTAATTTTGTCGGCTCCATGGAAACCATATCGCGCGTCTGTAGAATGTAGAGTCCTTCTTTGCTTTGATTCTCGAAAGTAAATTCTATTTCTTGGTGGTTAAATCCCCTCTCGTAGATCAACTCTTCAGAAAATCTCACCAGTTCAGCGTACACCTCAGAAAATCGCTTCTCCAAAGAAATCTTTGATTCCCTCCTCTCGGCTTTTCGTTGGCTTTCGGAAAATGGATATGTCTCAACCAACCCTGAAACGATATCATCTCCTTGAGCGCCAAATATGAAATCTCCATAAAGCGTTACGCCAGGAGACAAGCCCTTGGGGTTTCGGGTAAAAAATACTCCTGCCCCTGAATTCTCGTCTAAATTTCCAAAAACCATACTCTGAACGATAACCGCTGTCCCCCATGCATCGGACAGACCCATTTGGCGACGGTATAACCGTGCATGAGTGGAATCCCAGGAGGCGAATACGCGCTGAATCGCATGCTGCAACTGTTCTTGAGGATCATCTATGATCCCTATACCTTGATCCATCATCGCCTTTTTATAGGCGAGGGCGATCTCCCTCATTTGGTCAGGGTGAAACTCGATCTTTTTGGCAACGTGATACTGCTGCTTATAATTATCGATGATTTCATCAAAAAAATTACGTTCCAACCCCTCAAACATGCCCCACATCTGCAGAAACCTTCTATAACAATCCCACGCCGCCCATCGGAACCTCGGCTTCTTACTGAGCCCTTCTGCAATGGCTTCATTAATACCTACGTTTAAAAATGAGTACATCATCCCGGGCAGGGAAAAGGCGGCGCCGCTCCTGACGGAAAGCAGGAGCGGATTTCTCGGATCACCATATCTGCGCCCGGTTATTTTTTCAAGCTTCTGGAGCTCCTTGTAAATTCTATCACTCAGATCTTTGAACATATATGTATAGCTACCCACCGCGTCATAGCACCGAAAGACCTCTGTGGTAATGATGAAGCCGGGGGGGATATTAAAATTATAGGATGCGAGTTCCTTGAGGAAATACCCTTTATTGCCCAGCAATATCTGAGTATCAGTTTTTTTATTGAGTTTATTGATGGGGGAAATAGTTATATCAGGATTATAGGTCGTAACGAGACTCAGGATTTCCTTGTTACCCTTAAATTTTTCCAATTCCTCCCCCAGGGTCTTGATGATGTTGCTGATAAAGTTATCTAAAACCTGCAACCCAAAGGCGGAGGATATCATGGATCTAACAAAATTTTCTGAGGTTTGATAGACGGTTTCCTCCGCACGAGGTGACAGCGCTTCCCCTTCCACGGTACCCTCTTTCTCCATTATCTGAGGTATAATAAGGGAAAGATTTGAGCGGTGAAGATCGATATAGTAATCCTGGATAATGTCTTGAATACCCTTAGAGATGAATTTAAAAATGTCGGTATACTGATCAATAGAGAAAAGCTTGATTTGGAGGGCACTGCTCACATATTTGATTTTAGTCTCGAGCCCCTCGGTTGCGATACCATCCAACTCCAAGGCCTGTACAAAGAGCCCCAAATATTCATTGATCTTTGCGACGGTGCTCTTGGTAACGAATTTGAGACTCAGTGAGGTTAACACCTGCTCAAACAGGACCGTGGCAAAACTCTCCAGGCGGAGAGAAAAACCGAGGGCATCAAATTTTTCCTCTCGATATGTTCCATACATCGAGGGGATGCCGGCAGCAATATGTCTCTTATGGTAAATATTTTCTATTGCGGTCGTCTTTCCCGGAGAGAGGATTCTTTGCTTCAGTATCGACAAAAATCCCAAAATAATGACCAAGCTCTTATGGTAATCTTCTCGTGCCAGACTTCTCTTCAAAGATCGTACCTTGGCTTGTTCAAAGAGAAAGCTCGCCTCCAACTCATTCAATAAATCTACATGATGCGGATTGTATTTTTTATAGATCAACTGATACAGCCGTATCATTGCTACGGCTCGCTCCCTCTCAGTCTCGGAGACCCCCTTGATTCGATGCACCTCTCGCTCCACTTTCTTCTGGTCCCATTCGAGCAGGGATTGCGGATTTCGTCTTATCTTTGAGAAAAGAACGGCAAATATCGTATGTATCCCGTCAAAATATTCTCCTGAATTGACTATTTGATCATAGACCTCAGTCGGCAGGTGTTTTTGTACATAATGTTTGTCCCTGGCATACCAATACCGAAAGATATCTTCGATAAACGGGATCAACAAACTACTGCTTTCAACATGAGACTGCTTCCGGAGAAAATGAATCATTTTGTCTTGGCGAAATGCAAGCTCGTCAACCTTCGTTGAGACATCACGCAATTCACCCTCGGCGCCGATTTCACTGAAGTAGATCGGGAACATCCGTAGGAGCTGTTTTGCAAGATTATACGCCGGTGATAGATCGGAATCGAGAAAGGCGGATATGTCTTTTTGCAACAAATCGGTATCTCGAACGAAGACGCCGCCGAGTTTGAGATTGATAATAAGCGCCGAGAGAAGTCTCTTGGTCCAGCGGGGTCTCAGTGCAATGATCTCAAGCCATAGGCGTATATTTTTGATATGAGCGGGATTTACCCGCACCTGCCACTCTGCGGTCGATCCCTGGATCTGAGGCTGCTGAAATCCGAAGGCAATAACTTCTTCAATAAAGGTGTCGATGAGCGCGTGATTATTATGCCTGAATATCTCCTTCGCCATGGTACTCATGCAACTAAAGATGGTATCCTGATACTGACTTCGGAACGAGGTCCGTTTCAGCGTCGAAAAGACCTGGCGAACAAATGCGTCGAGATTTTCAGGCCTCTCCTCCTTAAAAACCATGCTCAGCGATCGATTAATTTCACGCAGGGCAGGTCCGTGAATATCTGAGAACTCCGCAACAGTGATAACATGATAGAGGAAATTAAGCTTTACAAGATGCTTTGAGGCAGCATAGACTTTCGAACGTTCGAGTTCATCAGCTACCTTCAAATAGCCGTTTATTATCTGTGCATAGTCCGGCATATCCACATATAAAGCGATTTTATCCTGATCACTCAGATCGGATGTGTGTATGGACTTAAGCTTATCCATAAGGTGCCGCACATTGTGATGGCTGAGGGGCTCTATGATCGTGTCGTAGGTATCACGGGAGCCTGGCGCCTTTGTTTCCGAGTCAAACCATTCCTTTGGATCTGGTTGCGCAAGCCAGAAATCATACGTAGTCCTAAATACCTGATAGAGCAACAGTGTTAAGGCATCGGTCTGGATCGTGGTGGCGTTATTGACAACAAATTGCACTATCGTTTTGAGATAGGCCGACGACTTTTTAAAGAGGGCCGTGTGATCTTTCGCAATTTGTAAAAGTGACTCCATAACAAAAGGAATAAGGGCGATATTTCTGGCGAGCATGTCACCGCTGTTGGCAAGGATCTTGGCAAGGTAATCAAAGAGATAGCGTACTCCTCGCTCTTTGACATCCTCTTGTGGGGCGGAGCGGATGATATCAAGGTAGATCTCCAGGATGACTCTGAGTGCCTTTAACCCCTCAGAATGAGCGTTGTGCTTGTAAAAATCTTCTAATGAAATGATTTTGAGTTGTTCAACAACAAAGTTCCAGTTGACATAGGGGTGATTGATCTCTTCCAGGAGCTCTCGGGTGCGTTTGTGTACTCCATAGTAACCCTCAACGACCTTGATGAGCACCTGATACTTTTCCGCGATCTCGACATGTGCCGCCGTTCTGGCGAGATTGATTTGCAAGGCGTCTGATTGCCATCTTTTTTGCTGATCGTCCATCAGATGACCCTCGTCTCCCACGTGTGTATATATCCTTTAGGGTACATGTCGTTCTCGTCGTAATATATCTTTAGGAATACCACTCCTCTGCAGGGTTTTTGCGGTTATGAGATCGAACAGTAGAACTCCATACGTGAACGTTGCGTTGACCCGTATCATCTAAAACACCCCACGTATTTCCCTATAATCAGCATATAGTAACAGTATAGACTATTGTAACAAAAAATGTCTTGTAAAAAAAGATTTTTCCGACGAGGGAACCCAAGCGTGATAGCATGTTGATTAGGAGCGTTCTTTGTGATAGTCTGTGGCATTCTGCCCGCTGCCCAGATCGAGGAGGAGAACCCGTATGGATTATAAGAAGACCTTGAATCTTCCCCAAACACCCTTTCCTATGAAGGCGGATCTGCCGAAGAGGGAACCTGATGTGCTCAAGACGTGGGAGGAGCGGGGATTATATGACAAGATCCTCCAGGCAGCAAAGGGAAGAGAAAAGTACATCCTCCATGATGGTCCCCCCTATGCCAATGGCCACATCCACATGGGGACCGCCCTGAACAAAATCCTGAAGGACATCGTCATCAAGGCCAAGTTTATGGCTGGCCTCGACAGCACCTATGTCCCCGGGTGGGATTGCCATGGTCTGCCCATTGAACACGAGGTGGACAAGATGCTGGGGGAACGCAAACAGGGGATGAGCAAGGGGGAGATTAGAAGGCACTGCCGGGAGTATGCCGCCCGGTTCATCGATATCCAGCGGGAGGAATTCAAGCGGCTGGGGGTGCTGGGGACCTGGGATGATCCCTATCGCACCATGGACTATGAGTACCAGGCCACCATCGTGCGGGAGTTCGGACAATTTGTGGAGGGGGGCTACCTGTATAAAGGAAAAAAGCCGGTCTACTGGTGCGCCACCTGCCATACCGCCTTGGCCGAGGCCGAGGTGGAATATGCCCCCCACCAGTCACCCTCTATCTTCGTCCGGTTTCCCCTGATCTCAGATATCGGGAAGCGATTTCCCGCCCTAAAAGGGAAAACGGTCTCGGTCATCATCTGGACCACCACCCCGTGGACCATCCCGGCCAACCTCGCCATTGCCCTGCATCCCACCTTTAAATATGTGGCGGTGAAGGTGGATAGTGAGGTCTATATCCTGGCAGAGGGGCTGGCGGAGATCGTGATGGACACCCTGGGGATTAAGGACTATAGCGTGCTGGAGACCTTTGAGGGGAGCGCCTTAGAAGGGTTGAGATGCCGCCATCCCCTCTACGAGAGGGAGTCGATCATCATCCTGGCCGACTACGTCACGCTGGACGCAGGCACCGGGTGCGTCCATACCGCCCCCGGACACGGACAGGAGGATTATGAGAGCGGCCTGAAATACGACCTGGAGATCTATGCGCCGGTGGACGACGACGGCAGATTTACGCCTGACGTGGAGTTTTTCGCAGGGGAATTCGTCTTCGACGCCAATCAATCCGTCAACGCCAAGCTGTCCGAGGTAGGTGCGCTGTTAAAAGAACAAGAGATGGAGCACTCCTACCCCCACTGCTGGCGATGCAAAAACCCCATCATCTTCCGCTCCACCGAGCAGTGGTTTATCTCCTTAGACCACCAGGAGTTAAGGAAACGGGCCCTCAAGGGGATCGAGGAGGTCCGGTGGATCCCCGCCTGGGGCAGGGAGCGAATCTACGGGATGGTGGCCAACCGCCCCGACTGGTGCGTCTCGCGCCAGAGGGTGTGGGGGATCCCTATCGTGGCCTTCTATTGCGAGAAGTGCGATGAAACCCTCCTGCGGAAAGACCTCATCGATTCTATCGCCGACCGTTTCGCTCGAGAAGGGGCGGATATCTGGTTTGACGAGCCGGCAGACAAGCTCCTCCCCCCCAAGACCACCTGCCCTCAATGCGGCGGGGCCCAATTTAGAAAAGAAACGGACATCCTTGACGTCTGGTTCGATTCCGGGGTAAGTTGGGCCGCGGTCCTGGAGAAGAACAAAGCCCTGAAGTTCCCCTGCGACCTCTATCTGGAGGGGAGCGATCAACACCGCGGATGGTTTCACTCGTCCCTGCTGGCCTCGGTAGGGACCAGAGGGACACCGCCGTACGCCAGTGTCCTCACCCACGGCTTTGTGGTGGACGGCGAGGGGAAAAAGATGTCCAAGTCGGCGGGGAACGTCGTGGCCCCCGATGAGGTCATTCAACGATTTGGCGCCGAGATCCTGCGGTTATGGGTAGCGGCGGAGGATTACCGGGACGACATCAAAATCTCTCAGGAGATCCTCGATCGGCTCACCGAGGCCTACCGGAGGATCAGGAACACCTGGCGGTACATGCTGGGCAACCTCTACGATTTCGATCCCCGCCATCACACCGTGTCCGTTGGCGAGCTCCTGGAGATCGATCGGTGGATACTGGGTCGTTTTCGGCAACTGGTGGATCGGGTGCTCAGGGCCTATGAGGAGTCCGAGTTTCACATCATCTATCACGCCGTGCACAATTTCTGCGTGGTGGACCTGAGCTCCCTCTATCTGGACATACTCAAGGATCGTCTCTACACCTCTGGACCCTCCTCCCCCAAGAGGAGGTCCGCCCAGAACGCCATCTACCGCATCCTCAAGGGCATGGTGAGGATTATGGCCCCGGTCCTTGCCTTCACCGCCGACGAAGTATGGCAGCACCTCCCTCAGGAAGGCGGTGAGGAGGAGAGCGTGCATTTGGCGAGCTTTTCCCAAACCGACGAAGAGGTCCTCGATGAGGCCCTGGAGGAGCGATGGACGCGGTTGTGGGCGGTGCGTGAGGAGGTGACCAAGGCCCTGGAAAAGGCCCGCCGGGACAAGGTGATCGGCCATCCCCTGGACGCCGCGGTGACGGTGAAGGCGCCGCCGAAGCTCTACGACTTTCTCCACGGGTTCGGCTCGGAGTTGCGGGAGATCTTCATCGTCTCGCAGGTAGCACTGGAGAACAGCGGCGATTCCTCCGAGCTGACGGTGGAGGTGGGGCGGGCAGAGGGGGCAAAGTGTCAACGCTGCTGGGTCTATGACACGAGCGTGGGGACGGACAAAGAACACCCCGAGATCTGTCAGCGCTGTCTCCAAACCATCGCGAAAGAAGGCTGATGAAAAAGAAGTATATCATCTTGTTAATCGTGTTCTGCATCCTCCTCGCCCTGGATCAAGCGACCAAGCTTGTGATCGAGCACTCCTTCTCCCTGCATCAGATCAGAGAGGTTATCCCGGGTTTTTTCGCCATCACCCACGTGCAAAATACCGGTGCCGCCTTCGGCCTCCTGGCCGGCCTCCCCGGAGCCGCAACTATCTTTGTCATCATATCCCTGATGGCCATTGTTCTCATCCTCGCCTATTTTCGCTGGATCAAAGAGGAGGAGGTGTGGACCCCCCTGTGCCTCTCCCTCGTGCTGACCGGGGCCGTGGGCAACCTGATCGACCGCTTCCGACTGGGGGCGGTCGTGGACTTCCTCGATTTCCAGTACAGAGGGTGGCACTGGCCCGCCTTCAACGTGGCGGACGCCTCCATCACCATCGGGGTCATCTTGCTTGCCATCAAGATCCTGTGGGGAGAAAATAAGGAGACCAGAGAGGAGCACTAACATGCATCC
>Ga0315537_1004190_pt1 | contig 10546 bp, 4 predicted proteins | sample SalMarSW160270MG_FD_203091 | JGI IMG/M metagenome (GOLD analysis project Ga0315537, IMG submission 203091) | Salt marsh sediment microbial communities from the Plum Island Ecosystem LTER, Massachusetts, United States - Salt Marsh Sediment SW1602-70 ... | reverse complement strand
ATTCCAATCTCGTTCAGATGAGGATAATTCAAGTTGGAGTTCTTTTATAGGACCAGATGGAACTTTGAATACATATTATATAGATTTTTCTGGAGAGACTTTAAATGTTTCTAATAATCAATATTTTCAATATAAAGCATATTTTTTAACAGACAATTCAGATTACTCTCCTGAATTATATAATGTTTCAATTGATTATACTGTGTTAAACTCTGCACCTGCAATTAATTTAATTGACCCTCAAAATCAATTATATACTGAAAATGAATCTCTTGCTTTAAATTATATTGTTTATGATAATGACGATAATCTGGACTCTTGTTGGTATAATATTGACGGAGAAACGAACATAGCTTTAGTGGGATGTGCAAATACTACTTTTGATGTTGCTGAAGGAAGTCATAATCTAGCAATTTATGCAAATGATAGTTTAGGATTAGAATCTAGTGATTTTGTAGAATTTAATGTTGATGCTTCTGGAATTTCATTATTAATTATAGAGCCAACAGGAACAAAAACTTCAAGAATAGGAATTTCTTTAAATTATAATGTGACAAGTAACAATGTTTCTTGTTGGTATAATGTTCAAACTTCTGTTGGAGGAGGAATAATTGAAAATACTACTCTGGAAAATTGTAGTGCTTCAAGTTTTTCTGTTTCTACTGATGGAGATTATGTTTTAAATTTATACGCAAACAATAGTTTAGGGACTTCTGCTTTTGAATTCTCTTCTTTTTCAGTAGACACTTCTTCTACTGTAGTTATTAATTCAGGTGGCGGAGGCGGAGGAAGTTCAACAATTATAACTGGATTAACAGAAGTAGAAGTTGGAAATCTTTCAAGTTTAATAGTTTATCCAGGAGATAGCAAAAAGCTATCTTTGAAAGTTAAAAACACTGGAACAAGTATTTTAAATGATTGCTTTATTGGTGAGGGAGGAAATTCTAATTTTTGGATTTCTTCCAGTGAAACAAAAAATTTAGCTTCTGGAGAAATATATAGTTTTGTTTTTAATTTAATAGTATCAGATATTATTGACGTAGGTAAATATGATTTAGAAATTCTTTTGCAATGTCAAGAAATAAATCAATCAAGAGATTTAATCATTGAAATAATAGAAAAAAAATTAGATTTTGAAATTCTAAATGTAGAAAGAATAGAAGAAGAAAAAGTTAAAGTAGAATATTCCATAGAAGAGCTTTCAAATATAAACCAAGAAATAGAAATGCAATTTTTATTATTTGATTCAGAAAATAAAAAGGTGGCAGAAATAAAAGATGTTAGAAATATTTTAGCAAATTCAAAAGAGAAATCTGAAATTCTAATTCCTATTGAATCTTCTTTAGAAGGAGAGATGCGTTTACTAGTCAATCTAAATTCAGAGACATATTCTACTTTTGTTCAAGAAGATATTATTTTAGGAGCTCCTATTAGTGGACTTTCTGTTTTTGGAAATTTAGGAGAAGTAGATAAAATCGCAAGCATCTTTTTAGTTGTATTATTTTTAATAGCAGCATTTTTTCTAATTAGAAGAATTTTAGGGCATAAGAAAAAATTAAAAAAGAAAAAGAGAAAATAAATTTTAGTGAGCAATTATCTTTTTTTCTTTTTATGGTCTGTTATTAAAGTTAAACTTAGGTATAAATGAATTATAGATATTAATAGGAAGAGAGAAAAAATAACTATTAAAATTTCATGTAAATAAAGTATATTAAATGTAAATATATTTGATTCTGTTAAAACATCATCAGTTCTAATGAGTATTAAAAAGAAAATAGAGATTATCAAGTAAGTGAGACTAACATTAATACTATCTTTTAATCTTCTTTTTATTTCAAATAACAGAAAAAGAACTATCAGATAAAATATTATAGCTAATATACTTAATGAGACTGGTATTATGAATTGATATGCCATTTTATTTTTTCTTTATTATATCTCGAGCACCTGCTTTTTTTGCTACTGCTTTTTTCAGCTTTTTTTCTCTTAAATAAAGATAAATTCCTGTGCTTATAGCTATTATTAAGATAAGAATTATCCCTATATATATTTTTTCTTTTTGTGAAGTTACTTCTTTTATAACTTCGAAATTATCACTTGCACTTGCTGTTTTTCCATTGTATGTTGCTTTTACATAGAGAAAATATTTTCCATGGTCAGTATTCTCTGGAATGTATATTGTTTTTATTAAACTTGATTGAGTTTCTATAGCCATACTTTCATATTCTATATCACTAATTTTATTACCATTAGCATCTCTTATTTGATATTCTACTTCTATGTCAGCCTTACCACTTGCACCTAAATTAAATATTGTTATTTTGGCTGTTATCTCGCTTCCAGGAAGAATCTTTTTGTATGCTTGAGGAATTTCAGCTTTGAGATCCAAAAGTGCACCTTTTGATTCAATTTCTATTGCAACTAAAATTTCTTTTTCTATTCTATCCCCTTTTATAATGAGTTTTCCAATGTATAAATCTGGAATTGCGTTTTCTTTAGCAATAACATCTAAAATTATTGTTTTTGACTCTTTTGCTCCTAAGGTGAATGAAGTTTCTTCCCATCTAATAAAGTCTTTTAATAAATTGCTTTTTTCTATATTTATGGTTATTGGTTTAGTTCCAGTATTTTTCAAAATGAAAATTACTTCTTTTGTTTCTCCTTGTTTTAATTTGATTTTAAGCTCTTCTGGAGATATACTAAAATTTGTGATTGTTCTGCTTCCTCTTCCTGTAGAGGGGGTTTCTCCTGCAGGAGTTTCTTCTGCACTGTAAACTGTAAATTCTATCACATTAAATATTAGAGTTCCAGTTTCTGTTGAATAATCTATTTCAGTACAAATTGTATCAGGACAAACAACACCATCTTTCAATATTCTTGGATTACTAAAAGTAAGATTGTAAAGGTAAAGAGTTGCAGATACATTAAAATTTGGTAAGGCTGTAGAATTTAATTCAGTTCTATTTAATGAAATATTTGTGTTTGTATCCAAATCAACTTTATTGTCACTAATATTAGCATCATTCGTCACATTAATTGCTTGATTAAATTGTATTTTTCCATAATTTGTATTTTCGAGAATAATTCCTTGCATATTTTGCAAGTCTTCATAAGTAGATTTATTAAAGTCAGTAGAACTTCCTTTTGTTGAACCTACATACTCATTATAAATAACTCTAAATTTACTTGAATTAACAGTAAATGACACATTAGCAGATGTTTTATTTCCATTGCTGTTGTTTGCATATAAATAAAGAGTATGTGTTCCTTGTGTTGTATTGAATATTGTGTTTCCTGTTATTGTTGTGTTGCCCCCCAACTGATCAATATTATACCAGATTGTTTGAGTGTTTGATGAAGTAAAATTTAATTGTAAATCTTGAGTTGTGATATATGTGTGATTTTTTGGACTTATTATTTTTAAACTTGGTTCCTCTATAATAACATTTATTGAAACAGCAACATTTGCATTTGTTATTTCTCCTGTTATAGTGTCTCCAGTTATTGGAGAATTAATATTTGCATTTATCAATGAAGAAAATATAAATATATTAATAATTAATAAAAAAATTATCCTCTCTTTTTTCATAAATGAATGAGAAAAAGAATGTATTTAAATTTTATCTGAATTATTTTTTCTTTATTTTTTTCTTATTCTTAACTATTGCAATCGCTATTAATCCAATTAAAAGAACTCCAAGAATTATCCAGGGAAGCACTGATTTTTTCTCTGATGGTTTAAAAAGATCACTTTCTTCTTCACCAACTACTTCAACAGGAAAATTTACTGTGAAAGCTCCAGTCATTTTAATCATTCCTCCTTCTTCTAAAGAAACCTCGTGAAAAGAAGAATATACTTTGTACCTTTCTCCAATTTTTGCATCCTTTGGAATTTCAACTTTTATTCTCACTTTTTCATTAATTTCTCCTGAAGGAACAGAATATTCATTTTTTGAATCAGATAATTTTGCTATGCTTCCTCCTGTTATACTTGCTTCAACAACCATGTCTTCTTCTCCTGTATTCTGCAATGTTAATTCTACAATTTTAGATTCTCCAGGAGCAAGTTTTAAAGGACGCCAATCAGGACTGTCCCAATAAGGAAGTGCTATTCCAAAAGCCATAATAGAAGAAGAGAATAATATCACTCCTATCAGTGCTGAGAATAAAATTCCTGTTTTTTTTATTTTACTCATTTTATTTATTATGATTTTTTGTTTTAATATTTATTGGTTTAGCTTACGATTTCAATTGTCCATGGTCCAAAGGCAGCTGATGAATATGACTGTGCACTAATGTCCTGAGGAACTCCTTTTAGACAGGAGAAAATTTCTTCTTGTCCTGTTGAACCGTCATTAATTGAATGATTTCCTCTATTAAGTATTGCACTTCCAACTTCTGTAGCAGTCTCATTCACCATGGCTGTTCCAGAACAACCCTGAGAGGTAATTCCAATTGTGAAGTTCTCTGCGAAAATGTAATCTGTTTTTGTGTCTTCTCCTTCAAGGTCATAGGAAGTAACATCTATTGTTAATGCATTATCATTTCCAGTGTTATTTATTATAACAGGATCATTATTTGAACCTGTGTCTGTATCTGTTAATCCTACTGAATCCCAGTCTAGTGAAGTAGGAGCCATTTTCATTCCAGGAAGTAGATTATAAGTAAAAGTTTGTGAAGAGTTTTCAGCAGATGCTTCATTAATATCTTTGGCTGTTGTATTAATTGTCCAATCTCCATTTTCATCAAAATACCACATATCTATTGTACATGAAAAGTTCATATTATCTCCAACTCCATCATAATTAGAGCAAGAAAGGTCTGAACGTGTTGTTTCTCCTGCTTTTTGAAAATATGCTTTCCCGCTAGTAGTATCTATATTTCCTGCTCCGTCTGTGTCTGTTACTGTAAAATTAAAAGTAATAGTGGTTGTAGAATCGTCTGTTGGATTTTTTGAAGTAATTATTTGAACATAAGTAATTGTTGGAGCAGAATTTCCAATTGTGATATTTAAAGCTGTTGTATCAGAGGTTGCTTTTCCAGTTATTTTTTTATAAATATCATCAAAAAATCCTGCAGATGCAAGAGGGATAATTGCTATTGATAAAACTATCAAAAAGATTACTACTTCCTTCCCTCTTTTAATCATATTATATAATGGTTTTATTGGTTTTTAAAGATTATTATTTTTTTTATTCACTTTTTTTGCTCTTGAGTAAATTTTCCAAATGTTTCTTTGGTCTCTTTCAACTAATTCCGCAATCTCACTAAATCTAAATCCTCTTTTTTTGAGATATAAAATTATTGATTCAAGTATTGTTAGTTTTCTGTTTCTTAATATTGAGATTGGCAAGAATATTTCTGTTTCTTTAATTTCTAATGGCTTTTTCATTTTCTTATTTGCTTTATTATAAGCTGTCCAAATTGTTCTTTCATTTCTTCTAAGTTCTTTGGCTATTTCTTTATAACTCATATTAAGATTTTCTTTCATATACTTAGTTATTGATTCAAGTGCTCCTAGTTTCTTAGTGAAGATTGTTATAGCTATGTTTAGTTCTATCTTTGCTTTTACTAAATTTGTGAGTTCTTTTTTATTTAATTTTTTCACAGCTTTTGAATATGTCTTCCAAACATTTCTCTGGTCTCTTTCAAGCAGTTTGGCAATTTCAATATACTTCATTTCTTTTTCTTTGAGATAAATTATAACTGATTCAAGTATTGTTAATTTTCTGTTCCTTAAGATAGATATAGGTATATTCATTTTTGTTTTCTGTATTTTAATTGGCTCTTTTTGTTTTTGCACTGCTTTTGAATAAACTGTCCAGATTGTTCTTTCATCTCTATTCAAGTATTTGGCAATTTCATGGTAATTCATGTTTAGATTTTCTTTCATGTATTTTGTTATTGATTCAAGTGCTCCTAATTTCTTAGTGAAGATTGTTACTGGTATGCTTAAGTTTTCTAGAATTGCCTTATTCTTCTTTTTCTTTCTTCTCTTTCTTGGAATTAATACAATTAATAATATTCTAATTGTCCATGCACCATAAGCAGTTGATGAGTATGATTGTGAACTAATGTCCTGAGGAACTCCTTTAAGGCAAAAGAATAATTGTTCTTGTCCTGTTGAGAAATCATTGATAGAGTGGTTTCCTCTGTTTAGTATAGCACTTCCAACTTCTACACCTGTATTATTTACCATTGCTGTTCCAGAACACCCTTCTGAAGAAATTCCAGTTGTGAAATTATTTGCATAAATAAATTCTGTAGTTGTTTTTTCTCCTCTAAGATTATATGCTGTAACTTCTATTGTTAAACCATCATCATTTCCTGTATTATTAATTGTGGTAGGGTCCTCGTTTGAACCAATATCTGTATCAGGAAGATTTATTTCAGGCCAACCTAATGAAGTAGGAGACATTTTCATTCCTGGTAATAGATTGTAAATAAAATTTGTTGAAGAATTCTCAGCATATTCACCCCCATTATCTTTTATTGTAACATTTATTGTCCATGCACCATTTTCATCAAAATACCACATATCAATTGTACATGTGAAATTCATATCATTGCCTGATTGACTGTAATTTACACAAGAAGTATTTGTTCTAATTGCTTCACCAGCTCTCATAAAAGAAGCATTTACAGAACTTACATTAATGTCATTATATCCATTGGCATCTGTTACTGTGAAATTGAAAATTACTGAAGTTGTAGAATCATCTGTTGGATTTTTTGAAGAAATGGATTCAACCCATGGAATTGTTGGGGCCTGGTTTTCTGGTGCTTCACCTTCTGACCAACTTATATTCATATCTAATAAACTAATTGTATTACTCCCATTAGTAACAAAATTAACTCTATAAACTAAAGAATTGTTTTGTGCAAATCCAGTTAATCCTTGATTCTTTGTTGAATCATACCAGTTTTGTCCATTATCAATACTTAATTCAACTGTTATATTATTGTTTGCGTCTGTATTGTCTTCTGTCCATGTTATATTCGTTATCGAAGTTATACTAGAAGTAGTGTTTATGGAATAAGAAGTGAAATTTGATATTCCACCAGCATAAGCTTCTTTATTTCCAATTGTTACAAGGCTTTCTTGGTTTGTGATTATTTGGTAAGTCTGGTTTGCCCAATCAAGACTTCTTGATACATTTGAGATCCTGGCTTCTGTTATTGTACCATCAAAGGCATAAGTTGGATTACCTGACCAAGTTCCCATATATAAATCAGCAGTTGAAGTTGGAAAGGTTGAATAGCCATGTGCTGTACCACTATAGGCATCCTCAACACCATCTAAATAAGTCAAGTATTTATGATTAGTACCATCAAAGACAATAAGTAGATGATGCCAATTATAATCATTAAGTGCATTATCCTGTCCGTTTATTCTGTCATCCCCCCCACTATCACCATTAACTGCCAAGGAAAATGTGTTTACCCTGTTAGAAGGACTAGCAGATGTATCGCCCCACATCAATGGAGCATAAGTATCACTTTTTGCGAATATCATGTTATCATCACCTAAAACATCAAGTTTAAAGTATGCCTCAAAAGTTACATTTGTCTCACCTTCATATTCATCAAAGGCTCCTAAGGCAATGTTATCATCATTAACTTCAGCAAAAGTAAGACCAGGACCTGCTGGTGTATTATTTGTTTGAACTGCTCCATCATCTGCTCCATTTTTTCCTAATCGTGTAGAATCATATACAACATCAGACTCATTTTTCATATGCCAGACTCCGAGATAACCTCCATCCCAGACATCTGTAGTATTTTCTCCTGAACTTGCATGTGCATTGTTATAATACAGGCAAATTGAGGTTATACCACTTGATAAGGTTGGTATCTTTATCCACACACCAACCTCAGTCGAATTATAGTATTCGATTTCGTAATCCATCAATTCTCCTCCGGTCTGATTACATGCAACATTAACAAATCTTAAATCATCATAATCCTCCTGCATTTGAGTTTCTTTGTCTATCCTGATATATGCTGGGAAATTTGAAAGTACTGAAGAACCATAATATTCTATACCTATTTGTTCTCTATTTTCCCAATTATTGTTCCACCACTCGCCAGAACCTGTAAAACTTAGATTGCCATTTTGCCAACTAATATCATTGTAAACTGCTATACTTGAATTATCATCATAAGTGTCATAATAATTTTGACTCATATTAATTGTGAACAATGAACTTTCAGTATTATTTAGATGTCCAAGAGAGTCATTAGCATAAACATAAACAACATAACTGCCTTCTGCTTTGTGTAAGAATTTTATTTTTTCTCCACTACAAGTGTTGCAAATAGTTATATTTGTTCCATTATCAATATTATACCATAAAGTATCTGCTACACCGATTGTATCGCTAACAGTTACATTCAAGGTGGGGGTAGGGTCTGTAATTGTTCCATTTGGTGAATTTATTGTTACACTTGGGGGTGACACATCTACTATAACAGTTCTATTTTCACTTCCCCATCCCACTTGGCTGTCATTATCAAAACATTGTATGTTCCATATAAATGCTACATTTTCTAAACCAGTTAAATTAAACTCTGTAATATTTGATGTTCCTGTTATTGTTTGTGTTTGGTTCAAATGCCATAGGGGTGTGCTATACCACAGACTACAATTTACTAAATTAAGATTGTCTGTTACTGTAGCATTAAATGTTACGTTAGTTGTAGTAATATAATTATCTAGTGGGAATTCTAGGGTTACTGTTGGTAGTCCTAAATCTCCTTCTCCTTCTCCATAAGTTATGAAAGCATCTGCCATAGTTAGATAAGAAGCATTTATCCAAGATGCAGAACGAACTATATTTGAAACACGAACTTCGTCAATTTTGCCGTCCCATCCTATATTTCTGTTTGGTCTCAAATCACCGATAGTGAATGTTCCTGCCCACGTTGCAGAACCTGATGTACTAGATTCCTCTTCCTTTCCATTCACATATACTTTACAAGCCCCCCCACTGATAGCTGTGGCGACAACATGATACCATGCACCTGTAGAAATTGGCGATGTCGTTGTCAGTATATTTGGCGTTGTGGCGCTTGAGCTAAATGCATGAAGCCTAATTTCATTACCTTTACCCAAAAGCCATGAAGCATATGCACTTGAAGGAGCCATAATAGTAAAACCATAAGTATTATGATCACCAGTGCCAGTAAGAGTATTTGGATATACCCAAGCCTCTACTGTATATTGGGTCGGAACAGGAGACGGAGATGCCATATTTATATTATCATGATTAGTAGTAATTCCATCAAAATCATCAGCACCATCTATCTTTCCAACAGCATCCTGAACCACTCCATTTCCAGGTGTTCCGTCATGATTATGTGAAGTGGAATCATAATGAGTTCCAGTTGTTTCGTTTAAATGATGAACTATTTCAAAATTAGAATCGTAAGTCCCTTCTACATTAATAGTTGCTGTATCTAAACAATTGTAGTAAGCCCAGATGTTGTCTGTTTTTGTGTTGTCTATTTGTGGAACTTTAACCCAACCAAAAGAATCGCCAGATTCGTTCCACAATTCCCAGTGGTGATTTAACAAAGTTGAATCATCGTCATCGTAAAACCTTATATCTGTCTCATTAGTCTTACTGTAATCTATCCTTGAAGAGTTTAGTTTAATCATAACTGTGAAATTGGTTAAATTCTCTGAAGAAGCGAGATTATTGAAAGTTAAATTTATTCTATATTTGCAGTTATCAGTTGCCCAATTATTCGCCCATGCTTTTATTCCTCCGAAAGCAAATTCAAGATGATGTTTTCCTGGTGTTAATACTTTAGAAGTCTCAAAACCTGTTTGGTTTTCACAAGAATAATTTTCAATAAAAACAGAATTATTTATCCATTCATAATCTAATACTTCATCACCACATTTTATTTCTAAAAACTTCAAGTCATTATCTTCATTTTCATTACTCCATGTTGTTCCATTAACTGTTGTAATTGTTAAATCAGCTTGTCCTGTTGTATTAAATCTAACAGTCCAATTACCTCCAATAGTAGGATAACTCTGAACATTTAGAATTATGATTTCTAATTCATAAGTTTGGTTAGACAAATGAGGAACAACCCATTCAATATAATCAATTAAAGAATTATTATTTGTGTCATACTTAGTTATATTAACTTCTTGTTTTGAGTTGTTTTCAATATGATACAACTTCACAGCAGATTCAGGAGCTTCATTTGATAGATTTGTGAATGCGAGAATATTTGTATAATTCAGTTCGTCAGAGCTTGTAATGATTATTCTCTTGCCCTTAGTGGTATTTTCTTCAATTGAATAAGGTGCAGGTGTTTCATATTCTATTTCATATTCCGCAATCTCATCTATTTCAATTTCAACTTCTTTTTCTTCACTAATTTCTTCAGTTTTTCCTGTTGCTATAGCTTGACCTGTTATTGCTCCTTGAAATTTTTTAAAGAAGTTCTTAAAGAAATGAAGTATACGTAAGATTATTGATTCTTTTTCTCCTGTTCCTATTACTCCTCCTGTTATACTGAATTTTGT
>Ga0315537_1004189_pt1 | contig 10546 bp, 9 predicted proteins | sample SalMarSW160270MG_FD_203091 | JGI IMG/M metagenome (GOLD analysis project Ga0315537, IMG submission 203091) | Salt marsh sediment microbial communities from the Plum Island Ecosystem LTER, Massachusetts, United States - Salt Marsh Sediment SW1602-70 ... | reverse complement strand
CAGACGCGATGCGGCGGGCTCCTCGCTATGGTGGTCTTGGCGTGTTCATTCTCTCACCTCCTTTCGTACGCCCTCTCCTGTGTATAAAAGGAATTTACGGCATACTCGACAGCGTTGCCGAGCACCCACAAAATAACTCTGCTTAGTATTCGAAAGGGTCTCAATCAAGTTTTTCCCGAAGCGACAAAGTATGTCACTGTAGCCGAAGAAGATTTACCCCAAGCATTTATTTTGAAGGAGTAGATGGACAATATCGCTTGTGTTTGAAGATTATTCTGCTGACGTTATGCCAGCGGAATTTCACAGATTTGCTGTTGTGTGTTTTCTGAAGCTGTTTCGGTGAATGCCGCCGCATCGCCGGTCAATACGGTCGCCGCAGGTGGGTGGGTTCGAGTTTTGGTACCGGTTCGGGCATAATTTTCCTTATCTTAAGGCTATTATGCCAGCGATATTATTCTTGTGGGGCAAAAGCCGCTAAAGCCGATAAAATCAAAAGGTTAAGTGCAGCGGTGCGGTGGCCGAATTAGCTTGACAGAAGCCCCATCCGGCGTTAATTTAGGGAATCTCGAAGGGGCCCCAGACGCGATAAAAGGCGTTTAGAGTGCCCTTTGAACCGTCCTGGGGCGGCTAATAGTGCTTTTTTAGGGGTTGTCCGCCAAATGAGAATAAGCTTTTCGGTTTGTGCAGTTCTGGCATCATTAATCATAACTTTGTTTGCCCCTGTCTGCTGGGCGGTTGACACCAGGCTAATTGACGGCGTGCGGCAGAAAGATGTCCTTGACGAGAAAGATTTTGAGATTATCGAACAGTTCGTACGCGATGCGATTGACGAGCTGGTCAATACAGTGGACTTCACGCAGGTGGCGAGACTGCGTGCGATTATAGTGACAAGGCAAAGCGAGCAGGCACAGTATGCCGAGCAGTACTCCAAGTATCTGCGTAAGTATATTGGTGAGGCGTTTGTTAAGACCAAAGACCTCGAAGATGCGACGAGGCGGCACCGAGTGCGCGTCAATCTGACGATATTAGTATCCCAGCTTGAGAACCCGCGTCTTATTGATGTCGCGTTAGATGTGCTGGAGGACGGGGACGAATCAGTCCAGTACTGGGCGGCCCGCACACTGACCAGCCGCAGGCTTATCCAGAAGGTCGAGACGACTTCAGGCAACTCGGCTGTGGTTGACAAGATTGCATCGAAGTTTGAAGGTATAGTCGAAACAGCCAGGCCCGAGGTTCTCCGCATCGTTGCTGATTTCTCCGCTGTCAGCAACAGCGAACAGACTAAAAGTCTTTTGCTGAAAATAGCTGATATGCGCATCAAAGGATATTCGGACTGGACTGCAACAGCCTCACCCCTTGATATAAGAGTGTTAAAACTGCTGTGCGAGAGGCTTCAAATGAACGACGGCAAGACCGCCGAATTCGGCAGGCGATTTGCGCAGCTTTACTCGTACGTGATGCAGAAATATATTGCGGCGCTTAGAAACGAGGACTTGCTTGATGAAGAGCAAAGGCAACAACTGGCGTCAATACTTGTGGAGATAGAGGATAAGTGTATCGGCAAGCTTACCGGATTGCAGCAGACGGTGATAAAGCGGGCGGTTGAGCTTGATGATGACAATACGCTGTTTCTGGAGCACGGCAGGTTGCTGGGCGACGCGACAAGAAGAGGCGAGTTGCCGCGGAAGTTCGATTTTGATTACGGAACCGCCGCCGACGGCAGCAGGCTGATGCAACCTCGTGATTTACCCCAGCCGCCAAGCGCCCCTTAAGCGGAAACTGTTCGTTTGCAGTGTATCGCAGTGCGGCTGAAATAATTATTAGGATAATACGCGGCAAAGGGATTTGCCTTGAAGAATCTTTTGCTGTTTTCAATTTGTTCGGCTCTATTGGTTTCGGGGGGTTGTAAATCATCTTCGGATGCAGATGCAAAGTCCGGAGAGGTTGTTCTTCAGCATCAATTGCGTGCGAAGGCTCAGACGCTGGACCCTGCCGATATAGGTGATTACGCATCGCATATGGTAGGGGCGGAAATCTTTGAGTGTCTTTACAGCTATCATTATTTGAAGCGGCCTTACGAGATTGTGCCTCAGCTTGCGGCATCGATGCCGCAGGTCAGTGAAGACCGCTTAACTTATAATATAAAAATCAAAGAGGGTGTATATTTTCACGATGATGAATGCTTTGAGGGCGGGAAAGGCAGGGAGGTCAAGGCGAGTGACTTTGTTTTTTCGTGGAAGCGGATTGCAGATATTAAAAGCCGCAGCAAGATGTGGTGGGTGCTGGACAATAAGATAGTCGGCCTGGATGAGTTTCGCGAGTATACCAAGACATGCAAAACCGCCGAAGAGGTGGATTACAGCCTGGCCGTAGAAGGGTTGCAGAGTCCGGATGATTATACGCTGATTATAAAACTCAAGAGGCCGTGGCCTCAGATAATGTATGTTCTGGCGTATCTTCCAACGTCGGTGATGGCGCCTGAGGCGGTTGAGTATTACGGCAAGAATATTATTAACCATCCCGTTGGAACGGGGCCGTTTATGCTAAAGGTGTGGAACCGCGGAAGTTACATCGAGATGGTCAGGAATCCGAACTACCGAGTTGACCTTTATCCGTCTGTGGGCGAGCAGGGCGATTTAGAGCGAGGACTGCTGGCCGATGCGGGAAAACCTGTGCCGTTTGTTGACCGAATCATCTGGCGGGTCGTGATTGAGGACCAGCCTCGGTGGCTGATGTTCCTGCAGGGCGACATTGATATTACAAGTATTCCGAAGGATAATTTTGGCCAGGCAATGGCGGCGCCGGCACAATTGACCCCCGATATAGCGCAACGCAACATTCGTTTTGAGGTGTTTCAGGAGCCAGATACTTTCTGGGTCGGCATTAATAATGAAGACCCTGTTCTGGGCAAGAACAAACCGCTTCGGCTGGCGATAAGCTGTGCGATTGACAGGGAAAGATACATTGAGCTGTTCTTTAACGGCAGGGGGGTTGTGGCGTATGGTTTTATTCCGCCGAATATGCCGGGCTATAATCCGAATATAAAAAACTATTCCCATACCGAATATAATCCGGACAAGGCCAGAAAATATCTCAGTGAAGCAGAGCAATTGCACGGCGGGCCTTTACCGGAATTCAGGCTTACCCTTGGCGGTACGGACACGACTTATCGGCAGATGGGACAGTTCTTTGAGGCGGCAATGGAGGCCGTTGGTCTGCAAATCGAAGTGGAGCCTCTTGACTGGCCGACGTATCTTGAGAAGATGCGAACGAAGAGTGTTCAGCTTTATACGTCGGGTTGGATAGCGGATTGGCCCGACGCGGAGAATTTTCTTCAGGTTTTCTACAGCAAGAACTCACCATGGCCGAACAGTTCTAATTACAGTAATCCGGAGTTTGACAAGATATATGAGCAGGCAGCGTTGATGGAGGACGGTCCTGAGCGGACAGAGCTTTATAGAAAGGCTGAGCGTATCGCGGTTGAGGATGCGGTGGGCGCGTTTTTGTATCACAGGATATGGTACGCGATGTATCATGACTGGATAGGGAATCTTAAGCCGAACGCTTATTTTCCTGAATGCGGCGGCTACGGCTTGTCGAAATTCTACAGGGTTGACCCGGAAAAACGTCGCTCCTACAGGGCCAAGTACAAGTGAGGTGATTAAGTATGACATGCAGGAACAGCGTTATATTATTTTTGTGCCTTCTGGCAGTCGGCGGCTGCGGCAAGCGCTCATCGAAATCATCCGATGAAATGGTCCTGAACCATGCTCTTTACACCAAGATTACCACGCTCGACCCGGGTCAGAGCCGTGACGTTTATTCTCATAATGTAATCAGCCAGATTTGCGAAACGCTTTATCAATACCATTTTCTAAAACGGCCTTATGAAATCGTCCCACTGCTGTCTGAAGATATGCCGCAGATAAGCGACGACAAACTGACATATACCATCAGAATAAAAAATGGAGTTATGTTTGCGGACGATAAATGTTTTCCGCAGGGTAAGGGGCGCGAACTAAGGGCTGAGGATTTTGTTTATGCAATCAAGAGAGTCGCCAACATCAAGTATCTCAGTCAGAACTGGGCGATGTTCGATAACCGGATTGTCGGACTCGACGAATTCCGCGAATATACGAAGAGCTGCAAAAGTGAAGAGGAGGTAGATTATTCGCAAGAGGTTGAGGGTCTTAAAGCTGTTGATGACCGTACGATTGTTGTGAAACTGAAGCGGCCGTGGCCGCAGTTCATTGCGACTGCACTTGCAGACAGTGTGACAAGCCCGATTGCCAAAGAAGCGACCGATTACTACGGCAAGGATATTGTCAGCCATCCTGTCGGCACGGGGCCTTACGTCCTGAAGCAGTGGCGGCGGGGCAGCTACGTCGAATTAGCCCGCAATCCTAATTTCAGAGGCGAGTTATATCCGAGTGAGGGTGAGCCCGGCGACGCCGAAGCGGGTTATCTCGACGATGCAGGCAGGATGATGCCGTTTGCGGACAAGGTCGTCTGGACTATTATCGAAGAGTATCAGCCCGCGTGGTTTCTGTTTTTGCAGGGCAAACTCGATGCCAGCGTCATTCCCAAAGATAGCTACAGTGAAGTCTTTGCCGAAACCGGTGAGATGACGCCCAAAATGAAACAGCTTAATATTCAGCTCAAGACCTTTGTGGACCCTTCGACGTTCTGGGTCGGATTCAATATGCAGGACCCGGTGCTCGGTAAGAACAAACCTTTGCGCCTGGCAATAAGCAGGGCCATAGACAGGCAGAAGTTCATCGATATTTTCTTCAACGGCAGGCATTTGGTTGCTCATGGTTTCGTTCCTCCCCTGATGGATAGCTATGACCCGAATATAAGCCAAAGGGGTTACGCCAAATACGACCCGAACGAAGCTCGTGAATTGTTAAAAGAGGCCGAAGCCGTGCACGGCGGAAAGATACCCACGCTTAAACTTGCGGTTCCGGGCACGGATTCGTTCAGCAGGCAGATGGGCCAGTTCCTGCAGAGGCAGATTGAGGATATCGGTCTTGAGCTTGAACTGGATTTTATGGATTGGCCCACTTATCAGGAGAAGGTCAATACCAGAAGTGCTCAGATGTTCACCGCAGGTGTGTCCGCGAGCATAACCGATGCGGAAGATTTCCTCGGGCTGTTCTACAGCAAGAACTGGGCGCCGGGTTCGAACAAATTCAACTATGCCAATCCGGCGTTCGATGAGATGTATGAGACGGTTACAATTATGTTCGACAGCCCTGAAAGGCGGAAACTCTACAGAGAGATGGAAATCATGGTTCTGGAAGATTGTCCCGCGGCGTTTCTGAATCACAGGGTGGCTTATGTACTAATCCATAATTGGTATAAAAACTATAAGCCGCACGCATTTGCGTTCGGCATGAGCAAGTATCGCAGAGTGGATTTGCAGGAACGAGAAGCCTACAAGGAACTGCTCAAAAAGGTCAAATGACGACATATATCATAAGAAGACTGCTCTATACCATTCCCATCGTATCAGGCGTGTTGCTTCTGACGTTTTGTCTTTTTAATATTGTCGGCGGTGACATGTCTATTGAATACGCCGGCAAGAACGCCGACGCTGAGACGATTGCCGAGATTCGGCATGAATACGGCTGGGACAAGCCTTTGTTTCTTTCGTGGGACAGCCAGTTCATCGACCACTTTAAAAATGCTCTGACGTTTGACTTCGGAAGGGCGCGCGACCGAGAGCTTGTTTCCGACAAGATAAAGCGCGGCATAGGGCCGTCATTGGCGCTTACTGTGCCGATGTTCCTGGGGGTACTGATAATATCAGTTAGTCTGGCGCTGGTTGTGGCCTTTGTGCGCGGAACTAAATTGGATGTTCTTGTGGTGGTGATTTGCATTGCGGGGATGAGCATTCCGTATCTGAGTTTCATTATGTTCGGGCAGTATTTTTTTGCATACAAGCTTGGGTGGTTTCCGGTCTTCTTTTCACCGGAGCTAAGTATCCCTGAATATGTGACACTGCCGGTGTTGATTGGCATTGCAGCGGGCCTCGGCGGGAATCTGCGGTTCTACAGGACCGTCATGCTCGATGAAATGCGAAGCGATTACGTTAGGACCGCCTTTGCCAAAGGGCTTAATGCCAGGAGAGTTCTGTTCAAGCATGTTCTGAAAAACGCCATGATTCCAATCATAACACGTGTTGTATTGGCTATTCCGTTTCTGTTTCTCGGCTCACTGCTGCTTGAAAGGTTCTTTGGCATCCCCGGTCTTGGATACCTGATGGTCGAAGCAATCGGTTCCAGGGACTATTTTGTCATTAACGCAATGACCTATATAAGCGCCATATTATTCGTGCTTTTTAATTTGGTTACGGATGTTTGTTACGCCCTGGTTGACCCGAGGGTAAGCTTTGAATAGTGAACAAATAAAAGACAAATCTGCGCCTGAAGGTCGCAGTCTCTGGCAGGACGGGCTTCGCCGGTTGAGAAAGCGAAAGCTCGCTATAGCCTGTTTTGTCGTGGTTTTGATTTATTTTGGCCTTGCAGGTTTTATTTATATTGCCGAGTTTTTTAACTGGAAGGTCGGTCCCGTCAACTGGTCCCAGGAGGTCGGTGAACAGTATCAACCGCCCAGTCGCAATAATGTGTTCGGGACGGATATATTCGGCCAGTCTGTGTGGCGCAAAACTCTGTACGGCGCGAAGATATCTATAACTGTGGCCTTGTGCGCCTCATTTATCAGTATATTCATTGGGGTACCTTTGGGTGCGATTGCCGGCTACTTCCGCGGTTTTGTCGATGAAATTATCGTCTGGCTGTATTCAACTTTGAGTTCTGTCCCGTATATACTGCTGATACTTGCCTTTGCGGTAGTGCTGCGAGATAAGACACTTTTTGGTTATAAGCTGACGGGTATAACGAGCGTTTATCTGGCCATCGGGCTGACAAGCTGGGTGGGTATCTGCCGTCTAATTCGGGGCGAGATAATAAAGCATAAAGAGCGAGATTATGTTCTTGCAGCAAAAAGCTACGGCTGCAGCAGAGCTCGCATTATCTTCAGGCATTTAATACCGAATGTCTTTCACATTGTGATTATTGATTTTTCACTTCGGTTCGTCGATTTCATCCACGCCGAGGTGATTCTCAGCTTTCTGGGTCTTGGCGAAGCCACCCGTCCGAGCTGGGGAGCGATGATTAACGACGCCAGGATTGAACTTTCGCGAGGCGTCTGGTGGCAGATGATGGCTGCTACATTGGCGATATTCTTCATTTCACTGGCGCTTAATATATTCGGCGACGCTTTACGCGATTGTCTCGACCCGAAATTGAAGACAGAACAAAGATGACGAATACCAACAGTATTTTATTGTCGGTTGAAGACCTCTCGACCCATTTCTCCACCGAGGATGGGCTGGCCAGGGCGGTACAGGGCGTCAGTTTCCGAATACAGAAGTGCAAAACCTTTGCGCTGGTGGGTGAGAGCGGCTGCGGCAAGAGTGTGACGGCATTATCAATAATGCGATTGGTGCCCGACCCGCCCGGCAAAATTGTCTCAGGGAAAATCATGCTCGAAGGTAAAAACCTCCTTGAGTTAAGCGAAAGGCAGATGCGGCGTGTCCGAGGTAACCAAATCGCGATGATATTTCAGGAGCCTATGACCAGTCTTAATCCGGTCTTTACCGTGGGCAATCAGATTGCAGAGGCTATAAAGCTGCATCAGAAAAAGAGTTCAGAGCAGGCCTGGGCCGATACCGTCAAAATACTCGATGGAGTCGGAATCGGTGACGCCGAAAGGCGCGTCTATGAATATCCGCATCAGATGTCGGGTGGGATGCGACAAAGAGTAATGATAGCAATGGCGGTCAGTTGTCAGCCCGACCTTATTATCGCTGATGAACCTACGACCGCGCTCGATGTCACCATCCAGGCCCAGATTCTGGATTTGCTCGATGAGCTGCAGCGACAAAATGATATGAGCATTATACTGATTACGCACGATTTGGGTGTTGTTGCCGAGCGGGCCGATGATGTCGCTGTTATGTATGCTTCTCGGATAGCAGAAATGGCTGAGGCCAAAGCACTTTTTGAGAATCCTTTGCATCCTTACACATGGGGATTGCTGAAATCCGTGCCGCATTTGGGCTTCGAGGGCAAGCGCTTACAGACGATACCCGGAACGGTTCCTGACCCGTTACATTTCCCGGCCGGCTGCAAGTTCCACCCGCGATGCCCCGTAGGCTGTAACGATAAGAGATGTCAGGCTGTAGAGCCTGAGCTTAGAGAAGTGCAGACTGGACGGCATGTCGCGTGTTGGTATGCACCCGGTTACGAGACGCAGCAGGAACGAAACGAATATGAATCAAAATACAGACAGTAACGGCCTGCTCCTTAATGTTGAGGATTTGAAGACCTACTTCGCAGTTAGGAAGGGCCTTTTGCGTCGAACGGTTGGCTATATCAAGGCTGTTGACGGCATCAGTTTTGGCATACACAAAGGACAGACACTTGGGCTGGTCGGCGAGAGCGGCTGCGGCAAGACAACGGCGGCCAGGACGATTATCCGCTTGGTACCGGCGACTTCGGGCAGCGTTACATTCGAAGGACTCGACGTTCTCAAGGCCGACAAGAGACAACTACAGTCGCTCAGGAGGCGGATTACTATTGTCTTTCAGGACCCTTACAGTTCGCTCAATCCGAGGATGACCGTGGGCGATATTGTTGGTGAGGCACTGCGGGTCCACAAGAAGCTTAGTCGGTCCGAAGTTGCCGGGCAGGTCAGTGAAATCATCGAGCGTGTCGGGTTGTCGCCGGGACATATTAACAAGTATCCTCATGAGTTTTCCGGTGGTCAGCGCCAGCGAATCGGCGTGGCACGTGCATTGGTGCTCAGGCCTGAATTGGTTATCTGTGATGAGCCCGTCAGTGCGCTGGATGTTTCTATTCAGTCACAAATACTGAACCTGCTTAAAGACTTGCAGGATGATTTCGGCCTGACCTTTTTGTTTATCGCGCACGATTTGGCAGTGGTTGAGTTCTTCTGCGATGTAATCGCGGTAATGTATCTGGGCAAGATAGTCGAACGGGCCGATGCAAAGGAATTGTATGGCAACCCGCTGCACCCTTACACGCGGGCGCTAATATCTGTAATCCCCAAGGTCAAAACCGAGCGTCGAGGCCAGAAGACCGCCGCCGGCGGCGAAGTGCCCAGTGCACTGAATCCCCCAAGGGGATGCTCTTTCCATCCCCGCTGCCCGCTTGCCGAAGATATCTGCCGGCGGCAGACGCCTGCCTTTGAGCAGAAAGGCCCACGACCGGACCATTTCGTAGCCTGTTGGAAATGTTGAGAAAAAATTCTCGACTAAGATTGGACCATTTGCGATAATCACAAGTTGATTATTGCCTATTGTAGGGGCTTGTTGTGCTTATGAAAGACGATTTAGGCCTGGAAATAACCCCACAGGACAACGTGGCGGTGGTCTCGTTTAAGGCGACGTCAATTAGTAATTATGAGGGGATTGACGCTGCTGCGATACGAATACGCGAATATGTTGATGAGCACAAACCGACGATGGTGGTGTTTGATTTTGAACAGGTCAAGTTCTTCTCGTCGCAGGTGTTGGGGCTTCTTTTGGAGATTCGGGCCAAGCTTAATGAGCTCGGGGGTGAAGTTGTGATAAGTGCAATCAATCCCCAACTGCACCGAGTATTTACCATTACTAATCTCGACAAGATTTTTAGATTCTTTCCCGACAAACAAAGCGCACTTGAAGGGACACCTCAAACGCAAAAGAAAGCGTTTGGGGACCACGAGGCTGTCGAGGCAGGATAAAGAGTGTTTCAATGGAAGGATAAGGGTATGTATATCGCGGCTCAGTTCTCAATCTTCATGGTAAATAAGCCCGGAGTCCTGGCCCAAATACTCGGTGAGTTCGCCAGGGCAAAGATTAATATTATAGCGCTGACCATGATGGACTCAGTGGAGCATGGTGTGATGAGAGTTATTTTTGAAGAGCCGGACCGCGCCAGGGAAGTGCTGACCAATCTCAATATGCCTTACAACGAGACACAGGTGCTGTGCGTCAATCTTACCAACCAGTCGGGTGCTCTGGCCGCTGTTGCGGAAAGACTTGCCAAGAATCACATTAACATCTCATACGCTTACTGCACCGCCGGCGCGAAGGGAGGCCGGACAACAGGTGTGCTCAAGCTTGCGGACGTCAAAAAGGCCGTGAAAGTCCTTCAACAGGATGCCAGAAAGACCACGAAGTCGCAGCCGGTTGTTCGCCGCTCAAAGGGTGCAGGAAAGTAACAGCCGAATAACTGATGTGTTGTGGACGGTGGGGAATTATATACGGCCGATTGTGACTATCGTTTTTTGTTTTCGGGTTTTAGCTGAAATCGTTTGACATATTCCGGCCTTGAGCGCTATAATCCGTGTCATTAGTTAACTTCGGGGCCGTAGCTCAATTGGCTAGAGCATCGGACTGTCGATCCGAAGGTTGAGGGTTCGAGCCCCTTCGGCCTCGTTGATGTAACTTTGGGGCCATCAAGCAGTTATGCCT
>Ga0315537_1004188_pt1 | contig 10547 bp, 9 predicted proteins | sample SalMarSW160270MG_FD_203091 | JGI IMG/M metagenome (GOLD analysis project Ga0315537, IMG submission 203091) | Salt marsh sediment microbial communities from the Plum Island Ecosystem LTER, Massachusetts, United States - Salt Marsh Sediment SW1602-70 ... | reverse complement strand
AACACGCAGCCAGGGACAATTAAAGGTGTGCTGAATACGCCTTGCTAATTCTTCATCGCTGGATGCAACACAAGCGGTCGCCGGAAGTTTACGTGCCAGCTCATCCGCAATGGTCGGTCCGCTTAGCGCGGCATATCTTGTGACTCGTTCTTCACCCAGAATGTCAGCCAGTATCTGAGTTGGGCGCAAAAGTGTATCGTTTTCAATGCCTTTGGCAACCGAAACGATAGGGGCATCGCAAGGAACATAATTTTTGAGCCTTTTCCATACGCTGCGCATGAATTGGCATGGAACAGCAGAAATGATTAGGTCCGCTTCGGCCATTATACGTGTGTCATCAGGCTCGAATATTAGAACCTTCGGAATTTTGTAACCAGGCAGAAATTTTTTATTTTCACGGTTCTGTGCAATCTCAGCTAACTGCCTGCGGTCATAACCCCACATCCTGATTATTTGCTTCGTTGCTTGTTGCTTTTCGAAGAGAAGTGTAGCCAGAACGGTGCCCATTCCGCCGTCACCGATTATGGAGATATTCCTGTATTTCGCATCCCCGTTCGGAGTCGAGGACAAAGTTCTTGATTTACCAGCCATAATTTAGCCATTAAAACAGTGAATTCAAGCGATGTCAACTTTTCAAGACTTATGTTACCTGAAGCGCGCTCTGCTCGGCGTATATTTTGTAGAGAAGCGCATAAAAAAGCCCCCTTCTTGCCTCTGGTAAGAGGCAGGGGGGCAGGTTCGGCTGTTTTGATACATCATGATTACTTTTTGACCTTGAATTCGTACTCGTAAATTTTCTTATCCTTATCCGACAGGTCTTCGCCCTGGCAACGAAGAATAAAACCATCAGCAGTTTTCTTGTATTCAAAGGGCTTTCCGCTGAATAAATCTTTTGGCAAATTTTGAGGCAGTTCATCCGGCAATTTGCCGGTTTTAATCCGGCTGATATAGATTTCAATGGCTGTAATAATAGCATTGAAGGATGTTCTGCGCATTGTATCCTGAGTATATATCTTGGCAAATGCCGGCATGAAGGCTCCTGCCGCCGCCTCTGCCGGGTTGTTTGGGTCGAAGTTGTCTGACATCTGCTTTAATCGGGCATAAGCCAGTTCGTATGGCATCGGCGTACTTAACACTACCATGGCCGAGTTCATCCGCTGCAAATAAATCTGTCTGGCCTGCTCTAAGGTCTTCTCATTTGCCGCCTTGACAATTTCCCTGACTTTCTTTTCATCAGAACCGGTAAGAGCCCCGACACTGGAATCGGCAAGAACCCGGGCCAGCTTCTCGATATTTTTCATTTGCATCAGGTCAGTGACAATCTCTATTTCAATCTTCAGCGGCCTGACGGCAGAAAGTGTATAGTCCTCGGATGTCACAAGCTCATTTCTGAACCATTTCAGCAATTCCCCGTCATCGGAAGCCCGGCCGATTATTTCCTGCATGCACTTATACCCAAGCGTTCGTACAGATAAAGACACAAGATACGAAATGATTGTATCGTCTCCGACGTGGCGGGCAAACGGTTCCGTCATCAGGCACCGTTCGAGGGCGCCTTTGTAGTCTCCGTCTGAAGCGCGGATGCGTGCATCAGCAATCAGGACAAAGGTCAGATACCTCGCCTGCGCCATTTGCGGCAGAAGGCAGTCGAAGCCCTGCGAGTATCGTATACCCCAGTTACAAAACAGCGCCTGTGCTGCCGCTTCAGCGAAGTCGATGGCCCCTTTGCACTTGCTGATGTCCTGCCGCACTTTGTCATCCGGTGCAGTCTCGCCTCTGGCTACCTTCGCAATATGATCTCTCGCCTCTTCATTAAGCTCTGCTAAAGACAAAAATCCCTGGTAGTATAACAGAGCTGCGTTGTCCGGATCATTTGGAATTGCCCGAACCGGTGATGCGACAAATATTACCACTAAACCAATCAATATCATCTTCATCGTTAAACAATCATGTATTCTTTTCATGATTCTACCCTTTCTGTTTTAAGACCCATTTATCTCTCTGAGTAAATCCTTCATTGAAGCACCGGATGATCGCGGCCCCAGCACATCAAGCGTATCTCGAAATTGCTGGTCCAATGCATCGAATCCTCCCCGCTGGTATGTCATTCTCATGGAAATCATGGAGATCAAAATCGTTTCTGATTGGGCGGCTTCTCGATGCTCGGTTGTCGGGATTTCCGGCGTATGCCTGTATCGGCCAAGAAAAAGCCCTATCGCCACGATAATTGCAGCCGCTGCAGCGGCGACAAGCCTAATTCTCCTGTTTCGTAAAACACTTGGTTTATACTTCGTTGATTTAACCTGGATAGTCTGCTCCATAGCTGCAAATGAGTCATGCAAAGTGCGGTTATCCATCTGTTCGCTGGTTGTCACACGCGGCTTTCTAACTCTTACGAAATTTTCTATATCTTCTTCTGGTCTCATTTGGTCACCCCATTGCTCATAATCGAACGAAGCTTTTCCAAACCATAACGGTATCGGCTTTGTACCGTATTGATCGAAACACTCAGGGCCTTGGCAATCTGGCCAAATCGCATCCTGTGATGCAGATGCAGCACTATGACCTCGCTCTGCTCGTAAGGAAGACGGGCAAGTAATTCTTGTAATTGGCCGGACTCCTCACGGCTGATAGCATCTTCCATCGGTCCATTAGAGTTCGAACTAATCGTATCCACAAAATTCAGTCCTATATCACTTTCTGTCTTTAAACGGTTATAGTCACGAACACGGTTGCCGACACAGGTCAATAAATAGCCTTTTAAGGTCCCGCTGAGATGGAAAGTCCCCGCTGTTCCGGCAAATGACACAAATACGTCGTGAACAATGTCCTCAGCAAGACTTCTATCTCTTAACATGGTGACAGCCAATCCCAAAAGGGCATCTTTATACTTTTCGTAGATACGTCGAAAAGCATCTTTGCTGCCGCGATTAAACCTCCATACAAGTATCTTGTCCTCGATCATCAAATATGCTTTTCCAACTTAAGGAAACGGCCGTTTCTTACTTGTATAACGAATCGAAGGTCTATTTTAGTCTATTTTTTGTGTAATTTTGCACGAAAAGCGCAGAAAAAAAGCCGAGTTTTCGTACCCGGCTTTTTTCCCTGGTTATATATGAAAATCACTTCTTTAATTTGAATTCATACTGATAGATTTCATCTTTGGATAAATCCTTGCCCCGACAGCGAAGGATAAAACCATCATTGGTTTTTTCGTACTCAAAATCTTCGCCGCTGAACATATCCTTCGGCAATCCTTGAGGCAGCTCATCGGGCAACTGCCCGGTTTTGGCTTTAGCTATGTAGATATCAATGGCCGCATTGGTCGCATTTAAATCTGTATTTTTCCTTATTTCAAGCGTACAGAGTTTTGCGATAGGTGGTGACATTGTTGCGGTCAATATCGCTTTGGAATTTGTTAGGGATTCTTTCTTGATTTTCTCATTTAGTTTGTTAAGTTCTCTTTGAGCATTTTCATAAGGTAGGGCAAAAGCGGCCTGAAACGAGGCGATAAAGTCCAGGTAATATTTTCTGCTTTCTTCATAAAAGGTTTCAGTGCCGTTTCGAATTTCCTCTATCTGTTCTTTAGAGAGTGATTTCAAGACTTCTTCCGCTTCCGGATTTTCAAGAATTTGGTCTATCTTTTCTTTCCGCATTTCCTTTACAGAAATTTTCGATTCGTTAATTATGGCCGACATTAGCGATGGTGTATTTGAGGATATATCAAGCATTTGATTTTTAAGCCATTCCAGTGTCTCAATATCAGCGGGCATTTCAGAAAGAATTATTTTAATATGTTTATTTGCCAGGCTGTTCATCGCGGTACCAACCAAATTGGATATGATCAGATCATCGCCGACGTGCCGGGCCATCCTGTGAATAGTCAGACATCTTTCCAATGAAGTTTTGTAGTCTGCATCATTTAAGTATATTTTTGAGTCGGCTACTAGCATAAAAGCCAGTTGTCTTACTGTTGCCAACTCCGGCATCATTAAATCGAAACCTTTTGAATGATCCCGTCCCCAGTCGCAGTCCGGGATTTTCGACGCTGTTGTCACGAATTCTATGACAGGCCGATTTTTTTCAAAATACTGTCGTATCTGGTCGTTAGGTTTAATCTTCCCATCACGCAAGTCGTCCAAGATCTTATTGAAATCACTATCAGGTTTCTCATAAACGATGAAAGCGCGGAGATAAAGAACAGCCGCATTGTCCGGTGGCTGGGCAAAAACGGAAGGAGCGGACATAATAAGTATTATAGTGATACAAACGACTGTTATTGATTCTTTAGTGTTTATTGTTTTCATGATTTTGTCCTTTCCAGTTTATGTGCCATTGATTTCCGCGAGCAGTTCCTGAACTGTTATTGTGGCCGTAAACGGCTCCAGCTTTTCAATTGCCTCATCCATCTGTATTTCCATTGCTTCCATTCCGTCGTGTCGATAAGTTGTCATAAGCGACGTAGCTGTCAACATCTCGGCCGGGGATTTTAATGTGTTGGTCACTTCTACAATTTCGACTTTTTTATCCGGAGCAGGGCGAATCGCCAAAAAGGCGATTGTCAGAATAATCGCCGCGGCAGCGGCAAATTTAGCGATTGGATTTTTCAGAAGACTTATCCATCGAACTGAATGTGCCGTTTGTTGAGCCGCACGTGACTGAAGTGTTTTGAATTCATCGGGGTATTTCTGCTTCCACTTTTCGGAATCGAATTCTGGTTTTGTTGTGTTTATAGTGCGGCTGATAAGTTCATCCAGCCATTTGTCGTCTTGTTTATTCATAATTACACCTTGCCAAAACCTTTACGCCGTAAGTAGTCGGCCAATTTTCTCTTCGCTCGTCGCAGTCTTCCGTTTATCGCCTGTTCCGAGATGCCGAGGGCCGCGGACATCTGTTCATACGACATGCCGTCGTAATATCGCAGGAAAATCAGCTCCCTGGCCGATGCCGAAAGCTTGCTCAACGCTTCTTTTACAACCTCGCTCTTGCTGTTTTTGTGTGTTTCGGCTGCTATCATGGAAACGTCGTCGGTGCTGTGGAGCAGCTTTGAGCTCCGAGCCATATTTTTTGCGACATTTCTACAGATAGTTGCAAGCCATCCGGCAAACTGGCTCTTCTTCTTCAATTGCGGCAATTTTACGGCAGCCTTTGCAAAGGCCTGCTGTGCCGCGTCTTCAGCTAAGTGCCTGTCGCCGAGCACCGAATGCGCGATTGCGACCATCGCCGGATAGTGGCGTCGACATAGCTCTGTAAAACTGTCCGGATCGCCACTGATAGCAGCCTCGACTAATGCTATATCCGGTTTTCGAGCAGGCTGTCGTTCTGCTGACACTCTTGCCAATCGTTCTTTATCCAGTGTGCCGCACATGAGTTTCCTGGTTCAGAATTCCCTTTTATAGACTTATTTTTGTACTTAAAATGGGCGCAGAAAAACACTTTTTTCCATTTTTTCCTAATATTTGCTTTCGGCATTGCAAGGCAGTGCAAAAAATAACCTCCATGTAATGAATGATAGTATTTAAAATCTATCGTGGAATGGACACTGCTTATTCTCACCCAGGTTGCTCCGAAGGCATCATTCGGGGCAAAAAACAACTTAAAATAGGTCATAGTGTCAAGAAGGAAGTTGAATTTTGCTGGTGTATTTCGTAAGATAGTCCCTGTTAATTTGGATTTTGTCTGTAGATGGTAATATCCGGCACAATCTATTTAGCACGAACACGGTAATGTTGCCTTGCATTTAACGAAAGGAACAGAAGATGGCTAAGATTACACGCCGCCAATTCCTCGGACGCAGCCTCTCCGCCGCAGCGGGCTCATATTTAACTTACTCGTTTTATGGTACTCGGTTTGCCCATGCGAATAGCGCCAATGGCGAAATTCGCATCGCCGTCATCGGCATAGGCGGACGAGGCGGTGGTCTCATCGGTGATTTCCAGAAACTCCAAGGCGTGAATGTCGTCGCCTTGTGCGACCCGGATCAACAGCGTGTTGACCAGCACCTTGAAAATTTTAAAAGCAAATATGATATACAAGATGCTTCCGCGATCCAAGGATATGTTGATGCTCGCAAAATTCTTGATCGCAAAGATATCGACGCTGTTGCAATCGCCACGCCTAATCATTGGCACAGCCTCATGACGGTCTGGGCCTGCCAGGCCGGCAAGCACGTTTACGTGGAAAAGCCGGTCAGCCACTCGATTTGGGAAGGCCGCAAGATGGTCGAGGCGGCCCGCAAGTATAATCGTATAGTTCAGGCCGGCACCCAGCAGCGGTCTTGCCCAGCCGTGCAGGAGGCCGCTCGTGACATTCAGGCGGGCAAATACGGAAAAGTCCTTTGGGTACACTGCTCCAGGCTGAACTCACGAGAGCCGATTGGTAAAGTCACCGAGCCGCAGCCCGTTCCGAGCTATATCGATTACAATCTCTGGGCAGGCCCCGCGCCGATGACGCCGGTCATGCGCAAGAATTTCCACTACGACTGGCACTGGCAGTGGAACTGGGGCGACGGCGAGATGGCGAACTGGGGAGTTCACTATATTGATGACCTGCGTCACCTTCTGGGCTGGAACGACGTCCCCACCAAAGTTATCGCGGCAGGTAACCGTTTCGTCTGGGACGATAATGGCCAGACGCCCAATATGGTCTTTGCACTTTTCGACCATAATGGTGTGAAAGTCGTCGTTGATATTCGCAATCTGCCCGACCCCAAGCGTCGTGGCGGCAAGACCGGGGCGATCTATCTCGACCGTCGTGACGGCAATTATGTCCAATGTGAGAACGCAACTGTCCGCATTTCTCGCGGCGGCGGTGGTGCATACGACAAAGACGGCAAACGCATCTATCAATACAAGGGCGATGGCGGCTCCGCCCACGCTCAGAATTTCATAAATGCCCTGCGAAGCGGTCACCGTGAGGACCTCAATGCGGAAATCGAGGTTGGCCATCTCAGCACCGCTATGTGTCACCAGGCCAATATTAGCTTCCGGGCTGGTGCGGAGGCCCCGGTTGACCAAGTTCGCGAGAACGTCAAGGTCCATGAGGATGCCCTTAATACACTCAATGATATACTGGAGCAGCTTGACGGCAATGGCGTCGATTTGGCCAAACAGACGTTTATTCTTGGGCCGGAACTGAAATACAGCCGCAGGCGGGAGCGCTTTGTCGGAGCAAACGCCAAAAAGGCCAACAAATACTTAAAGTGTTCCTACCGCGAACCGTTTGTTGTGCCTGAAAGAGTGTAAAATTTATAAGGGACAGCCGCTCATGGCCGTCTCTACGGTCTTTGTCCCTACTTAATCGGCTGATTGTACGTATCCTTCATAAGGAATGGATACGCCATCGACTATAATACGTAAGACCTTCTCACCCGTGAGGGCCTGATACGAATAATCGATCAAGACTTCACCCTCACCATACGGATCATTAACAACTTTCTCATAATAAGATAATCCACCAATACTGCTTCTAACCAGCAATCCTCGATAGTAGTCTTTAGCGATGGAGAAATCAGCTTCGAAGCCTATGCTATTGAAATTCTCTGCTACTCGAAGGATGCTATAGACTAGCCAAGGCAGGTTTTCATCATAAAAACCAATCTCGATAGCCAGGCTCCTGGCGTTTTGAGTGACCTGTGTCCGTCCACGGCTCGAATAAATAACTGTTTGTTGTACAGGCAAGTTTAACGACAAAGATTCAGGCCGATCATCACCCGGTCGTAAACAAATGTACCTACCATAGGGCGGTCCTCTCCTAAACACAGCGCGAGTTGGCACATCGAGACGCCTCCTTATTACAAGGGTCTGGGCATCTTCGGCCAAATACACCTCAAAGTTAAATGAGCTATTTGTGTTAACGCTATCGCAAATCCAAACATCATGGTCAGTATTGTTTTTAATATTATAGCTCAATTCAAGGGCTGTATCATTTACATCAAACTTGATAATTTCAGCCGTCACGATTTTTTCTTCGTTATTATTCGGGTCATCGCTACTATCTGCGTTACTTGCCAATTGTACGTACCCTTCGTAAGGAATGGACACACCATCTACTACAATACGTAAAACCTTCTCACCCGTGAAATCCTGGCCCGTATAACCAATATAGACCCCGTCCGCACCATACGGATTCTTAATAAATTCCTCAAAATAAGACAATGAACCAATACTACCTCTAATCATCACTCCTCTGAAATATATTTTTTTTATGTCGAAACTGCTATCGACATCGAAGCCAGGGAACTTCTCTGCTTCTTTAAGGATGCTATAAACCAGCCCAGGCAGGTCTTCATCATAAAAGCCAATCTCGATAGCCAAGCTTCTTGCATTTTGAGTAACCTGTGTCTCACTCTGGCTTGAAAACACAAAACTTGATGTTACTGGTAAATTAAGAGAAAGAGATTCAGCCCGAACTTCACCTGGGCGTAAACGAATGTAAGTACCTCCTGTTGGTCTACGCCATATCTTGGACGATGGAACATCAAGCCTCCTCCTCATTACAAGTGTCTGAGCATCCTCGGCCAAAAACACCTCAAAGCCACCCTGAGTAAAGTTGTTAATGTTGTCACATATCCAAACATCATGGTCAGTATTGTTTTTAATATTATAGCTCAATTCAAGGGCTGTATCATTTACATCCAGCTTATTAAGCTCGATTGTCAAGGCTTTTTCATCGTTATTATTCGGGTCATCGCTAACTTCTGCCTTTGCGTATCTCGCTAATAAAACACAGAGTGTCAAAGCCAGAATTAAACTAGTAGATCTTTTCATATCTAATCCTTTCAAATGACAGCTTTTACCGATGCCATCACGGTTTAAAGTTTTTTCACAGCTCAGCTTTTCCGATATTGACTAGAAAAAGATGAATTTTATGTTCCGCGTCCTCTAAATAATCATAGCATAAAAAGGATGCTGCATCAAGGCTTGTATTGTTAACAATCACCAAATTTTTATTGACCATAGTTGCAAATTCGCTATAATAATCGGAAATGTAAATTTTACAGGAATGAAGTTTATGCAGCATTTGTTGCAGGATAATTTGTTCAGCGCATCAGGCCGATTCGCGTCAAAAGGCAAATTCTGCGCATTTAGGTTCTGGTTTAACGCAGTTATCAGGGAGAAGCGTAAGATGCTCTGAGCAGAAAAATATGTAAAATATCGAAGGCCTTTCAGAGCCGAGCGCTTTGAAAGGCCTTTTTAATTGGGCTTAAAAAAGAAGGGCAAAAAAGATGACAGCGAAAGGGCAAATATCAGTCAGGGAATTTAGATTGGCGGATTTGGAAGGCGTCAAAGAGCTGATAAACAGGACGATAGATGTTTGCTACAACGGTTTCTACCTCAAAGAGGTCATGAATTATTTCGACATGTACAACTGGGATGGAAATATCCTCAAGGCTGCCCGGGATGGGTATATTGTTGTTGTGGAAACGCAGGGGAAAATCGTGGGCACGGGCAGTGTTATAGGCGATGTTGTCTTAAGAGTATTCGTTGACCCTGGCCATCATAAACGAGGACTGGGCAGAATGATTATGAACGAGCTTGAGAGCCGGGCTGCAGCTAATGGTGTAAAGATTCTCCAGTTACGGGCGCTGGCAAATGCAAGAAAGTTTTATGAATCGATGGGATATTCAACTGTTGATAGAGGTCTTGTCGAAGTTGACAACAGCAGGCACCTGGAGTACTATCAGATGGAAAAAAAGTTGAAATAGAAGGCGAGCAGATGGCAAATGTAACCGTAACGGCAGCCAAAGGTTTTCTGGCGGCTGGGGTACGTTGTGGAATTAAAAAATCGGGCAAACCCGATTTGGCCCTGCTTGTTTGTCCCACTGGTGCAAAGGCGGCTGCGGTTTTTACTACCAACAGAATTACATCAGCAGCAGTGCAGGTCAGTAAAGAGCATATAAAAAGCCCCAAGATTTATGCGGTGGTTGTCAACTCCGGCAACGCCAACGCCTGCACGGGACAACAAGGTATCAAAAATGCAGTTACAATGTGCGCCAAAACGGCGTTGTTTGAGCCACGAGTTACAAGCCACGAACCACGAAATGTTCTTGTTGCTTCCACCGGAATCATCGGTAGACAATTGCCAATCAAGAAAGTAATCGCTGGCATTTCGAAGGCGGCGGAACAGCTTTCATCCTCGGCAAAGGCAGGTCTGGATTTTGCAAAGGCGATAATGACAACCGATACAAAGCCCAAACAGGCTGTTCGCCGATTCACTATCGAGTCACGAGCCACGAGCGACGAACCACGAATAACAATAGCAGGTGCGGTAAAAGGAGCTGGCATGATTGCCCCGAATATGGCTACTACGCTTTGCTTCATTACGACTGATGTGGCAATAAGTAAGCCTCTGCTGTCACGAGCCTTGAAAACTGCCATCGACAATTCGCTAAACAGACTTACCGTTGACGGCCATCAAAGCACCAATGATACGGCGATAATCCTGGCCTCCGGCTTAGCAGGCAATCGGGCCATAGTGGCTCAATGTCCGCGATACAAAAAATTCACTAAGGCGTTGATGGAGCTATGTGATGATTTAGTCAAACA
>Ga0315537_1004187_pt1 | contig 10547 bp, 8 predicted proteins | sample SalMarSW160270MG_FD_203091 | JGI IMG/M metagenome (GOLD analysis project Ga0315537, IMG submission 203091) | Salt marsh sediment microbial communities from the Plum Island Ecosystem LTER, Massachusetts, United States - Salt Marsh Sediment SW1602-70 ... | reverse complement strand
GTTTCATCCAAATCCGGCTTTCGGCAGTAAATGCGATTGTTATCTTTGCTTTCTTTCGCAAATTCGGCTGAATGAGTGGAGCCATCATCCAACGAGATATTTATTTTAAGTGAAAAATTCTTAAAATCGATCAGGCCGCTGTCGGTGGCGTTCACGAAATCATTGGCAAATGTGTTACTGACTCGTCGTACGAAGTTAACAACTATCGCCGAGTCGGCCAGGATACTGTCTTTGTACGGTTTTTTGGCTATATACCAGGCCGAATCCGAAACCGACAGTCTGATACCATCATCGGGATAAACCAGCTCAATCTTCGCCACCGATTCCGGGCTGAATGAAAAAATGGTCTTATCCAGCCATTGTGATTTCTGCCGCCGGAAGGTATAGGTCAAAAGACCATCGGCCAGATAGACCTCGTCGGAATCCGGCTTGCGGACGTATGTGTGCGTTCTGTCAGAGGCCACTTTGCCGATAATAACTTCACTCAAAAGACTATCATCCCGATAAAATAGGACCAGATTGCCACCGATTTTATCGACCATAAAATCGCCCTGACGATCAACATTTTCGGAAATCACTTTACCGACTCGTATGCCGGCCGCCGAGGAGAGCATATTCAAAACCGCCATACTGTCGGTCCGACGAGGCAGAGGGTCGAGTAGATACCATCGACCCTGATCCTTTTGAAAGGTCAGCGTATCGACGCCGTATATGGTTACGATTTTTGTGATTTGATCGGCGTTGAGGTTTAGAAAATTCTCAATTATCCGTCCTGTAATCTGCCGCGTCTCTATCTTGCTCTGTACCAGCCAGATGATGAGAATCACCACCAAAATCGCTATCGGAATCGTCAGTCGCTTCATGCGCCTGCTCCCATTCTGCGCTTTTTCCTGGCCGCGCGCCTGAATTGCCAGCGAACCAGACCGAAGATGACCACGACAAACGGCATGGCCAGCATATTTACATATTTAACCAGCTGCTTGGTGGAATCTGAGGTCACCTTAAGTATCCGTCCGCTGACCTGCTTGGAGCGGATTGAAATCAGGCCTTTTTCCTGAGTCAGCCAGTCGGCAATATTCATCAAAATTACAAAGCTGGTCGAATTTCTTTTATTATCATCTTTGATAAAGGAGCCGTTACCAATAATGACCATCCGCGAATCATCGGTGGAATCGACATGATCCATAACCGTGTCGGCCGAAATCGTATCGGTCCCGGCATATTCGGGAATTTCCCTACCATTGAAATAGCTGTCAAAATGTCCAGTCAAGACCGCTCCCAGAGGAAGATCGGGTTCATTGAAATCTTCCTTGAAATATTTTTTCTCCGGTGATATGTCAATCGGAAGACTTCTGGCGCCGGATTCCTCGGAGCTTTTAAAAAGCCATTGTCTTTGACGGCCGGCGCCCAATTCGGGAGAAAAATCCAGCGGGCTGGCGAACAGGAGATTAAAAGTTTTCAAACCTTTGACAATCGGATTATCCGGATTAAAATTGCCTATCGCCAGATAAAACGGGTAATTGACGATACTCTGCATCTTGAACTCGCCCATGTCGCGCATCACCGGAACCATATTGCATTGCAGGTCGACAACCAGATTTTGCCTGATCCCGACTCCATAAAAATCCATCAGGCTGTCGAGATTATTATCAATCGGGTTCACCGCCGTTTGCTGTATATTTATATTGAACTTGTCAATCAGGAAGGCAACTTTCCCGCCTCTCATGATAAATTGATCGATAAGATAAAGCTCCCAGTCAAGAAACGGCTGTTTGGGCGCCACGATAAAAAGGGCCTCGATTTGATTCGGAATATTCTTCAGATTTTTCAGATTTAAAGACTGGACACGATATTCCTTCTGGAGCATCTGGTTGGCCCAGGTCATGTCGCTTGAAAGATCCGGTTCACCATGCCCGGTCGTAAAAGCGATAGTCGGCACCCGCGTCTGGATCAACTTATTTATAGCGCTCGAGATATCATATTCAAGCGTGCCTGTATTTTCGATAAAGGGAATTACTTCCTGCTTGTCGCCGTAAAGGAGCACAACCCCCTTGAATCCCTTGATAAATTCAGTTTTGTTATTGCGAAAAACATTAAACTGGACCGGCGGTATCCGGTAGCCCATTGCTTCGTCTTCGCGGCCGGTCTTGACCGGATCAATGAATTCGTACTGAAGGTAACCGCCCGAATATGCCTTATAGTCATCCAGCAGATCTTTCAAATATCGCGCATCATTATTATGCGGCGCCGGCAGGTCTTCGGTGATAAAGGCTTTGACCGTCAGCCGGTCATTGAGGCTTTTAACCAGATTAATTGAGGCATCCGACAGTGAATAAATATTTTCATCAGTCAGGTCGGCCCGTGAAAATATATTCAGCGAAATAAGGTTAATAATAATTAAAATCGCCGCGACAATTACTATCAGCAAACCGGCCGTTGATTTTGTTTTTACGTCCTTTGTCGCCATTATTTCCACTTCCTGCTCTCGAGCGACTGCACCGTCAAAAACAAAAACAGAAACATCATCGAAAAATAGTATATCAAGTCACGACTGTCGATAACACCGCGCGCAATATTGTCGAAATGATAATCAATCGAGAGATATTCCAAAATCGATGCAATAAAACCGGGGAAAAAGACGATGACACTGCGCAGGATAAAGAGCGTAAAGATTATCACAAAGGCAACGATAAAAGCCACTATCTGGTTTTGTGTCAGGCTGGAAGTAAAAATCCCGATTGACAGATATACGCCGACAATCAGAATTATCCCCAGGTAACCACCGACGGCGGCGCCCAGATCCGGTTCGCCGAGGATTGAAATCGTTATATAATGAATCAGCGTTAAAAATATAGTAATGGCGACCAGTAAATAGGCGGCCAGAAATTTGCCCAGGACCAACTGCCAGTCTTTGATCGGCAGCGTCATCAAAAGTTCAATCGTTCCCAGTCTCTTTTCCTCGGATATCAAACGCATCGAAAGCGCCGGTATAAAAAACAGGAGAATAAATCGCTGCATGTTGAAAAGCGACCGCAGATCGGCGGTGTTACTCAAAAATAGTGCCGTTGAAAACTGCCAGCCGGCAATCAGCAGAAAAAGGGTAATAACTACGTACGCCACGGGCGAATCGAAATACGATCGGAATTCTTTTCTGGCCAGAATCAAAATCTGGTGCACTTCGGTTTACTCCTTTTGTGTCAACTCCCGGAAAATATCTTCCAGCGAGGTTTCCACGCGTTTCATCTCCATTAAAACCGAATCGGTCTCCATGCACAGCCGGAAAACATTTTCGCGCGGATCGGTCCCTTTGACCGTTTCGACATGCATCTCGACAAGATTATCCGAGACCGGTTCGCTGGATATAATTCTCTCGATACCGGGAACAGAAGTGATTTTTTCGGAAAATGTATCCAGATTATTCTTAATCTGCAGCGTCAGAATCCCTTTCCCTTCGAACGAGGCCTGCAACTGCGTCGGGCTGCCGTCCGCGACGATTTTTCCGCGGCTGATGATAAGGACCCGATTACAGGTCGCCTCAACTTCCGGCAAAATATGCGAACAGAGTATAATCGTCTTTTGTGAACCCAATTTCCTTATCAGGTTTCTGATTTCAATTATTTGATTGGGATCAAGACCTGCCGTCGGCTCATCCAGTATCAAAATCTCGGGGTCATGAATCAACGCCTGCGCCAGACCAACTCTCTGGCGATACCCCTTGGAAAGTTCACCATTGTTTTTTTGCAGAACATCGCCCAGGCCGCAAATCTCGATTACTTCCTCGATTCTTCTGCCGTTGATAATACCCTCCTCCCAGCGCATACTCTGCATGAACTTGATATAATCAAGAACATTCATGTCCAGATAGATGGGCGAGTTTTCCGGAAGATAACCGATTTTCTTCCGGACTTCGAGTGATTCGGTTTCAATATTTAGATTATCTACCAGAACCGAACCGGAGGTGGCTGCCAGATAGCCTGTTATAATCCTGACGGTGGTCGTTTTACCGGCGCCGTTCGGTCCCAAAAATCCGACGACGGTTCCTTTTTCGACATCGAAAGAGATGTCATCAACAGCCAGAGTCAGTCCGTAATATTTGGTCAGATTTCGAAGCGATATCATTTTCCAGAGTCAATTATCAATTTTTTATCAAATTAATCGCGCAAAATATATAAATTCCATTTTTTGTCAAGCTCTATCTACAATGCCGATTTTACTATCGAGTATATTTTTGGTTCCGAAAATTGCAAAACTTTTTTAAGCTGAGAAATGGCCGAAATATCCCACGACTATACAACTTTATTGACAGAAAAGACTATTTTCATTATTTTAAGGACGGAAGGTGGCCGAGGCGTAAGTTGTCGAATGCCAAAAAAGTATTACCCGTCGAACGCTAATATTATCCAAGGAGGTTAGGCTATGGAATGTTCGGTAAAAAATAGACAAAGATCAAAGTTTAAGGCAATATTGCTGGCGTTTTTGCTGATAATCGTTCCCTTTTATTTCTCCTATGGTTTGAACATCACCGCCGAGTTCACCGGTCCCGGTATTATTTACGATATGGAAGAAAAAATACAGGTGCAATCACCGTTTAGCGTTGAAATCTATTTCGAATATATTCCCAGCGATTCGGCACGCATAGGCTTTTCAAGTCCATTTAGATTTTATGGCACCGGCGACGTTACTACTCTTATTAATCCGGGACATGTCTCTGCTGGCCTAGACTTCTCAATATTTTTGCCACCTTATTCCGGAATTACTTATCAAAGCTGGGATGGCGATTTGACAAATGGCGATCCTGCGGGTGATCAGTTTCACTATGCCAGCATATACAGCTGGCCGCCCGGCAGCGGAAATTTATTGGCTTTTATAGTTAATTTTGACGGCATTGTGGGTAACAACAATGCTACCGGGCAGTTTTGTATCGATAGCGGTGATTTTATCAATAATACAAATGATTGGTTATTTCAACCACCCGTACCCTTCGGTCCCATTTGCCTTGATATCATCTATTTATGTGGAGATGTCAACGACGATGGCGATAGAAACATTTTTGATGTTACATATCTAATAAGTTTTCTTTATGTGGGCGGCCCGGCCCCCGATCCGCCTGAAATAGCCGATGTTAATAATGATGGAACTGTGAATATGTTCGATATAACTTATTTTATTTCATATTTATATTTGGACGGCCCGGAACTTAATTGCCCCTGATTTCGTATATTCCATCATTATGATAACCATTCGGGTGATGACGCCGGCCGATTTTGATTTCGCCCTTACGATGACCGATATTGAGAAGTGGGGCTATCTCAGAGCTGATTTTGAACGGCATGTTGATTTCGAGCCGGACGGCTGTTTTATTGCGCGGCAGGATAATGAATATGTCGGGATGATTACCACGACATCGTACGATTTTTTCGGATTTATCGGCGGTCTGATTGTCCCTGAGGGATATCGCGGTCAGGGAATAGGTGAAATGTTAATGAAAAAGGGCATTGAATATCTCCGGCATAAGGGCGTGCAGACTATCGAGCTTGATGCCGTATTTCCGGCCGTACCATTATATAGAAGGCTTGGTTTTCGCGACAAGTACTTATCACTCCGTTTCTGCAGAAATCCAAAAAAAGCGGACGTTTCTGAAAAAACTCATCTGGCTTCGTCGATCGATGATATTATCAAATTCGACAAAGAAAAAATGGGGCTGAATCGCGCCCGGATGCTGGCGGCATTTTCTGAACAGATGCCCGATTCGATATACGTCGACAAGCAGCCTGAAACATTTGGCTATGCGGTCGTTAAACCGTGTGCGGGGAATTTTTCGATGATCGGCCCGATGGTCTGCGACGATATCCGAAACGCACGAAATCTATTGGAATCGATTATCGTAAAGTACTGGGACAGGGCTTTATTAATCGGTGTACCGGAGATGAAGGAGGACTTCATCGATTTATTAACCCGTTCCGGGTTTGATTTTTGGCCACCCTCTCTTAGAATGCATCTTGGCGAATGTGCCGAGTATGAAAAGCACGTTTATGCGATTCTTTCCCCGGGGCAAGGATAAAAAGACCGATTTTCCGGATTCCCAATTTCTTTCAGTATTGACAAAATACAAACATCTTGTATATTATTGCGGTACATAAACTAATTACCCCTCCTGACGAGGACGTGTTGTTAAAATGACTTTTGCGCGGGGAACAAAAAAATGTCCATGAATAATTCGAGAAAGCACACTATTAATCGACAGTTCATTTTCCGTATATTATTCAGTCTGGCGATTAGCTTATCGCCCTGCTTCTCTTTCGCTCAGGACTCAAAAAACAATTTGCCGGTTCCTGTTGGCAAATCCGATCCGAATTTCGATATCAGAAACACATCGGTAACCCGCTGGGTCTCGCCTGATAACAGCCGACCCACAACTTATGAAGAGTGGCGCGCACAGGTTGGAGATGTCGGCCCTTTTCAGATAGAACGGAAAACCGCCTTCGAAAATAATAATGATCGCAAAGGCGTGGAGTTCTGCGTGATTATCAACGCCGTGCTTTATAACCAGGTGCAATCGTCGATCGATCAATATATTATGGACCTCATCGGTGAAGGTTACGATGCCGAGCTCTATACAACGCTCGGTGGTTCCCCTGAGGATTTGCGTGCATTTCTGCAGGACGAATATGCCGACGGTATGTCCGGCTGCGTCCTTATCGGCGATTTACCGGTACCATGGTATGAAACCGATTTCGGTGATCCGCCGGAGCATGAAGAATTTCCTATAGATCTTTTTTACATGGATTTGGATGGTGTTTTTGCAGACAACGACTACGACGGTAAATATGACTCTCATACCGGCAATGTTTTTCCCGAGATTTATGTCGGCAGGCTGACCGCTTCGCCCCTGACGCTTGACGGCGCTAATGAAGTTGATCTAATCGAGAATTATTTTTACAAAGATCATTTATACCGGTGCGATCTTTTTCCCGTCGGTAATCGGGCTCTGGTATATATCGACGACGACTGGGCACCGGGCGATTGGTGGAATATGAACGTCGGTGAGTCATATCGCAATCGCACTTTCATTCGTGATCCCTGGGAAACGTGGAGCCCCGATTATAAGGCACGCCTCCCGCTGGATTACGAATTTATCCAGGTTTGCGCGCATTCCTGGCCGCAGGGGCATGGCTTCAAGCATCCCGATGACGAGTGGTCATGGACATTTAACTCCGAAATTAAGGCCATCCAACCGACGGCGCATTTTTATAATCTGTTCGCCTGTTCCAATGCCCGCTATATCGAACCGGACTATTGCGCCGGATGGTACACTTTCAATCAGGATCACGGCCTGGCGTCTATCGGCAGCGCCAAGACCGGCTCGATGCTTTATTTCGAAGACTTCTATCAGCCCTTCGGGCAGGGTGAAGAAATAGGCAAGGCTTTCAAGGACTGGTTCTACCAACGTGCGATCGGCGGTTTCGATGAATGGGAGATATCCTGGTTTTACGGTATGACTCTGATCGGTGACCCGACCTTAAAGATTCAGAATAGGCTTAGCGGCGAGGTGTTGCAATTCGACAATGGCACGGCCTCGTACATGACGCCCTTACCCGATGGCGGCGGATATGATTTATATAATGTCAGGTTTACCGCGACGGAGGAGTGCACTCTGTCGTCAGTGAGCGTCACCGGCATTCTTCCCGAATCACCTTTCAGAATGTATATCTGGAACAGTGATGGTACTTATCCGACGACCAAAATCGACTCTGTCGATATTCCCGACGGCAACCTGGGATTCATTGATCTTTATGAAAAGCAGATTTCATTCAAGGAGGATGAGGATTTCCATATCGGTTTTACAAATCTCGAGCCCGCCCCGCTTGACACGCATTGGTTTTATATAGATAATGGTACACCTGAGCAGAATCGCAGCGGATTATACGACGGCAGTAATTGGCAAACGCTCCATGAAGCATGGGGAGCCGATTACAATTTCCTGATTCGCGTCGAGGTTTGCTACCCGCCCGATCCGGAAGTTCACATAATGACAACATCACTTCCTGACGCAAATGGCAGTTTATCTTACTCGACTGTCGTCGAAGCTGAAGGCGGTAACCCGCCGTACACATGGGATATAACCGCCGGTAACCTTCCCGAGGGATTAAATCTGGAGACTTCCACCGGGGTTATTTCGGGAACATCAACGGCATTGGGCACTTTCCCGTTTACCGTCCGCGCTGTCGATTCCGATATTCCATCTCTGGAGGACGTACAGCATTTGAGTATTACGGTTGCCAGAACCTGCGGCGATGCCGACAACGACGGCACCATAAACATTTTCGACGTTGCGTTTCTGATTACTTATTTGTATCTGGATGGTCCCGCGCCCGATCCGCTCGATATGGGTGATGCCAACGGCGACAGTATCATAAATATTTTCGATATTACGTATTTGATCGGGTTTTTGTATAACGGTGGCCCGGAACCGATTTGTAATTGAGAATGTCCGCTTATTCGACTCCCCGACCTCGATTGACTGCCTTGGGGGACATCATATTTTGCGGCCCGGAGGGCGGGATTATTGAGTAAGAATAATCTATTGCCGACCGGTACGGCCGAATACAGAAACTGCCCGAATTGTGCGTGCGATAAATTTCGTATAAAATATCTGGAGCAGGATTTTGCGATTGTAAAATGTAAAAATTGTTCGCTGGTTTATCTGGCTAATCCGCCTGATACGAAGACCCTGTATGAAAGCTATTATGATGAAATAATCTATAATGCCGCCGATTATCGTCCGGATTCGGGCGATAAACGGCTTTCGACGCTTTTCGCCATAAATGAGCAAAGACTGGAGTTTATAAAAAAGGAAAAAAGGCGGAGCGATTTACTGGATGTCGGTTGCGGTTTTGGATTTTTTCTCAAAACAGCGTGTGATGCCGGTTATTCGACAACCGGAATCGACGCTTCTGCAAAAGCGATTGAATATGCAAGGAGTGAATTTGGAATAAATGCGGGAAATGAGACGCTGGAAGACATGGTCAAAAAAGGTCTTGCATTTGACATAATTACACTATGGCACGTGCTGGAACATTTCCTTAATCCGCTCGATGAATTAATTAAAATTCGCAAATTGCTTGGAAGCGGCGGAATATGTTACGTCGAAGTTCCCAATCTTGACAGCCTGAAATTTAAAGCGTCGAGGCAAAAGTGGTCCGGAGGCAATCATCCGAAATATCATCGGTCATTTTTTACGGCAAAAACGCTTGAATTGACCTTAAAAAAAGCAGGCTTTTCTCCAATCAACAGAATTCGCGCATCATATAAAACGCCGGAAATGTCTGTAATCTATATTGGCATAAAGAGGCTTTTAAATTGGGCCGCTTTAGACTCTTTTCTGATTTTCTCCGCTGAAAAAGAATAATAATTCAAAAGTTGTCCAATGCGTGTCACGATAGCAATCAAACAGAAATTACGATATTCCGATTGAGATTAACTGAAGCCTCCTATTTTTTATTGCCAATCTGAAAAAATTTATTATATTTCATTAAATTTACCGGCTTTGGAATACTCCGGTCTGAATAAAAAATTCTGAATATGATTGTTGAGCGAGAGACAATAAAATAAATAAATCATCCATTTAAGGAGAGCGCAAAATGAACTATGCGAGAAAGCTATTTGCACTTGTGATTTTAATCCTTATGCTCGCCGTCGCGACATCGATGGCTGTGGTCCCGAGCACGATTAATTATCAGGGGCGACTGACTGATGACGCCGGCAATCCGGTCGACACGACGGTCGATATGACTTTCTCCATCTGTCTTGATTCGGCCGGTTTGGCCTGTATATGGGGAGAAACTCAGGATTCAGTGGTTGTGACTGACGGTTTATTCAATGTAAAACTCGGCTCCGATTCCGCCTTGACCGATGAAGTCTTTAATGGCGACAATCGCTGGCTGCATGTTCGGGTCGGTTTTCAACCAATCGAACCGCCCACCGAATTAATAACCACACCGTACGCATTCCGTGTTTCGACGGTCGATGGTTCCGCCGGCGGACTTATAATTGGCGACGTAAATATTGTCACCGGCCTCAGAGGTCCGGGCGACCTTTATGTGGCCGGCGATGTCGGCGTCGGTACGACCTCGCCGCAGGGAGCGCTTGATGTCAATTCAACTTCCGGGGCTCTGGTAGTCCCAAGGATGACCACCGTGCAAAGAGATGCCATTACCGCCACTAATGGAATGGTTATTTATAATACGACCGACAATCAGTTCAACTTTTACGAAAATGGCGCCTGGGTAACCAAATAAGGGAGGAACGATGAAAACGATTGTTTTTTATTTTGTGTTTTTGTCGCTTTTCTTCGTCTTTATCGGTGCCCTTTTCGGCGGTGATTCGGACAACAAAGCCGGTGAGGAAATCAACTGGCAGGTGTTATCTTCGGGCGGCGGAAGCGGCAGTTCGGCATCATTTATATTGAATGGTACAGTCGGGCAGACGGCCGTAGGTACGGGAAATTCAGCCAATTTCGATTTGAATCAGGGTTACTGGCAAAATTT
>Ga0315537_1004184_pt1 | contig 10551 bp, 9 predicted proteins | sample SalMarSW160270MG_FD_203091 | JGI IMG/M metagenome (GOLD analysis project Ga0315537, IMG submission 203091) | Salt marsh sediment microbial communities from the Plum Island Ecosystem LTER, Massachusetts, United States - Salt Marsh Sediment SW1602-70 ... | reverse complement strand
GGATCTCCCGCCAGCGATAAGCGCTGCCAGTCGGCGTCACGAAGACGATTGGTTCTTAACAAATGCTGACTGATTTTTGCCCGACTGCATAACAGCCTGAGGGCCAATTGTTCTTTGGTCATCTCAATGGAGAAAATGCCGACCGGCGTCTTTTTCTCGATGGAGATAAACTCGGCTATATTTAGAGCCAAAGCTGTCTTACCCATCGAAGGTCGTCCGGCAATGACGACAAAATCGCCATCATGCAAACCGGCGGTCATGGCATCGAGTTTTTCAAAACCGGTTTCGATTCCGGTCAGGCCGCCTTTTGTTTCCTGAAAATCTTCAATCTGCTCAAACGTTCTTGGGATCAATTCGGTCAGGGGCGTGAAATCGGTCTTAAGCCCACCCTCTTTTATCTTAAAAAAAGTCGATTCGGCGATATCGATAAGAGTGTCGACGTCACTCTCAAGATTATAGCATCTGGTAATAATCGTGTTCGATATATCTATCAGATTGCGAAGCATCGCTTTTTCAACGACGATTCCGGCGTAGGCGGCTATATTGGCGGTGGTTGCGACACCGTCAACCAACTCAATCAGGTACAGTCGACCGCCGACCTTTTCCAATTCACCCATTTTGGTTAATTCATCAGAAACCGTCGTAATATCAGGCGGTTCTCTCTTTTCGAACAGATTCAGAATCGCCCTGAAAATTACCTGGTGTTTGGGATAATAGAAAAAAGTCTCCGACCGGAATTTATCTATAACCGCAAATAAAGCCCGTTCATCCTTTAGAATCGACCCGAGTACCGCCTGCTCGGCGTCGGCATCATGCGGCGGTTCGAGGCTCGCTGTGTCCTTTTCTCTGTCGGTACCGACCGCCATTTATTTCTCCGCCATAAGCTCGTCATATTTGGCGCGAAGCATCTGGACATCTTCCCAGGTGTCTTTTTTGTACGCTTGAAAACGCAGCAATGCCGCCGGATGGTAGGTCACGAGAAAGGGAATGCCGTTGTACTCATGCCATCGTTTGCGCAATTTGCCCAGTGGTGTCGACGTATTCAGCATCGCTTGAGCCGAGATTCGCCCCAGGGCGCAGATAATTTTCGGTTTTATGAGACGAATTTGTTCCTGAAGATACGGCATACAGGTGGCCATCTCATCCGGCTGCGGATCACGATTATTCGGCGGGCGGCATTTTAGAATATTGGCGATATATACATCTTCGCGTTTGAAATTGATTGCTGCCAGGATTTTATCCAGAAGTTGCCCGGCGCGTCCGACGAACGGTTCTCCTTTCAAATCCTCATCACGACCCGGCGCCTCACCGATAAATATCACATCCGCCTTCGGATTACCCACACCATAAACAAAATTCGTTCGTGTCGCACCCAACCGGCATTTGGTGCAATTCCTGATTGCCTCGTAATGGCTTTTAAGCGACCGGAAGCGATTGCTGTTACTTTTTCGCCCGGAGCGAATCAACTCTTTCTTCTTTTTCAATATCCCGTTGAGATCGACAATCATATCGCTCAAACCCAATTCTACCTGGCACCTCGCCGCTCTCTTCAACAAGGCATACGTCTTGGAATCTAATTTCGCTGTCCAATCGACCATGTTATTTCAACTTCGCGATTCTGTCGACCAGCAACCGTGCCAACTCGCTTTTGTTCATTTTCGATAGCTTCTCCACTCGTCCCTTTTTGTCGATCAGTTCGACCTTATTGCTATCGCTTTCAAACGGCCCGGATTCATCCAAACGATTTAAAACCACTAAATCAAGAGCTTTTTCCTTAAGTTTTGCTCCGGCGTTTTTTAGACCGTTTTTAGTTTCGAGTGCAAATCCAACCACGCGCTGGTTTTTTTTCTTTAATTTTCCTATTGATTTCAATATATCAATTGTTGGTTTTAATTCAACAACAAGCGATTCTTTTTTATCTTTTTTTATCTTATGCCCGGCGACCCTGGCCGCTCTGAAATCCGATGGGGCCGCCGCCATGATGAGATAATGGCAATTTTTGAATTCTCGCCTGACCGCCTGATACATTTCTTCGGTTGATTCGACTCTAACCAATCTCAGACCGGCGTTGGCTGTTAAATTCGTCGGGCCGGAAATAAGGGTTACTTCCGCCCCCGCTTCCACAGCGGCTTCAGCGATGGCAAAGCCCATTTTGCCCGAAGAACGATTGGAAATATACCGCACCGGATCAAGCGGTTCACGACACGGCCCGGCGGTTACCAGGACCTTTTTTTTTGTCAGGAGCTTTTTTTTTTCGAAGAATTTTTTAATGGCTATAAAAATTTCTTCCGGCTCTGCCATCCGGCCGGGACCGCTCGTTTCGCAGGCGAGTTCGCCGACGCCGGGATCTATAAAACGATAACCCAAGGATTTCAAGAATTCGATATTTTTTTGTGTAATGGGATTCAAATACATATTGCTGTTCATCGACGGGGCGATCATCACCGGGGTCGTGGTGGCGCAGATGACGGTCGTCAGCAGGTCATCGCATACGCCCGAGGCGACTTTACCCAGAAAATTGGCCGTAGCCGGAGCAATAATAAAAAGGTCGGCCCACAGGGCAATATCGATATGATGCGTCCCGACATATCTATTTTCAGGAAACATCTTGCGTCCGACCGGATTCTGGGAAATCGTCTCGATGGTCAATTCGGTGATAAATTTCGTCGAAGCCTCGGTCATAATGGCGCGGACATCAGCCCCGTCTTTTTTCAGCAATCTGATAAGCGGCGGAATCTTATACGCGGCGATTCCGCCGGTCAGACCAACGACGATTTTTTTATTTTTTAACATCAGGGCAATAAAAGAGTCAATTCAACAGGCCGTCTTCGGGAGGCAGGTAGTACATCTGCTGTTTGCCGTATTCCACAAAATTGGAATCATGAAACAAAACCGAACCGACGAGGACCTTCATATGATCCAGATTTATAGGCGCCGGACCCATAACCGCACCCCTCTCTAAAATCAATTCCATCTGGGTATCGCCTAATATTCCAAGAAATCTTAACTGCATCAGATACCCGATAGCGTCAGTCGTAAAATCGCGACGTTCCTGCTCGGTCAAAACACGAAAGGAGTTCCGGGAAATCGGGTTATCGACTAAAAACTTCGAATCGGATTGTATTTGATCCAGCACCCAACTATAGGCCGAACTGATCTCGGTGTCGGTAAAACCGTAGCTCTTCAGATAAGAGGATATATCCTCAAAATTTTCCAGACGACCCTGATGGTCCCTTATTCTGGAAATCAGAAGGATGACAATTTCTAGAACCCGCTCGCCCACAAACGCTCCTTTTCGCAGTATTACCTGTTGAAAGTAAATTTAATAACAACAAGCCATTCAAGCAAGCACAATCTGAAAAAATTACGCAAGCCTAATGCTTAAAATGCCTTATGCCGGTGAATATCATTGCCGCCCCGGCCTTATCGGCCGCCTCGATGGCTTGCTCGTCACCTTTGGAGCCGCCCGGCTGGATAATTGCCGTCACACCGGCATCGGTCGCTACTTCCACACCATCAGGCATCGGGAAGAAAGCATCCGAAGCCAGTACCGCTCCTTTCGCGCGCTCGCCGGCCCGTTTAACCGCCAGCGCCGACGAATCGACGCGCGAAGTCTGTCCCATACCGATACCGACCGTGGCCGATCCTTTCGCAATTACAATTGCATTCGACTTGGTATGTTTTACGACTTTCCAGGCGAAAAGGAGTGATTTTAATTCGTCATCTGTCGGCTGTCTTTTGCTGACGACTTTCAATTCCGATGCAGGAACGTCATAATCATCAGCCGTCTGGCAGAGCACTCCGCCGCGAACGAACTTATATACTTTCTCGTCTTTCGGCCGACCATTGGCGATCTCCGGGAGGGATAAAATCCGTCGCGCCTTTTTCTTTTTCATCATCGCCAGAGCTTCTTCATCATAACCCGGTGCGATTATACACTCCACGAAATGCGTCTTATGTAATAATTCGGCCGCTGCCATATCGACATGCTTGTTTAATCCGATTACCGAGCCGAAGGCCGACAACGGATCGGACGCCAACGCATCACGGTAAGCTTCGGTAATCGTCCCGCCAACCGCCGCACCGCAGGGATTGGCATGTTTCATTACGGCGGCAAACGGCTCCTCGAAGTCCAGAAGCATATCGAGACAGGCATCAAGATCGGAAATATTATTATATGAGAGCGCCTTTCCCGCCAGCACCTGCGCCCGCGCCAGAGTCGGCCCGGTAAAACTTTCATCCCGATAAAAGGCGCCGACCTGATGCGGATTCTCGCCGTAGCGAAGCGATGATTGCATAGTGAAAGATAAATTCAGGTTCGCCGGAAGTTGCTCGTCGACTTTATCTCCGACGGTCGAAAAATAATTCGAGATAGCCCTGTCGTAGCTATTAGTGCGTGCAAATACCTTTCCGGCCAGCTTCCTTCGAAAATCAAGCGTCAAAGCACCGTCGTTTTGGTCAAGTTCTTCAATAATAACGGCGTAATCGGACGGATCGGTAACCGCGGCGACACCTTCAAAATTCTTGGCCGCCGCCCGAATCATGGTCGGTCCCCCGATATCGATATTCTCGATAATATCAGCGTCGGTGGCATTGGCATCGGCAATTGTCTTTTCGAATGGATACAGATTTACGACCACCATATCAATCGGTTTATATTCATTACGCGTCATCTCTTCATCGTCACCCTGGTTGTCGCGCCGCGCCAGAATACCGGCATGGACTTTTGGATGAAGCGTCTTGACGCGACCGCCGAGAATTTCGGGGGCCCCGGTGAAAGTCGAGACCGATACCGCCTGAATTCCTTCTTTTTTCATCGCCGCCAGCGTACCCCCGGTCGAAAGAATCTCAACGTCATATTTCAACAATGCCCGCGCCAGATCGACCAGCCCGGTTTTGTCGTAAACCGATATCAAAGCCCGTCTGATTTTTATCTTATCTGCCATTTTATTTCCCCGTCAAGAGTCTGGCCGCTTCCTTATATTTTGCAGCCGATTTTTCAATTATTTCCTCCGGTAGTTTCGGTCCCGGAGCTGTTTTATCCCAATCAAGTCCGGAAAGATAATCTCTGATAAATTGCTTGTCGAACGAGCGCTGGCTTTTGCCGGGTGAGTATTGATCCAAAGGCCAGAAGCGCGACGAGTCGGGCGAGAGAACCTCGTCGATGAGCATAAAATTATTATCTTTATATCCAAACTCGAATTTTGTATCTGCTATTATAATTCCATTCTTACGCGCATAATCTGAAGCTTTACTATAAATAGCAATCGACTTCTGACGGCATAGTTCGGCGGTCTGCTGACCGACATATTGCACAAATCGCTCGAACGAAACATTCTCATCATGCCCCTCTTCGGCTTTGGTCGAAGGTGTAAAAATCGGTTCCGGCAATTGATCCGATTCTTTTAAATCCGGCGAAAAATCAAATCCATGAACTTCATTGGAGCCATTCTTACGCGCCCGCACAAGTTCTTTCCACATCGAGCCGGATATATATCCACGCACAATGCACTCGGCATCAATGCGCTTGGCCTTAATGACGATCATCGAACGACCATCCAAAGTGTCACGGTGCTTTTTTAAATCATCCGGGTATTCCTCGACGTTGGCCGTTACCAGATGCGTATCCACAATATCTTTTAGAAAATCGAACCAGAACAACGACATCTGTGTCAGCACTCGTCCCTTGCCGGGAATGCCGTTGGGCAAGACGACATCGAAGGCGGAGATTCGATCGGAGGCAATAATCAATAATTTATCGCCGAGATCATATACATCGCGAACTTTCCCACGTGAAAATAACGGATACTCCTTGATGTCAGTCTGCAGAACTTCCTTTTCCATTAACATTAGCTATATTTCCCCTTGATTAAATTGTCCAGCGCTTCCGGATAGATTTGATGTTCCACCTTCAATACCCGCGCCGCCAGGCTGTCGGGTGTATCATCCGGCTCGACCGGGACTTTTCTCTGAAGCAGGATTTTCCCGTTATCATAGATTTCGTCGACAAGATGCACCGTCGGGCCGGATTCCTTATCGCCGGCGGCCAGAACCGCCTCATGAACGAAATGGCCGTACATCCCCTTACCGCCATATTTTGGCAACAGCGCCGGGTGAATGTTCGTGATTTTTCCGGAATATTTTTTCACGACCGGCACCGGAAGCAGCTTAAGATAACCGGCCAGCGCAATATATTCAACCTGATACTCCTCAAGCATCGCCATCAGATCACTCACCGCCTCGCCTTCTCCCGGGTAATCTTTAATTCGGAAAACAAAAGTATCGATTCCGGCATTGCGGGCCCGCTCCAGACCATACGCTTTCAATTTGTTGGAGATGACCAGGACTATTTCCCCCGATAGCCTGCCGGACTTTGAGGCATCAATCAGCGACTGAAGATTCGAGCCGCCTCCCGATATAAAAACAGCTATTTTTGCCCGCGCACTCATTATAGACCCTTAATTTCCCTTTATCAATATATGAAGTATTACATTAACAAAACTCGGTAACAGGCCAATAATATTAAAATTAAATGATGTTAATTACAACATTATCAACGCAGCGAAGTCAATCGGCTTCGGGATTACCGACGATTATTAATCTACTCGTTTCCTCCATAAAAACAGTCTTCTGAATATGAAAAGGAAATACAATGCGGTCAACTACTTTTTGCTTTCATTTTCCAACAGAAAATCTTCAAGATGTTTATTAAAAATCTCGGGCGCTTCAAGATTCACCATGTGGCCCGCGTTTTTAATTATCTCCAAGCGTGAATCGAGAATTATTTCATTTAATTTTACCGCCAGCGGGCGGTATTCAATATCGCGCTGACCGACGATTATAAGTGTCGGAATTCGAATCCGGGCCGCAAGTCTTACATCATCCCGCTTTTCATATTTTCCTGCCTTCGGGTCAGTCCATGGTTTGCCGCTGAAGTCCAGCATGATTTCGGTCAGGAATTTTTTAAGTTCGGGATTTCGCTTTTCATAGTTGGCCATCGTTACATCGATCCACTGCCGTTTGACTTCATCGATTCCCTTTTGTCGCGCCAGATCACCAGTACGCAATTGACCAAACCTGCCCTTTTCATCAAGGGGGAAATTCCGAAATTGCACGGTCGGCTTCCATCCGGCGGCGGTCGAGCCGGCCAGCGTTAAAGTTTTCAATCTTTCCTGAAAATCAATTGCAAATCTGAGTGCATCTCCCCCACCCATAGACAATCCAATCAGATGAAACCGCTCGAGTTTCAACTTATCGGCCAGCGCCAGCAAATCACTTACTCGATTCTCCCGCGAATATCCGGAATCGGGCGCATCCGATTGGCCGTGCCCGCGGGCATCAGGCGTTATCACTCGATATTTTTTGGAGAAATAATCTATCTGCCCGCGCCACATACGGCGGTCGAGCGAAAAACCATGAAGAAAAACCAGCGGCTCACCCGCCCCTTTTTCTTCATAATATATCCGTATGTCACCGGAATTTATATAGGGCACGGCACCTTTTTACAGGAACGGCAGATACTTATCGATTTCAAAGTTGCTGACATCAACCCGATACGCATCCCATTCGACCATTTTGTTGGCTATCAGCGCCTCAAAGATATGATCACCCAGTGTATTTTTAACCAGTTCGGATTTTTCCATAGCCCTGATAGCGTTTTCCAACGAGCCGGGCAAGGAGTCAATATTATGATCGGCCCTGTCTTCGGCGGTCATGGTAAAAATATTATGCTCGACAGGATCCGTCAGGGGGTATTTTTTATCGATCCCTTCAAGTCCGGCGGCAAGCATCACGGCAAAAGCCAAATATGGGTTACAACCCGGGTCCGGAGAACGGACTTCAATCCGTGTCGATTTTTCATAACCGGTTTTGAATTCGGGAACCCTTATCAAACTGGAACGGTTGCGTGTCCCCCACGAAATATAAACCGGCGCTTCAAAGCCAACCACCAGACGTTTATATGAATTCACCCACTGATTTAAAATCAATGTTATCTCTTTGATATGCCTCAGGATTCCGGCCGTGAAATAACCGGCCATTTTTGACAGGTGATTAGAGGCCGCCTTATCAAAAAATAGATTGGTATCACCCTCGAAAAGCGACATATGGCAGTGCATCCCGGAGCCGTTTTCGCCGAAAATCGGTTTGGGCATAAAGGAAGCAAAAACCTCATTCTGCATGGCGATTTCTTTGACGACGAATTTATAAATCTGGACAAAATCAGCCATCACCAGGGCTTCCTGATATCTCAGGTCGATTTCCTGCTGGCTGGGAGCGACCTCATGATGTGAACATTCCACCTGGATACCCATCCGTTCCAGAGCGGCGCTGGACCTTTTCCGGAGTTGTGTCCCGATATCGGCCGACCCGTAATCGAAATATCCCGACCGATCCAGAATTTCCGGTTCCGTTTCATCGTTAAAATAAAAATATTCCAGTTCCGGCCCGACATAGAAAGTCCAGCCGCGATCTTCGATTTTCTGAAGCATCCGCCGCAGGACATAACGCGGGTCGCCTTCATACGGATTACCGTCCGGAGTCTGAATATCACAAAACATCATGGCGCTTTTTTCGCCGCCGATATCCCAGGGAATAACACGAAATGTCCTGAAATCCGGAATCGCCATCAAATCAGATTCCTCTATCCTGACAAAGCCTTCAATCGAAGAACCGTCGAATCCCTGCCCCTCTTCCAGAGCCCTTTCCACTTCGGTGCTGGTGATGGCGATACCTTTGAGTCGCCCGAGAATATCGGTAAAATTCAGTCGAACAAAATGTACGTCAGAATCGCTGATTATTCTTAATATGTCTTCCTTGGTTTTGGTCACCTCTCTATCCTCCGTTAAAAGTAAAAAAAGAATCTATATTTTTTAAATCCTTAAGCAAAATATTTTTTTAAATCCACCCTCCGTTTGATAATTTTTTTGGCTCAATTAATATCTTGATGTTAATCATTACGAATTTTATATTGGGATTTATAAATAATTATGAGGATACGGCAGATGTCCAATATTGCAAATCAGGCGATTGAAATGATTTCTCTGGCTCGCGGCCGACGGTTGGACTTTGAATCGCCGCTGGTTATGGGCGTTTTAAACATTACGCCCGATTCATTTTCCGACGGCGGCGAATTTATTAATATAAATGACGCTATCTCACAGGCGCATCAGATAATAAGCGAGGGCGCGGATATTATCGATATCGGCGGCGAATCATCACGGCCGGGGGCTGACGAAATAAAACCCGAAGAGGAAATCAATCGTGTCATACCTGTCATTGAGGCTATTCGCAAAATATCCGATTTGCCGATTTCGATCGATACGACCAAGGCGGAGGTTGCCGAGACAGCCATAAAAGCCGGGGCCGATATTATCAACGACATCTCCGCCCTGCGTTTCGATTCCCGGATGGTCGAAGTGGCGCTCGAATATGAGACGCCGGTTATACTTATGCACATGCTCGGCAAGCCGAAAACGATGCAGGCGAATCCGAGCTACGATAATTGTATTGAGGAAATAAAAGAATTCTTCGAGGAGCGAATCGAATTCTGCCGAAGCAATGGAATTGCCGAAGATAAAATCATCATTGATCCGGGGATCGGCTTCGGCAAGCGTCTGCAGGACAACCTGGATATAATTAAAAATCTAAATGAATTCAAAACGCTTGGCCGCCCGATGATACTCGGCTCATCGCGGAAATCGTTTATTTCCAAAATTATAAGAAGAGAAAACAAACCGTCGGAGCGCATCGGCGGCTCGATTGCATCGATGCTGCTCGCTGTCAGCAAGGGTTGTAATATCGTCAGGGTTCACGACGTTGCCGAGACAATCGAGGCGATTAAGGTCTTCCGCGCGATAGAGGATTTAAGATAGAATGGAATTGTTTCGGATAGATTTTTTATCATTCCGGGTTATCGACCTGATCGACATATTGATTGTCTCGTTTATTATTTATCGTCTGCTGGCGCTGATGAAGGGCACCCGCGCGGCCCAGATGGTGACCGGTTTAGTACTGATATTTTTTGTCGCCTTTGTCGCTTTCTGGTTTCAACTGGAGGGCTTAAGCTGGCTGTTTAAAAACCTGGCCACAATCGGATTTATTGTCCTTGTAATAATTTTCCAGCCCGAATTGCGCTCCATGCTGGCACAGATGGGTCACTCGCGGCTTTTTCAGTATTTCATCAAAGTCGAGGAGCGCAAATCATTCAGGGAAGTCGCCCGTGCGGCGATACGCCTCTCGGAACTTCGCTATGGCGGCCTGCTGGTCATCGAGAAAGGCATCGGCCTGAAAAATTTTATCGAGACCGGCAAAACGCTGAATGCCCAGCTGTCCTCGGAAATGATTACGACGCTTTTTACACCGTATACACCGTTGCACGACGGGGCTGTTATTATCACCGGCGAAATAATTTCCGCCGCCGCTTGCACGTTACCCCTAACTCAAAATCCGCGTTACCGCAAACTGTATGGTATGCGTCATAAAGCCGCCATCGGTGTTACCGAAGTATCCGATGCCGTCGCGGTGGTTGTCTCCGAAGAGACCGGAGGCATC
>Ga0315537_1004174_pt1 | contig 10582 bp, 10 predicted proteins | sample SalMarSW160270MG_FD_203091 | JGI IMG/M metagenome (GOLD analysis project Ga0315537, IMG submission 203091) | Salt marsh sediment microbial communities from the Plum Island Ecosystem LTER, Massachusetts, United States - Salt Marsh Sediment SW1602-70 ... | reverse complement strand
ACCGCAACGGCGGACAGCAGTAACGATCAAAACGCGATCCAGGATCTCTCCTCCGACTCGGAGGATACGGCGTCTCAGAACGCCACGGCGCTGCCGGACGAGAGCGCGAATGCGCAAGACGGGGCAGACAGCAGCGAGCCTTCGCAAGACCGGACCTCGCGAGACATGGCGGCTCTGCCGCACCAACAGTCCGGATCATATGACGGCGTGCCCCCGATGCCCGGCGAGGAGGGTGCCGCGTCCGACCAATACGGCGCGGACGGCGCCAATCAATGGGGCGATCAGCGCGGCGCGCCGGATGCTTATGGTTCGCCGCCGCAATATGATGCTTACGGTCGACCCTTGCGGCGTCCGCCCCCTGGCGATCCATACGGTCCCCCGGATCAAGGCGCTTCATACGGCCAAGGCGATCCTTATGGGGCGCAGCAAGCCGATCAGGGGAACGGTCAAGATGCGCCCGGATTGGCGGACCAGAACGCCGAACAATGGGTGGAGGTGGTGATCTCCGGCGCGCCGATGCGCGCCAGCGCATCCGAGGATGCGGCGATGCTGTTCGCCTTCCCCTATGGCCGCAATCTCAAGGTCGTGTCGCGCTATGAGGGCTGGGTCGAAGTGGCCGATCCCAAGAGCGGTGCGACGGGGTGGATGCAGGCGGGTATGTTGGCGCCGTCCCGCGCCAATCGCGACCCCTATGGGCAGAACGAAGCCTATTACGACGACGGTCCGCGCCGCGGACCCGGCGACTGGTTCCGCCGCGGTGCCGATGAGTTTTCCCATATGCTGAACCGGGCGTTCGGCGGCGGCGGCCACTGAATGGCGCGCCGCGCCTCAGCTCTTTCGTTTCACCCCAATCGACACGACGAGCAGCGCGCAAGCGACCTTGCCGGGGTTGCCCCAGGCGTGGCGCGAGCCGGTCTGGATGAGCGTGTCGCCGGCCCTAAGCGGCGTCGTCTCGCCGCTGTCGAGCTTCAGAATGCATTCGCCGCTGACGACATAGAGCAAGTCGATAGTGTCGGTGCTATGCCAGCCTGGATGCTTGGGGTCCATGACGTCCATGAGGCCCGGTAGGAGCTTCTCCGTCTTGGCCAGCGCCTGCGCCTTATTAAGGCCGGCGGGCGGCTCCGTGCCGTCAGGTGGCAGGGTGATCAGCTCAAAACGGTAGCCGCCATCGGCAGGAAACCAGGTGCGGAAGGCAGGCTCATCGCCATTGTCGGGGAGGGTCGGCATACTGTCGGCGCCCCAGAAACTGTAGAAGAAGGCGTCGGGCATCAGAGGCGCCTCGACTGGCGCCACCTCCACATCGCTGACGATGACGGATTTGCCGTCCGCAGCTTGACCTGTCGCCACACGGCGGACAGGTGATCCTTTGCCTGGATTGCTCGTCATATCCTCGGGTTCTCCTGGCCTATGTTTGCACGCACAATTTCGTGCTTCCCGCGTCAGACTAGCACCCCATTTAGCGCGGGCTGGCCGCCTCTAGCTTCCGGGCTTCGCCAGCACAGGCTTGACGTGCCATAGGCTCGGCCAGTTCTTGCCGGTGACGACGAGCGTGCCCTCGTCCGTGTTGTGAGCGATGCCGTTCAGCACGTAAGGATAGACAAGCTTCTCAGGGTCCGGATCCAGGCCATTGAGGTCGAGCCAGCCGGTGATGGTGCCCGTCTCGGCCGAGAACCGCACGATGTAGTTGGTCTTCCACACATTGGCGTAGATCTCGCCGTCGACATATTCGAGCTCGTTGAGGAAGCCGACCTCGCTGAAGGAATCGGTGACGACGATGTAGCGCTCGACGGTGAAGGTCTTCGGATCGAGAAACAGGATCGCGGCCGAGCCGTTCGACATGATGAGGCTCTTGCCGTCGGTGGTGAGCCCCCAGCCCTGGCCGGGATAATGGAACGTTCCCGTCAGCTCCAACGTGTCGTCGCGGTAGATAAAGCCGAAGGTGGAGAGGTAGGTGAGCCGGTAGACATGATCGCCGAGGGCCGTCGCGCCTTCACCGAAATAGCGGACGTCGAGGTCGCTCTCGCACAGCACCTCGCCGGTTTCGATGTTCGACTTCTTGAGCCTCGATCTGCCAAACTCGCCGGTCGCCTCGTAGAGATAGCCCTTATGACGGAAAAGGCCCTCCGTGTAGTCCCTGGTGTCGTGCGGCAAGGTTCTCACGATCTCATAAGTGTGCACGGGCACAGTGAGCTGCTCGTAAACCCGTTCATGGTCGACGTCAGGCGCTTGCCCGCTGGGGAGGCTGGCGAAGGCGGACTCGGTGACGGAGTTGGGTGCTTTCATTCGGAAGGATTGGTGACGGGTGAGGCTTTCGGGGAGTTAAGCCCGCTGCGGGAAGCGATGGCAAGAGAGGCATATGGCCGCTCGATCGACTTGAGGAACCTATCGCCACGGGTGTAGTTTATCCCCCGGACGGAGGGCCGCCGATGAGGATATCGGCATGGCTCGATTTCTGCCGCCCTTTTGGCTCTTTGGCGCCGTCCTCTACACCGCCGGGACGCTTCTGCTCGTCCAACCGTTCCAGGCCGGAACGGAATCCGGTGCGCACATCATTCCCATCAACGAAACCCTGAAAGCGAAGCAACCGCCGCCCGCAGACCCGCAGACCGGCCTTCCAGCGGCCGCCGCGGCGAAGTCCGACCTTCCGCCTCTGCCCCGGCCGAAGATTGGAGATTTCCACCTTGGCCAATGGGTCCAGGTGGCCCATTACACCGCCGTCCTTCACGCTCGACCAGGCGCCCCGGATGTGTTGGGCGGCTCTCCCGTCGGCGAACCGTTCCGGGTGGTCGCGCTCGACGGCGATTACGCGCGCGTCCAGGATCTCGGCAGTGGGCAGTTCGGCTGGATGCGGAGATCCGATCTTACCCCCTATACGGACGGCTACGGGCCGCGCGGCGTGACGCTGGCGCCACTCGTGGCGACCGCAATTCCGCCCAAGGCATCACCCATGGCCGAACAGAAGATCGCTACGGCAATCCCAGCGCAGCCTGCTCCGTCGGCACGACGCCAGCCGGAGCCCTTAACGCTTGGACCGGCGCCGGCCGAGACGCAAGACACCGGTACGCCCAAAGCGCGCGAGCCCGCGCAGGTCGCGCTCGACGACAGCTTCGGGTCCATCCTGCAGAGAGCCTTCAGCGGCGCGCATTAGCGCCGGCGTGATTTCCGTGACGGTGTCGTCTTCTTCGCGTTGGCGGCACAGGCGATGCGGTGCGCTTCCTGTGCCTATTGAACGAGCTCGTCCGGCTCCTCCAGGAGCCGCGGCGGCACCTCCCAATAGGACATGGCGACGGGCGCCTTGCCCGCCCGGCTATAGGTGAAGGGGTTCATGCCTTCGGCCGCGAAGGCGCGAGCCGAGGTTTCGTCGGCTTTCAGGTAGAGCACGTCATTCGCCACAAGCGCGAACATCACACCGTCGGCATAGATGCCGGCGCCAGAGAACATGTTGCGGAGGGTGACGGGCCCGAAGCCGGCCAATTGATCTCTGATGAAATCCTTGAAGCCTTCGCTGGCGGCCATGCGCCAAGATACTAGGCAAGCGGCGGGGCAGTCTCCGGGAGGCGCTCTTCTTTTTCCGCGTGCGTTGCGGCTTTGTCGTGGCCATTGCCGCCATGGCCGTTGCCGGAGCGGCCGTTCGCACCGTTGCCATTTGTCTTGACGGCAACATGAGGCTCGCCGGGCTTCTTCACGCCGGCGACGCGCAGCTCGCGCTCAACGGCGACGCGGGCTGCCTCGTTCTGGGTGTAGAGCTCCATATGCTCGGAGTCTTCATTGGCGACCGCGGTCAAGGCTTCGTCCGTGTAAGACTTGGCGTTCGGATCGGCTTCGATCTTCTTGACGATGCGCTTGAGCGCGCGCCAGCTTATGGCGAGCTTGACCGCTTTGCGTGCGACGTCGGCGGCGTAGCGCGTGTAAAACACAATGAGGTTTTCGATCGGCAGTCCCGAGCGGCGGTCCAAGCGGTGCTTGATGCGGAAGACGCCCCATTGCAGCGGATGCAGGTCTTCTATCGGTACCGCGTTTTTGAACCAGAACAGCACAGGCATCAGCGAGCGGATGTTGACGCCACAGGCATAGGCCCTGCGCAGTACCGTTTCCAGATGCTCGTCGGTATAGAAGATGTTCCAGGCCGTGAGATACGCCTTCCGCCACTCCTCTTTCGTCATCTTGGGGTGGCCGGTGACGACGTGCTCGAGATCGTATTTGTTCATATCGGGGTCCATCCAGACCCCTTTCTCGGCGAGCACCTTGTGGTCCTCCGAGCCCGGCAGCGGCGTCAGCATGAAGAACTCGAGCATATCGAGCGGCAGCTCGTGCTTGATGATCTCGAGGTCGTGACGGATCGATTCCGGCGTGTCGTTGGGGAATCCCAGAATATATCCGGCGAAGGTCATAATGCCGACCCGCTTCCAGTCGAGCAGCATCTTGCGGTACTCGGTGATCTTGTTCTGGCGCTTCTTGGCGGCGAGCAGGTTTGCCGGATTGATGTTTTCGAGCCCGATGAACACGCGGGTGACGCCCGCCCGCTTCGATTTCTCGATGAAGTTCGGAATCCTGTGGCACAGTGTGTCGACCTGAATCATGAAGCGGACGTCCATGCCGTCCTCTTCGCGCAGCTTGATGATGCGGTCGTAGATCGCTTCCCAGTCCTTGTTGCGGGCGAAATTATCGTCGGTGATGAAGAAGCGCTTGATGCCGTCTTCGTAGTTCTTGCGCAGGATGTACTCGACGGAGTCCGGCGTGCGGTAGCGGGACTTGCGTCCTTGCACGTTGATGATGGTGCAGAACGAGCATTGGAACGGACAGCCGCGGCCGGCGTCGAAGCTCGTAAAGTTGCCGACGGTGCGCTCGACGAAATCGTGCGGCAGGAAGGGCGGCGAGGGCACGTTGGCGAGGCACGGCAGGTGCTTCATGTGATTGTAGAGCGGCTGAAGCTCGCCACGCGCCGCGTCGCGGATCACATCGTCTATGTGCTCCTCGGCTTCTCCGGCGAAGATGGAAATGCCGAGCGCCTGTGCTTCCTTGATCTCATCAGGAATCTCGGGGAGCATCGACAGGCAGCCCGAGACATGGAAGCCGCCGATCATCACTTGGATGCCTGCAGCACGGAACTGCCGCGCGATATCGACCGACCGTGGGAACTCGTTCGACTGCACGCCGACAATGCCGACCATCCCCAGACCGCCATTGTCCTCGATGCGGCGGATGAGGTCTTCGCTCTTCACCCGCGTGTTGGTCTCGTCAATCGCCAGGACGTCGATGGGAAGATCGGGGCCGAGGACCTGCCGGTTCGCGGCGCCTTCCGCCAGGCTGTAGACGGCGGCGAGCGAGTTCGACGGCATGGTCGAGCGCAACCACTGCACGACATAGCCGTCCTTATCGTAGTGAGACGGTTTGATCAGGATGAATTGGAATCGCGGCGCGGTCGTCCGTGTTCGCTTGGTCATCCCTCAATCCCGTGAGGAGGCTCACTTCCCGCGCATGATCGCAGGAATCTATGCCAAACCTGGCTAGCCGCCTCTGAAATGAACGCGTCCGGAGGTCGCGTCCTTACCCCCTGTTGGCGCTTGAAGGGCCTACCGCTGGCCGTTTTTTGCGGTGCGCCATAAGTCCTTGACCCCACTGAACCACATAACGGGGCAGCGGTCCAACAAATAGGGGTGACCAAAAAATGGCCTGAAAAACCGCCGTTTTTCCAAACATGCGGGGTTCGTGGTTGGGCCGGTGAATTCGGGCACACCGGCCTACGACGACCGCGGCTTGAGTGAGAGCCAGATCGAGCGCCGTTTGCCGGAAACGATGTCCCAGGCCACGTTGATCTGCTTCAGCCGGCGTTCGCGTAAAGCGCGATCTTCTTCGTCGAGTGCATAGTCGGGGTGCAGGGCGCGCCGGAGCCGCGTAACGGTGGTCTTCATGGTGTCCCTGCTGGCTTCAGGATCGACGCCGAGGACATCGAGCGCTTCGCTTACCGTCGTCGGTAGCCAGTCCTCGTCCCACAAGCGCAGGTGGGTTCCAGGACCGTGGTCTTGCTGCTGAGCCGCCGCTCTCTCTCGCGCCGGATTGGACCTGCGGGGGAACGAGGGAAGTGCAGCTTGCCCATGCGGCCATCGCGCGATCGCAAGGGGCATGGTCCTGCGTTGCCGCAGAACCAGTATGGCAGAGAGAGCGAGAAGGGCGGCAAGCGTCAGGGCAAATACCATCGCCGCCTCCCGCCACAGTGTGCCTGTCGTTGCGCCGGACTTCGGCAGCGAACCCGTCACCTCGCTCCCGGAGTCTATTTCAATTTTCAGGGCCTGGGGCTTCGCAACTTCCGTGGGCTTTCGTTCGGCGGATGCGGTCTTACTGGGGGCCCCCGCTTCGCCGCCCGATGGGGATGGCGCCGCGGCCGGTTTGGGGCTCGGCTCGATCTCAGCGGTCCGAGACGGCGCTGTCACGTCCGGCTTCTTGGGCGGAAGGGCGATCTGCGCGGGTGCGGCTTTCGTCTGCTTGAAACTGGCGACCATCATGGGGTTGGGCGCGAAGCCGGGCGGGAAGTGAATTGCCGGGCCCGGGCGAGGCTGATAGGGCCTCGCCCCAGGCGGTGCTTCGCCGACGCCAGCGGGTCTAGGTGCCCCGAGGCTTTCCGCAAGCACCGGCGTCATCGCGGCCACGACGGAATGCCAACTCGTCTTTACGCCCCCGCAATCGAGATCGAAGCGATGGATGAACCAGCTTTGACAGTTCCTCGGGTTGAAGGGCGAGCAGGTGGTTAGCTGCTTGGACTTCCGGTGGCCGTAGATTTGGTAGGTCTGCGGCGCACTCGGCGCGAGCAAGACCTTCCCGCCTGCGACGTGGCAGGCGAAGGGCATCACCAGCTGTTCCTCGGCCGTCGCCGGGCCGGTCAATGTGACGCCAATGGCCAGGCCGAAGAGGAGGCTTCTGATCGTTGCGCGCAATCCAAAATCCCCGAGCGGGAGGGGTCCTGAGACCGACTTTTCGCAAGATCGTGGCGGCCATGTGATGAAGCCGGCCGAAAACGTCTCATCGGAGTCCGATTCCCGCGTGCTGATGCTGCGCGCAAAAACCTTTCCCGGAGCTAAAGGTTCAGGCTCCGCCGTCAGGTCTCGGCCTGTGGCGTGTGGGCCTCGAAGGCGGCGATGTCCTTGGCGAGGAAATAATTCAGCATGGTGCGGATCGTGGCGATGACGGCGAGCTTCCAGATGTCCTGCCAGGTCGGCGCGACGGCCGTGCGCAGGATGTCGGCGGCAAGGGCAAATTCGAGGGCGAGCAGGATCCAGGTGGCGAATTTCAGCCAGATCTCGCGGCCGCGGAGTTCGCTGGCGGTGCCGGTGAAGACGGCGGCGAGCACGCCCCACAATGCCTGCGTGCCACCGATGATCACAACGATGACGGCGCCGATCTCGATGACGAGGGCGACATAGCTGGCGACGACGTTGAAGTGCTCTTCGAGCGCGATGGTGGTTCCCCCCTTTCGACCGCAGGCCAAATTACGCCGATTCGGGGCGGAACCGGAATTGTCAGTGCGCGGGCGTCTTGCAGGGCTGGGGACTGCACCTATCTATTGCCCGGGAGCGAAAGGAGGAGGCAATGCGAGCGGTCGTTCTTGCAGTGTCGTCTCGATTGGGTTCGCGGCGGGCTTTTTCGGTGCCCCCGGCGCCGATGCGGCGACGCTCGTGAAGAAGCAGAAGGCCGATCCGAAGCCGGTCGGAAAGACCTGCCCCGACACGTGTACTACTACAAAGGTAAATGGATCCCGTACGGGCGCAGCTGGTACGGCGCGCCGAGCTACCTCTATCACTACGGTCCGGGGGGGACGGTTTATCTGTCCCCATGCCGGCGGTCATCACTAGGTCTGGCCGCTGCGCTATAGCTCGCCGGTGAGGAACTGGGCGCGGCCGAGTCCGAAGGACCAATCCTCGTCCGAGTTCTCGACGATGGATACCGCCACGTCGGACGGCGCGATGCCGCAAGAGCGTTCGAGCTCCTCGCACAGCAGCTTGTAGAACGCTTCCTTCTGCTTCTTCTTGCGCGGGCGGGAGGTCACTTGCAGGAACACGATCTTGTCGGTGCGCGGGATGCCGAGGCCGGTATCCTCGACGATCATGCGCGAGGCAGGATGCTCATGCACGATCTGGTAGCGATCGCGCTCCGGCACCTTGAAGGCGGCGAGCACGGCGCGATGCGCCGCATCGAGCAGCTTTCTTAGCTCCTCGTCGGTGCGGCCTTCGATAAAATCAAAACGCAGCAGGGGCATAAAGTCCTCCCGAGACTTGGTCGCTTTGTCAGGGCCGCTCATGGATTTGTGGACGAGCGGAACACATTCTTAGCATAGCCGGTTGTTAGATCATCTCGCGCTGGTGGGGTCGTGCTCGCGCGCGTCGGGGAAGGAGCCGAACGCGCCAACCGACAGAAGGATTTATACGTGCGACGTTTACTCCTCTTTGCTGTTCCCACCGCTCGCCGCTCTCGGTGTGATGGCCGGTACCGCGCCTTCCGCTAAGGCAGACTGGTATTGCGGCCCGGGCTGGTTTCTCTATTACGGCCGTTGCGTCCCGTACAATTACTACTACGGCCCGGGACTCAACTTCTGGTGGGGGCCAACCTATCATCATCACCACCACCACCACCATTATGGCGGCGGGTACTATCACTATGGCGGCCACGATCATGATCATCATCATGGTCATGGTCATGGTCATGGGCACGGGCACGGCCATGGGCATGGTCACGGGCACGGCCACGGACATGGGCATGGCCACGGACACGGCCACAGCCACAGCCACTAGAAGGCCCTACACGGCCTTCGCCAGTTCGCGGAGCTTGAATTTCTGGATCTTGCCGGTCGAGGTCTTGGGTAGGTCGACGAATACGACGTGGCGCGGGCATTTGAAGTGGGCCAAGTGATCACGGCACCAGCCGATGATGTCCGCCTCGGAAACCGCTGCGCCGTTGCGCAGCTCGATGAAGGCGCAAGGCGTCTCGCCCCATTTCGGGTCAGGCTTGGCGACTACGGCGGCGCTCAGCACGTCGGGGTGCTTGTAGAGCACATCCTCGACCTCGATGGAGGAGATGTTCTCGCCGCCTGAGATGATGATGTCCTTGGAGCGGTCTTTGAGCTGGATGTAGCCGTCAGGGTGCATGACGCCGAGATCGCCGGAATGAAACCAGCCGCCGGCAAACGCCTCTTCCGTGGCTTTCTGGTTCTTGAGATAGCCCTTCATGACGATATTGCCGCGGAACATGACCTCGCCGATGGTCTCGCCGTCGGCGGGCGTCTTCTCCATGGTGACCGGGTCCATGACGGTGAGGTCTTCGAGCGCGTGATAGCGCACGCCTTGCCGGATGCGCTTGGCGAGGCGCTGCTCGGCGGGCAGCTCGTCCCAGGCGGCGTGCCACTCGTTCAGCGTCGCCGGGCCGTAAGTCTCAGTCAATCCGTAGAGATGAGTGAGCTCGAAGCCCGCCTCGTTCATCTTGGCGAGCACGGCGGCAGGCGGCGGCGCCGCGGCATGGTTGAAGGCGACGCGCTGCTCGAACGCACGCTTCTCCTCGGGCGCGGCGTTGAGGAGCGCTGTCATCACGAAGGGCGCGCCTGAGAGGTGCGTGACACGATGCTTGGCGATAGCGTCGTACATGGGCTTGGCGCGGACGGCGCGCAGGCACACATGGGTGCCGGCGACAAGCGAGAGCGACCAGGGAAAGCACCAGCCGTTGCAGTGGAACATCGGCAGCGTCCACAGATAGACGGGATGCTGCCCCATGCCCGTAGCGATCGTGTTGGCGTAGCACATCAGCGCCGCGCCGCGGTGATGATAAACCACGCCTTTCGGATTGCCGGTGGTGCCGCTCGTGTAGTTGAGCGACAGCGCGTTCCATTCATCGGAGGGCATTTTCCAGGCGTAGTCGGGATCGCCCCCGGCGAGAAACGCCTCGTAATCGAGATCGCCGAGGCGCTCGCCCTCGACGCCCTGTTGGATGTCGCGATAGTCGATCAGCATCGGCTCGACCTCGCTGACCGCGAGGGCCCGTTTGAGCACCGGCGCGTACTCGGTGTCACAGATCACAAGCTTGGTCTCGGCATGATCGAGCATGAAGGCGATCGCCGGTGCATCGAGGCGCGTGTTGATGGAATGGAGCACGGCGCCGGTCATGGGCACGCCGTAATGGGCTTCGAGCATGGCTGGCGAGTTGGCGAGCATCACCGAGACGGTATCGCCTTTGCCGATGCCGCTTGTGGCAAGCGCCGAGGCGAGCCGGCGCGTGCGGTCGTAGAATTCGCGGTAGGGGACTTGCGCGCTGCCGTGGATGATGGCGACGTGGTCGGGGTGAACGCTTGCGGCGCGCTCAAGAAAGACGAGCGGCGTCAGCGGCTGGTAGTTCGCCGCAGTCTTATCGAGGCCGGTCTCATAAGGGTTGGCCATGAACCCCGCCTTGGCCCGTTCGGGCATGCGTTTCCTCAAGAACGCAGCCTAGCGAAGGCGTGGGCCTCTAATCAATTCTTCTTCCGCGTGGCTCGCCGATTTGCCCGCGGCGCGCGGTGCACCATTTAGCGGTGGGCGTAGTAGGCGAGCGTCACGGCAAAGGCGCT
>Ga0315537_1004173_pt1 | contig 10582 bp, 9 predicted proteins | sample SalMarSW160270MG_FD_203091 | JGI IMG/M metagenome (GOLD analysis project Ga0315537, IMG submission 203091) | Salt marsh sediment microbial communities from the Plum Island Ecosystem LTER, Massachusetts, United States - Salt Marsh Sediment SW1602-70 ... | reverse complement strand
CCGAGGCGTTAGCCGTTATCCGGGAGAAGATACCCTTCCCGGCGGTCTGCGGGCTGGTCTGTTTCCACCCCTGTGAATCTAAATGCCGCCGCGCCCAGCTTGAGGAGGCCATCGCCATCCGCATGCTTAAAGGCTATGCCGCCAGTCACGATAACGGGCTCTGGAAAGAGAACCTTAAGAAAGCGCCTCCGGCCACCGGAAAGAGGGTGGCTGTCGTCGGGGCGGGGCCGGCCGGACTTACCGCCGGCTACTATCTGGCCAGGCGGGGGCATTCAGTCACTGTCTTTGAAGCCCTGCCTGAACCGGGGGGTATGATGATGGTGGGTATACCCGACTACCGTTTGCCCAAGGATATACTTAAGGCTGAAATCAAAGAGATAGAGGATGCCGGTGTTGAGATTAGAACCAACACCAGGGTGGATTCTATAGACGAGCTGTTCAAAGACGGCTATAACGCCGTATTTTTAGCTACCGGCGCCCACCAGGGGATGAAGATAGGGGTCAAGGGGGAAAGTGGTTCCGGGGTTATGGACTGTGCCGAATTTCTGCGCCGGGTTAGCCTGGGGGATAGGGTGGAGGTGGGCGATAAAGTGGCCGTAATCGGCGGCGGCAACGCCGCCATCGATGCCGCCCGGACGGCGCTCCGTCTGGGGGCGAAAGAGGTAAGCATCGTCTACCGCCGCACCCAGGCCGAGATGCCGGCCAACCCGGAGGAGGTGGAGGAGGCCATCGCCGAGGGGGTTAAAATAGACTACCTGGTGGCGCCTTCGAGGATATTAGGCCGCAACGGCCTGGTGGACCTGGAGACCATCCGTATGGAGCTGGGTGAGATGGACTCAAGCGGGCGGAGGCGGCCGGAGCCTATAGAAGGTAGCCAGTTCACCACCGGTTACAATACTATAATCGCTGCCATCGGCCAGCGCCCCGAGGTCCCGGAAAAGTTTAATATATCGGTGGGGCGGGGGAATGTTATTGAGGTTGACCCCGATACCCTGGCCACCAGCCGGGAGGGGGTCTACGCTGGCGGTGACGCTGCCAGCGGACCGGCTTCGGTGATTGAGGCTATCGCCGCCGGAAGGCAGGCGGCTATTTCCATAGATAAATACCTGGGCGGCGAGGGTGAAATTGATGAAACGCTGGCGCCGCCGGAAGGGGAACTGGCACCGCTGGAGGAGGCCGAGGAGCAGTGGCGGCCCAAGATGCCGACCGTCCCGCCTGAAAAACGCTTAAGCAACTTCGGCCAGGTTGAGCTCGGCTATGACGATAAGGCGGCCATTGAAGAGGCCAAGCGGTGCCTGAGGTGCGACCTTGAGGAACGAGAGTAGTAATTTGGACGCGATTAAGCTGACCATTGACGGGCAGGAGGTCAAGGCTAGAGCCGGTATGACCGTGCTTGAGGCCGCCCAGTCGGCCGGTATCTATATCCCTACCCTCTGCGCCGACCCCGACCTGAAACCCTACGGGGGCTGCCGCCTCTGCATCGTCGAAATCGAGAAGATGCGCGGCCTGCCCATCGCCTGTACCACCCCGGTTACCGAGGGCATGGTGGTCAAGACCAATACCCCAACGGTAAACGAGGTGCGTCGCGCCAATGTTCAGCTAATCCTGGCCGACCACCCCAGCGAGTGCCTCATCTGCGACCGGAGAGAGCGCTGCGGCCCCCTGGACATCTGCCTGCGTAATGTGGCCGTGACCGAGCGCTGCGTTACCTGTCCCAAGAACGAGCACTGTGAGCTGCAGCAGGTGGTTGACTACCTGGGCGTTACCGAGATACCCTTCCGCCGGACACAACGGTCGTACTCAATTGACGACAGCAACCCCTTCTTCTACCGCGACCTGAACAAGTGCATCCTCTGCGCCAAGTGCGTGCGGGTTTGCGATGAAGTGGTCGGGGCCGGAGCCATTGCCATAATCAACCGCGGTTATTCAAGCAAGGTGGCCGCCTTTGCCGATAAGCCGATATTAGATTCTTCAACCTGCGTCTCCTGCGGTGAGTGCGTCGTCCACTGCCCGGTTGGGGCGCTGATGCCTAAAGAGAATAAGCTGCCCACCGAGGAGGTGCCCACCACCTGTACCTACTGCGGGGTGGGCTGTGGCATGTATCTGGGGGTGCGTGACGGCAGGGTAATAAGCGTGAGGGGCAGCCGGGAAAACACGGTTAATAACGGCTTCCTGTGTGTCAAGGGGCGGTTCGGTTTTGATTTTATTCACCACCCCGACCGTCTGAAGTACCCGCTTATAAGGAAGAACGGCAAGTTGGTTAAGGCGGGCTGGGACGAGGCTTTAGAGCTGGTCGCCAGCAAGCTGGGTAGTTATAAGGCGGAGGAACTGGCCGTAATCTCTTCGGCCAAGTGCACCAACGAGGAGAACTATATCGCCCAGAAGTTTGCCCGCGCGGCCTTAAGGACGGCTAATGTTGACCACTGCGCCCGCCTGTGCCATGCCCCCACCGTCACCGGGCTTGTGCAGAGCTTCGGCAGCGGGGCCATGACCAACTCCATCAATGAGTTCCGGGATTCCGGCTGCGTCCTGGCCATCGGCACCAACACCACCGAAGCCCATCCCATCATCAGCCAGGAGATAAAGCGGGCGGTGGATAACGGCGGCAAGCTGATCGTGGCTAATCCCCGCGAGATTGATATGGTGCGCTGGGCCTACCTGTGGCTCCAGCATAAGCCGGGGAGCGATGTCGCCCTGCTTATGGGTATGATGAGGGTCATCGTTGACGAGGGACTGGCCGACCAGGCCTTTATTGATGAGCGCTGCGAGAACTTTGACGAGTTTAAGAAATCGCTTAAAAACTTCGGGCTCGATTTTGTGGAGAAGACCACCGGCGTGCCCAAGGATAAGATAGTCGAGGCCGCCCGTATATACGCCACCGAAAAGCCATCGGCCATCTTCTACGCTATGGGCATCACCCAGCACTCCCACGGCACCGACAATGTTATCGCCACCGCCAATTTAGCCATGCTCACCGGCAACGTCGGCAAGCCGGCGGCGGGGGTAAATCCCTTGAGGGGGCAGAACAACGTCCAGGGGGCCTGCGACGTGGGCGCTCTGCCCAACGTCTATCCCGGCTACCAGTCGGTGGTTGATATTGATATTAAGCGAAAATTTGAGGCGGCCTGGGGCGCTAAACTGCCGGATAAGCCCGGCCTGACCATCACCGAGATTGTTGACGCCGCCGACAGCAAGAAGATAAAGGCGGTCTATATTATCGGGGAGAACCCCTTACTCAGCGAGCCGAATATCACCCACGCTAAAGAGGCGCTTGAGAAGCTGGAGTTCCTGGTGGTGCAGGACATATTTTTATCGGAGACGGCCGAGCTTGCCGACGTGGTGCTGCCCGGGGTGAGCTTTGCCGAAAAAGACGGCACCTTCACCAACACCGATAGAAGAGTACAGCGGGTGAGAAAGGCTATAGAGCCTGTTGGAAATTCCCGGCCTGACTGGCAGATTACCTGCCAGCTGGGGCAGAAGATGGGCAACGGTGGCTTTGACTTTGGGAATCCTTCCCAGATTATGGATGAGATTGCCATGCTCACTCCCAGCTACGGCGGTATCAGCTACCGGCGACTGGAAGAGGGTGGCCTGCAGTGGCCCTGCCCAACACCGGAACACCCCGGCACCCCCATCCTGCATACCCAGCAATTCACCCGGGGGAAGGGGCGGTTTATTCCCCTGGAGTACAAGCCGCCGATGGAGCTGCCCGATAAGAATTATCCGCTGGTGCTGACCACCGGGCGCAGTTTATATCATTTCCACACCGGCACCATGACCCGCAAGGTGGCGGGGCTTAATGTGCTGAAAAGGGAGGGGACGGTGGAGATAAACCCCGAAGACGCCGCCAGGCTGGGCGTTGCCGACGGTGACATGGTTAAGGTCAGCTCCCGGCGGGGGAAGGTAACCGCCAGAGCTAAACTAACCGGGGTTTCGCCGGTGGGGGTGGTCTTTATGACCTTCCACTTTGCCGAGAGCCCGGCCAACATGCTGACCAATCCCGCCCTCGACCCGGTAGCCAAGATACCGGAGTTCAAGGTCTGCGCGGTCAGGGTTGAGAAAGCCTAGATGGCTGAGATAACGGCGACAATAAACGGACGCCAGGTTAAAGCTAAAGAGGGGATGACCATCCTCGAGGCCGCCCTGGAGAACGGCATTGATATTCCCACCCTGTGCCACCACCAGGATTTAACTCCCCTCGGCGCCTGCCGTATCTGCGTGGTCGAGGTGGAAGGCTCGCGGACGCTGGTCGGCTCCTGCCACACCCCCATAACTGAGGGAATGGTAATACATACCCATTCTCCAAAAGTTATAGCCACCCGGAAGATGATCGTTGAGCTTTTGCTGGCCAGCCACTGCGGCTCCTGCTACATGTGCGATAAGGCCAATATCTGCGAGCTGCGCCAGATTGCCGCCGACCTGGAGGTGGGCTTGCCCCGCTTCCAGACGAGAAAGAATTACTATCCCTTAGAAGATGTAAGCCCCTATATTATCCGCGACCTGACCAAGTGTATCATGTGCCGCCGCTGTGTCCGGGCCTGCAGCGAGGTGGCCGGGCATAACGTATTTGCCATTGCCTACCGTGGTTTTGACGCAAAGGTAGTCGTTGATTTTGACCAGCCGATAGATAAGGAAGTCTGCCGTGATTGTGATGTCTGTATCTCTTTTTGCCCCACCGGAGCGCTGGGCAGGCCGAGAGAAGTAAAGGAAGCCAAGAAAGGGAAACCGTTGATTATAACCAGTTGACTCGCCAGTTCCAAGGATGGACGCTAATGAGTAAAATTGGCAAGGGAGCTAAACCCCGGAGCCAAGCAAAGAGAGACCTGCTGGTGCTGCTGGAACGCGCGCAAAGCAGGTCTGGTTATTTATCCAGAGAAACTATCGCCGGGCTGGCCGAGTCCCTGGGGCTCTCCATAAGCGAGGTCTACGGGGTGGCTACTTTTTATTCCTTCCTTTCGGTTAAGCCGCAGGGGCGGAATGTAATCAGGATTTGCAAGAGTCTGCCCTGCTATCTTAAAGATGCCCAGACCATAATCGACGGCGTGCGGAAGGCAATCGGGATTAAGCCCGGCCAGACCACCGCCGACGGTAAATTCTCCTTTGAGCTGACCAACTGCATCGGCGCCTGCGATAAGGCGCCGGCGATGATGATAAACGACGATGTTCACGGTGACCTGACGCCGGAGAAGATATCAAAGATTTTTCAGGCGTATAAATAAACAGGAGGCTTTTAGGGTGCCGGAGAAGCGGGTAGTACTGGCTAACTGCGGGGTTATCGACCCCAAGGACATAGCCAGCTATATAGACAGGGACGGGTTTAAGGCCTTAAAGAAAGCCCTGAAGCTGGGGGCTGAGACGGTGGTGGAAGAGATAAAAGCCTCCGGCTTAAGGGGTAGGGGAGGGGCGGGCTTTCCCTGCGGGTTGAAGTGGGACTTAGCCCGGAAGGCTCAAGGCGACGAAAAGTACGTTATATGCAACGCTGACGAGGGCGAGGTTGGGACATTCAAGGACAGGTATATACTGGAGAACGACCCCTTCAGCCTCATCGAGGGGATTGCCATTGCCGGACATGCCATCGGCGCCGGAAAAGCCTTTATCTACCTCCGCGCCGAATACCGCTTCCTGCTCGGTTTGCTGGAGAAGGCTATCGCCCAATCCAAGAAGAAGGGGTTTTTGAAGCAACTTGATATCGAGGTCAGGCTTGGCGCTGGCGCCTACGTCTGCGGCGAAGAGTCGGCGTTGATGGACTCCATCGAGGGGAAGCGGGGGGAAGTGCGCTACCGGCCTCCCTTCCCGCCGACCAGCGGCCTGTGGGGAAAACCGACTATTATTAATAATGTAGAAACACTGATGAATATCCCCCGCATAGTGCTCAAAGGGGCCGGGTGGTTTGGGGGAATGGGGACGGAAAAGAGCAAGGGGACTAAAGTTTTCTCGGTGAGTGGGGATGTGGCTAAGCCCGGTGTCTATGAACTGGTCCTGGGCAGCAGTCTTAAGGAGCTGGTTGATGACCTGGCTAAAGCCAAAAAAGTTCAGGCTGTCCAGGTAGGCGGCGCTACGGGGAGAATTATACCCTGTAGTATGCTGGATACCCCGCTGTCTTTTGAGAATATTCTGGGCGCCGGTGCCGTTACCGTGTTTAACCAGAGCCGGGACATGATTGATATTGTCCACCGGACACTGGAGTTTCTGGCTGAAGAATCCTGCGGCAAGTGCGCCCCCTGCCGGGAGGGGACGGAGGCCATGGCCGGAATACTGGGGAGGTTCTCAAAAGGGGAGGGGCTGGAGAAGGATATTACCGTGCTGGGGGAGCTGGCCGATACCATGATGCTGGCCTCCATGTGCGGTCTGGGGCAGGCGGCGCCAATCCCGGTGATGGACAGCCTGCAACACTTTAGAGGTGCCTATGATAAACGTATTCGCCAAAGTTAGGGGTGGACTATGATAACGATAACCGAACAGAAACCCTTTGAAGAGATTATACAGTCGCTGGGCAAAGCTAAAAAGGCGTACCTCGTCGGCTGTGGCACCTGCGCCACCATCTGCCATACCGGCGGCAAGTCCGAGGTTCTGGAGATGAAGGAGAAGCTGGAGGCGGCCGGCAAGAAAATTACCGGCTGGATGGTGATACCCACCGCCTGCGATGAGCTCACCAAGTACGCTCTGGAGGAGCAGGGTGGGGAGGTTAATAAAGCCGATGCCATACTGGCCATGACCTGTGCTTTTGGCGTCCAGACCATGGCCATGTTTAGCGATAAGCCGGTCTATCCGGCATTGAATACTTTATTTGTCGGCAAGGAGGAGGCGCCGGGGCAGTTTATCGAGGTCTGTATGCAGTGCGGCAACTGCGTCCTGGCCACCACCGCGGGTATATGCCCGCTGGTCAGGTGCGCTAAGAGCCTGCTCAACGGGCCCTGCGGCGGCTCGGTGGAGGGCAAGTGCGAGGTATCGCCGGATATACCCTGTGCCTGGCAGCTGATTTACGACCGCCTGGAGGCGCTGGGGCAGCTGGAGGCATTGGAGGAGATAGTGCCACTTCGTGACTGGAGCACCAGCCGTGAGGGGGGACCCCGGCGGATTACTATAGAATAAAGCGGGGAAGTGGCTTTAGATGAAAACCAGTGGTAAGGACAAGACAGTTATAGCTGAGGAGGTAGGGCTGGAGCACAATCCTGAGGAAGCCGCCTTCCGGATGTGGCTCAGGGTATTTGTCACCGTAAGGTGGATTACCATTCTGGGCGTCCTCGTTGCTACCCTGGTGGCGTCCCGGCTGTTCCATATCAGTTTTCCCACTACCGCCGCCTACGCTGTCTGCGCCTTTGTCGCCCTGTGTAATCTGGCGCTTTTATATCAGGCCAGAAGGCTGAGGAAAATGCCGACCAGCCAGGCCATCCACCAGGCCAGAATCTGGGGCACCGTTCACCTCCTGCTTGACCTGTTGGCATTCGTTGTGTTGCTTCACTTCACCGGAGGTATAGAGAACCCGTTCATCTTCTATTTTGTGCTTCACATCATCGGGGCCAGTGTCATACTTCACTATAGGGTAGTTTATATGTTAGCTATGGCCAAGATTGTTGCGGTTATGCTGCTGGTGGGCCTGGAGTATACCGGGGCAATACCCCATGTCAATCTGGTCGGATTTGCTTCACCCACGCTCTACCAGCAGGGAAGCTATATCCTGGTGGTGCTTATTGTTCTGGGCTCGGCACTCTTCGCTGCCACCTATATGGCTACTTCGGTCGCCGGTGAGCTGAGGAAGAGCCAGCGGGCGGTGGTGAGCCTGAGCCAGCGCCTGCTTAAGAAGAGGACCGGGGAGCTGGAACAGGCTTCCGTCGAGATAGCCAAGCTGGAAGAGGAAAAAAACCGGTTTCTGCGCTTTCTGGGGATTGCCGCCCATGACCTGAAAGCCCCGCTTACCGCCATCCAGGGCTTCCTGTGGATAATGCTGGGCGGCTACTCCGGCGAGATAACCGATAAACAGAGAAACATGCTGGAGAGGAGCACCTTCCGGATTAAGGAGCTGTTGAATTTAATAAGCGACCTTTTAGATATCCCCCGTATTGAGACCGGGCAGATTGTCGAGGAGATGAAGCAGACTTCTCTGGGCAAGGTAATCAAGGACTCTATCCGTGATATGCGCGAGATGGCCAAGCAAAAGAAGCTGAAGCTGGAGGTGGAATTACCCCCGGCTCTGCCCAAGATTTACGGTTCGGCTCCCCGCTTGCAGCAGGTGATAACCAATCTGGTGAGTAATGCTATCAACTATACCCCTGAGGGCTCGGTGACCATCCGGGTAAGCGAGGGGGCTAAAGAGATACAGGTTGAGGTTATGGATACCGGCATCGGCGTACCGGCCGATGACCTGCCCCGCCTCTTTGAGGACTTCTTCCGGGCCAGTAATGTAGAGACCAAGGGGACGGGTCTGGGGCTTTCCATATCCAGGAGGATTGTGGAGGCTCACGGGGGGAAGATATGGGTGGAGAGCCCGTGCCCGGAAACGGGTAAAGGGAGCAAGTTTACCTTTAGCCTGCCTAAAAAAGCTGAAACCAAACGGAGGTGAGGGTGATGAAAGCGGGAACAAACCTGGAGAAGGTTTTGGAAAGCGGAAAGTTCGCCGTCACTGCTGAGGCAGGTCCGCCTAAGGGGACCAGCCCCGCGGTGATGCTTAAAAAAGGTGAGCTGCTCCGTAACTGCTGCGACGCCGCCAACGTGACCGATAATCAGACCGCTATTGTCCGTATGTCCAGCCTGGCGGGGAGCGTGCTCTTAAAGCAGCAGGGCGTTGACCCGGTGATGCAGATAGTCTGCCGGGACCGCAACCGGCTGGCCATTCAGAGCGATGTGCTGGGGGCCATAGCCCTGGGGGTGGGTAATTTCCTCTGCCTTTCCGGCGACCACCAGAAGTTCGGCAACCACCCCACCGCCAAGAGCGTCTTTGACATCGATTCCATTCAGCTGATTCAGACGCTCAAAAAGATGCGGGACGAGAAGAAGTTTATCTGCGATGAGGATATTTCGGGGGAGGTGCCCATGTTCATCGGGGCGGCGGCCAACCCCTATGCCGACCCCTTTGAGTTCCGGGTGACCCGGCTGGCCAAGAAGGTTAAGGCGGGGGCCGACTTTATCCAGACCCAGGCGGTCTATGACGTGGCCAAGTTCGCCAGGTGGATGGAGATGGCTGCCGACAAGGGGTTGGATAAGAAAACCCATATCTTGGCCGGGGTGATACCAATCCGGTCAGCCGGTATGGCGCGCTATATGAGAGACTATGTTTCCGGGGTAAGCGTTCCCGATGAGGTGGTTGCCAGAATGGAGCAGGCAGAGAATGCCAAGGAGGAGGGGGCGACAATAGCCGTGGAGCTGATTGAGCAGCTTAAAGAAATACCGGGTGTTCACGGCGTCCACATCATGGCTGTGGGCTGGGAGGATATCGTCTCTGAGATAGCCAAACGGGCTGGATTATTGCCCAGACCTATATTATAATGGCAAAGGAGGAGACATGCCGCACAAGATACTGGTAGTTGACGATGACCCCGATATCCTGGAAGCAATAAGCATGATTCTGGAATCTCAGGGCTACAAAGTGGTTACCGCCCGGGATGGGGTGGAGGGTTTGGCTAACCTCAAGGCGGAAAAACCGGACCTGTTGATTCTTGACCTCCTTATGCCCAAGATGGACGGGTTTGCGGTATGCAAAGAGCTACAGGACCCGAGGTGGGCCAAGTATAAGGATATACCTATCCTGATTCTAACTTCGGTTAGAGAGGAAGCCAGCCGCCGCCGCTATGAGCTGGAAACCGGGCTTGAGCTTGATGTGGATGACTATGTGGAGAAGCCGGTCTCTCCCGATACCCTGCTGGAAAGGGTAGGGCGGCTTATTAAGCGGAAGAGAAGCGCCTGAAGGGGGATTCGGATGGAAAAGAAAGCCAAAATCCTGCTTGTTGACGATGACGCTGATTTTGTGGAGTCAACCAGGACCGTTTTGGAAAGCAAGCCCTATGATGTAATCGTGGCCAAAAACGGGGATGAGGGATTAAGAAAGGCGAAGGAAGTCAAACCTGACCTTATCATCCTCGATGTGATAATGCCGGTCAAAGACGGCTTTACCGCTGCCGAGCAGCTTAAAAAAGACCCTGAGCTCAGCCGAATCCCGACTATAATGCTTACGGCGTTTGCCGAAAAGCATGCCGAAGCCTCTATACCGGTGAGCCGGGGTTTCACCCTGGAGGCCGAAGATTATATCGAAAAGCCGGTCAGCCCCGAGGAGCTGCTGGCCAGGGTGGACAAGCAGCTCAAGAAAATCGGCTTTTAAATGGCTATGGGCTCGTAGCTCAGCGGCAGAGCGGTCGGCTCATAACCGATTGGTCGTAGGTTCGAATCCTACCGAGCCCAGTTCCCCTCAACCGGGCAGAGTTGGACCTACTACGGTCACCTGTGATTATCGCCAACTAGGGTAGTATCTAGCTCCCCGACAAACTGCACGCCGTCAGTCATAGGCTCAATAGTGTAAATGTCGTTGCCGATGATGGTGCTGTTGAGCATATGGCAGGACCATAGTTCCGTGGAAACCAGGTAGCCATCT
>Ga0315537_1004172_pt1 | contig 10583 bp, 5 predicted proteins | sample SalMarSW160270MG_FD_203091 | JGI IMG/M metagenome (GOLD analysis project Ga0315537, IMG submission 203091) | Salt marsh sediment microbial communities from the Plum Island Ecosystem LTER, Massachusetts, United States - Salt Marsh Sediment SW1602-70 ... | reverse complement strand
GTTACTTGTTATTTTGGTATCCGTCAGCTGCGATTTAGTGGAGCAAGCGGAGAAGGAAATTGTTGACATTTCCGGTAAAGTCAGCGATGATGGACGGGCAGTCGAAGGCGCAATTGTGTTATTAATGGAAAGCGCCAATGTTGCCGACGGTTTGAACCTTAGCAATGGTAGTATCACCGATAATCGGGGAAATTATATCATTCTCAATGTTGACCCGGGCAGCTATTACATCCTGGCAATTAAGGATCAAAACAATAATCTTGAATTTGATGCGGACAGTGACCAATTGGGTTTTTATGGAGTTAATCCCGGTGATTCCGACCTCATACCGGACAAAATCAAAGTCGCCAAAGAGGACCTCGAAGATATTGACATCACTGATCTCTACTCTTTGACCCAATAGCAACCGCTGCCCAAACAGTTATAACTCCTATTAAATTTACTTCTAAAATCAGGTCATTCTGAGTCCCGGTTTATCTCCATTGACATTCATCAATTTGCTGATTAACTTGATTGTGAAAGAAAGGCATTTTAAAATTACAAGGCTTGATTAATGCTTGTCTAATCAACAAGGGGGTAACGACAGGACATCATCATGCATCAACTAAAATTCCCCGGTTTGTTGGTTTCGCTTTTCATCTTTAGGGCAATTCTTACTCAGGATTCTTATCCCGACAAATGGCTAGAATTAGTATCTTTGAGCAACAACCGGTTTCAGCAGAAAAATATCGGGCCGGAAGTACAGGTTGATCACTGTCTCCATATCACGGAGAAACGGCGCTCGCTGATTAAGTCAGTCATCAATAGTCCGCTGACCAAAATCCCAAGATCATTCTTTGAAAATAATTTAGCGGAACAATCGCGGTCCAATCCAAAGATATTCAGGATAATTCTGATGACCACGGAACCACAATCGTGATCCGCTTTGCTAAAAGCCAATCAAAAAGGAAAACATTATGATGAATATCCTGATTGCAGAAGATAAACCAGAGAGCCTTGCGCTGCTGGATTCTTTTTTGAAAAAAAATCATTACCAGACTTACTGCGCGCCTAACGGCAAAGTCGCCCTGGAAATTCTGGAAAAGAACAAAATTGATTTAATCATTTCGGATATTTTGATGCCTGAAGTTGATGGCTACATACTCTGTAAGAAAGTCAAATCCGATCCGCGCTGGTCCAAAATCCCCTTTATCTTCTATACTGCCACTTTTACCTCACGCCAGGATGAGATTTTTGCAATCAAACTCGGAGCAACGCGATTTGTGCGCAAACCAATCAATCCCGATGAATTTGCGGAAATTATTATGGAGGTTCTGCAAAAATACAAAAAAGGTACTCTTGAATCTGCCAGATACAAATTCAAAGAAGAAAAGGATGTCTTCCGCCTTTATAACCTGCGGGTTATCGAGAAACTCGAAGAAAAAGTTACTGAACTCGAAGAAAGTGAAAACCGTTACCGCTCGCTATACGAAAATGCCACAATCGGGCTTTATCGTACAACTCCAGATGGTCAAATTCTGTTGGCAAATCCCGCGCTGGTGAAGATGCTCGGTTATAATTCTTTTGAGGAGTTATCGCAAAGAAACCTCGAAAAAGAGGGGTATGAACCGGACAGTTCACGCCAAGAATTCAAACAACAGCTGGAAGCCACGGGCAAACTTCAGGGTTGGGAATCCACTTGGCAACGCAAGGATGGAACCTTGATCCACATCCGGGAAAGTGCCAGCGTATTCCGGGATAAAAGCGGGACTATTCAATATTATGAGGGCACAGTCGAAGATATCACCGCTCGTAAAGCCGCTGAGGCTGCTCTACGAGAAAGCCAGGATCGCCTCTCGAAAGCCGCCAAGATGGCTAAATTAGGCTATTGGGATTGCGATATAGTAAAAAATCTATTCACTTTTGACGATCATTTCTATGCTATTTTCCACACCACCGCCGCAAAAGAGGGCGGCTACAAAATGTCGCCCAAACAGTACGCTAAACAGTTTCTGTACCCCGATGATCAGAAAATGGTTGCAATCGAAATACAGAAATCGCTTCAGGCCACTGATCCGAATTACCATCGCCAGCTAGAGCACCGGATTATCTATGCTGATGGCGGGATAGGTTGGATTGCGGTCAATTTCTTCATTAAAAAGGATAATCAGGGACACACCATCGGAGCTTATGGCGTTAATCAGGATATAACCGAACGCAAGCAAGCGGAAGAGGAGTATAAGCAATTAATCAATAGTATGAGTGAAACCGTCTGGGTAATCAATTTCGAGGGCAAGTTCGTCGAAGTCAACGATGCCGCCGTTAAAAAATTAGGTTATTCCCGAGAGGAATTGCTGACGATTGGACCAACGGATATTGATCCCAATCTCAGCGCTGTCGAAATTGACCAATTGATCGAAGGGATGAAGTCGGATGAGCTACAGCACTTCGAAACCGAGCATCGCACCAAAAGCGGGAGAATTATTCCGGTCGAGATCAGCTCGACTCCTGTAAGCTACCATGGTCAAGCTGCCATTCTGAGCATTGCCCGCGATATCACCGAACGCAAGCTAGCGGAAGAGAATATCCGCCGGGTTACCGAGGGCACTCGCGCGGTTCTCTGGCATGCCAAAGTGACCAAAATGGAAAACGAGTCTAACGGTTGCCGGGGATTTGACTGGGAAACACATTATATAAATCTCGAAAATATTAGCAATTTCCTACCGTTAAAGGGGGAGCCCGGGACAGATCTGGGACAGCGATATCACGATAGTATCCTGGAAGAGGATCGCCTCAGGATGGATGAGATCAGCGCGAAAGCTTTCAAGGATAATGCCGAAGGATATGAGCAGGAGTACCGATTAGCGGATGCAAGTGGCACCCTGCACTGGATTCGCGAAAATGTCCACATTAATAAGATTGATGATTCCCGTTACGAATTAAACGGAATCATAATGGACATCAGCGAACTCAAGCTCGTCCAGGAAGCGTTGGACTTAGCCGTGCGCAGTGCCCGGGTCGGGCTCTGGAACCAGGATTTTAGAACAGGCAAGATTACCCGCAATGCCGAATGGGCCAATATGCTGGGTTATGAACTAAGCGAAATCGAAGATGATGTCAATTTCTTTTATAATCTGATTCACCCTGACGATCAACCCATTGTGAAAAAAGTTCTTAAGGATCACGAAAGCGGTAAAAGCAAATTTTTACAGGTCGAACACCGCATGCGCACCAAAAACGGTAACTGGAAATGGATTCTGAATATAGGCCGAGTGATCGAATGGGACGCCAAAGGCAAACCTCTGAGAGCTGCGGGCGTTCATCTGGACATTACTGAGCGCAAGCTGGCAGAGGAAACACTGCGAGAGAGTGAAGAACGTTATCGGGCAGTCGTCGAAAATTCGTATGAAGGAATTATTATTGTCGGTGAAGATTATAAGTTCAACTATGTCAATGACACCTTGTGTACAATGTTGGGACGTAAACGAAAAGACATTATTGGTCACGACTTCCGTGAATTTCTGGACGAAGAAAGTAAATCGCTGGTGGCTGATCACTACCTAAAACGCCAGCGGGGCGAGAAGGTACCATCTCGTTACGAATTCAATGTCGTCAGAAAAAACGGTGATAAGCGGAGAGTTGAAATCAGTTCGACCGTGGTAAGAGATGTTAAGGGCAAAGCCAGGACAATTGCCCAGCTATTGGACATCACCGAACGAAAAAAAGCCGAAGAAGAACTGCGCGAAAGTGAAGAGCGTTATCGACTGATAATGGATAATAGCCTAGACGCAATTCTATTGACAGATCCCAACGGTCCGATTTTAGCAGCTAATGAAGCAGCCTGCGAAATGCTTCAAATGACTGAAAAGGAGATCTGCGCAGCCGGTAGAAATGGGATTGTAGATACTGAGGATCCCCGCTTAGCGGAATTGTTGGAAAAACGTAAGCGTGATGGTTTCGCCAGGGGCGAATTAACCATGATCCGCAAGGACGGTTCCAAGTTCCCAGTCGGCCTATCCTCCTCTATATTCCACAACAGCAAAGGTGAACTCCGAACCAGCATGATCATCAGGGATATTTCCGAACGCAAGCAGGCCGAAGCCGAGAATCTGGCCCTCGAGACTCAGTTACTCCAATCCCAAAAAATGGAAGCTATCGGTACTTTGGCCGGCGGAATCGCCCATGATTTCAATAATCTGCTGACCATTATTCAGGGACATGCCCAGTTAATGATGGCAGCTAAGAATGAAAGCGACCAGGAACATTACGAACTCAAGCAAATCGTCAATGCCGCCTTCCGCGCCGCACAACTTACCCGGCAGTTACTGCTTTTCAGCCGCAAACAAGAAATGGCTTTCGAAATACTCAATCCGAATAAGACAATCGTCAACTTGTCCAAAATGCTGGAGCGCCTGATCGGCGAGAATATCGTCATCAATCTGCAGCTGGATGATAATCTCTGGAATATTGAAGCTGACGAAGGTAACCTGGAACAGGTAATTATGAATCTGGTGGTCAATGCCCGCGATGCGATGCCACATGGAGGAACCCTGACAATCAAAACCGAAAATCTGGAACTTTCCGAGCAGGATTGTGCCCTGATTCCCCACTCCAATCCTGGTAATTTTATCTGCCTGACAATCCAGGATACCGGCTGTGGCGTTCCGACCGAGGTAATTGACAAAATTTTTGATCCCTTCTTTACCACTAAAGAAGCCGGGAAGGGTACTGGTCTTGGATTATCAGTGGCCTATGGAATCATCAAAAAGCATAATGGCTGGATCAATGTCGAGAGTGAACCGGAAAAAGGAACTATTTTTACGATTTGTCTCCCTGCTTCTCAGAAATCGGTATTGGACGCTTTTACACCAAAAGACCAGCAAGCGCAAAAACTCGGCAAGGGTGAACCCATTCTGGTGATTGAGGACGATAACGATGTTCGAAAATTCATAATAACAATATTACGACACTACAATTATGTTCCGCTTGAAGCTGCCGATGCTGCAGCTGCCACTACCATCTTTCAAAAAGAAAAAATCAAATTAATCGTTTGTGATGTTATTCTTCCGGATAAGAACGGTGTATTACTCGTCGAAGAATTCCTCTCAACTCAAGCCGACATTCCGATAATCATGTGCAGTGGGTATGCCGATGAAAAGGTCCAGCATGATATTATCAAGAAAAAGAATTTCCGCTATCTCCAGAAACCAATTAAGGCGCCAACCTTTCTGGATCTGGTCCAAGAGACTCTGGCATTAGTCAAGCAATAATTAAATATCTATTCTTGCTCAACTACAGCCTGCGCTGCAGCCAGACGGGCGATCGGCACCCGAAAAGGTGAACAGGAGACATAATTCATGCCAACCCGATGGCAGAATTTTACTGAATTTGGTTCGCCGCCGTGTTCGCCGCAGATGCCAACTTCCAGACTTGGCTTGGTTTTGCGACCGCGTTCGATGCCGATTTTGATTAGCTCGCCGATGCCCAGCTGATCAATGGTCTGAAATGGGTCAGCCGGCAGAATTTTCTTTTCGATATAATCCGGTACGAATCCGCCGATGTCATCGCGTGAGAAGCCATAGCCCATCTGGGTCAAGTCATTGGTTCCATAAGAGAAAAATTCAGTCACCTCGGCGATTTTATCGGCAACCAGGCAGGCGCGCGGAATTTCAATCATCGTACCGTAGAGATACTCAAGTTTTTCCAGATTGAATTTCTTAAGTAATTCCGCATAGACCTCTTCAACCAGAACTTTCTGATTTTTAAGCTCATTGACATCACAGACAACCGGCACCATAATTTCCGGATAGGGCTTTTTGCCCTCTTTCAGTAACTCGGCAGCTGCCTCCAGAATTGCCCGCACCTGCATTTTGGTTACCTCGGGATAAGTAACTCCCAAACGGACACCTCGATGACCCATCATCGGATTGGATTCATGCAGATCACCAGCCCGTTTTTCCAGCTCCTCTAAACTAATTCCGAGGTCTTTTGCCAGTTGCTCCAACTTTTCCTTTTTGCGCGGCACAAACTCATGGAGCGGTGGGTCGAGCAGCCTAATTACAACCGGATAGCCGTCCATAGCTTCCAATGTCGCTTTAATATCTTTTTTAACATAAGGAAATAGCTCGTCTACGGCTTTCTGCCGCTCTTCTTTGGTCTTTGACATAATCATTTTCCGCAGGTAAAACAGCGGCTCATCCGAACCTTCGCCGTAAAACATATGTTCGGTGCGGAAAAGACCGATGCCTTCGGCGCCAAATTGCCGCGCCCGGCGTGCATCGGCTGGCGTATCGGCATTGGTTCTAACACCCAGCCGGCGGACCGAATCGCAGATTTTCAGGAATTTGACCAGATCCGGATTTTCGGTTGCATCAATCATCGGCAAGGTACCCTCATAGACATAACCTTTGGTACCATTTAAGGTCAAGATATCGCCCTCTTTATAGGTTTTACCGTTAACGCTCAGGGTCTTTTTACCGGCATTGATCTCCAGTGCACTACAGCCAACAATACAGCATTTGCCCCAGCCGCGGGCTACCAATGCGGCGTGACTGGTCATTCCCCCACGAGCAGTCAAAATTGCCTGCGAAGAGCGCATTCCATCCACATCTTCCGGATTCGTCTCTTCACGGACTAAGATGACCTTCTTGCCGGCTTTTGCCCATTCTACGGCATCATTCGAACTGAAAACGATCACACCACTGGCAGCACCGGGTCCGGCAGGCAAGCCCTTAGCTAAAGGAGTATGATCTTTTTCTACAGAAAAATCAATAATTGGATGTAAAAGTTCGTCGAGCTGGGCCGGAGTAACCCGCAGAACCGCCATCTCTTTGTTAATTAAACCTTCATTGAGCATGTCGAGTGCCATGCGGACAGCGGCTGGACCATTACGCTTGCCGACGCGGCACTGAAGCATGAACAGCCGGTTCTTCTCAATCGTAAATTCGATATCTTGCATGTCGTGGTAATGTTTTTCCAACCGCGTGCGATAGTCTTCGAGCTCCTTGTAGAGCACCGGCATACCCTTTTGCAGAGTCGTTAAGTCCTTATTGTGCTCGGAAGTCGAATATTCATTTATTGGAGCGGGCGTGCGGATACCAGCCACGACATCCTCTCCCTGGGCATTAACCAGATATTCGCCGTAGAAGCCATTTTCACCACTGCCGGGATTGCGGCTGAAGGCAACGCCGGTAGCACAATCTTCACCCATATTACCAAAAACCATAACCTGAACGGTAACGGCAGTACCCCAATCATCCGGAATTCCCTCGATGCGGCGATAAGCCACCGCGCGCTTACCATTCCAGGAAGCGAAGACGGCGCCGATTCCGCCCCATAATTGCTCCAACGGATCATCCGGAAAATCCTTGCCGAGTACCTTTTTAATCTGCCTTTTAAAGGCACCACATAGTTCTTTCAGGTCAGCCGTAGTTAGCTCGGTGTCACTCGAATATTTCTTGGCTTTCTTAACGCTATCCATCAGCCTTTCTAGCTGGCGGCGGATTCCTTCTTCATCCTTCGGCTCGATGCCACCGGCTTTCTCCATGACCACGTCAGAGTACATCATGATCAGACGGCGATAGGCATCATAGACAAAACGCTCGTTGGCGCCACTCTTTTTGATCAGTCCGGGAATAGTCTTCTCGGTCAGACCAACATTTAAAACGGTCTCCATCATGCCGGGCATGGACTTGCGGGCACCGGAACGTACCGAAACCAATAACGGATTTTGTGGATCACCGAATTTACGGCCGAGAATTTCTTCGACTTTCGTCAGGGCTGTCTCGACCTGCTCTTTTAATTCGGCCGGATAGGAGCGCTTATTGGCATAATAATAAGTGCAAACCTCGGTCGTAATGGTAAATCCAGGTGGTACCGGCAGGCGCAGCTCGGGATGTCCCGCCATTTCGGCCAGATTGGCACCTTTACCACCCAGTAAACCTTTCATACTCTCATTACCGTCGGCTTTCCCGCCGCCGAAAAAATAAACATACTTAGCCATTATAACCTCATTCGTTTGTTTAAGATTGTCAAAAATGTATCAGCGGCAATTTTATCACTTTTTTGGGGAATTTTCAAGGTTTTGGTGACTTAATTCCAGAGAATACTTGCCTACCATCCATCTGAAAATTGGAAAATAAAATGCCGGTTAACCGGTTTTTTATTTATATTAACCCTTGAGAATTGGAGTCTACCAGTAGTGACATTATTAACAACACCCGCAAACAATGACACCCCATAAACCAATTTTATCAACGAGGATAAACAATGAGTTCAGAATCGACCTTTAACGAAAAACAACTGACCACAACCAAGGTTTTTGAGGGAGTATTACTACACGTCTATCAAGATACGGTGCTACTTCCGAGCGGCAATTGTTCAACCCGGGAGTACATTAAACATCCCGGGGCGGCAGTGGTTATCCCGCACCTGGGAAACCAACAAATTCTGCTGATCCGACAGTATCGCTATCCCATTCGCCAGATTGTGCTGGAATTACCGGCTGGCAAAATTGATCCGGGCGAATCACCAGAAATGACGATTCAACGCGAGCTGGCCGAAGAAACCGGCTATCAGGCTAATTGGCTAAAACCAATTGTTCCAATCCACACCTGCGTTGGTTACAGCGACGAGGTTGTGCACCTGTACTGGGCTGACCAACTTACTCCAGCCTCGCGGTTGCCCGATGCCGACGAATTTATCGAAAGAACCGCCTGCTCAATTTCCGACGCGATGAACCTAATACAAAATGGTCAAATTACCGACGCCAAGACAATTATCGGTCTTTTTTGGGCGGATAGAATACTCAGTGATCCCCAACTATCTCAAAAATATCTGCCGGCTTAATTCTCAGCCAGTCATAAGATTTAATCATTAGAAATATAATTATTGAGTAGCGGTGGTTCCGAAAGCAACCCGGGGAATCGCTGGTGCAAACTCTCGGCAAACATATAGTCCAGATGGGCATTATCATTAGGGATCGAGCCAGTCACTTCCTGCCAGACATCCTGACTCTCCATACAAAAATAAATAAACGGCGGCAGATCAACAGCGGTAAGTTTTTGGTAAATGCGGCGATAGAGTGGTACGCGGATTGGTCGGGCATAACGCATTTTACCATCCAGCCCACGAACCAATTCCCCAAAAGGCAAAACCGAATTGGGATAATGAGCAATCATCCTAGCTTTCATTTCTGGGGGATAACGCAAGGAGCCTAAGCTGATCCAGGCAATCTGCTGCGGTTTTATTCTGGAGTAGAGTTCATCCAGCATCTCGTCATAAAACGATAGCCAATCTGGAACTGTCAGAATCGGATCGAGGTGAAATGCCAGCAGATAACCGGCTTCAGCTGCGCGAGTAGCTGCATTCAAGCGCCGAGTCAAAGCCGCTGTATTTATCTCAAACTCGTCAATTATTTGCTGGGGATTAAGCGACCAGGCCAGCACTGTATGACCATTATGCCGGAGAGTAAGTAAATCATCTATGTTCACCGTTTTGGTCTTTAATTCCAGGATTCCATTCGGAATTTCTGCAAAAATCTCAACGGCTTCCAGGGCAAAGAGCATTGAACCGTAATATGCCAGACTGTCACTTAGCTCACCCGTACCGACTCGAAAGAAGCGTTTTGGCTGGGCGGTCAATTTATTTCTCAGCTCGGAAAAGATTTTTGCAAAATCGGTATAGATAACCGTTGCCGGCTGATTCAAATAATACTGCAGAATACAATAAACACAATTCAGGGGACAATTCAGCGTCTGATTAATCACCTGATAGCGGCAGCATAAATAACTTGCGGCTGTTCCGGGACACTTTTTGATCGTTTCTCCCTTGGAGCGGGTAAGATATAAAACCTGCTTGGGATTAATTCCCCGAATTTCGCTCGAAATATCGTAGTCGTCAGCAACAATTTTCCGGATTCGGCGAGGCAGATTGTTGATTATTTGATCGGTAACCGGATCATTTAATGACGATTCAGAAATATAAACAGATTTCAGCCGCTGCTCAGGATTCATCTACAATTCATCCAACAGGTGCTGTACTTTTTCCAGGGATAGGGGCTCAGTGAATTCACGCAGACGTTGGAGGTCTTTTGGCGTCTTCAATCGCCAGGTTAGCTGTAACTCCCGGCGTTCGCAGGTTTCATCAAAGTTCAATGCAGCGTTAACCGGTAGATCAAGGTCCTGAATTCGCTGCCGGATTTTCTGTAAATGTCCCGATAATTGGGGAAATCGCTTTGCATAGATTGCCTGCCGCAAGCGAGAGAGGGCAACCTTAATCTCACTCTCAGCCGCTAGATATTGCTCCCAATCCAAATCCTGGAGGATATCCTTCAAGAAGCTTTTATCCCGGCTTTGAATTTCCTGCATATTAATTTTAATTTCTTCCAAAACGCTTAAGCTTGGTTTAAGAAAAGTGATCAATTTCGCATAGCATTGGTACTCTTCTCCAGAAAGATCGGCAAACCGCAGCCAGGTTTTAAATAGCGCATTTCGGGAAAGCAGGTAACCATACAGTGGTTCCGGAACAGAAACAAGAGAACGATATTGACTAATTAAGTAATCATCTCCAGACAGGTGCATTAATGGCAGCAGCTTGGTCTGCAT